>OIED01000645.1_pt1 | contig 18100 bp, 18 predicted proteins | sample 1581771 | NCBI WGS metagenome assembly OIED01 (sample SAMEA3882546, study PRJEB24775) | human gut metagenome | biome: human-associated habitat; feature: intestine environment; material: feces | place: Netherlands | collected 2009/2010 | reverse complement strand
CGCTGCAGTCAGGCCGCAAACCCCTTTGTCAAAAAGTAATACTTTTTGACAGTCTCAAGAGGCGGCGAGCATAGCTCGCCGCCTCATGTTTCGGTTTTCTCACAGGCCGATGCTTGCCAGCAGGTCTGCGATGCCGGTGGATTTGATGAACGTGAAGATCGCACCGATGTCGTAGTGCTCATACGCCGCGTCCCAGATGCGGTCGGGGCTGCCGCCGGTCGCAAGGCCGACGCCGAGCACGATCTCGCCGACGATCAGGATGCACAGCGCGATGATGAGAATGGTCTTCCATGCTTTTTTCATGCGGCGATCTCCTTTCTGCACCAGCGATGGCCCAGCCGCACCAGCAGCCTGACCCAGCCGATGACCATGCGGATGAACAGCCAGACGGCCAGCCAGATCACGACGAGCGCGATGGCGATCACGGCGGCGCCGCCGCCGAGCAGGATGAGCATATCCGCCACCACGGGCAGGCCGATGAACGCGGTCATGATCAGGCTCACACCGGCTGCACCGCACACGGCGCCGATGGCCAGCACGGCCAGATCCAGCACCAGCAGCACGGCGAACACCGGCACGCCGATGATGATCGCGCCGAGCGTGTACAGGATCGCCAGAAAGACGTTCGTCTTGTATTCCGGCTCGTAGTCGTCGTAGTATTCTTCGTCGTATTCCTCGCCGTATCCTTCGCCGGGCTGCTCGTCGTAGTAGCCGTCGTCCTCGGCGGGCTGCTCGTCGTAGTAGCCGTCATCCTCGGCGGGCTGCTCGTCGTAGTAGCCGTCGTCGTCGGCGGGCTGCTCATCGTAGTAGCCGTCGTCGTCAGCCGGCTGCTCGTCGAATGAGAGCTGCCCGTCGAGCACGGGCGCTTCGTCCGTTTCGGGCTCGTCGGGCTCCTCCGGCAGATCCGGGAACGTGAACGACGGCGCGGGTCTCTGCGCGGCTGCCGCGGTCATCGGGCGGTACTGCTCTGCGCGCGGGCGCGGCTGCGGCGCGCGCCTGGGCTGCGCCTGTGCGGGCGCGACCACGGGCGCGGCGGCCGGTGTGATCTTGCCGCTGTCGGCATACCGGATGAGGGCAACGGCGACTTTGGTCGGGTTGCCGATCTCCTGAATGAGGCGCTCCTCATCGGGCGCGTTGTCAAACATATTCTCCATCTGCGCGATGAGCGCCTGACGTGTCTGGTCGTCGGTGATCAGGCCGAGCAGGCTGCTGATCTCCGCCATGTAACTCTGTCTGTTGATAGATGGTCACCTCCAAGGGGTTCGATGCACATTGTATGGCATTCTAATTTACATATTATATTGCACGAATCAGGTGCGGTCAAGCCCGAAATGCACTTTTCGCCCGTGCGCCGGCTCTTGACAGGCGGTCTGCGGCGGGGTATCCTGTGAAAAAAGAGCCGGTTTTCCGAAAAGCCGGAAAGGAGTGGAACGCATGGAACCAAAGCGCCCCTACACCGAGACGGATCCTGAAACGGCGGCGCAGACGCCTGAGACCGCAGCGTCAGAGACCGCAGCGCCCGGGACCGCGCCGGAAAAGCCGCGCGAGTCGTTTTTCCGCCGCAAGCGCCGCGAGCTTTCAGACGCCTGGCGTGAGATCTACTGCAACAGCCGCGTGCGGCGCATCCGCACATGGCAGATCGCGGTGTTCGCGCTCATGATCGTCGAGGCGGCGGTCATGGCCATCGCCGTCCACCCGGCGTACTGGGTCGGTGCGGGGCTGCTTGCACTGCTGTGCGTGAGACAGCTGTTCGACCGCCGGCCGGAGCGGCACACCGTCGCCGGTGTCGTGCTCTACGGCGTGATCGCCGTGCTCATCGGCATTTTTGTCGCCGAGCAGGTGCTTTGAGCGCTGCGCGTGCTTGACAAACGGCGGGCGATTGCATAAAATATAAAAGTTACACAATACATTATAAATTACGGCTGCGCGGGTGCTTCGCGCGGCATACAGAGGAGAGTTGCGCTTATGGCCAAAGAAAAAAAGGTCGAGCAGATCACCGATATGGAAGTGGATTTCGCCCAGTGGTTCACCGACGTGTGCACCAAGGCGGAGCTTGTGGATTATTCCGACGTCAAGGGCCTGTTCGTTCTGCGCCCCTACGGCTACGCCATCTGGGAGAACATCCAGAAGGTGCTCGACGGCAAGTTCAAGGCGACCGGTCACCAGAACGTGTCCATGCCGATGCTGATCCCCGAGAGCCTGCTGCAGAAGGAGAAGGACCACGTCGAGGGCTTCGCGCCCGAGTGCGCGTGGGTCACCATGGGCGGCAGCGAGGAGCTGCCGGAGCGCCTGTGTGTGCGCCCGACGTCCGAGACGCTCTTCTGCCAGCACTGGAGCCACATCGTGCACAGCTGGCGCGACCTGCCGTGCCTGTATAACCAGTGGTGCAGCGTCATGCGCTGGGAAAAGACCACCCGCCCGTTCCTGCGCGGCCGCGAGTTCCTCTGGCAGGAGGGACACACCCTGCACACCTCTGAGGAAGAGGCGCGCAAGGAGACGCTGCAGATGCTCGAAATTTATGCCGACACCTGTGAGCAGGAGCTGGCCATGCCCGTCATCCGCGGCAACAAGACCGATAAGGAGAAGTTCGCCGGTGCGGTGAACACCTACACCATCGAGTGCATGATGCACGACCGCAAGGCGCTGCAGTCCGGCACGAGCCACTACTTCGGCGACGGCTTTGCCCGCGCGTTCGACATCACCTATACCGACAAGAACAACCAGCAGGCCTATCCGCACCAGACCTCGTGGGGTATGTCCACGCGCGTCATCGGCGGCCTGATCATGACCCACGGCGACAACAGCGGTCTCGTGCTGCCGCCGCACATCGCGCCGATCCAGGTCATCGTGCTGCCCATCGCGGCGCACAAGCCCGGCGTGACCGAGAAGGCCGAGGAGCTCGTCGCGCGTCTGAAGGCCGCCGGTCTGCGCGCGCAGGGCGACTTCAGCGACAACAGCCCCGGCTGGAAGTTCGCCAACTGGGAGATGAAGGGTGTGCCGCTGCGCGTCGAGATCGGTCCGAAGGACATCGAGGCCGGTCACTGCGTCGCCGTCCGCCGCGACAACGGCGAGAAGATCACCGTTGCGCTCGATGCGCTCGAGGCGCGCATCCCCGCGCTGCTCGAGGATGTGCAGCAGGGCCTGTTCGACAAGGCCAAGCGCAACCTCGACGAGCACACCTACGCCGCGCACTCGCTGGCCGAGGCCAAGGAGCTGCAGGAGAAAAACGGCGGCTTTATCAAGACCATGTGGTGCGGCGACCTCGCCTGCGAGCTCGAGATGAAGGAGAAGGCCGGTATGTCCAGCCGCTGCATCCCGTTCGAGCAGGAGCACATCGACGATGTCTGCCCCGTGTGCGGCAAGCCCGCCAAGTGCATGATCTACTGGGGCGTGGCGTACTGAGCACACCCGAACCCAAAACGCAAACCGCCCGCTGCGATCGCAGCGGGCGGTTTTGTTTATTCGTTTTCGATATAAAAGATCTTGCGCAGCGTCTGCACCGGGAGCTTGACGATGCTGCGGTCATAGGTCACGAGGCCGTTGAGCTCGTGCTCCACGTCGCTCAGCTGCGTGTACACCGCGGCACTGAGGCCCTGCGCGATGGCGGGGCGGATCTGCTCGTCATAGAGCGCCTGGAGCGCATACTCGAGCGAGAGCGGCGCGTCGCACGTCTTGTAGCCGACGCTCCTGCCGCCCATGGCGTGCCCCTCGACGCGGTGGACATAGCCGCCGAACTCCGACAGCAGCGTGGCGCGGCCGAGCTTGTCGGGCTGGAATTTGTACTTCTGGAAGTACACGTGCAGGCTGCGCACATCGCCGAAGCCCTGATCGTGCCAGCCGCTGGCGGGGTCGATCGTGCGGGTCTTGTCCACGGACTGGATGACCTGCACGGCCGTCTGGCTGTCAAACTGGCCCCAGCCCTCGTTGAACGGCACCCACATGGCGATGCACGGGTGGTTGTAGAGCGTGGTGACCATGTCGCGCAGCTCGTTCAGAAACGCCTTGCGCGCCGTCACGTTCGTGCGGCCGAAGAGGGGATACAGGCTGTCGTCGAGATGCCAGCCCGTCACGAGCGGGGTCGAGACGATGAGCGGGTCGTAGCGTCTGCCGCCGCAGGGCATATCCTGCCAGACGAGCATGCCCAGCCGGTCACAGTGGTAATACCAGCGGTCGCACTCGACCTTGATGTGCTTGCGCAGCATGTTGAAGCCCATATCCTTGGCCAGCTGGATGTCGTAGACGAGCGCGTCATCGCTCGGCGCGGTGTAGAGCCCGTCCGGCCAGTAGCCCTGATCGAGCAGACCGTTGTGAAAATACGGCTTGCCGTTGAGAAACAGGCGGCGCACGCCGTCCTTGTCCGTCTCGACGCTGCACTTGCGCATGGCAAAGTAGCTGTAGACCGTGTCACTGCCGAGCGTCACGCTGAAGGGGTAGAGCGTCGGCTGCTCCGGCGACCAGGGGCGGAAGGCGCGCACCGGCACGTGCGCCGGAACGCCCGCCGGGAACGTGTAGCGGCGGCCCTCAAGGTCGATCGTGCACTGCCCCTCGCCCTCGACGGTGATCTCCACCTGGTGCGCGTCGAACAGCGGTGTCACGCGCAGGGAGCGGATGTAATTCTGCGGCACGCTCTCGAGCCAGACCGTCTGCCAGATGCCGCTCTGCGGTGTGTACCAGATGCCGTGCGGGTGCAGCGTCTGCTTGCCGCGCGGGAGCTGGGACTTGTTGGTCGCGTCGCGCACGCACACAAGGATCGTGTTTTCCTTGGCCAGCACCTCGGTGATGTCCACCGTGAACGGCAGGTAGCCGCCCGTGTGCGTGGCCAGCTCTACACCGTTGCACCACACGGTCGCGGTCTGATCGACCGCGCCGAAGTGCAGCAGCACGCGGCCGATGTTGAACCCGTCCGGCAGCGTGACCGTGCGGATGTACCACAGGTATTCCTCCGGCTGCAGGATGTGTCCCACGCCGGACAGCTCGCTCTCGGGCGAGAAGGGCACAAGGATCGTGCCGTCGGCCTGCGCGGGCTTTTGCGCGCTCGTCGTGATCGCGTAGCTCCACGGGCCGTTGAGATTCAGGTAGCTGTCGCGCACCATCTGCGGCCGGGGATACTCCGGCAGCGGCTGCGCGCGATCGAGCGTGTCCGCCCAGGGTGTCTGCATAACGTGGCCTCCTTTTCCCGCCGGCGGCGCGCCGGCAGAACAGTTGTGACCTATTTTACAGGATTTTTGCGCGCTTGTTAAGCCCCTGCGCGCGGATTTTTTTCGCGTCTGCGCATGCCAGTTTTCCGGATGAAACGGGAAAAAAGGGCCAAAATGCACAAAATGTTGCAAATTTTCCGCAAAGATCGGTCTTGTCAGCATTTTTTCAGGTTCGTTAATATTTAAATTAGTACAATTTGATGTTTTTCCGCCGTTTTTGGTGGACGAAAATGGGTTGGTGTGCTAAGATATGTGGGTCAAAAAATAGAGAGGTGATGCAAATGCCCTTTAAGTTTCATGGCGGAGTTCATCCCAACTACATGAAGGCGCCGGACGTTCCGGTGACCGTCATTGCTCCTCCGCCGCAGGTCGTGCTCCCGGTGATGCAGCATATCGGCGCACCCTGCAAGCCGCTGGTCGAAGTGGGCGACTATGTGAAGATGGGTCAGAAGATCGCTGACAATCCCGCACCCGTCTCCGCCCCCATCCATGCGACTGTCTCCGGCAAGGTGATTGCCATCGAGCCGAGACCCCACCCGCTGGGCGACATGGTCCCCGCGATCGTGATCGAAAACGACTTCCAGGACACCCCCTGCACGGATCTCGCGCCGCTGACGCCCGAGCAGATGAAGGATCCTGAGGCCATTCTCGAGCGCATCCGCGAGGCCGGTATCGTCGGTCACGGCGGCGCCATGTTCCCGACCGCGTTCAAGATCCGCGGCGGTCTCGGCAAGGTCGACACGCTCATCATCAACGGTGCAGAGTGCGAGCCGTACCTCAACGGCGACCACCTGACCATGAAGAACCACCCTGAGGAACTGCTCAAGGGCATCGAGCTGGCGCGCATCGCGTCCGGCCTCGATAAGGCGTACTACGGCATCGAGAAGAACAAGCAGGACGCCATCGACCTGCTCCTGTCGAAAAACCCCGCGCAGTACGGCGTGGAGATCGTGCCGGAGAACGTCAAGTACCCGCAGGGCGCTGAGAAGATGCAGATCAAGGCCATCACGAACCGTGAGGTCAAGCCCGGCGGTCTGCCGTCCGGCGTCGGCTGCAACGTCATCAGCACCCAGACGGCTTACGCCATCTACCGCGCCTGCTACGAAGGCATGCCGAGCATCGAGCGTGTCCTCACCGTCGCCGGCAGCGCCATGGGCGATAAGTCCTATAACCTGCAGTGCCGCTTCGGCACGCCGTTCAGCTACATCGTCGAGCAGTGCGGCGGCTTCGTCGTCGAGCCGAAGAAGATCGTGCTCGGCGGCCCCATGATGGGCCTGATCGCCACGAATCTCGAGGCGCCCAACATCAAGGGCACCGCGGGCATCCTGTTCTTCACCGATAAGGAAGACCGCTCGGTCGAAAACCCGACGTGCATCCACTGCGGCAAGTGCCTGACGGTCTGCCCGATGAAGCTCGAGCCGCTGTACATGTACAAGTACTTCCAGAACCGTGACTTCGAGAACATGCAGAAGTACCACATCCTCGACTGCTTCGAGTGCGGCAGCTGCTCGTACAACTGCCCGGGCCGTCTGCCCCTGACTCACACCTTCAAGACCGCAAAGCTCCTCTTCGCCGCCCGCGCGGCGGAAGAAAAGGCCCGCGCGGAAGCCGCTGCAAAGGAGGCTGAAACGAAATGACACCGAAAGAATTTACCTTTGACGCTGCCTATCAGCCTCAGGTTCGCGCCAAGCGCGGCACGCGCGAGATCATGCTCGATGTGATCATCGCCCTGCTCCCGGCTCTGTGCGTCGGCGTGTGGCAGTTCGGCGCGCAGGCGCTCATCCCGCTGGCCGTGTCGGTCGTGTCGTGCGTGTTTTTTGAGTGGGCTTACCGCAAGCTCCTGAAAAAGCCCGACACCATCGGCGATCTGTCCGCCGTGGTCACCGGCATCCTGCTCGCGTTCACCCTGCCCGCCAACTGCAAGTGGTGGCTGCCGATCATCGGCGCGTTTTTCGCCATCGTGGTCGTCAAGCAGCTCTACGGCGGCATCGGCAAGAACTTCCTCAACCCGGCGCTCGCCGGCCGTGCGTTCCTGCTCGCGTCCTACGCGCTGTTCATGACCACGTGGGTCGTGCCCGGCAGTCTGGCCGGCGTTGTGGACGCCGAGACCATGGCCACCCCGCTGAGCTATATGAAGGCCGGCGAGGCGCTGCCGCAGTATTTCACGCTGAAGTCCATGTTCCTCGGCACGATGCCCGGCTGCCTCGGTGAGGTGAGCGCGCTCGCGCTGCTCATCGGCGGCGTGTATCTGCTGTGCCGCAAGGTCATCACCTGGCACATCCCCGTGTCGTTCATCGGCTCCGTCGCCCTGCTGACGCTCATCTTCGGCAGCAAAAACGGCGGCGGCTACACCCACGTCGAGTGGATGCTCGACAACCTCCTGACCGGCGGCCTGCTGCTCGGCGCGTTCTTCATGGCGACCGACTACAGCACCAGCCCCGTCACCGCTCCCGGCCGCATCATCTACGGCGTCGGCTGCGGCGCGCTGACCGTGCTCATCCGCGTGTTCGGCGGCTTCCCGGAGGGCGTTTCCTTTGCCATCCTCATCATGAACTGCTGCGCGTGGATGTTCGACAAGCACACCCAGCGCCGTCAGTTCGGCGTCAGCCGCGAGGACGTCAAGGCCAAGAAGGCCGCTGCAAAGGCTGCGAAGAAAGAAGCAAAGGAGGCTGCTGCAAATGGCTGAAAAGACTGAAAAGAAATCCGGCGGCGGCCAGATCATCAAGCTCGCGCTCGTGCTCTTTGCCGTGTCCGCGATCATGGCGCTCGCCCTCGGCCTCGTTTATGAGGTGACGAAGGACACCATCTCCATGCGCGCAGCCGAGACGACCAAAAACGCATACGCCAACGTTCTCCAAGCTGACGACTACGCAGAGCAGGCCGATTTCGAGAACGACGGCACCATCACCAAGCTCAGCGTCGCCACCACCGGCGGCGAGCAGACCGGCTACGTCGCCGAGACCACGTTCTCCGGCGCACAGGGCATGATTACCATGGTCGTCGGTCTCGACAGCGACTATAACTGCACCGGTGTGTACATCACCAAGCATTCCGAGACCTCCGGCCTCGGCGCCAAGGCGGCCGACACCACCGACGGTGCCTGGCGCGACAATCTCGTCGGCCAGGGCGACGGCCTTGCGCTGACGAAGGACAAGGGCACGGTCGCAGCCATCTCCGGCGCGACGATCACGTCCCGCGCCGTCGTCACCGAAGTGCAGACCGTCATCAACGCGGCCAAGTCGCTGGGTTAAGGAGGGCTGAAGCATGAATATCAAACAACAGTTCAAGGAAGGCCTCATTACCAACAACCCGGTTCTCGTGCAGCTCATCGGCATGTGCGCGACCATGGCCATCACGACCAGCCTCTTCAACGGCATCGGCATGGGCCTGTCCGTGCTCGTCATTCTGACGTGCTGCAATGTGGTCATTTCTCTCATCCGTAAGGTCATCCCGAATGACATCCGTCTGGCCATCTTCGTGCTGGTCATTGCGAGCTTCGTGACGATCGTCGACCTGCTGCTGCAGGCTTACGTTCCCGCGCTGAGCGCGTCTCTGGGCGTGTTCATCCCGCTGATCGTCGTCAACTGCATCATCATCGGCCGCGCCGAAGCGTTCTGCCAGAAAAACCCCGTCGGCCCGTCGTTCTTCGACGGCATCTTCCAGGGTCTCGGCTACACGCTCGTGCTCATCGCCATGTGCGTCATCCGTGAGCTGCTCGGCAAGGGCTCGTTCGGCACCGGCATCTTCAACACCATCGACGGTGTCATCGGCACCGGCAACGGCATTCAGATCTTCCCGGCCGAGTACGGCGCGCTCGTGCTCACGCTCCCGATCGGCGGCTTCATTACGCTCGGCTGCCTGATCGCGCTCATGCAGTATGCGCTGCGCAAGTCCGCCGAGAAGAAGGAAGCCAAGGAAAAAGCGCTCGCTGCGCAGGAAAAGGAGGCGGCATAACATGAGTTCATCGACCGGTATTTTTGCCATCATCCTCAGCGCCGTCCTGACGAATAACTTCATTTTCTCGCAGTTCCTCGGCTGCTGCCCGTTCCTCGGCTGCTCGAGCAAGATCGACACCGCCGCCGGCATGGGTCTCGCCGTTACGTTCGTCATGGGCCTCGCGTCCGCCATCTGCTGGCTGGTCAACCTGCTGCTCGTGCAGCTCGGTCTCCAGTTCCTGCAGACGATCGCTTACATCCTCGTCATCGCCGCGCTCGTGCAGTTCATTGAGATGTTCCTTAAAAAGTCCATCCCGTCGCTGTACTCCGCGCTCGGCATCTACCTGCCCCTGATCACCACCAACTGCGCCGTGCTCGGCGTCGTGCTGCTCAACACGCAGTACACCTTCGGCTTTGTGCAGAGCGTGGTCTACGGTGTGTTCGGCGGTCTCGGCTTCATGCTCGCCATCTGCCTGTTTGCAAGCGTGCGTGAGAAGCTCGAGTTTGCCGACTATCCGGAGTGCTTCGAGGGCTTCCCGATCTGCCTCGTCTCTGCCGGCCTGCTTGCCCTTGCGTTCATGGGCTTCTCCGGCATGAAGATCGGCTAAGGAGGGCATGAATATGGATTTTAAATTGATTCTCGAGGGCATCGCTGTCCTCGGCGCCATGGGCGCCATCTTCGGCGCGCTGCTGGCCTTCGCCGCGAAGATCTTCTATGTGGAGGTCGATCCCAAGCAGGAAGCCGTCCGTGCGTGTCTCGCCGGCGCCAACTGCGGCGGCTGCGGCTACCCCGGCTGTGACGGCTATGCCGCTGCGGTCGCGGCCGGCAAGGCTCCGGTCAACTGCTGTGTGGCCGGCGGTCAGGCCGCTGCCGATCAGATCGCCGAGATCATGGGCGTCTCCGCCGGTGCGGAGGAGAAGATGGTCGCGTTCGTGCCGTGCTCCGGTGCGGAGGGCGTCGCCGTCAAACGCTTCAACTACTCCGGCCCGCAGGATTGTCAGGCTGCCATGCTGTTCGGCGGCAAGAGCAACAAGGAGTGCCGCTTCGCCTGCATCGGCCTCGGCAACTGCGCCAGAGCCTGTAAGTTCGGCGCGATGCACATCGTCAACGGTGTCGCCAAGGTCGACCGCGACAAGTGCGTCGGCTGCATGGCCTGCGCCGATGCCTGCCCGAAGAAGATCATCGAGCGCGTGCCGTACAAGCAGGCCGTGCTCGTTGCCTGCCGCAATCAGGACAAGGGCGCCGTCACGCGCAAGATCTGCGATGTCGGCTGCATCGGCTGCATGAAGTGCCAGCGTGAGTGCCCGGCAGACGCCATCAAGATCGAGAACTTCGTGTCCAAGATCGACTATGACAAGTGCGTCGGCTGCGGTCACTGCGCCGATATCTGCCCGCGCGGCATCATCAACCTGCTCGACATGGTCAAGCAGTAAGCTGCCAAAACATGAAAAACAGACGGACATCCCGGTGTCCGTCTGTTTTTTTGCGCACCGGCGGCAAAGCGTCCCTTTCCCTGCTGGGCGGAATGTGTTACAATAAATCGATCAACGTGAGGAGGCCGCCATGTACCAGACCAGACCCGACGATTATGACGCGTTCCGGTGCATCGCCGGTGCGTGTCCGCAGACGTGCTGCGCCGCGTGGGAGATCGTTGTTGACCCCGATGCGCAGGATGCCTATCTGCGCCTGCGGCATCCGCTGGCGGAAAAGCTCCGGCGCGTGATGCGCGTGGACGCGGACGGCGACACCTATTTTGCGCAGACGGACGGGCGCTGCCCGTTTTTGTGTGCCGACGGTCTGTGCGAGCTGCAGCGCACGCTCGGCGCGCAGAGCCTGTGCCGCACCTGCCGCGATTTTCCGCGCTGGGAGGTGCTGCTGTGTGACCGGGTGGAGCAGGGGCTGTCCCTCGCGTGCCCGGAGGCCGCGCGGCAGCTGCTCGCGCGCACCGCGCCTCTGCGCCTGAAATCCGTGTGGATACCGGATGACGGCTATGTGCCCGGCGCGCGGGAGCGGCGGCTGACGGAGGCGCTCATGGCGGTGCGCGGCCGGACGCTCGCGCTGCTGACGCGGCCGGAGCATACGGCGCGGGAGAACCTCGCGGCGGCGGAGGCGTTTGCCCGCGCGGCGCAGCGTCTGCTCGACGGACACCGGCTCGCGGCGCTGGCTGCCGGAAACGTGCCGCAGCGGGGCATGGATGCGTGCGCCGCGCCCCTGACGCCAGCAGCGCTGGCGGCGGCGTTTGCATCGCCCGAACCGCTCGATCCGCAGTGGCCGGAGCTGCTCCGGCGCGTGGCTGCGCTGCCGGTCTGCCCGCCGCCCCGGCTGACGCAGACGCAGCAGATGTGCCTTGCGCAGGCGATCGTCTGGCGGCACGGCATGGATGCGCTCGACGACCGCGACGTGATTTTCCCCGTGCGGTATGCCGCGGCGGCGCTGCGGCTGCTCGACTGCCTTGCGGCTGTGAGCGGGCGGACGGACGCACAGCTTGTCGTGTGCGTCATGCGCGAGACGGAAAATGACCCCGAGGCGCTGCCGCGGCTGCGCGCGGGGCTGCAAAATACGGCAAAATTATGAGGCTTAGGAGGCACTCAAGGATGAAAAAATGTGACTGCAAGATCATGAACACCCTCAGCAGGTACCCGAAGGTGTGGCCGTGGCTCGGCGTGGCGGGCTACGCGCTCGACGGCGCGGAGCTCGTGCTCAAGCACACCCGCTGGGGCAAGATGAACTACAAGGCGCGTATGCTCGTGCACGGTGCGGGCGCAGGGCTGCTGTGCCTCGGCGCGGGCGTGCACACGGCGCAGGCGGCCGCCGCCGGCATGGTCAATGTCCCTGCCGCCGTGACCGGCGCGGTCATCGGCACCGGCGTCGTCGGGCTGAACTATACGCACGCTGAGGCGAAGAAGATCGGCGTCAAGCGCGCGCGTGTGCTGCACCGCGTGTTTTGCGCCATGACCGGCCTCGGCATCGCCGCGCACGTGATCGGCGTCAAGCGCCCGAGACGGTAAGATACACTGCGCATCAGACAGAAAACAGCCACAGTGGTTCGCGCCACTGTGGCTGTTGCCATTTTTAAGAAAATGTGGTAATCTAGAATCTACAGAAAAAACGGGATTCGGAGGGAGCTATGAAAAAACAAATCTGCTGCATAATTGCCGCGGTGACTGTGGTCACAATGCTGCCGGGCTGCGGCGCAAAAGATACACCTGCCGATTATTCGCCTGCACCGGCAGTTGTGAGCACGGTCACGCCGGAGAGTGCTGTCCCACCGACGAGCGCCGCTGCGCCGGAGCGGACAATAACGGAAGATATGGCCTATGAAGGCGTAGACAACTACTGCCACAAAATGTATGACTGGAGTGTGGCAGAACAACTCCCGGACAGTATGTATGTGGCAAGTTACGGTGAAACGGACTGCGAGTATGTCGTGATGTTTCGCAGTTATACAGGCGCGTATGAGTACTTCTATGTCGACAAAACAACAGGCGTGACAAGGATGACTTTTCGGGATAGCGGGTTGAACGCTGAAGAGGACGGAGGAACCATAAATTTGTGGGACTATCTGGATGCTGAGAACTGAACCGCAATCGGGCAATGCGCGATATTTCGTGCGCTGGCATAGCTGTGAAAAATCCAACCGGCGCGGCCTTTGTGGCCGCGCCGGTCATTTTTTTGGATATTCGCCTTGGTTCAGCCGGTGGTGACATAGCTGCCCGACTCCGGCGCTTTGGCGAGAAACGGCACGAAGCGCGTCGCCGCGTCAAAGCTGCTGTCGGCCGCGATGGTGCTCTGGAGCGTGGAGACGTTGTCCGCCGTGGCGAACACGCACACGCGGTCCAGCAGCTTCGGCAGCACCGTCATGTCCTGCCCGGAGAGCTTGGCTTGCTCCTGCAGGATGGAGTCCGCGCTCACGATCGCGCTCACGCGCAGGCCCGTAGCGGTCAGGTTCGCGCGCAGATACTTTGCCAGCGCGACGACCGCGTCCGTGCGCGAGGGCGAGCCTGTCTGGTCCGCATATTTGAGCTCTGCGGCCGCAAGCGGCTGCTGCAGGTACGAGAACGCGACCTCGTCAAAGCCGAGCTCCCGCAGCTCCTTGCAGAGGCTGACGAGGTACGTGCGCGTGAAGGTGTTGTACGGGTCGACCCAGCCGCCGGAGCCGTCGGTGTACGCGCTGCCGGACGCGGTCTGCAGCGCGGTGGCGGCGTAGCGCTCGGCCATGAGCGAGTCCACGCATGTGCTCACGACCGCGACGAGGTAGATGTTCTGCCCTTTGACGGTCCGGAGCGCGTCGGCGAGCTCGGCCGTGCCGTTGACGCCGTAGGCCGATGCCTCCGAGACGCCGGACTTCCAGCTGAGCGTGCCGCCGGGCGATTTCATCTGCAGCACGAGGGCGTTGCCGCCGGCGGCCTTCACAGATGCCGCAGCGCGGGTGAGTCCTTCGGGCGTGATCTTGTCGGCGGTCAGATACTGCGCGTGCAGCTCCGAGAGGTCCTTGCCCGCGTCGGAGACGATGCCGGAGTAGTCCGGGTCCTCGAGCACGAGCTCGGTGTCGACCGTCTCGGGCTGGCCGTCGTCCGTCACGGGGGCGGGCGTCTCCATGATGGGAAAGACGACGTGCAGCGAACCGTCGCTGCCGTAGACGATGTATTTCTGGCCGGCGTAGAACAGGATCACGGCCAGCACGATCAGTCCGGCGAGGATCCACAAGAGCACCGGCCAGACCTTGCCCCGGCTGCGCCGGGCGCGGTAGACGTCGTTTCGATGGGCGCGCATCGGCACACCTCCTTTGGGTCAGGCGGCTTCAGCCGCGGTTTTCAATGTCGCTGATGAGGGCGACGCGGCGCGCATGGCGGCCGCCTTCAAAGTCCGTGGTCAGGAAGGTGTCCACGATCTTGAGCGCGAGGCCCGTGCCGAGCACGCGTGCGCCCATGGCGAGGATGTTCGCATCGTTGTGGCGGCGGGTCATCTCTGCCGAGTAGCAGTCCCCGCACAGGGCGGCGCGGATGCCCTTGACCTTGTTGGCGGAGATGGAGATACCGATGCCCGTGCCGCAGATGAGGATGCCGCGCTCGCATTCCCCGCCCGCGACCGCGCGCGCGACGGCTTCGCCGTAGACGGGGTAGTCGCAGCTCTCCTCGCTGTACGTGCCGAAGTCCTTGTAGGCGAGCCCGAGCTCGTCGAGATGGCGCATGACCTCCTGCTTGAGGGCATAGCCGCCGTGGTCACATCCGATCGCAATCATATACAATACCTCGATTTCTGAAATTTCCCGGTGTTAAAATGGCCAGTCCGGGAGCCATTTGAGCACATTCCATGCGTAGCTGCGCGAGATCGTCACGCCCGTGAGTACGGGGTAAAACAGCGCGAACAGCGCACCGCTTGCCGCGGTGAAGGCGTACACGATGCCGAAATATCCCCGCTGCCGCAGCCGGTCGAACACATATCCGAGCGCGAGCACGAGAAAGAGCGTCGCCGCGAAGTAGTGGTATTCAAACGTCAGGCGCGAGATGAACACCCACGGCAGCACCTGCGCCAGATAGCCGACGAGGAGAAACAGCGCCGTGCGGTCGCGCTTCCATGCGCGATACGCGAGCACCGGCAGCGCCAGCAGCCCGCCCCAGCACAGCAGGGGATTGACGAACGCGCCGATGGTCGACACCGTCCCGTCGCCGTACGACAGGTAGTAGAGGATCGGCCGCAGGTCGAGCAGCCACTGCCACCAGCGCGAGGAATACGGATGCGTGGCGACGAGCCCCGCGTGGTAGGTGAACATGAAGCGCTGGTTTTCCAGCACGATGGCGGCGTATTCGCGCGTGAAGTACATGCCCGCTCCGTGCAGGCCGCGCGCCGCGCCGTAGGGGTAGTAGCTCGCGTAGTAGATCATGCCCGGCACGAGCACGAAAAACACGAGGCAGAAGCCGATGTTCGAGACCAGCCTGCGCACATAGCGGCGGCCGTCGCCGTCACGGTGCGCCTGCACGCCCTGAAACACCCAGTGCAGCGCCCAGAGCACGCCGAGGCCCGCCCCGGCATACAGGCACGTCCACTTCGTGGCCGCGCCCACGCCGAACGCAATGCCGCAGGCGGCGAGATGGCGCAGCCTGCCCTCTGTGAAGTACCGGCACAAAAACAGGTACATGAGCAGGATGAACAGCGTCGCAAAGCTGTCGATCGTCGCAATGCGCGTCTGCGTCAGGTGCATGAAGTCAAACGCCAGCAGCGCCGTACCGCACAGGGCCACGCGGTCGTCGCGGAACATGCGGCGCAGCAGGTCCCACATCAGCGGCAGCATGGCCACACCGAACAGCGCACCCATGCAGCGCCAGCCGAATGGCGTCATGCCGAAGAGCCGAATGCCGAGCGAGAGGATCACCTTGCCGAGCGGTGGGTGCGAGACTTCATACGGGTACACGCCGCGCAGATGCTCATAGGCCGTGCGCGCGTGGTAGATCTCGTCAAAATACGAGCTGTTGAAGTACGTGGACGATGCCGGCACGGTGTCCGCCTCGTCGCAGAGGGCGGCCGCGGATGCCGGGCCCGTGATCTCGCGCACGGCGATGCGTTCGCCCTGCGCGTCGAGCAGCGCAAGCTCGCCGAGCTCCAGATGCGCGCTTGCCGTGATGCGCACATAAGCCGCCGACGCGGGCGCGGCGTCCGCCGGCTGCGGCTGCAGCCATTTGAAGAGGTCTGCATAGCCCTGCGGCATCGTTCCGGCGGCGGTGTAGGTGATGCCGTCGTCGGAGTAGGCGAGGGTGTATTCGCCCGTGTACAGGCCGGTATAGTACCAGACGGTATCGATGCTGTGCACGCCGTCGAGCGCGAGCGTTGCGCTCTCACCGGCCTCGAGCGTGCAAAAGTGCTGCGGGTCGCGCGCAGAGCCGAGCCCCGTGAACGCGGCGACGGCATACACCGCCGTCAGCACCGCGATGCCGATCCCGCCGCGGCGCGACGTGCGCCGGGGGATGGGGGTGCGCGCAGGCCACGCCAGCTGCAAAAACAGCGCCAGCGTCAGCGCAATGGCCGCCGCGGGCAAGATGATCCGAAGTGCCGCCATGCGCCGTTCCTCCCTTCGCCGGAGCGTTGGATGCTCGCGTTTGTCGGATGGTCTATATTATAGTACAGCGCGGCGGCCCTGTCCAGAAAAGAATCCGGTGGGCAGCTTCCGGCACTTGACAACGGTACGGAATAAAGTTAAAATAATGTGATTATATTTTTGGCGGCGGATGGAGCACCGCCACAAATATCGTTATGTTCCCGGCGGGTACGCTTGATGGCCCGCCTTTTCCAACTTGAAAAAATATCGTGAAGAAATCTGAAGAAACGGAGGATTACAATTTCATATGTCGTTACCAATAGCACTCGGTTGTATCATCGCAGCGCTTGTGGTTGGTTGTATCCTTGGCGGGCTCTACCGCAAAAAGGTCTCGGAACGCGAGATCGGCAGTGCGGAGGAGAAGGCCAAGCAGATCATAAATGATGCCTATAAGAGTGCCGAGAGCAAGCGGCGTGAGACCCTGCTCGAGGCCAAGGAAGAGATCCACAAGAGCCGTTCGGAGTATGAGCGCGAGGTCAAGGAGCGCCGCGCGGAGCTGCAGAAGCAGGAGCGCCGCCTTCAGCAGAAGGAGGAGACGCTTGACCGCAAGACGGACACGCTCGACAAAAAGACCGATGCCCTCAACCAGAAGATCGCCGCGATTGACACCAAGCAGAACGAGATCAACCAGCTCAAAAAGACCCAGATGGAGCTGCTTGAAAAGATCTCCGGCTACACGGTCGAGGAGGCCAAGGCCTTCCTCATCAACAGCCTGAAGGACGACGTGGTGCACGAGCAGGCACTCATGGTCAAGGAGCTGGAGAACCAGTACAAGGACGAGGCCGACAGCCGCGCCCGCGAGATCATTGCCACTGCCATCCAGCGCTGCGCCGCCGATCATGCCAGTGAGGTGACCGTGTCGGTCGTGCCGCTGCCGAACGACGAGATGAAGGGCCGCATCATCGGCCGCGAGGGCCGCAACATCCGCGCCATCGAGACGCTTACCGGCTGCGACCTCATCATCGACGATACGCCCGAGACCATCACGCTCTCGAGCTTCGATCCCGTGCGGCGCGAGGTCGCGCGCATCGCGCTCGAAAAGCTCATTCAGGACGGACGCATCCACCCCGCCCGCATCGAGGAAATGGTCGCCAAGGCTCAGAAGGAGGTCAACGCCACCATCAAGGCCGAGGGCGAGCGCGCCGTTTTCGAGACGAACATCCACGGTCTGCATCCCGAGCTGATCAAGCTGCTCGGCCGCATGAAGTACCGCACCAGCTACGGCCAGAATGTGCTCAACCACTCCATCGAGGTTTCGCACATTGCAGGCCTGCTCGCTTCCGAGCTCGGCGTCGACGTGGCCACTGCCAAGCGCGCCGGTCTCCTGCATGACATCGGCAAGGCCATCGACCACGAGGTCGAGGGCAGCCATGTGACCATCGGCGTGAACATCGCCCGCAAGTACAAGGAGTCCGAAGAGGTCATCCACGCCATCGAGGCCCACCACAACGACGTGGAGCCGCACACCGTCGTCGCCTGCCTCGTTCAGGCGGCCGACGCCATCTCCGCCGCCCGCCCCGGCGCCCGGCGCGAGAACATCGAAAACTATGTCAAGCGTCTGGAAAAGCTCGAGGAAGTCACCAAGAGCTTCCCCGGCATCGCCAACTGCTTTGCCATTCAGGCCGGCCGCGAGATCCGCATCATGGTCAAGCCCGAGGAGGTCTCGGAGGATCAGATGGTGCTGCTCGCGCGCGACATCGCCAAGAAGATCGAGGACGAGCTGACCTACCCCGGTCAGATCAAGGTCAATCTCATGCGCGAGACCAAGGCTGTCGATTACGCGAAGTAAACCAAAGCACAAACAAAACGCCCGCCAGGAATGGCCGGTGTTCGTAAGGCAGCGAACAGCCACAGCAGTTTGCACTGCTGTGGC
>OIED01000643.1_pt1 | contig 18104 bp, 23 predicted proteins | sample 1581771 | NCBI WGS metagenome assembly OIED01 (sample SAMEA3882546, study PRJEB24775) | human gut metagenome | biome: human-associated habitat; feature: intestine environment; material: feces | place: Netherlands | collected 2009/2010 | reverse complement strand
CTGGATGAGGAACATCATCACGCACTCGGAAACGGAAAGCGCAATGGTGTTTTCCGGCAGATATTCCACGGCGCGGCCGGGTCTGGAGGAAGCCTGCACAGCGTTATCATACAAAACCGGTGTTACGCCCTGGTTATAAACCGTTGCGCAGGGGGTCTCGATATCGGAACGAATTCTTTCCGGGTCCCTCGGCTGTATATTTTTTGTATAGGTTTCATTGAGCATCATAAAAGGTCTCCTCCTTATAAAACGGACGGTTCAAGTAAAAAGTGTTTTTATCTCGCGGACATATTTCCGCATCTCTTCCTGTATACAGAATAACATGAAAATGGCATTTTATCAAGTATTATCTAAAAAAATGTAAAGTTTATTGCGCTGCTTACGCTTTAAATGCTTAAATTGTTCACAGGATATACGCAATTTGTCCGTGATATAAATACACTTTGCAACTTGATAAACCCGGTAATTCATGTTATTTTTAAATTGACCTTATTATACGGCGATTTTTGAGAAAGAAGGAAAAAATATGCAGCTTTGCAGTGTAAAAGCTCCATGCGAAGTCTGACCCCGGGCGGGTCCGCATGGAACGCTTAGCCGCCCGCAGACTTTGCATTTTTAACACGAATTTTTTATTTTTGTTAAGAAGGAGCAAAGTCTCATGCAATTTCATTTTAAAATTTCCAAAAAAAGTTTTCTGCATTCAAATTTTCCCCGAAGCTTTGGGATAAACCCGCGCGCACGGCATTAGACCCATTTCTGCGCCTGTGGTCCACGCAGACGTTTTCCGCGCTCGGCAGCTCTATGACAAGCTTTGCGCTCGTCATTTGGGCGTATGAGCAAAGCGGCTCGGCGCTCAGCACCGCGCTGCTCGCGTTCGACCTTACGACATTTGCAGTTGCGTTTTTAACGCTGCTGTTTGGTATCTGGATCTGTTTGCCGGTCGTAATGATCATGCTGCCGTTCAAAGGGCGGGTGCCGGTGGGCATAAAGAAATCAACCGCACGAACCTGACATGCTCTGATATAGCTGCCGGAATGAAAAAGCCGATTGTGCAAAAACAAATCGAGCTTTTGCGGATGAGAAACCAGTTCCCTGTTTTTTCTGCAAATGCAAAAATCATGGCTGAAGTGAACGGAACGAAAATGGATATTCGTTGGCAATCCGGCTCCGAAGAAGCGGTTCTCCAAACAGATTTCGGCGATTATTCCTTCTCTGTCTCCGTTCGAGATACGTCTTCCGATACAGAATATTTCAAGTACGATTCGTAATGTGTATGGCGATTTAGCCGGAATTGAAAATAAGATGCACTGAGAAGTACGATTTTATCAAAAAAAGTTTTGGCGACTGTTTGCAGCTCCTGCTGCGTCGCCAAGACTTTTCTTTATGCTTTTAAAGCTTAATAATACCGAATGACCGCGATAACCTTGCCGAGAATGGTGATTTCATCGGAGATGATGGGCTCGAAATCCGGGTTTTCGGGCTGGAGACGGAACGTGCCCTTCTCCTTATAGAAGCGCTTCACGGTGGCTTCATCGTCCACCAGCGCCACCACGATCTCGCCGTTGTGTGCCGTGGGCTGGCGGTGCACCACCACCAGGTCGTCCGGCAGGATGCCCGCGTTCAGCATGGACTCGCCCCGCACCCGCAGGGCAAAGTACTCCCCCTCGCGTCCGCCGGTGTCGAAGGTCAGATAGTCCTCAATGCACTCCTCCGCCAATATGGGGCTGCCCGCGGCCACGCTGCCCACCACGGGGATGCGGTCCGCCGCCGGCGCCGCCTCCTCCTGTACCGGCGCGCCGTCAGGCATCTCCCCCTGCATGGGCTGCGCCAGCGTCAGGGCCCGGCCCTTGCCGGCCCCCTTGGTCAGCACGCCCAGCTCCTCCATGTGCTTCAGGTGGAAATGCACCGTGGACGGCGATTTCAGTCCCACCGCCTCGCCGATCTCCCGCACCGAGGGGGGATACCCCTGCTCCCGCAGTGCCTGGGCGATGTAGTCGTAGATCTTCTGCTGCATTCTGGTCATCTTCGCCATAGCCATGCCCCTTTCACGCGCCCTATGCCGGCGCAGATCCGTTTTTTGTATGTGCGCCGCGTCCGCTGTTCTTCCGGCTCTATTATATCACACCCTTTCGCGCATTGCAACATTTGTTCTATTTCTTTTTACATTTTTTTCTGAGGCTGCAGCAAAGACAACCGTGAAGTAACACAAAAAGCAACGAAAGAAATCCCGTTTCAACGGGCTAAAAGTCAAGAGAAATTTGCATAAGTCAAGAAAAAACGGCAATCAGCACAAATAAAAGGCGCCCTTATTGGGTGATTTCACAACAAAACAACATGGCAAGCCAGCCGGATGGGGTCAAGCCCATTCGGCTGGCTTGCTTTATGCGCCGTCAAGCGGACAGGAGCTCTTGCTCAAAGAGCATGGCCGCCGATTTCCACCCCAGCAGCTTGCGGGGGTAGTTGTTCACCCACCTCTCTGCCGCCCTCACCTCCTCCGGCTTTACGGTGTCAAAGCTGGTGCCCTTGGGGAAAAACCGTCTAATCAGTCTGTTCATGTTCTCATTGGACCCCCGCTCAAAGGCGCTGTATGGGTGGCAGAAAAACACAATGGTCCGCTTGCCCTTGCGCCGGTGGGCGGCCTCGATGCCCTCGAAGTCTTGAAACTCACAGCCATTGTCCACCGTGATGCTCTTGAACAGCTTATAGAACAGCTTGCCAAAACGGCGCTCCAGGCTGTTGATGGCCTTGACTACGCTGGCCGCCGTGTGGTCCTCCAGCAGCATCACAATGCCCATACGGGTCCGGCGCTCGGTGAGGACCAGGAGGGCCTTTTTGGAGCCCTTGCACCCCATGATACTGTCCATTTCCCAATGCCCAAAACTGCCCCGGCCCTTGACCTCCTGGGGGCGGTTTTCAATGCTCTTGCCGTTGGAGCTCCGGGCGGCCTGCCGCTTGCTCTTGGCGGCGTAGTGGCGGCGGCCCTTGTTGTGCAGATGCTCCGGGGTGAGGTGGAGGAACACATCCCCACGGTAGATGTAATTATAGAGCGTGTTCTCACATATCACGGTGTCATAGACTTCCCCGTTGTTTCGGATTTCCGCAAGGGCGGCTCCGGGGGCAAAGCCCTGGACCATGACCAGCTCCTCCAGCCGCCGGGCCAGGGCGTGGTCCTTGCCAATCTTGAGGTCCCGGCCCTTGTCCTTGAGAAAGTCCCTATATTTCCGCTCTGCCACCTCCGGGCAGTAAACCTCAATAAACTCATATTCGGAGGTCTGCTGGACACAGAGGCCCCGGTTGCTTTCATAGTAGATGGACCGCTCACATTTGCCCAGAGCGCTGGCAATGGCGGCCTTGGTAAATCCTTTTTTGAGCATCCGCTCCAGGGTCAAGCGTTGGTCCCAGGTGAAATGCTTGGCGTCCTTGTGGTTCATGCTGCACCTCCAGAAATAAGAAAAGCGGGGCGTTTCCGCCCCGCTCCGATCTGCCGTTTATGCCGCCGTGTACTGCTCCAGCAGCTTGACCGTTTCCTCATCCGTCAAGATGTCCCCCAGCTTGCAGTCAAGGGCAAGACAGAGTTTCAAGAGCGTGGCCAGCTTGGCTCCGTTGAGGTCCTTGGCCCCCTGCTCATAGCATTGGAGCGTCCGCACATTTAGGCCGGTAGCGCTGGCCAGTTGGGATTGAGAGAGCCCGGCATCCAGGCGGGCATTTTGCAGTTTGCTGTTTTTCTTGGTGTCCATCACGCTCACCTCCGTTGTGCCCTCATTATACTACTTTAGTTGTATAGTGTCAAGAAAAAAAATTTGAGGCCCGGATTGTTCCGGGCCCCTGTTTATTCATCGGCTTTGTGCTGCCTCAGCCGGTCCGCCAGCTCCGCAAGGATGGCCACATCCCGCTCATCCAGGCCGGTCACATTTACGGTGTTCAAGGGCTCCACGCCCAGCAGGTAGTCCGTGGACACAGAGAACAGCCGGGCCAGGTCCACCAGGGATGCCGGGGACGGTGTAGAAAGTCCCTGCTCCCAGGAGTTGACGCCGTTCCTGGTTACACTCAGCCGCCGGGCAAGGTCTGCTTGGGTCCAGCCCCGTGCCTGCCGGAGTTCTTTTATTCGTTCTGCTATCACCAGCATCACCTCCACAATGTAAATTATAGTGTGCCTGTTTGACTTGTCATTGTCACTTTAGGCTCCGATACTTGACACGGTGGCGGTGAAACCGTACAATGGAGGTGCAAAGGAGGCGGTGCCATTGTTCACGGAGGATGAAAAGCGTTTCTTTGATGCGCTTGAGGCCGCCCTGGTGGCGGCCAGAAAGAGCCCGGCGGTGAATATCACCCGCATGGCAGACAAGGCGCTTTCCGTGCGTTCTCGACACGGCTATTTAGGTAAAATCAAGTTGCAGGGCCGGAAAACATGGATGCAGTACATGACCAGCCTTTACAACGTAGAGGTGGCGGAAAACCGCCCGCTTGAGGAATACATCCAGCTCCTCAAGTATTGGGTGCGGGCCGCTTGAACAGGAGGGCATTGAGATGTTTGGCAGAAAGAAAAAGGACCTCCCGGCGGGGGCCCGCATGATGCACTATGAGGGCTTGCGGGGCTTTTCCCAGGACGGCCCCTGTTTCATGGAGCGGACGGAGGCGGGGCTGGTGTTCCGGCAGACAAACGGCCCGGCGGCCACCCTCCCGCTGGAAAAGGTGACAGGCCTGGAGATGATGCCGGAGCGCAATTTCATGGCCCGGTATCACGGCACGGCGGCCACCACGGCCTATGGCAAGGCGGTCAAGTGGTTTGCCGTGTTCCACTATACCACCCAGGAGGGGGAGCGGATGCTGGCGCTCTGGTACACAGAGCCCAAAACCGGCAGCGTCCTCCGGGAGCTGGCCGCCCAGATCGGAGCGGCCACCCAGGACTACACTCTGTAAAAGAGCATAAAAAAAAGAGCCGGAGAGGTGTGACCCTCTCCGGCTCTCTTGCGTTATTCGGTCTTTTTCTGGTCAAGCTGGGCAATGGCCTCTTTCAGTTTATCAAAGCCAAACATGGCGGCGTATGCCACGAAAAAGCCCAGGACCACAGCGCCCACCACCGTGTACCAGACGATGGCCACGCCCTTGATTTCACAGTAGGCGAAAAAGGCCGCCAGGGTGAGGGCCATGGCGATGAGCACCGCCAGGATGTTGGTGGGCAGCTTGTCCCAGGTGAGCTTTTTGAGCACCTGCACCACAATGTTGGTGACAATCACCAGGACACCCACGATGCTGAGAATGACGGACCAGTCAAAAATGCTTTCCATGATTTTATCCTCCCTTTTCTATGTTACCCCACAAGGGTGAGGTCCTTGCTGTTGACGGCGGCGGTCACCACGCCATTCTGGCCGATGACCACCCGGTCACCGTCCACCTGGATGACGGTGTAAGTGTTGGTGTAGACGAAAGAGGCCAGGCCGCCGCCGGTGTAGGTCTTGGCCCCCTTGTTGACCTTGACCTTGGAGCCCACGGTGATGCCGCCCTCCACCTGGATGTCAGCGGCGTCCACCCAGCCGTAGACGGTGGAGCCGCCGCCGGGCACCTTGATGAGGTGGTAGGGGTGCTTGGCGTTCCCGGCCATGGCGGTGACCTTGGCCTTGCCAGGCTTGCAGGCGGAGCCGTTGAGGGCGTTGGAGCTCACATAATGCTTGTTGCCGGTAAAGGTCACGGTGTCGCCCACACAGGCCCCCACGGTGCCCTCAGAGGGCTTGCTGGGCTGGGTGGTGCCCTGGGACCCGCCGCCGGTAGAGGCCCCGGTGTAGTCCACATAGGGCAGCTTGCCGTGCTTGGTCCACCGGCGGGTGTTGTAGCCCGCCTTGGAGCCGATGTTGCCCACGGCGGTGATTTGCACCTTGTTCTCCCACTTGGGGCTGCACTCCACCGCCAGGCCGTCCCCGATGTAGATGCCGATGTGCCCGGACATCCAGACGGCCTCACCGATGACCATATCATCCCAGCCGGTGGTGCTCACCCCGGTGCATTTGGTAATCATGGTATCAGCGCCGATGTCCGGCACCCCGTTGATGGCGTAGCCCGCCCCGCCGTAGGTCCGGGAGGCGTCCCCGTCCCAGCCCCAGAGGATGCCCTTGATGAGGCACACGCAGTCAAAGCCGAAAACAGGCGGGCTCTGGTTGGCCGCCGCCTTAATCATGGCGGTGCGGGTGGCGTTCTTGTTGTAGGAGTGGTTGTTGCAGTAGCGGCTCACATTGGAGCCGGTGAGGGGGGCCCCAAAGCACCCCATCACATACAAGGTCTTGTAGTTCTTGGCGATGTCCACGGCCTTGTCCACAAAGACCTTGGCGGTCATTTTACTCATTGAAAACGCTCCTTTACTCAGTCTTTCAGCACGATTTCCGCCACACGGACAGCGACATCCGCCCCGTACTTGTCCGCAAACTGCTTGAGAAACCGCTGGGCATATTTGGCCCGGTTTTCGTTTTTGGCTTTCCAGAAATAGAAACCGCCCCAGGCCCCGTTGGTCAAAAGGGAGGCCCCAGCCAGGCCCGCCAGGGCCGTGACATCAAAGCCCAGGTAATTGGTGACGATGGTGGCCACGCACAGCAGAACGGAAATGGTCACATGGGCCCAGAGCAGCTTTTTTGAGGTGTCTATTTTTCATGCCCTCCTCTCCAGTCCCGCCAGAGGATTTCCACCATGCCCAGCAGGGCAAGGAAAAACAGCCGCATGGCGGGCCTCAATAAATGGCCTTGACGCCCTGCTCGGTCAAAAAATCCTTTTGGGCATGTTTGACTTTGCGGGCGTATTCAAGGGCGGCGTGCATGTCCCCGTTGCAATGGGCATCCGGGATGCGCTGGACGGCCACGGCGGTGGCCTCAGCCAGCGCCAGGGCCGCCCTGGTGTTCTGTATCAGCAGGACCTCATTTTGCTCACGGGCGGCCTCCCGTGCATCCTGGACGGCCTCCCGCTTGCTGATACGCCGCTGGAGCAGCCAAAGCCCCAGGGAGGTGATGGCCGTGGGGATGCCCAGCAGGGTGAGCAGGCCCCCCACGGAAAGCTCAATAACCATTGGCTCCGCCCTCCCTTACTCGCTGGCCTCGGTCCAGCCGTAGACGCCGGGCTCCCAGACATTGCCGTCCAGATCGGAGGTCCAATGCTTGCCGTTGTGGCTCACCTTGGCCCCGGCGGCATAGGCGTCATGGGCTCCCAAAGGCTGGGACCATTCCGGCCATTCCTCTGCCGGGTCGCTGGTGATGGACCAGAGGGAGGCGGCGTTGGGCGGCTCCCAGCCGGTCTGGGAGGTGTGGGCCTGCACACAGCGGTAGAGCTTGCCGCCGTACTGCCGGAGCTGGCCCACCGTGTAGTTGACATTGGCCGCCCATTCCGCAAAGAGCAGGGATTGCTCAGAGGCAGTCACGGCGTCAATGGTCCCGGCCTCCGCCAGCACCACAAAGGCGATGGCGGCGGCGTCCCGCTGCTGCTGTGCGTAGAGCTGGGCCTCATGCAGCGCTTTGAGGCTGGTGGTCTTTTTCTTAACTGCCATTACTGAAAAGCACCTCCAATGCTGGTGATGTAGCCGCCGGTGTTGCTGGTCCCCCGGCCCACATTGACCTTGAAGTTAAAGGCAAAGCCGTTGGCGGCGGTCTGGTTGGTGAAAACATGGTTGTTGCCGTTCTTCACATCCTGGGTGGCGTCCTCCCAGACGGGCTCCGTGTCGTTGGCGTTGTTGGTCACCAGGACCTCCAGGTCAGCATCCGCCGGGATGGAGCCCAGCACATTGAGCACCATGACCGTGATGGCGTCATCGGCGTCCATGGGCTCCGCCAGGGTGATGGAGGCCTCATAGACGGCCTTGGTAAAGGTCACGGTGTAGGGGGCGCTGTCCGCCTTGGTGTCATTGGCTACCACCTTGATGGTGTGGGCCCCGTTGAGGACTTTCTGCCAGTTGGCGGCGGTGACACACTGGACCGTGTTGCTCTGCCCCAGGGTGGCGGTGTAGGTCCGCTTGAGCACATTGTCCAGGTACTCTTTCACCGTCACGGTGTCGCTGTCAGCGTCCGTCACCGTGTAGGTCAGGTCAAAGCCGTCCTCCTTGGTCCCCAGATCGGTGCCGGAGGTCGTGGAGCTGGTGATGACCGGGATGGCGTTGTTGTCCACCGTCCGGGTTTCGCTGGTCACATAGGTGCTGGTGGCGTTGTAGCTGTCATAGGAGCGCACACGGTAGGCCACGGTGTTCCACCCGGCGGTGATGGTGTCGGTGTAGGCCAGGGCGGAACCCTTGTAGATTTGTGTCCAGCCGCCGCCGTCCACCTGCCGCTCCAGCTCATAGCCGCTGAGGTTGCCGTCACTGTCAGAGGCGGCGGTCCAGGAGATGGCCAGGTTGCCGCCGCCACGGACCACGGCGGGGACGGTCAGACTGCCGGGAGCACCGGGGGCCCGGTTGTTGGTCACCGTCACCGTGCTGCTGGTTTTCCAGCCGCTCTCAAGTCCGGCGGCGTCATAGGCCTTGACCCGGTAGGCCACGGTGTTGGTGCCAAAGGCCACGGAGTTGGTGGTGCTGGTGGCGTTGCCCTGGTAGATTTGGGACCAGGAGCCGCCGTTGGTCTGCCGCTCGACAATGTAGCCCTCAAGGTTGCCCTCTGCATCCGTGGAGGCCGCCCAGCTCACCGTGATGGAAGTGCCGCCGTTAATGCTGCCGGGGACGGAAATGCTGGCGGGCGTAGAGGGGGCGGTGTTCTGAAACACAGAGCCGTCATCGCTCACATAGAGGTTGGAGGGGAGAGTGAAAGCGGGGCGGGACCCGTAGGAGTTGCCGCAGTTGCTGCTGCCGATACCGCCACCGGAGCCCAGCCACCAGGCGTTGCCGGTGTAGTCCGTGTACGGGGAGCGGGTCCATTGGGTGTTGGCGCTGCCGTTCAGATAGGCAATCTTGAGCGTGCTGGCGATGGGCAGAGCGGAGCCCTCCACATTGGCATAGGTGTGGCTCTCACCCAGTTCTGTGAGGGACAGGGCAAAGATGGAGCGCTCCAGGGTGCCCACCGTGTTGTTGCCATTGCCGGGGGTGTAGCGGATTTTGGTGGTGCCGATGAGGGAGCGGATATTGGCATCCAGCATGTTTTTGTAGGTGCTATTAAACCAGGCGTCAATATCGCTGCTTGCATAGGCGTTGACATTTCCGTTGTCCCACACACGGTTGTCATAGCAATCCTTGCGGACCACCAGGGTCCTCCCAGCCCCGTTGAGGCTGCTTTCGTAGTCGTGTTTGGCAACATAGAAGTCAACCAGCTTGCCGTTTTCTTTCAGCTTGATAATACTGCCGGTTGCTTTGTTGCCCAGGGTGGTTGTGGCCATTAGATTTCCTCCTTTAGAATGTTTTGCACACGGTCCCGCACTTGCTGGCGCAAGGACCAGGTGTTTCCATGAGCGGCATGGGCGTCCCAGGCCTGCCAACTTTGCAAAATGACCTCACGGCTCACAAGGCCCGCCGGGTAGTCTTTTTCCCACCGGCGGAGCTTAGAGCGCATACGCTTGATGCTGCTGTGCCGCAGCTTGCGGATGACCTTGCCCTGCTCTGTCAAGTAGGTGTGAAAGCCCAGAAAATCAATTCCGTTTCTCAACGGGAAAATCTGGGTTTTTTCATTGAGCTCCAGCCCCAGACTGGCCATAAAGGCCCGGATTTCTTTGAGGCAGAATTGCAAGTATTCTTTGTCAGGGTGAATGAGGAAAAAGTCATCCATATAACGGCCATACCAGCGGATGTGGAGCCGTTCCTTTACAAAGTGGTCAAACTCATCCAGGAACAGCAGGGCAAAAAGCTGGCTGGTCTGGTAGCCCAGCGGCAGGCCGTCCGTGCTGTCTATGTAGGTACACAGCAGGTCAAAAACGATGGGCTCAAGGTCCAGCTTTTTGAGCTTTTCCTTGAGCTTGTCGTGGTCAATGGACGCAAAGAAATGCCGCACATCTGCCTTGAGGACCCAGCCCTCCGCCGTGCGGTATTTGTTCCAGTATTCCGTGAAAAATCCACGCAGCCGGTCCAGGCCGAAGTGGAGCCCTTTGTCTTTCTGGGATGCGTAGTTATCCAGAATGAAACTGTTGGTGATGCGCTCATAGATGAGGTTGTCCACCAATGCGTGCTGGACCACTTTATCAACAAAGGCCGGGGCCTGCACCAATCTCTTTTTGGGCTCGTAGACATAGAACACCCGGAACAGTCCGGGCCGGTAGATTTTGGTTTGCAGGATGTAGACAAGGTTGACGATGTTGGCCAGCAGGTGGACCTCATAGTTGGCGGTGGCAGCCCTGGAGCGCTTGCCCCGTCTGGCCGCCAGGTAGGCTTTGTAAAGCACCGAAAAGGTGCATATCTCAGAGAATTTCAGCACGGGTCTTTGCACCCCTGTAAACATGCGGGCGGCCCCCTGTCATCCCGGCGGCGGGCCTCCCTCTCCTTGTGCGCCGTGTAGGTGCCGCAGGGACAGGACCAGCAGCACCCCGCCGCCTCGGTGTGCGGTGGGGTGCATCGGCGCAATGTATTTGCCTTGGTGTCAAGGCTGGATGTGACCTCCTTTGATGTGATGGATGGCGCTGCTTTCGGCTTTGGGCCTACTCGGTCGGACCTTACCATCAGAGCGGGGCGGGACCCGTTGGAGTTGTTGCAGTTGTTGTTGTTGATATTGCCATTGGAGTTCAGCCTCCAGGCGTTGTTGGTGTTGTTCGTGTTCGGGGAGGTAGAGGTAAATAAACAGGTCACACCCAAATACACGGCCTTGGTGGCCGTTGTATCCGTTTACTGAGGCCGCAGGGCCTCCGCAATTTGCAGGGCCATTTGCCCCATCTTGGCAAGCTCCTGGGCCGCCTTGGCCTCCCGGAGGGCGGCGGCACGGTTGCCGTCTGATTTCCTCCAGTTAAAAGCCTTTTGACGGACCGGGCGCACCAGCTCCGCCCAATAGTGGCATTGGTCGCCGGTGATGTACTTGCGGCCATAGCTGAGGTTGATGAGCTGCTCCATGGTCTGGCACTCGATGAGCACGCCGTCCAGGTCCTTGAGCCGCTCCTCATACTCGATTTCAAAATAGCGGCCATTGGCGGCCTCACAGCCCTTGAGGATGCGGACGGCGCAGTCCTGGAGCTCGGCGCACAGGTGGAAAGTTTGGCTTTTGGGAAAGTGAGGCTTTCCGTCATCTTTCACCTTGTCATAGAGGAGCTTTTCCACAAGCTGGTCACCCACCATGATGTAGGCCTTGACCGGCTTGTATTCTGCCTCTTTCTGCTTGACCCGCTGGATGGTGTAGTCCAGCAGATCGGAGGCAAGAGGGATGATGTCATAGCTTGGCATTAAAACTCAATCCTCGCATAGGTTTCATTCCAGACGCCGGTGACCACCACGCCGGTGAGGGTCCCAAAGGTCACCTCAAAGCTGTTGCCGGTGACATTGGTGCCATATTTCAGCTCCAGCACGGAGAGGCGGCTGTCCAGGCCGCTGAGGTCCACACGGATGTCCGGGTGGGAGGTTTCATCGGTGTTGTGGTCATCCACGGCGTCCGTGATGTCCTGCCGGATGTCCGGGTGGCTGGCCGGGTCCGTGTTGTGTTCGGCAATGGCCTCCTCCAGGTCCTCCGGGCTCACCGTGTCCAGGGACGGGGTGATGGTAAACTCCAGCACGGAGCTGTCCACCACAACAATGTGCATGAGCATGGTGAGCCGCCCGTCCACGCCGGTGGAGATGGCCACCTTTTCCGTGTCCGGGGTGTTGCAGATGGCAATGAGGGTGCCGTCCTCATCAAAGAGGCCCATTTCACGGACAATGAAGTTGCCCACGTTGTCATCAATGATGATTTTCACATCCATCATGTTGGGGACAGAGGCGTTTTGCTCGGCGGACACGATGGGCCCCCGCCACAGCTCCCTCACAAGCTCCGTCTGCTCCGTGCTGGGCAGGTAGTAGCTGCCCCCGCCGTCACCGGCGGCGGCCTGGGTGATTTTCAGCTTGGTCCCCGCCAAAATGCAGTTGGTGATGAGGGTGGACCCCGCCGTGGTTATCCTGGTGCCGTACTTTCTTTCCTGGTCAGGCATTTCCGCTTTCCTCCTGTTCGTATGGATAAATTTCAAGGGTTGCACGATACTCCAGAGGCCCGGCTCCGATGACGCCGCCGGTGCTCTCCAGCTCATTGGTCAGCAGGGGCCACAGGTCCATGTGCAGGGAGCGCTCCGTGTAGGCCCCCAGCCGGACGCCGCCGGTGGATTGCAAAAGGGCGGTCATCAAAATGTGGATGTTCTCCGGGCGGACCGTCAGCAGCATGTCAAGGATTTCCCCCGCCAGCCGGTCCGCCTCCGGCAGGACCGTGTAGTCAAGCTGGATGTCCAGGGTGTAGTCCTGGAGAGAAACAGAGTGGCCGTCCGGGCCGCACAGGCCCGCCAGCCAGTTTTTCAGCCAGCGCAAGGTATAGGGCAATTCCAAATTCCACTTGGCCTTGATGCGGGCCTTGCGGGCCTCCAGGGTGTCCGTGTCCTTGGGAAAGAGCCGCAGCTCTTGCTCCCACACGGCCACGCCGTCCTCATCGGCGTCCTCAAGGAATTGGTTGGCCAGCACTCTGGTGATGGCGTCCCATGCAAGGGAGATTTCCGGCTCATTGGCCCCGTTGATGACTTGAAACTCCAGCACCTCCCGGAGCACCGGGGGCAGGTAGTTCAAAAGGTGTCTATCCATCGGTGACCTCCCCTCTGGCGGGGATGCTGTCCGGGCCCAGGGCCAGGTTGTTCTCCTGCCCGTTGATTTTGGTGCCGCCAATGTCCGTTATCATGTTGGAGCACTCGGAGAGGATGCGGCTTTCAATCTGGGAAATGCGGACGGTCAAAAAATCAGAGCTGGCCCAATCCTGGGACAGCTCCACAAAGTAGGCGTCAATGACGGCCTCCACATAGCTCTTGACGGCATCCCAATCCCACCCGGAGGCATAGGTGAGGTGGAGGGCAATGTCCACCTCCTCCGGCGTCACGCCGGTCACATGGACCACATGGCCGATGGGGGCCAGGCCCAGGCCCTCCCCGGCGTTCTGCTCCGGGTCAATGGCCGTCTGGATTTCCTCCAGAAGGGTGGGCGTGGGGGCCTTGTAGTCAGAGGCCATGATGACCAGCTTGACCGTGCCGCCCACCGTGAGCTTTTTCTCTTTGGCCGCCGTGTAGACTGCCGTGAGCCAGGTGGCCACGGAGCCGCTCACCGTGGAGATGGTACTGGTGTACCAGCTTTCCACGGCCTCATCCGGGATGAGGCTGGCCGGGGAAATGTCGCCATTCCAGACGGGGTGGATTTTGAGGTCCCCCACGCCGGGCATGGCCAGCACTTTCTCCCGATAGTCGGCTTGGTTGCCGCCAAAGGCTTGGGACTGGAAACTGTCCAGCACCCGCTGGCGGAAAGCCTCCGTTTCCTCCTCATCATCGCCGGGGATGAGCAGCTCCACCAGCTCCGCATGGGTGAGCCCCTGCACATACTCCACCGGGATGAGGGTGCCGCCGTAGTTGTTGGCCGCCGCTCCTGGGGTTTCACAGGTGACCTGGTGGCTGAGGCCGGTTTCCGTGTCCTCCTCCGGGTCCATGCGGGCGGTGACCACAAAGTTGAGGTCCTCGCAGGAGAAACGGGTCCCCACCGGGACCTCAATGTTAAACTCCGCCCGATAGACGGCGGGGCTGGCCGGGTAGGGGTCCATGTTGCGGTCATGGGCCCGCTTGATGAGGTACTCACGGGGGGCCGTGATGATGTAGGTGGCCTGGAGCACAAAGTCCGCCGCAATGTAGAGCTGGGCCAGCTCTGCCATGGACGGGGCCACGCCGTTCATCACCATGGAGCCCTCCCGCTTGTCCACCGGGGAGGCCACCCTGGACAGGGCGCTGGCCAGCAGCGCCTCATAGGTCCTGCTTTCAAACATTCAGATGTCAACCTCCTTTTGGGCGCTTACATCGCCATAAATGGTGTGGACGGTAAACCGGGCCGTGACCCAATTTCTGCCCATTTCAAATTCCCAGCCGTCCAGGGAGGTGATGCGGTCATCCTGGAGCAGGGCCTCCGTGATGCGCCGCTTTATCTCGCTCATGGCGTAGTCTTTGGGCTTGCCTATCAGATCGGACAGCTCGGAGCCGTAGTTGCGGGAATAAATAGGGAAAGCGTAGCGCTCCACATTCAGAATGAGGTAAACGGCCTGGAGGACGGCATCCCGCTCATCCGTCATGCCTCTCACCCGGTTGCGGTCAATGTCCAGCTTGTGGGTGTAGCTGGGCTGGGTTTCCACCGCAAAGGTGATGAGGTCCAGGTCATCCCCCGTGGTCGGTAAAGTTGCCATTAGGTCCTCGCCTCCCATCTGCCCAGGACAATGTACTGCTGCCCGCCGTCACACCGCAGGAGGATGACCTTTTCCCCCATCTGGAGGGCGTTGTGGACTTTCCACTTTTTCCGGCCCTGGTAGCGGTGCTTGTGGGGCGCAAAAGAGGCATCCCCGGCCCCGCCGCTGGTTTCCTCGGTTTCGTGAAACTCCGGCATGGTGGTCATCTCCACGGTGTAGTCCCTCACGGCGTCCGTGAGGATGAGCTGGGCCTCGGTCAATATTTTCTTTTGGTCAACGGTGATTTCAAGCGGAGAGGTGGAGGTCACATAGCCATAGCCCCCGCTCATGGGAGCGCCTGCCTGGACGGCCTCCACGGCGGCCCGCTTGACCAGCCGCACCAGTTCATTGATGTCAAGTGACAAATGTACCACCTCGCATTTTGAGCTCCATGAGGTGCTGCTCATTGTTGAAAGTGTGTTTGACCTGCTCCACCATGAGGTAGTTTGACACATTGATGTCACCCAGCCCCAGCATGACCACCAGCAGGGTCCCGGCCCTCACCCGGATGTCCCCCAGCACATCTTGGAGCTTGAGGGTCCGGGTTTTGGTGTTATAGAGGCTGAGGAGGGCATCCGCCATGGCCTTGGCATTGGTAGTGCTGTCCAGCTTTTCGTAGTATTGCAGGACGCCCCATTGGTTGATGTTGGAGCTGTCCTGGGCCACGAAAATCTCCCGCTTGCCGGTGTCCTTGTTCTCGTAGGAGAGCTTGATTTTGTCATAGGTCTGGGAGGCGATGGAGCTTTTATAGTCAAAGTCCCCAGCCGTGTCCTCATCAATCAAAAGCCCCAATTTCATGCTGCCGATGTTCTTGAGGGTCAGCTTGCCCACATCGTCATAGAGCACATACATCTGGGAGGTGGCCTTGAGGGTTTCGTCCAAAGCCGTCTGGATGATGTCAAAGAGGGTCTGGTTGTCCTCCACCCGGCTCCCGATGGTGTAGCCGGTGTCCTCCAGGTCCCCCACATTGAGCTGGAAGTCCTCCGCAATCATGCGTATCACATCGGCGGCGGTCTTGTTGGTGTAGACATAGGTGTCCTTGTTTTTGAGGTAGTAGAGCTGGTCATATACGGTGATTTGGATGATGTCATCCGTGCTGCCCTTGCGGGATTTTTCAAAGACAAAGCCGTAAAAGACGGGGGTGCCGTCCACGGAAAAACGGCACGGGTCGCCCTCTTGAAAGCTCAAGCCGGGTGTCTTGACCACCTCGGCAATGAGCTTTCCCGGCTGTCCTTGGCGTTCCCACTCAATGCTCACATTCTCCACCACGGGGGGCAGCATGATGGTCCCCTGGTGTTGTATCAGCAGCTCATAGGTCATGGGATGGTGAGCACCTGCCCCACATAGATGAGGTTGGGATTGCTGATTTTATCCGTGTTTGCGTTGAAAATCTTGTTGTAGTCGGCCCCGTTGCCGTAATACTTGGCGGCGATGGCCCACAGGCTGTCACCGGCCTTGACCGTGTAGGTCTTGGCCGTGGGGGCCGTGCTGGCGTCCCGCTCCTTTTCCACCGTCACGGTGGGCGTGGTGCTCTCTGCCTTGGGCTCCTCCACGGTCACGGTCTTTGTGCCGTAGTCCCGCCATTGCTTGAGGTTGACATCCACGGCCACATCCAGGCCCTTTTTGCCGTCCTCGGTGATGTTGTAGTCCTCCACGCTCACCTTGATGTTGGTGTCAAAGAGCATCCCCCCGGAGGGGGACATCCGCACCAGCATGAATTGGGTGGTTTCCTTGTTGGCTTTCATCCGCTCCAGCAGTCCCAGGTAGTAGTCCGGGGACCGGGAGCCGGTGAGCATGGGCAGGTCAAAGGGGACGGTGAGCTCCGTGAGGCCGGGGGCCCGCAGGAAATTGACCTCTCCCTCATTCAAGAGGACCAGGGTTTTGTTTTTCCCCTTGATTTTCACCTGGAGCTTTTCTGGGGTGGGCCAAAGGACCCCGCCCAGATAGCAGGTGTAACTCATCTTGTCACCCTCCTTTTTTCCATTGGAAAAAACTCCGTGTTTCCGGCATGGGGCAGGGTCTACGCATGGACGCCCTCCGCCGCCGTCAGCAGGGCCTCTGTAAAGCCGTCTGTGAGGGTGGAGATAACGCCGTCCAGATCGGCACCGCCCTCAATGCGGTTGGTCATGCCGGTCATATCAATGCGGACCTCCGCCGTGGTGAAACGGTTGATGGCGTCCCGCTCCGCAATGTCCCGCAAATACTCCAGCTCCTCCGTGGAGGTGCTGAGGGCGTCGGCGGCGGCCCCGGTGTTGGCGGCGGTCTGCCCGGTGTTGCCCAAAAGGTCATCCATGGCAAAGTCACCATATCCGCCGGTGCCCAGGCCGCTTGCTCCGTAGTCCGTAGCAGCGCCCAGGTCCATATCAAACAGGCCGCCCACGGCGTCAGAGATGCCGCTGGCCACGCCGTCACCCCAGTTGGCTCCAGCGTTGAAAGCGTCCCCCACCCAGCCGTCCTGCCAGGTGTCAAAGGTGCTCATGCCCTCATTGAAAGCGTCCCCGATGCTCACAAAGTCCTGGATGTTGCCGGAGGCCTCCGCCGCCTTGGCGGCGTAGTCGCTGGCCGCATTGGTGATGCCGGAATAGTCAAAGTCCACAAAGGGCAGCTTGTTCAAGGCCTCACAGATACCGGCCACAACGGTGAGCGCCGTGGAAAGTAGGTTGTAAAACCAGGCCTGCACGCCGGAGATGACATTGCTGAACGCAATGCCGATGTTTTGAGCACAGGCCCCCAGGGCGTTCCAGATGCCCAGGGCAATGTTGGCGATGGTCAAGCCCAGGTTGACAAAGAATTGCACCACCACATTGATGCCGCCGCAGATGACGCCAAAGCCGCTGTTGGCGATGCCGGTAAACTTGGCGATGGCCGAACAGGCGGCGTAGATGGCCGCCACAAGGGCGATGACCAGCACCACAATCCAGGTGATAGGACAGGCCAGCAGGGCCGCATTGAGCCCGTACTGAGCCGCTGTCTGGGCAAAGGTGGCCTCGGTGCTCATCATCAATGCCGCCGCTTTCACGCCCGCAGCCAGCGCCATGGCGGCGTTGATGCCGTTGGTGATGAGGGCCACGGCATTGTAGGCGATAAAGGCGGCCACCAGGCCGTAGACAATGGGGCTTATCCAGCTCCAGTTGTCCACTACAAAGGCGGCCCCGTTGATGAGGAGGTCCAGCACGCCGGTGGCCACCGTGGCCAGCATGGCCAGCCCGTTGATGGCCCCGTTGATGACCGTGTTAAACTGAGCGCTGTTTGCCACCTGGTTGAGCCGTGTGAGCACAGGGTCAAAGGCCGCCAGGGCCGTGTTTTGCATCTTGGTGGCAATCTGGGCCCAGGTCAGGGGCATACTTTCAAACTTGGCGTTGGTTTCATCGGCGGCGGCAAGCATGGCGTTTTTGACCACCTCAGCGGTGATGAGGCCCTGCTCCGCATATTGCTTGATGGAGCCCTCCGCAATGCCCATGTAGCTCTCAATGGCACGGGCAATGCCGGGGGCGTTCTCCAGGATGGAGTTGAGCTCCTCGCCCCGGAGGGCACCGGCGGCCATGGCCTGGGTGAGCTGGAGCATGGCGGCAGACTGGCCCTCCGCCGTAGCACCGCCAATGACAAACTGCTTGTTGATTTGTTCCATGAAAGCGATGAGCTCATCATTGCTTTCAAAAGCGGAGCCCGCATTGGCTCCCATACTGGCGATGGCGGAGGCGGTGTCCAGATAGGCGGACCGGGACCTCTGGGCAGAGGCCATGATTTTTTGCTCCA
>OIED01000637.1_pt1 | contig 18158 bp, 17 predicted proteins | sample 1581771 | NCBI WGS metagenome assembly OIED01 (sample SAMEA3882546, study PRJEB24775) | human gut metagenome | biome: human-associated habitat; feature: intestine environment; material: feces | place: Netherlands | collected 2009/2010 | reverse complement strand
CGGTGTAGATGAACCGCTGGATGCGGGAAAAGTCGGCGGTGTAGAGCAGGAACGCCGGTTCCCGGCGCAGCTCTGCGGGAGTGTCCAGCAGGGAAAAGGCGTCGGCCTGCTGCAGATACTCGCTGACGCAGGCCGCCAGAGCCGCCGTCAGCTTGAGCTGGTCGTAGAGAGAAATATCCCGGTCCTCGTCCCGCGCGGTGCTGGCAGGCAGGGCGCTGCACTGGGATTCCAGCAGGCCCAGCAGCGCGTTTGCCTGCGCTGGGCTGAACTGCAGGCCGGTGAGCTGCCCCGTCAGCTCCTGATAGAGCTCCCGGTAAACGGCGGCGGGGATGTCCGGCGCATCCTGCACGGGGTCGTGCAGGGCACCGTCCGGGCGGGCAGCCGGGACGGAATACCCGGGGTGCTCCCCGTTCAGGTGGCTGAAAATGGAACGCAGGGGCCGGAAGCGGGTGCTGGCCGGTTCGGCGGCGGGGGTGTCGTCGGTCACAGACAGGCTGCGGGCAAAGGCTGCGCAGCGGGCGGCGTCCGACCCTGCGGCCGCGCCGCCGCGCACGGCAGCCCACTCCGGGGTGTCCGGCAGGGCGGCCAACAGGTCGGCTGCGGTCTTGTCGGCCCGGAAGGCCAGCTTGCCAAGGCCGTGCAGCAGGCCGCAGAAGGTGGCCTGCAAGGTGAGTGTGTTCAAGGAATCATCTCCTTCGGGCAAAATAGCAAGGGAATATGCGAAAAACAGGTTTGAAAAGGTTTGTTCCCATTATAGCACGGGATCCGACAAAGAAAAACGCCGGAAACAGAGAAATTTCGACCGCTTTTTTGGGGAAATTTCCAGTGGGAAACAGTCGGTATTCTAATATAAAAGCTGTGGAAACTCCCGCAGTTGGAAAAATTGCGGAAAAAATCAGGAACAGCCCAAAATTTCACAAAAAAACAGCCGCCTCGCTTCGCCGCACAAAACTGTGCAGTAAAGCGGGGCGGTCGTCTACGTCCCCTTGCGGGGTGTGATTAGCGCAGCAGATATGCTTAGTGATTATGCTGGTATCTTGTCTACGTCCCCTTGCGGGGTGTGAAGGCATATGAACTGGGGCGTCCTACGTCCCCTTGCGGGGTGTGATGTAATGCGCTTGGCAACCTTTTCCAAGTTTAAGTGGAATTTCCAACGTCCCCTTGCGGGGTGTGATCTTGTGTGAGTTTATTGGTTGGAGGGAACAGGAATAGTCTTATCCAACGTCCCCTTGCGGGGTGTGATTGAGGAAAACTAAAAAACACTATAGATTTACAAGTAGATTTACAAGCGTAAAATTCTCCGTCCCCTTGCGGGGTGTGACATTAAAGTAACAGCTTGAGCCAGAACACGTCTGAGGCGATTCCTACGTCCCCTTGCGGAGTGTGATCCGCAGAAGGAAAGTGTATTACGGACTGTAGAAGTGTTGTCCTCCGTCCCCTTGCGGGGTGTGATGGCACTGCTGCGCAAGTTGGACAATATAAAGTAAGAAGCGTCTTATCCTACGTCCCCTTGCGGGGTGTGATTTCAAATGATTACGAAAATTCCTCCATGGCGAAGTGTCTTATCCTACGTCCCCTTGCGGGGTGTAACTGCGCGACCTACAAAAGGACGTTCGTTCAAGAAACGACTTATCCTACGTCCCCTTGCGGGGTGTGATGGAAAAAATGAACAAAAGTGACCAGCCGGAAATCGGCAGAATGTACCTTTTTCATAATGCTGGCACCATTATAACACACTCTGCGCAAAAAGAAAAGCGGAATGGAGAAAAGAATGCCGCTTTTTCCGGTGCGAACCGCGCAGGAGGTGCGCGTAAAAAACATGAATTTTGAGATCTTGCACCGAAAATTCCAACTGCGACTGCTCCGGCGGGCTTATCTTATGTGACCGGACAAAAAGAGACGAATGCGAAAGGAGCACACAATGGGATTCTTCAGTTCCCTTTGGGGCAAAAACAGCGAGAACGGCAAAAACACCCAGAACAACACACCGACGGTGCAGCAGCCGAGAATGACGGAGGCGCAGCGGCACGATGCCTTTGTGCAGTCCCTGCGCGAGAACACGGCAAACGGGAAGTACGGCCCCGTACCCACCCAGAGCACTGCACGCAAAGCCGCGGCCGGTTTCTCCGAGGACGGCGGCCGGGACCGCGGGGATGACCCGGGTGCCCCCGGCTCGCAGGGCCGCGAGAGCGGGCTGAAGTTTGGCACCTCCAAGTCGGTGTCGGCCTCTCAGGGCAGCGGCAAGGGCCGGGGTGCCGGGCTGGGTCAGGGCGGCGGCCGCAGCGGCGGAGGACATGGGCCCGGCGGCCACGGCGGCCACGGCAGCGGCGGGCATGGCGGTCATAGCGGCGGCCACGACCATGGCGGGCGCTGAAACTTTTTTGCGTTTTTCCAACCGCAGCCCAACCGGCGGGCTTGTCTGTAGTGTAAGACAAACCTGCTTCAACAGAAAAGGAGAACCCACTATGTTTGAGTCTGCACTTGGCAACCTGTGTATCGTGATCTGCGGCATGACCGTGCTGCTGTCGGCCTTTTTCATCTGGCGCACGGAGACGCTGGCGGCGCGGCTGATCGTCGCTGCTGCGGCGGCGCTCGTGCTGATCTTCCGCTGGCAGATCAGCATGATGATCTACCAGTTCGTGGCGTCCATCTTCACGCTCATCGCGCTGTTCGTGGGCGTCGTGCTGCTCTGCGCCCTGCCCTTTGTGCTCATCCGTCTCTTCCTGCACTGAGGGGGGTGAAAGGATGGAGTACGCGTTCACGCTGAATGTCCTGCCCGTGGTCGGCGGTGTGGTGATCGTGCTGGTGCTGGTGCTCTGTGAGCTTGGAAGCACCGGCTTTGGCGGCGGTCTGCCGTCGGGCGGCTACCGGTATTACATCGGAGAGCACACCGTGCTGTATCTCCGGCAGTCCGGCACACGCTGCCGGGCCTATGTGCTGGAGGGCGAAGCCCCGCCGGCGGTGCCGCTGCACCACTCCCGGGGCGGTACTTATTTCAAGGTGTGGGCGGCCTCTCCGGCAGAGGCCGAGCTGGAGATCGAACAGGCTTATCAGCGGCGGCCGGAGCTTGAGCAGTAAGGGCAGCCGCACAACAGAAAGGAACCCGTTATGGCAAAGCTCCGGAAACTGGTCGGGTGGCTCCCGGCCGTGGGCGCAATGATCTTCAATGGCTGTGTGATCGGTTGGCTGCACTGGGCAAAGCCGCAGCTTCTGGGGCCGGGGATCTCCGGCGGGGCCATCGCGTCCGTCTATGTGATCCTGTATCTACTCTGGTGGTGTCTGGCCCCGGCAGCAACGGCCTGCGTGATCGGCGGGCCGTTCTTTCTGTGGTGCGCCGCGCTGCTGCCGGCGGAGCTGCTGTTTGCGCTGACAGCGCTCCGGCAGGTCTGGCCGGTGGGGGCGCTGCTGGCAGTCCTCTGGTTTGCGGGCGTGTTCTGGTTCCGGCGCAGGAGCTTCCGGCAGTTCCGACGGCAAAGCCGCCGCTGCGGGTACGACGACTTTGCCCTCCTGTGCGGAGAGGACCGCGTCCGGGAGAACTGCCGCCGGTTCGGCGTGCTGCTGGCAACGCTCCTGCTGGCAGTGCCGGCGTGCTGGGGCATGTGGAGCAGCCGGGTGTACCTGACCGCAGCGGCACCCGCGCAGACGCAGGCGGAAACAACGGCGCAGCTCCACGAAAAGAAATTCCTGCCCGGCTTTGCGGAGGATGTCTGGGAAACGGCATCGCTGGACAGCAAGACCGAACTGGCAAAGCAGCTGGCCGCCTATGAGCTTGCCATGCTGGGGGTGCCGGACGGGACAGAGGTCACGGTCCAGCCGCTCGACGAGGACCGGTTGGGCTACTACAGCGTTGCTTCCCGGCAGATCGTGCTTTCCCGGTCTGTGCTGGAAAGCGGGACTGCCCAGGAGACCATGGACACCATCGCCCACGAGGCGTTTCATGTGCAGCAGGCTTATGTGGTGGAAAACATCGACTGGGACGATGCCGCGACCCAGGCGGCCTACTACGACCAGGCCAGACGATGGCTGCGGAACGATCAGAATGGGTACGTCTCGGGCGAGGAGGACATCCTGAGCTATTACTTCCAACCGGTGGAGGTTGATGCCAGAGCCTATGCAGCGGAAGAGACCGAGCGCCTGCAGGGGCTGATCGACAAGGAGCTGCAGAAAGAGACCTGACAAGAAAAGCAGAGCATCCCGCAGAAGGGGAGCGCTCTGCTTTTTCAATATTCCCGAAACGCCGGTTCTGCGGTATAATGGAGCCGGATGGACCGGCCTGCCGTGTCGGACGCGGACCGGAAACGAAAGGAGCTCTTGTTTATGGAAAAAACGCTGCGCAGCTGCGCGGATCAGATCGTGGAAGCCAGCATCCGGGCGGTGCTGCCGGACGAGGCCGTCCGCCGTGCGCTGAAGGATTTTCACCCGGAAGGGCGCACGGTGCTGGTGGCCGCCGGAAAAGCCGCATGGCAGATGGCACATGCTGCCGTTGCCGTGCTGGGGCATGTGGACGGCGGTGTGGTCGTGACCAAATACGATCATGTAAAAGGGAAGATCCCCGGCGTGACCTGCTGCGAGGCAGGCCACCCGGTGCCGGACGCCAACAGCTTTGCCGCCACCCAGAAGGCGCTGGAGCTGGTGCAAAACCTGCAGCCAGAGGACACGGTGCTGTTCCTGCTTTCCGGCGGCGGAAGTGCACTGTTTGAAAAGCCGCTCATCCCTGCAGAGGAGCTGCAGGACATTACGTCCCAGCTGCTGGCCAGCGGCGCGGACATCGTGGAGATGAACACCATCCGCAAGCGTCTGTCCGGCGTCAAGGGCGGGCGGTTCGCGCAGGCTTGCGCCCCGGCACAGGTGTTCAGCATCGTCCTCAGCGACATTCTGGGCGACCCGCTGGATATGATCGCCAGCGGCCCGGCGGTGCCGGACACCTCCACCTGCGGGCAGGCGATCGCCATTGCTGAGAAATACCACCTGCGCCTGTCGACCGCGGCACAGGAGCTGCTGCGGCAGGAGACCCCCAAGGCTCTGACCAACGTGACCACCCGCATCACCGGCAGTGTGCGGGAGCTGTGCACGGCAGCCGCTGCGGCCTGCCGTGCGCTGGGGTATGAGCCGGTGCTTCTCACCGACCGGCTCTGCTGCGAGGCGCGGGAGGCGGGCAGCTTCCTTGGTTCGGTGGTCCGCACCCATGCGGGTGGAGGCCGGAAGCTGGCTTACATTGCAGGCGGCGAGACCGTGGTGCACCTGACCGGCAAGGGCCTGGGCGGGCGCAACCAGGAGCTGGCCCTTGCGGCGGCTCCTGCGCTGGCCGGGCTGAAACACTGCTGTGTGTTCTCGGTGGGCAGCGACGGCACCGACGGCCCCACCGATGCCGCTGGCGGCTATGCGGACGGCGAGACGGAAGCCGCCCTTCGCGCAGCCGGGCGGGACGTGTACTGCACCCTCGCCGACAACGACGCCTACCATGCTTTGCAGGCGGTGGGCGGGCTCATCCGCACAGGCGCTACCGGCACGAACGTCAACGACGTGGCCGTGGCGCTGGTGGAGTGAACACCGGGGTCACGCCTGGTTCCGCAGAGGCAGCTCCGGAAGAAGTGCCCGGTCTTTCGGCTTGCAGAGGATGTGATACTGCACCATCGTCTGAAAAAATAATCCGCACACCGTAAAAGAATAGAGACTTGATTCGCCGTTTCAGCTACAAAACGGCGAATTTTTTGTGAGAGAAAATACCCCCGGCACAAACAGAGCTCTGGGGTTGCTCTGTCTATGCCGGGGGGTATTTCAGGCGGCTTTTGTCATTTCTGTTTGCGTTTTCTGCCGGAGACCAGCAGGCCGATGAGCAAAAGCAGCAGCAGCGGCACAGCCAGCAGTGGCGCAATGAGGATGGGCTCAATGCGGGTGGCGTCAGCTGCAACACGGATGCGCTTGAGGTTCTCCGGGGCGGTGACGCGGTGGCCGCGCACCAGCAGCCGGTGGGTGTTGATGCCGTAGGGGGTGCAGGTCATCAGGGTGACGTAGTCCTTGCCGTCTACCACCTTCAGTTCGTCCACCTCGGTGGGCAGCACGATGGAGATCTTGTCCACCTCGTAGGTCAGCTCCCGGTCCAGCACGGTGATGGTGAAGGTGTCGCCCACCTCCAGCCGGTCCAGATGGGTGAACAGCTTGGCGCTGGGCAGGCCGCGGTGTGCCGAGATCACGGCATGGGTGCTCTCGCCGCCCACCGGCAGACTGGTGCCTTCCAGATGGCCTGCGGCCACCTGCAGCACGGCGTCGCTGGTGCCGTGGTAGATGGGCAGCTCCACCCCGATGCGGGGAATGGTGATGTAGCCCATGATGCCGGTGCCGGTCACGTCCAGCGTGGTGCTGTAGGTGGAAAAGTGGTCGGCGTGGTACAGGGCATCCGGGTCGGCGGCGAGCTCCTGATTGAAGACGTCGGCGGCATCAAAATAGGCCGTGTAGTCGGCGTCGGACAGGCCGTCCACCTGTTGGGCGTAGCTGTTCACAACCCTGGTCTGGTTGCGCTGGTTGATGTAATCGCTGATGGTAGGGTAGAGCATCACCGCAAGGCCCACAAAGAAAATGAGGACGAGCAGGATGGTGCCGGAGTGCTTTTTCATGGCAAGGCCCTCTGTGCTGTGAAAAAGGAGCGGAGGCGAGTTGGTCGCCCCCGCTCCGGGTGTTTTCAGGGATGGTTGCTTAGTTCTTGTGCTCCATGCGCTTCTTGGTGACCAGCAGCACGACTGCTGCCACCATCAGGCCGCCGCCGATGACATAGAACAGGGTGGTGCCCATGCCGCCGGTGCTGGGCAGCACGGTGCCAGCGTGGTTCTCGACCACAACGCCGCCGTCTTTATAGACACTATCCACGATGGTGGCATGAGTCTTGGAACCATCGGCCAGGTTTACGGTTTCGGAGGTTACCAGCTTGTTGTAACCGTCCGGAGCCTTGGTTTCGGTCAGGGTATAGGTTTTGCCTGCCAGACCGTAAATGTTGACCTTGCCGTTCTTGACGGTAATGGTAGTAGTTGCATCCTTCTCGCCAGTCGTAGCCACACGATAGTTGCCGTTAGCGTCCTTTACGAAAGAGAGCTTGGTATTACCATCGGCCAGCTCAAACTCAGCACCGTCCAGCAGTTTGTTGGTGGTGCCGTCCACCTTCACCAGGTCGAACTGGTAGGACTTGGTGGTGACCTTGCTGGGAACAGTGTTCTGATGATTGCCGTAGCCCAGCTTGACCTCGTTGGTGTTGCCATCGCCATCAATGACAGCATCCTTATTCAGGGTGGCATTGTAGGTCACAAGGATAGTGGTACCCTTAGTGAGAGTGCTGACGTAGGTTTCAGGAAGCACCAGAGTGAAACCGTTGGTGGTAGGGGTGAGGGTATAATCGGTGGTCACAGCATCATTGGCGGTAACCTTGAGGGAACTGTTGTTGAAGGTCAGGCCCTTGCTCATGGTATCGGTGACGGTGTACTTCTGAGCACCGTCAGCAACCTTGATCTCGACCTTATACTCCACAGTATCACCGATCTTGGCGTTGTTTTCGCTGCTCCAATCACCGGCGCTTGTCTGAACTTCCTTCTTGATTTCAGGTTTTTCGTTCTTTTCCTTGATGGTGGCATCGGGATTGGTGGTATTCAGACCGCACAGAGCACCCAGAGAGCTGTCCACCAGGTAGTAGCCCAGGTCCAGGTTAGAGAAGGTGACGGTGCCACCAGTTGCGGTTTCCTTAGTGCCAGAGATCTTCTTATCAGCTGCCCAGGTCAGGGCAGCTTTGGCAAAGGCTGCGGCATCTGCACCGGTTTTCCAGGTGGGGTGGCCGTTGCTGTCCAGATCAATGTAGGAGGAACCGGCACCGGTCGAGAAGAAAGTCTCCCAGGCAGGTTCCACCGTGTAGGAATAGGTATTGCTTTCAGCGTTGTAGCTGTCCAGCTTGAACATGCGGTAGATGGTGTAGGTCTCACCACTTACAGTGTGGTCGATCTTGATGGAACCTTTGGTGGCATTGGTCTCTGCAAAAGCAGGCACGGCCATAGCCAGCACCAAGGCTGCTGCCAGCAGGGCAGCAAACAGTTTTTTGAACGTCTTTTTCATGAGGGGATGATTCGCTCCTTTCCAGATTGGGGAAATTTATGCACACAACATTGCTTCGGAGGCGGGACACATTCGCCCGCTCCGCAGGCACAAATCAGAATACCGCAAAGCGGTTCAGCGGCCAGATGCGCAGGAACACCCGCCCCACGACCTGGCTTTTTTCCACGCAGCCGATCACGCTGCTGCGGCTGTCGATGGACACCGAGCGGTGGTCGCCCAGCACAAAATACCGGTTCTCCGGCACCTGATAGGGGAACCGGATGTCACATTCGCCCAGTGCCAGCTCGTCCACATAAGGCTCGTCCAGCACAGTGCCGTTCACGGTCACATGGCCGTCCTCGTCCATGGAGATCACGTCACCGGGCTGGCCGATCACACGCTTGAGCAGGAGCTTGTTCTGCCAATAAAAGCCGCACAGGTCGCCGGTTTTCATGCTGTCGGACTTGACCAGCAGCAGAATGTCCTTATCTTCCAGCGTGGGGTTCATGCTGTCGCCGGACACCTGCAGCACCGGCAGGAACAGGGTGGCCAGCAGCACGGCCACAGCGGCCACCACCACCAGCGCATAAATGGTGCTGCGCAGTACCCGTCCGTACCGGCTGCGGTAGGCCAGACGGTCGCGCTCGGCCTTTACCTCTTCTGTGGAGGGGATGGCCGTAAATTTGATCTCGGTTGATTTCATTTTACCTTGCCTTCTTCCGGCAGGATATCGGTGTCACAGCGGCTGCGCAGCAGCTCACGGGTGCTCTGCTCAAAAGCAGCCCGCCGTGCCGCGATCTCCTGTTCCGTTTTGGCCCGCAAGGCGGCACAGTCGGCCTCTGTCTGGGCACGCTTGTGCTCTGCTGCCTCGGTCAGGGCGTCACATTCCCGCTTGGTCTGTGCCTTCAGCTGTTCCGCCTCGGCCCGGGCCTGTGCCAGGATCTGGTCTGCTTCGGCCTTTGCCTGCGCCTGCAGGGCGTCCCGGTCGACCGACCGCACCGAAGCCAGATAGTCATCGGCGGCTGCCTGCGCAGCCTCAAACACATGGTTCAGTTCCAGAGCGGCCTGTGCAATGGACCCGGCACTGTCCAGATGGATCTGCCGCTGTTCCAGTTTGGCGGTCAGATCTGCATTTTCGGCTTTGAGCTGATCTTCGCTCTGCTTGAGCGCAAAGATGATCTCGACCAGTTCAGTGCGGCGCATATGCCGCAGTTCACGGTCTGCCATAACGGCACCTCCGTATCAAAAGCGTTGCAGGGCCGGTACGGACCCTGCTGCGCGAAAAAGCGATTTTCGTACAGAAATTCGTCGAAACTCCGAACATCCATACATACAGCATTCTACCAGACAAAATGCAACAAAACCGTAACAAAAATGACGTTGCAGTGGGTTTTCAAAAAATATTTTTTGAAAATTGCGCACAAAATTCCTCAGGCTGCGCAAAAAGAGCACCCTGCGCGGAAAACAGGGTGCTCTTTTTGCGGCAGAATGTTTACTTCTTGATGAAACCGCCCAGCAGATTGTTCAGCTCAACGATGGACTTGTAGATCACATTGATGTTGTTGATAATGGAGCTTGCACCGGAGAAGATGCGGGCCAGCTGGTTAAAGACCTGACCCACGTTCAGGAATGCCTTGTAAGCGTCGCTGTCGGCAATGGTGGCACCGCCGTCCAGATAGGTCATCTCGTTTTCGTCGATCACGGCATAGCAGGCGGGCAGTTTCATTTCGGTCATCATAATGGGAATTCCTTTCTTTCGTAAAATCAGTGCATGTTTTTCCAAAATGTAAAAATCAGACGGCGGCCACGACCACCAGCGTGACCAGAATGCCGGCCACCAGCAGGGTGCCCAGATGCTTCTGCAGGGCAGGACCGCCGGTCACGGGCAGGGTAGGGGCCGTGGGACTGGCGGAGCTGGACTTTGCGGTCCACTGGGCGTAGATGGTGGTGTCACCGGTGAACACGGTAGCGGTGGTGATCCGGCTGCCGCCCACCGGCTCGGTGTACCAGCCGTTGAAGGTGTAGCCGTCCATCGTGGGAGACTCCGGCAGGGTGGTCAGTTTGCCGTCCAGATTGGTGGTGACCACCACGGTGGAGCTCACACCGCCGCAGGCGTCCAGACCGATGGTATAAAAGGCGTCCTCTTTATTTCCTGCGGCAAAGGCGGCAGGCACTGCCGCACACAGCAGGCTGAGCAGGACCAGACAGAGTGTCAATGCTCGGAAAATTTTTTTCATAAAATTCCTCACTTTCCCGGGAGTAACCGTGCCCCGCAGCGCTTGCGGTGCCTGCCCGGCGGGGGCGGCATTCCGGCACGGCCTTGAATGACTTCGCTTCCACAGCGTACCACAACCGCAACAGTTTGGCAAGGTTTTTCAGCGAATCCCCAAAAATTTTTCATGAAAGAAGATCTGCCTCCGCGCGGAAGAAAACATGCCGGTGCCTCTTGTGAAAATCCGGAAAATATGATATACTATTTTGCACGATGCGCCATCGCCAAGCGGTAAGGCAGGGGACTTTGACTCCCCCATCGTAGGTTCGACTCCTGCTGGCGCAACCAAACGCCCCGGAAGCTGGAAGGCTTCCGGGGCGTTTTTTGCTTATTCGAGATCCGGTCAGCGGCGGTGGATCTTCCGGGTGGGGCGGCGGTGGTTCCAGCGGTTGAGCAGCAGCCAAAGCCCGTAGATGGCGGCGCTGAGCACGCTCAGCACGATGACCACCTTCAGGTACAGACTGCCCAGAAATTCGCGGATCTTGGCCACGGTGAGCAGCAGGGCGTTCTGGTCCACATCCTGCCCGGCGATCAGGTTTACCACGCCGATGGTCTCGCCCGCCAGCTTCAGCTCCACGGTGCCCACCACGTCGCCCTGCCGGATGGGCGCACAGACATAGTCCGGCAGGTGGAAATACTTCTGGGTCACGCTGCCGTCGCCGGTGGAGGGCAGCAGGGTCATCATGCTGTCGGCCGGATACAGCTGCAGGGTGTCGGTGTCGGCGGAATACTTCACCGGGATCTCGGCCAGCGCCAGGTCGGTGTCCAGTGCGGCCTGGATGGAAAAGGTGTCGAACACCCAGTCGATCAGCCGCACCGTCTCATACAGGGCCGGGCGGCGGTTGGCGTAGCCGAAGGTGTCGCAGGTGTCGGGGCTTTGCATCACACAGAAGATATAGGTGGCACCGTCCTGATTGGCCCAGGAAACGTAACTCTGGTTTCCGCTGTCCTTCTTGTAGGCGGTCACGTCGCACATGCCGCCCTGCATGGCGCTGCGGTAATAATTGCCGCCGCTGCTTTTGCTCAGGGCTGCATTCTGGCTGACCAGCACCGACGGAGACCGGTGCTTCTCTTTGGCCGGCATGGTAAAGGTGGGCACGCCGGAGATCTCCACAAAGGCGTCAAAGCTCATCAGGTAGCGCAGGATCAGGTACATGTCCACAGCGCATGTCACGTTGCCGCTGTCGATGCCGCAGGCGTCCGTCCAGGTGCTGTTCGTGGTGCCGATGCGCTGAGACAGGGCGTTCATCTGGCTCACCCAGCCGTCCAGGTCTCCGCCCGAAAGGGTATAGGCAAGGCCCATGGCGGCTTCGTTGGCGTTGCGGGTGACCATGGCGTACAGTGCTTCGCGGTAGGTGAAAGTCTCGTTGGAGCGCATGTCGGCGTTGCTGGTGTTGTGCACATAGTCCGAGATGGCAAACGGCATCTGGAAGGTGTTGTCCAGCTGGTCGGCATAGTTGGTCAGCACCAGTGCGATGGTCATATACTTGGTCAGGCCACCGGCGGACACCTGTTTGGTACTGTCCTTTTCGTAGACGATGATGTTGGTGTCGGTGTTCACGATGTAGGCGCTCTGGGCCTGCACCTGATAGACGGGAGAGGGGTCGAACATGGCACCTGCCGGCAGCACCAGGCAGCTGAGCAGGAGTGCAAACGACAGGATCAGTGCAAAAATACGTTTCATGTGGACAATTCCTTCAAAAAGCGATAAACTATACGAAGCAATGCGCACCGGCAGCGGTACGCAGAAAACACAAATGGAACAGCAGACGCTGTATACTTTATAATAACAGGTTTGCCGGGACGTGACAAGGGCTTTGCGGCTTTTGGCTGCGGTTTTGCACGCTCCGGCACAGGAGGACGGGAATGGTATATCTGACAGGCGACACCCACGGCGATCTGGACCGGTTCCGGCACGGGCGGCTGCGCTGGCTGGGCAAACGGGACATCGTGGTGGTGCTGGGCGATTTCGGCTTTGTGTGGGACGGCAGCGCAGAGGAACAGAAAAAGCTGGACTGGCTGCGAAAGCGGCCGTATACCCTGCTGTTTCTGGACGGCTCCCACGAGAATTACGACCTGCTGGCCCAATATCCGGAAACGGAGCGGTTCGGCGGCCGGGTGCAGAGCCTGGGCGGCAATGTCTACCATGTGTGCCGCGGCAGCGTGCTGGAGCTGGAGGGCAAAAAGTACCTGTGCTTCGGCGGGGCCGAAAGCCCGGACCGGGAGGAACGGGAGCCGGGCGTGAACTGGTGGAAGCAGGAGATGCCCTCCGATGAAGAATATGCGGCCTGCGAGCAGAACCTGGAAGCCTGCGGCGATCAGGTGGATTATGTGCTCACCCACGACGCGCCAAGCAGATTCCTGGATTTTACGGTGCTGGCCAGCGGCGAGACCAACCAGCTGCACCAGTTCCTGGACAAAATTCTGTTGAAGCTGACCTATGAAAAATGGTTCTTCGGCTGTTATCACCGGGATGTGCAGCTGTCCACCAAGAGTCGCTGCGTGTTCTGCGACGTGATCCCCATGGGTGAGCGGCGCACCGGGCTGTTTTGTAGATAGGAGGTATAAAATGCAGGTCACAGTAAAACTTGCCACCCGGGAGGGCGCTGCCCATATCAGCGGCATTCTGGCGGGCTTTACCCTGCTGGCAAAGCGCGGGGAACTGACTTTGCGGGTGTTGGACGCGCGGCAGGGCAGCCCCATTGCCCGGGAGGCGCTGCTGGAAACTGAAATTGACGGCCGCACAGTGGTGTTTGATCTGATGGACGGCTACTTCTACAACGACCCGGCGGCGGTGCAGGCGCTGTTCAGCCGGGCAGATGTGGTGTTCAAGCGTTCCTTTTCGGCTGAGAAGAACCGGCAGTTCCCAGGAGATATCTCCGCAAAGCTGCGGCCGCTGGGTCTGAACTACTACGTTACCTGTCCGGGCTCGCCGCTGGAAGCGGAGCGCAGCGCAAAGAGCCGCCTGAAGCAGTGGGCACTTTCCACCCGCTGCTACCCGCAGGACTTTGAAGCCCGGCTGACCCGGGTGCGCAAAAAGCCGAACATCCTCTTTCTCACCCGTCTGTGGGACCCAGAGGAGCCGGCGGTGCAGCAATATCCGGACTTACAGGCAGAGTGGCGGCAGGTGAACGCAGACCGCATCGAGCTGCTGCACCGGCTGCAAAGCGCCTTCCCGGCGCAGTTCACCGGCGGCGTATCGGACAACGCCTGCGCCCGGCAGCTGTGCCCGGAACTGATCGTGCCGGACAGGCTGACCGGCAAGCGCGCCTACCTGCACAGGATGCAGCACACCGAGATCTGTGTGGCATCTACCGGACTGCATGGCTCTACCGGCTGGAAGCTGGCCGAGTATGTGGCGGCGGGGCGCGCCATCGTTACCGAGCCGCTGCGGTACACCTTGCCGGGCGGCTTTGAAGAAGGGAAAAACTATAAAACGTATACGTCCCCGGCACAATGTGAGGAGCAGCTGCGGCAGCTGCTGGCAGACCCGGCGGCGATCTTAGCCATGGCGCAGCACAATGCGGCGTACTATCAAGCGTGGCTGCGGCCGGAGCAGCAGGTGCGGCAGGCTTTGCGGCAGCTGGAAACAGGGGAAATGTAATGTGAGGGGGAAAACGGGGTATGGAAGAGCAGAAACGGCATAGCGGCTTTGAGACGATGCGCATCCTCAGTATGGTGATGATCGTTCTGATGCACGGCATCGGGCACGGCGGGCTGGGCAGCGCCGTGCCGCAGGGGTCGGCGGCATTCTGGATCTACTGGCTGCTGTTTATTCTGGCGCGTGTGTCCACCAACTGTTTTGTAATGCTTTCCGGCTATTACCTGTCGGAGCGCAAAGGGTCTGTTCATGCCGGGCGGCTGTTCCGCATTGGGGCACAGGTGTGGTTTTACTCCATGCTCACTTTCTGCGTTGCGGTCAGGGCGGGGGCAGTCCCGCTTTCGGCGGTCAAGTTGCTTCGGGCGCTGCTTCCCCTTACCTCCAACGGCTACTGGTTTGCCTCGGCCTATTTTCTGATGTACCTCTCGGTGCCGGTGCTGAACGTGGTGGTGCAAAGCCTTGACCGGCGGCAGTACAAAACCCTGCTGCTGGTGGCGCTGCTGCTGCAAAGCGTGTGGGGCACGCTGTTCTACTGGGCAACGGATGAAACTTTTGTGAATAACGGGTACAGCTTTATCTGGTTCTACACCCTGTATTTTATGGCGGCTTATTTCCGCAAATACCGGGTGACCGTGCCCAGCGGGCTGTGTTTGCTGGCATATCTGGCAGCTTCGGCGGCGGGGCTGTTCAACCGGATGCTGGCGCTGCGGGTGGAAAACGCTTTGCACCTGAACGGTTTTGTAAATACCGTCAACGGCTATCAGGCACTGGCTACGGTCATCGCCTCAGCAGCAATGTTTTTGCTGTTCCAGAATATCCGCATCCGCTCGGACTACTGGCGGCGCTGGGTCTTTCGGCTGGCACCGCTGTCCTTCGGGGTGTATCTGCTGCACGACAGCGATTTTACCCGGGCGCTGCTGTGGCGACTGGTAGACCTGCCCCGGTTCGGCGGGGCGCTGCTGCCCTCGCTGGCTTACCTGACTGGCGCGGTGCTGCTGATCGCCGTGGCGGGCTACGCGGTGGATGCCGTGTATCAGCGGCTCTACCGCCTGCTGCGCCTGCCCGCACTGGAAACAAAGCTGGATGCCCTGACTGCCTGCATTCTGCAAAGGATCGTCGGGAGTGAAAAAGCGTGAAAAAAGCGCTGTCGCACGAGTTTTTGTGTGACAGCGCTTTTTTAGTTCATCGGCCCGGCCTTGTCGAACATCTGCTGTACCTGTGCGGCCAGCAGGGCGTGCTCCGGGGCCTGCAGCAGCGGGTCCTCCGCCAGCATGGCCAGTGCTTCGCTCTGGGCGGCGTGGAGGGTGCGGGTGTCGTTCATCAGGTCGGCAATTTGCAATGTGGGCAGACCGTGCTGTCGGCTGCCAAAAAAGTCGCCGGGGCCGCGGGTCTCCAGGTCGTACTGGGCCACGGCAAAGCCATCGGTGGTGCTGCAGAGGAACTTCAGCCGCTTCTGCACCGCTTCGCCGGTATTGTCGCTGACCAGAAAGCACCAGCTCTCGGCGGCACCACGGCCCACCCGGCCGCGCAGCTGGTGCAGGGCGCTCAGGCCATAGCGCTCCGCGTTCTCGATGACCATGACGCTGGCGTTGGGCACGTCCACCCCCACCTCAATGACTGTGGTGGACACCAGTGCGTCCAGCCGCCCGGCCTTGAAATCCTCCATGACAGCGGCCTTCTCCTTGGGCTTGAGCTTGCCGTGCATCAGACCCACCCGGCGGTCGGGCAGCAGGGCCTTGGCAATGCCCTCGTAGTAGGTCTTGACCGCGTTCAACCCGCCGTCGGGGGTGTCCTCAATGGCGGGGCACACCAGATAGACCTGCCGCCCCTTGTCGATCTCCTGATCGAGGAAGTGGTACAGGTCCCGCCGTTTTTTGCCGGTGATGCACCGGGTCTTGACCGGGGTACGGCCGGGGGGCAGCTGGTCCAGGATGGAGATATCCAGGTCCCCATAGATCAGCAGGCCCAGTGTGCGGGGAATGGGGGTGGCGCTCATGACCAGCAGGTGCGGATTCACGGCCTTTTCGGCCAGCATGCCGCGCTGCCGCACGCCGAAGCGGTGCTGCTCGTCGATGACGGCCAGCCCCAGCCGGGCAAACTCCACCCCCTCGCTGAGGATGGCGTGGGTGCCCACGATGAGGTCCGCTTCGTCGCCCCGGATGGCGGCCAGCGTGGTGCGCTTTGCAGCGGCTTTCATGCCGCCGGTGAGCAGGGCCACCCGCATGCCAAAGGGGGCCAACATCCGGTTCAGACCCTCGGCGTGCTGTGCGGCCAGAATCTCAGTGGGGGCCAGCAGAGCAGCCTGATACCCGGCCCGGATGCAGGCCCAGATGGCGGCAGCCGCTACCAGCGTTTTGCCGCTGCCCACGTCACCCTGTAACAGGCGGTTCATGGAGTGCTCCCCGGCCATGTCGGCCAGGATCTCATCCACAGCCCGGCGCTGAGCACCGGTGGGAGAGAAGGGCAGGCTGGCCCAGAAGGGTTCCGGGTCTGTGGGCTGCATGGGGGCACCGGTGGCGGCGGAGCCGCGGTTCTTCATGCGGCCGATGCCCAGCTGCAGCACCAGAAGCTCTTCATAGATGAGCCGCCGCCGGGCCGCAAAGGCTTCTTCTTCGGTGGCAGGGCGGTGGATGGCCCGCACGGCTTCGGCCTTGGAAGGCAGGCGGTATTTGCGGCGCATCTCCTCCGGCAGCGGGTCGGGCAGAAGCTCGGCATGGGGCAGCAGCTGCCGCACGCACTTGGCAATGGCACTGCTGGAAAGACCCTCGGTCTGGGGGTACACGGCCTCGAACGGGGCTGCCTGCACCTGTTCGGCAGTGCGCACCAGCGGGTTGACCATCTGACGGCGCAGCATCCCGCCGGTCACGATGCCCTGAAAATAGTATTCCTGCCCGATCTCCAGTTTCTGGGCGGCATAGGGGTTGTTGAACCAGGTGATCTCCAGCCCGGACACGTCATCCCCGGCGGTGACCCGCTCCATCCGCCGCCCGCCCGGCAGGATGCGCCCGCCGGGCTTGGCAAACACCTCTGCCTTGACCACGCATTCCGTGTCGGCAGGGGCTTCCGCAATGGAGTAGGGCTTAGTAAAGTCGATGTATTTACGGGGATAATGGCACAGAAGGTCGGCCAGCGTCACGATGCCCAGCTTCTCGAACCGCTCGGCGGTCTTGGGGCCTACCCCTTTCAGGTAGCGCACCGGCGTGTCCGGCGTGAGGGTGATGCGGTTTTCGGTGGGCATGGCTGGTCAGCTCCTTTCCTGGATGCAATATAGCCATTGTAACACGGAGCGGCAGCGGATGCAAATGGCCCAAAAAGGAAAAACCGGCAGGACCTTTGCCTTTGGGCAGGAACTGTGGTACACTCGGAAGAAAAAGAGGAGGAGAATATGTATGGAGATCCGCAAGGGGACCTTAAAGGACTTGGAGGCCATTGCAGCGGTGGAGGCGGCCTGCTTCCCGGCGGCAGAGGCGGCTACGGCAGAGGAGTTTGCCGGGCGGCTGCAGCAGTACGGCGATCATTTTTGGCTGCTGTGGGAGGGGGAAAGGCTGCTGGCCTTTGTGGACGGCTTTTGCACCGATGTACCGGACCTGACCGATGAGATGTACGCCGACGCCTCCCTCCACCGGGAGAATGGTGCCTGGCAGATGATCTTTGGGGTAAACACCATCCCGGCCTGCCGCAGACAGGGGTACGCCGGGCAGCTGCTGCAGCAGGCCATTGCCGACGCCCGGGCCCAAGGCCGGAAGGGGCTGGTACTGACCTGCAAGGAGGCCCTGGTGCACTACTATGCAAAGTTCGGCTTTGTGAACGAGGGCGTTTCCGGCTCCACCCACGGGGGCGTGGTGTGGTACCAGATGCGGCTGAAGTTCTGAGGGGGACGATCTGGAATGGCCTACGCCTTGCTCCGGCCGTATTCAGCGGAAGAATAATTTTTAAGAGAGCAATGCCGGAGCGTCCGCGGAAGCTCCGGCATTGCATTTTCACTGGAGGGGGCGTAAAGGTAGACGGCATTTGCAGTGCCGCTTTCTGCGAAAGTGCGGCACTGCGGCAGACTTTTCGGCTTAACTGCAAAGTGACCGGTTTCGCCAGAGGCTCTCCCTTTGAGGAAAGACTTCCCCCGCTCCGGGGGAAGATGTCACCGCAGGTGACAAAAAGGGGAATCTGGCGCGGGAGCGCCTGAGAGGGCGGATTTCCCTTCTTTTCGTCCTAAATCCC
>OIED01000612.1_pt1 | contig 18595 bp, 10 predicted proteins | sample 1581771 | NCBI WGS metagenome assembly OIED01 (sample SAMEA3882546, study PRJEB24775) | human gut metagenome | biome: human-associated habitat; feature: intestine environment; material: feces | place: Netherlands | collected 2009/2010 | reverse complement strand
ACAGCACGATCGCGATCCACGCAACCCGGACCGCATGAACAACGCGCGAACCGTTGGAAATCCAACGTTCCATCGGCGTGTCGAAACTTGACAAACCAGGCCCGACCAACCCCGCAACCACCGAAACCATCCCCGCAATCGCCCATTCCATCCCCGCAAATCCGCAATCGCATCCGCATTTTGTAACCGCAAAACGGCGTTACGGGTAACAAAAGCCGGAAGGGAAAGCCAAAACGGGACGGTCACGGGAAGAAGAACCAGGAAACTGCGACACGAATCGCAAATGCTACCAGCGGCGCCCGCAATGCTTGCCACCGATGCCAGACTTGCCATTCGCACCCCACGGACCGCGGCCTTCGCCATGCAATACACCCAAGTGATGTTTCATGGCAACCAGCATGATATGCGTATCTTCCAAACCGAGGTGGCGCTCCGACTTGCTTTCATCGAGCGCGCCCTGCCGCTTGGCGTATGCGTCCAACGTGTTATTGCCGTACGGATGCTCGCCGTCCGGAATTGACCCTTCATCCCAACGGCGGCTCATCGGCAACGTGTCGATAATCGTAATCTTGCCCGCACGGTAGCTTTCCGCATATCCAGCCACATTCAACATGAAGAAGCTATGTTCGAAACGAGCGTTGTGCGCCACGTAAGGCTGCTGCTCCAATCGCTGCAGCAAACCGATTTGAGCCTCCGGCCACTCATCGAACAGGCGGAAGCCGGACGCACGATCACGTACATCGATACCGGTCAAATCGAGAATCAGCGGATTACCGAGCGTCGCGTTCGCGGCAGGAACGCCGAACGACAGACGCGACTGACCATACGCATCGCCCGTTTCGTAATAACTCTGCTCGTATTGGTATCCAGTAGGTGCGGCAGCAGGGCGAGGGGAAATCATGTTCATATATTCAAAGCCGACGTCGATGATGTACACACGCGCCGGGTCAGTACCGGTGGTTTCGATGTCGATTCCCATGACATTGTCCACATCGCGTCCAGGAAGATAAGCGTCACGCCAATCCGATTTGCGGTATTCAGCCATCCGACGCAACTGCGCCGCTTCAGCGGATTTCGTTTCCGAACCGTAATCAAACAACGTGGAGCCGCCCGGACTGGTTACTCCACTCAGGTTCGCACGCGACATGGCATAGTCACTGGCTCGCTTCTGACTTTTCTCTGCGGCACGACGGGCGGCGCGGCCGTTAACGATGTCAGCGGTTCGATCCTGAATATCATCCAACGCCACTCCCCCGGAAGCCAAAGCCGAACCGGGCAGCAGCACCGGAACCGTCACGCGCTCACGTCGTTCCTCGGTGACCGTCCACAATCCCATCGCCACGCCAATCTGTCGCAGAACAGCGATTTCGTCGCACAACCGACGGTTCGCGTAAGCAAGCGCGCGCGGCAGCCGATAGGAAGCGATAAGTCGGTCGTAATCCATCATGAACGTGCTGTTGCACTGCGCGATGGTCGGTTCGAGCCGATCTCGAATCGCAAGATCATCTTTCAACAGGGCGTGCAGCTGCGGGGCGGAAAGTTGCGGCGACGAGGACCGCAGCATTGCCAACAAATCAACGTGCTGTCTTGTGGCGGCACCAATGCCGTTACGCAGGTCAAGGGAAGACACCCATCGCCAGTCGATCGGCTGGTTGTCGGCGTCATTCGGCATCGATGCCGACCATTGTTCGATGTCCTGCTTCGCGTCATCCAGCCAGGAAAGATTCATCGTCGATTCGTTCATACCTGCCCATCGTAGCCGATACCCACCTTCAGCGTGTAAGAATGTGCAACAAACCAACGTGCGCATTCCTCTTTGTGAGAACACAACCATGCGAGTTCGAATGACGGTGTTCATTACGAAACCGCGCGCGGATACCTCCGTGCGAAGCGGTTGTCATACGAATTTTCATATAGCGCAAATGTGACTATTTCCCAGCAAAAATCCAGAATCGACTTTCATTTTTGAATCCCGGAACGCAACAAACGTTCCAAATCAACGAAAGGAACTGCAATGCCAGAAACACATTCCACCACTGAAAACAACAATTCGCATTGCTGCGACAACACCTGCGGCAATGCCGACGACCGCGTTGTTCCTGACAGCGTGGAAATCAATCCGCTGTTCGCCCGTCCGAAGGAAGCCCAGGCGTTCTCGAAATTTACCATTCCACAGAAGGGTAGTCTGCCGGAAACCGCCTACCAAGTGGTGCATGACGAGGCCATGCTGGATGGCAACGCGCGACTCAATCTTGCAACTTTTGTGAGCACGTGGATGGACGATCATGCGAACCGCCTGTACATGGAGGCGGCCGACAAGAACATGATCGACAAAGACGAGTACCCGAAAACCGCCGAAGTCGAATCGCGCTGCTGGCACATGCTCGCCGATCTATGGCATGCGCCCGATCCAATGAATGCCATCGGAACCTCCACCATCGGCTCGTCGGAAGCTTGCATGCTGGGCGGACTCGCGTTGAAGCGCCGTTGGAAGGAAGCCCGCGAAAAGGCCGACCTGCCGACCGATCGTCCGAATCTGGTGATGAGCAGCGCCGTGCAAGTGTGCTGGGAGAAGTTCTGCAACTATTTCGACGTGGAACCACGCTATGTGCCGATTTCCGAGGACCACAAAGTGCTCGACGGCCATGATCTCGACAAGTATGTCGATGAGAACACCATCGGCGTGGTGGCCATCATGGGCGTGACCTATACGGGTATGTATGAGCCGGTCGAACAGATCAGCGAAGCACTGGACCGCATCGAGGAGCGCACCGGACTTGATGTGCGCATCCATGTGGACGGCGCTTCGGGAGGTATGATCGCACCATTCATCCAGCCGGACCTCGCATGGGACTTCCGCGTCAAGCGCGTCTACTCCATCAGCACCTCCGGTCACAAGTACGGTCTGGTCTACCCCGGTTTGGGATGGGTCGTATGGCGCGAAACCGCTGACCTGCCGGAAAGCCTTATTTTCAAGGTGAGTTATCTCGGCGGCGAAATGCCGACTTTCGCACTGAACTTCTCCCGTCCGGGCGCACAGGTACTGCTGCAGTACTACATGTTCCTGCGTTTGGGATTCGACGGGTATCGAAGGGTGCAGCAGACTTCGCATGATGTGGCGAAATATCTGTCGGGCGAGATCGAGCAGATGGATGATTTTACGCTGTGGAACGACGGTTCCGACATTCCGGTGTTCGCATGGATGCTCAACGACAAGCCGGATCGCAAGTGGAATCTGTACGATCTGCAGGATCGGCTGCGCATGAAGGGATGGCTGGTGCCGGCTTATCCGATGCCGGTGGATCTGACGCAGGTGACCGTGCAGCGCATTGTGGTGCGTAACGGTTTCAGCCACGATATGGCCGAAGCGTTCATCAAGGATTTGAAGTCGTGTGTGAAGTATCTGGACGGACTGCGTTCACCAATGCCAAGCGAGGCTCGTGCATCCGGATTCCACCACTGATATTTCGCGGTCATTCCACGAATTCCATCGTTTCCCGCATTAAGGAAATTCATGTTCATTCCCACAACGATTATGTTTACGAAAGCTGGCTGCAATGACAGTTCATATGAAAAAGCCGCTTGCTGTGGTAGCGCACGATGCAAGCGCAGCTGCACATCCCGGGTCCGCACGTTCCACGACGAACGCTGCGACGGCACCGACAACAACGCCACGCAATCCGTCTGCCGTCGCAGGAAACCGCAATCGTACGGGCATACCTGCGCATGCCGGGGCGAATAGAGGGAACGGCGCTGACGGGCACGGCGCAATCGCAAGCACGGCAACCGTTGCCAATAAAACCGGCAAAACCATGATGACAGTCAGCCAACTGGCGATGTTGACCGTGGTGGCGGTGGCCTCGCTACGCTCTCTGCCGGCCATGGCCGATTATGGTCTCGCTTCCATTCTGCTGTATCTCATTCCGGCGGTCGTTTTCCTGGTGCCGACCGCGCTGGTGGCTGCCGAACTGGCCACCGGCTGGAAAGGTGGCGTGTACGTGTGGGTGCGTGAGGCGTTCGGCAATCGCATCGGATTTCTCGCCATTTGGCTGCAGTGGATTCAGAATGTGGTGTGGTATCCGATACAGATTGCGTTCATCGCCGTCAGCCTGTCGTATGTGTTCGGCATGGGTGGCTTGGGCAATAATGGCGTATATGTGGCCGCGGTGATCATCGTGTTGTATTGGGCAAGCACGATGGTGGCGTTGCGCGGCGGCAATCTGTTCGCCAAGGTCGGGTCGATTTCGGGACTTATCGGCACGCTGTTTCCTGCGTTGCTGCTTATCGTCTTCGGCATTATCTGGCTGGCGATCGGTAAGCCAGTGCAGACCTCCCTGCACGCATCCGCGCTGCTTCCGCCGTGGACGGGCATCGCGTCGATTGTGCTAATCGTATCCAATGTGCTCGCCTACGCGGGTATGGAGGTCAATGCCGTGCATGCCAACGACTTGGAGCATCCGGGACGTCAATTCCCACGCGCCATTGCACTAGCGACCGCGCTGATTCTGCTGGTACTTGTGCTGCCGACTTTGGCAATCGCCTTTGCTGTGCCGCATCGTGAGCTGGGGCTCATCGACGGCATCAATCTGGCGTTCAGGGAGTTCTTCGACCATTTTGGCATGGGTTGGGGCACTCCGGTGATTTCGCTGCTCATCGCGCTAGGCGCGTTCGCTTCCGTGGTGGCTTGGATAGCTGGTCCTTCTCGCGGTTTGCTAGCGGCCGCCCGCACGGGACTGATGCCTCCCGCGCTGCAGAAGCGCAATGCCCACGACGTGCAGGAAGGCATTCTGATTCCGCAAGGCATTATCGTGACCGTGCTGGCGTTGCTGTTCGTGTTGATCCCCAATGGCAACACGGCTTTCGCGACGCTGGTGGATATGGCGACCGCGCTGTATCTGGTGATGTACATGTTGATGTTTGCCGCCGCGATTCGTCTGCGCAACACCCATCCAGAAGTCCGCCGCACGTATCGAGTTCCTGCGATTCGGTTGGTCGCGGGCGTCGGTTTCGTCGCTTCCGCCGCGGCATTCGTGTTGACTTTCGTGAGACCGGCTGGTTTCACCGGTTTGGATAGCGTTTCATATGCGATTCTTGTGGCTGTAGTCGTGCTTGTGCTCGGTTTACCGCCGCTGGTGTTGTATGGAATGCGCAAGCCTGGCTGGGATCTGCGTTCGGATGCCGAGCGGAACACGGATACGTACGATGTGCTAGTGAATCCGGAATACTGAAATATTGGAATATTTGGAATACTCATGTTTCGAACATTCCAATAATCCCGAATATGATGAATGCCTCCCAAGTGTTCGCCTGGGAGGCATTCATCGTTCTTGTCTCGTTCGTTTACGCGATTACAGTTCGAAGCCGAGTTCGGCCGCCGCTTCGGTCGGTACCGGATCCTCGCACCAGAAATCCTCAAGGTTCTCATTGGTGGTCAGGCTTCGGATTTCGGCCTGGTCGATGTACAGTTCACCGCTCAAATGGTCGGTTTCATGCTGGAAGATGCGGGCCGGCCAGCCGTGCAGATGTTCCTCATGCTTGTTGCCGTCCTCATCCTGCCAACGGGCGGTGATGTCAAGCCAACGCTTGCGTACGGCCTGGTAACCGTCGAAGCTCAGGCAGCCTTCGTAGAAGCTGCGGGTTTCGGTGCCGATCGGCTCGTAGCTGGGGTTGATGATGGCGTGGAAGGGGAATTCCGCGGCTTCGCGCGGATCGCCATCGTCGCCTTCGCATACGTGGTCTTCGACGACGGCCAAAGCCAGACCGAGACCGATCTGGGTGGCTGCGAGGCCCACGCCCGGCGCTTCCAGCATGGTGGTGCGCATGGTGTCGATGAGCTTGTCAAGCGTTTTGCGGCTCAACTGGCCGTCGTAGGCGATGGTCTGCTGGCGTAATACCGGTTCGCCGGCCTGCACGATCGGCATGATTTTCTCTTTGCCGCCGGTTTTGATGAGCTTTTCGACCTCGCGGTTGAGTTCGAGGTCCACTTTCGAGTTGTGTCCGAACATGGGGCATATCTCCTTGCGGGCTCTTACAGGGTGAGTTCGTCGGCGACGACCTTGGCGAGGCGATCGCACACTTCGTCTGCCTGCTGCTGGGTTTCGGCTTCGGCCATGACGCGCACGAGCGGCTCGGTGCCGGACGGACGCAGCAGCACGCGGCCAGTGTCGCCCAGCAGCTTCTCTTCGCGTTCCACCGCGGCCTGCACCTTGGCGTTGGTCTTGGCGGCCATCTTGTCCACGTTCGGCACGTTGATGAGCGTCTGCGGCAGCTGCGGGAAGTCGGCGGCCAGTTCCTTCAGGCTCTTACCGGATTTGACGACCTCGTTGCACAGGGTGAGCGCGGTCAGGGTGCCGTCGCCGGTGGTGGCGAATTCGCGGTTGATCACGTGGCCGGACTGCTCGCCGCCGAGCGAATAATCGCCTCGCAGCATCTCTTCAAGCACGTAACGGTCGCCCACGTTGGTCTGCACGGTCTTGATGCCCATGGAACGCAGGGCCAACTTCAGACCGAGATTGCTCATCACCGTCACGACGAGGGTGTCATGGTTGAGCTTGCCCGCGTTCTTCTTGGCGCGCGCCAGAATGCCCATGATCTGATCGCCGTTGACCATGTTGCCATCCTCATCCACGGCAAGGCAACGGTCGGCATCGCCATCGAAGGCAACGCCCATGACGGCGCCGGAGGCCTTGACCATGGCCTGCAGCTGCTCAGGATGGGTGGAGCCGGCGTTCTTGTTGATGTTGTAGCCGTCCGGCGACGCGTTGATGACGGTCACGTCGGCGCCGGCGCGGCGCAAGGCTTCCGGAGCGACCACGGACGTGGCGCCGTTCGCGCAATCGGCCACGATCTTCAGGCCCTTCAGCGGCGTCGGCTGCGACTTGTCCGGACCGACCGGCGCGATGGCGGAAACCAGATGGTCGATGTACAGGTTGGTTGCGGTGGCGGTGTCATGGCTGACACGACCTACACCGGCGCCAGTAGGACGATCCCAATCCTGGCCGAGCACCGCTTCGATCTCGTCTTCCTTGGTGTCGGGCAGCTTGAAGCCGCCGCGGGCGAAGAACTTGATGCCGTTGTCGGGCATCGGATTGTGGGATGCGGAGATCACCGCACCCATTTCCACGTTGAGCACGGACGTCAGGTATGCGACGCCCGGCGTCGGGATGATGCCGGCGTCGATCACGTCGAAGCCGCCGGCGGACATGCCAGCGGACAACGCCGCGGCAAGGAAATCGCCGGAAACTCGTGTATCACGACCGACCAGCGCACGGCGACGGCTTTCGAATTCGCTCCGCTCGTCATCGCCCAGCACGCGCACCGCGGCGTCACCCAAATCAAGCGCCAGCTGTGCCGTCAAATCCCTATTCGCCAATCCTCGAACGCCGTCGGTTCCGAACATACGTGGCATGAGTCTCAAATCCTCGCTATCTGCAAACGATATTTCCGTGACCTATCGTACTCAACCGTGCCGCCGAAACCAGCAGGTGACGACGCAATCGCATAACACTTCACAATTCAAAGCATTTCACGGCGCGCAATGCCCTTTTCGTGTCGCACGACTTTAATTTCAAGGCGGAAAATCAAGTCGTGCGACAGCACTTGATAAAGAAATACCCCCTAACTATCATTTTCCGTTGAAAATCAACGAAAAATAAGAGTTAGAGGGTATGAAAGCCAGCACGCTTGTCGCACAACTTTGAAAAATGCCTCCAAAATCAAAGTCGTGCGACAGCCTTCGACGCAAAATGCCCCCTAATCCTTATTTTCAAGCGGAAACCGAGGATTAGGGGGCATAAATGCCGATATGCCCGTCGCATGACTTTGAAAATCGCACCCAAAATCAAAGTCGTGCGACGCCATGACGGCTCTTAAGCGGGAACGTTCCTGTCGCCCCTGCTATCAGAGCGCGGCGTTGGAGTCGCGCACTTTCAGCGTGCGGTGAGAAGCCTCGACGTTGCCACGCACAATGCGCTGCAAGGCGTTGTCCGCGTCCTTATGGGAGGCGAGCCAGGCGTCGCCCAGCTCCACGAGCTTCGCCGGATCGGCATAGCCCGGATACAGGCCTTCGAGCAGCGCTTCCGCCATGTGGAAGGTCTTGTGCTCCCAAATCCAGTCGGCGACCTCGAAATACTTCTCGGCGTACGGTTCGGCCAAGTCGGCGCGCGGGGTGGCTGCGAAGCCACCGGCCACAGCCTCAAGCTGCATGTTGGTCAGCTCGTCGTTGTGCAGGGCCTCGTTCCAAGCCCATGCCTTCGCTTCGGCGGTACCGGCCACGGCGCGTGCGCCATAGGCGAACTCACGGTTCTCGGTGGTTTCGCGCTTGGCCAGTTCGGCGTCGATTCCCGCCTGGTCGATCGCGTTGACGGTGCTCAGCGCGTTGATGATGGTCCAGCGGAAGTTGTTGTCGATTTCCAGACCGTCGAATGCCACGGAACCGTCGAGCAGGCCCTTCGCGTTGGCGACGAACGCCTCGTCGCCCGGCTCGCCGTAGCCCAGGTAGGCGGTGACGAGCTGGAACTGTTCGTCGGAGCCGGCCTTGGCCTGACCCGCCAGCTTGAACAGTTCGGCGGCCACATGCTTCACGATCTCGGCACGCTCTGCCGGAGCGGTGTAATGCCATGCGGTGGTGCTGACCTGTGCCAGCGCGTAACGGAAGGTGGTGGACTCGTGTTCGGTGGCGAGCGCGGCCAGCGAGGTGTCGATGAACTGGCGTGCCGGCAGTTCGCCGTCGCGGGTCATGTCCCACAGGGCGAGCCAGAGCACGGAACGGGCGAGTGCATCGTCGAAGCGGTACAGGTTGCTTGTCGCGAATGCGAGGCTCTTGTCGTCGAAACGCAGCTTCGTGTAGGTCAAGTCGTCGTCGTTCACCAGGATCAGCGACGGACGTGCCTTGCCGGCGGCAGCATCGACGACCGTCAGTTCGCCGTCGACGTCCAGTTCGAAACGGTCGGTGCGCACGATCTTGCCGGTTTCCGGATCCTCGTTGTAGAAGCCGACGGCGAGACGGTGGGCGCGCAGCACGGGATGCTCGGCCGGAGCGGTCTGGCGCAGGGCGAGACGCTTGATGGTGCCGTCCTCGTTCTCTTCGACTTCGGTGGCGATGGTGTTGATGCCGGATTCCTCAAGCCACTGGGCGCTCCACGCCTTCAGGTCGCGGCCGGAAGTGAGTTCCAGTTCGGCGAGCAGGTCGGCGAGGGTGGCGTTGGAGTAGGCGTGCTTGTTGAGGTAGTTGTTGATGCCCTTGAAGAACTTCTCACGGCCCACGTAGTACACGAGCTGCTTCAGCACGGAGGCGCCCTTGGCGTAGGTGATGCCGTCGAAGTTGACGTAGGTGTCGTTGAGGTCGTTGATCGGGGCGACGATCGGGTGGGTGGTGCTCAGCTGGTCCTGATTCAACGCCCAGCTCTTTTCGCCGGAGCTGAAGGTTGCCCAGGCGTCCTTCCATTCGGTGGCTTCGGCGGTGGCGAGGGTGGACGTGAACTCGGCGAAGGATTCGTTGAGCCACAGGTCGTTCCACCACTTCATGGTCACGTAGTCGCCGAACCACATGTGGGCGAGCTCGTGCAGCACGGTGACCACACGGCGTTCCGCGTAGGCGTCGGTGACCTTGGATTCGAACACGTACTGGTCGCGGATGGTGACCATGCCGATGTTCTCCATGGCGCCGGCGTTGTATTCCGGCACGTAGATCTGGTCGAACTTGGCGTACGGGTACGGCACGCCCCAGGTCTTGGCGTAGAAGGCGAAGCCTTTCTTGGTGATGTCGAACAGGTAGTCGACGTCCTTGCTGAAGGCCTTGGCGAGCGCCTGGCGGCAGTACATGGCCATCGGCACGGTGCGGCCGTCCTCATTGGCGTATTCGGTGTGCCATTCGGCGTACGGTCCGGCGCAGATGGCGGTGAGGTAGGAGCTCATGGTCGGGGTCAGCTCGAACACCCACAGCTTGGTGGTTTCGGCGGCGTGATCGCCGAGCGTGCCTTCCTCGGTGACGGTTTCGTTGTCGGTCACGGAGGAGGTGGGCATGTTGGACGTGACGATCCAGGATTTGGCGGCGAGCACGGAGAAGTCGAACACGGCCTTCAGATCAGGCTGGTCGAACACGGCGTAGACGCGACGGGCGTCCGGCACTTCGAACTGGGTGTACAGGTAGACGTTGCCGTCGGACGGGTCGACGCTGCGGTGCAGGCCTTCGCCGGTGTTGGAGTACTGGCACATCGCCTTGACGGTAACCTCGTTGTGCTCCTTGAGGCCCTTCAGCTCGATGCGGCTGTCCACGTACGCTTCAGCCGGGTCGAGGGTTTCACCGTTGAGGGTGATTTCGCTGACTTCGTTGGCGATGAGGTCAAGGAAGCTTGACTCCCCCGGCTTCGCGTCGAAGGTGATGGTGGTTTCGGAGCCGAAATCCTTGGCTCCGCGGGTCAGGTCAAGCTTGACCGTGTAATGGATTGGCGCGGCGATGATGCTTTTGCGTTCTTCCGCTTCGATTCGGGTGAGGTTTGCTCCTGGCATGTCACTCCTTCTTTCTGGTAACAGAAGGCGGCGCGATCAGTTGTGCCGATCACGTCGCCTTGATTCAATTTATGGTAAATTTACGGCTTATTTCGCGGCGTTCAGTCCCATCGCGTCATCCACGTCCTGCGCGATGTCGGCGACGACGGGGACGATCATCGGCTTGCGGTGCAGCTGTCGTGCCACCCAGCCGCCGAGCGTGCGTCGCATGATCTGCTGCAGCTTGTAGGTGTCGCGCGTGCCCTGCATCATCGCGTCCTGCAGCTGCTCGACGATCTGGTGACGGACCTTGTCGAACTCGCTTTCGTCTTCCGCGACCGCGTTGAGGTAGATCTTCGGACCGGTGATGACATCCGCGGTCTCGGTGTCGACGACCACGAAGCTGGACACGAAGCCTTCGGTGCCGAGGATGCGGCGCTTCTCGAGTTCTTCGTCGGTCAGTTCGCCGACGGAATCGCCATCGACGTAGACGTAGCCGCACGGCACGGAGCCGACGACCGCGGCCTGGCCGTGGTACAGGTCGACGACGTCGCCGTCTTCGGCCAGCACGACGTTCTGCGGATCGACGCCGGTCTTGACGGCGATCATGCCGTTGGCCACCAAGTGGCGGTTTTCGCCGTGGATAGGCATGGCGCACTTCGGCTTGACGATGTTGTACATGTACAGCAGCTCGCCTTCGTTGCAGTGGCCGGAGACGTGCACGGCGGCGTTGTCTCGGTTGACCACGCGGGCTCCGAGCTGCACGAGCTTGTTGATGACCTTGTAGACGCCATGCTCGTTACCTGGGATCAGGGAGCTGGCGAGGATCACCGTGTCGAACTCGTTGATGGTGATGTCGCGGTGGTTGCCGTCGGCGATGCGGCCGAGCGCGGCCATCGGCTCGCCCTGGGAGCCGGTGCACATGTAGACGAGCTTGTCGTCCTGCACGTCATGGGCCTGCTTCAGGTCGATGACGGTGTCCTCGGGCAGACGCAGGTAGCCCAGATCTGCTGCGATGGACATGTTGCGGACCATGGAACGTCCGACGAACACGACCTTGCGGCCGTACTTGTGGGCCGCGTCGACGACCTGCTGCACGCGGTGCACGTGGCTGGAGAAGCTGGCCACGATGATCTTGCGCGTGGCCTGTGCGAACGCCTGGTCGAGCGCCGGACCGATGGAGGTCTCCGGCTTGACGAAGCCCGGGACCTCGGCGTTGGTGGAGTCCATCATCAGGAGGTCCACGCCCTTTTCGCCGAGCTTGCCGAATTCCACCAGATCGGTGATGCGGTGGTCGAGCGGCAGCTGGTCGAGCTTGATGTCGCCGGTGTCGATGAGCGAGCCGGCGGGGGTCTGCACGAACACGGCGAGCGCGTCCGGAATGGAGTGCGTGACGTTCACGAATTCCAGGTTGAACGGGCCGACCTTGAGCTTGTCGCGTCCCTTGACCTCGACGAGCGTCGGGTTGATGCGGTGTTCCTTGCACTTGGCCTCAACGAAGGCGAGGGTGAGCTTGGAACCGATCAGCGGAATGTCCGGGCGGAGCTTGAGCAGGTACGGCACGCCACCGATGTGGTCTTCGTGGCCGTGGGTGAGCACGAGCGCCTCGACCTTGTCGAGACGGTCCTTGATGTAGTGGAAGTCAGGCAGGATGAGGTCCACGCCCGGCTGCTCCTCTTCCGGGAAGAGCACGCCGCAGTCGATGAGCAGGATATGCCCGTTGTATTCGACCACGTTCATGTTGCGGCCGATCTCACCCAGACCGCCGAGCGGCACGATACGCATGGAGCCCTTGCGGTACTTCGGCGGGGCGATCAGCACTTCGTCCTGCTGGGGCGCGGTGGATTGCGGCGCGGAATGCGACGGGCGACGGTTCGAACCGTTGCCGCCACGGGATCCACGGGAGCCGCCGTTGCGCGAGCCACCGTTGCCACGGCTGCGGGTGGAGGACTTGGCCTTCTTGATGGCGGTCTTCTCGGACTTCGCGGCCTTGGTGGTCTTGGATGCCTTGACTGCGGTTTCAGTGCGCTTGGCAGCCTTGCTGCCGCGCTTGTGTGTTGTTGTCTTTGTGGTTTCTTCTGTAGCCATTTCCTAGTTGGATTTCTATTACTAATTGTCTCCGCCTATGCGGAAACGAGGAATTTGGGTGCCTGCCGGCGTTCATGCGCGACAGGCCAGTCGCATCATGCGATTCGGTTCACAGCAGTCCCGCGGCGCGCATGCCCTTTTCCGCGCGCACGAGTTCCGCTTCGCCCGGACCGACGTTCGGCAGGCGCATTTCGGTGGAGTCGAGGATTCCACGCACCTTCAGCGAGGCTTTGGCCATCACGGCCTGGAAGCCATTGCCGTTCATCGCTTCGACGAGCGGCGCCAGCTGCACGGAGATGCGCTGCGCTTCGTGGATATCGCCACGATCGAACGCGTTGGCGAGGTCACGCATCGGACCGGCGGCCGCGTGCGCGATCACAGAGATGATGCCGACGGCGCCGACGGACAGGAACGGCAGGAACAGGCCGTCATCGCCCGAATACCAGGTCAGACCGGTCTCCATGCGCTTGCGCACCGCGCCTGCGATGTCGCCGGTGGCGTCCTTGACGGCCTTGACGTGGTCGAGTTCGGCCATACGACGGTAGGTTTCCAGCTGGATGTGCAGTCCGGTACGGCCCGGCACATCGTAGATGATGATCGGCTTGTCCGCGGAATCGTTGACCGCCTTGTAGTGGCGGAACACGCCTTCCTGCGACGGACGGGAGTAATACGGGGCGACCACGAGCACCGCGTCGGCGCCCGCCTCCTGGGTCTGCTCCACCATGCGCACGGTGTGCGCGGTGTCGTTGGAACCGGCGCCGGAAATGACCGGCACGTCCACGACTTCCTTGACGGCCTGAACCAGTTCGACCTTCTCCTCCATGTGGGTGGTCGGAGATTCGCCGGTGGTGCCGTTGACCACAAGACCGTCGGCACCATCCGCCACGAGCTGCCTCGCCAGCTGTTGCGCGGCTTCGAAATCTACGGCTCCGTCAGCCTTCATGGGGGTGACCATGGCCGGAAGGATACGTCCGAAGGGAGCAGGATCGAGCAGATGCATAGTACCGTCAGTCTTAGGGCTTGTCATACGGCTAACGGTACTTCCCTCTGCGGACGCTTTCGATTTCATGAGACGCGAAAAGTCACATTTTGGAAGGCCTGCCGACGATGACCGCGACGACGCACTGCAGGAAAGCGACGAACGTGAACACCATCAGCGGCACATGGTGGCCGCCAGTGGCCTGGACCAGCACGCCGAACATAAGCGGGCCGAGCGACGCGATCAGATAGCCGAACGACTGCGCGACGCCCGACAGCACCACGGTTTCGGCGCTGTCACGGCCGCGCAACGCGATCAATGCGAGCGCCACCACCAGGGACGCGCCTTGCGCGCAGCCGCCGACGAACGCCCATACCGGCATGAGATGCGGCAGCAGCAGCATGCCAAGGCCGGCGATCAGCATGGGAGCGCTGGCGGTAAGCGCCGCGCAGACCTGGTTGCCGCGCACGTTCATGAGCTTAGGAATGACCAAGCCGGAAAGGATGCCGATGCCTTGGAAGATGAACAGATGCACGCCGGCGGTGGAGGCATCGTAGCCGATGGACGCCGAGATGGACGGCATCCAGTTGGACATGGTGTAGAAGGCGGATGATTGCAGTCCCATGAAGGCCGTCACGTACCACGTCATCGGACGGCGCAGCACGCGGGCGAACACGCCATGCGACGATTGCGTGGAACATGCCGGTCGCTGTGCAGAATGCGGGTTTTGTGCGTTGGCCGTCGTGCTGCGATCGCCAATATCATCGATATCGCCAGTATCGCTGGTTTCGATGGTGCCGCCGGCGGAAGCGATAACGACTTTGCGATTGTGCAGGATACGCAACGCCCACAGCGCGGCGACAACCAGCGGAGGCACACTCCAGAAGGCGAGTGACGCACGCCAACCGCCCCACATCTGCGCAAGCGGCGCGGACAGCAAACCTGCGGTGGCGCTGCCGGCGGTGATGCAGCCGGAATAGACGCCGGTCGCCATCGCGACATGGCCGGCGTAGTCGCGTTTCGCGATCACCGGCACAAGAACGTTGCCGACGGCGATGGCGGAAGCGAACACCACCGTGCCCAGCCAGATGCCAACGCCGCCGCCGAACGAGCGGATGGCGTCGCCCGCCGCGATGCACAGCAGGGCCAGCAGAATCGACATGTCGATGCCGATGCGGCGTGCAAGGAACGTGACCAGCGGGCTGACCGCGGCGAAGGCGATCAGCGGAATCGCCGTCAATACGCCCTGCACGCCCTCACCCCACGCAAGGTCGGTTCCCATTTGGGCGAGGACCGGCCCGACGGCGGCGATGGCGGGCCGCAGATTCAGCGATACGAGGAAGATCAAAGCCACCCACAATCCGGTGGAGGACCGGTCGTACACCAGCATGTTTCGTTTTGAATTCATTCCGTTCCCATTCCCGCTTCCACTTCCGTTTACCGCCGTTCCAACGGGACGTGCCGCGTCTAGATTTTCCCTATCAATCTTCAAGCTCATTGAGCGCATCGAAGCAATCGTTGATGCCTTCGATACGCGCGTGCACCTCGTCTTCGGTATCGACGAGGCATTTTCCGACTTCGTCCACCATCAGGGCGATCAGGGCGAACGCCGCGGTGAAGCTCGTCAGCACGTGGGAGTTCAGCACCACTTTGAAGAAGGCGACGTTACGGCCGATGACGGCGTTGCGCGCCGAAATGTCGCCAATCACCACCACGGTCAGGCCGCGCTCAAGCATCACGTCGATGAGCCGTGAGAAGAAGGGAAGACGCCGGCCCACGCCGATGATGACGATTACGTCGCCTGCCGCATAATCAACCAGATCTTCGGCTATGGACTGGCCTGGATTCGGCAGAATATCAACGTTTCCGCGTAGCCGCATCAGCTGTTCGCGCATGTGCAGCGCCACGGGATAGCTGCTGCGGTACCCGACCACCGCCACATGCGGGGCCGTGGCCATGGCTTGGCATGCGGATGACAGTTGCGCGCGGTCGATGCCTTCAAACGTGCGTTTCAGGCTTTCCTCGTCACGGCGCAGATGGTCGGCGACCAAATCGTCGCACTGGGTGTGCCGTGAAAGCTCCGGAGAGCCAGGACGATGGACGCGACGCACGTCACGTCTGAATTCGCCCGCGTTCGCATAGCCGAGCTTGCGGTACAGGCGGCTGAGCGTCGGCTGCGAGATGCCGCTCAACTGCGACAATTCCACGGAATTGCAGACCAGCACGTCGGTTAGATGACCCAGAATGAACTGCGCGGCCTCACGTTCCGTCGCAGTCAGCGAATCGAAGGATTCCCGGATGCGCGCCACCAAGCCGAGGTCCGCGGCAGCATTGCCTTCCTCGTCCATGGCGTCCTTCGAAGCCCCCATATTGTCTGAAAGCATAATTCCAGAAGTCACGCTCATCGCCCTTCCCTGCAGTACATTCTCACGCGGCGCATCCGCTCTCCTGACGATGCTACCCCTTGCTTTCCGGGTTTCACCAGGTTTGGCCGCCGACAACTGTCACGACGAATGAAGAATTTCAGATGCCGTAAGCACTGAAATGCATCCATCACAGGCAATGGCGGCGCCTCTTGGCAACGCGACCCACCATCAGGAGATGACCGACCATGGCAAAAACAGCTTACCCCACACAATCAACATCGCATATCGGGCGGATTCGGCATAGAAGAAACGGTGCCAAACCAGCGAAATGGGCGACTAACGCGGCAACAAAATCCCCGACTGTTGCGAACACTGTTGAACGCGGCATCGCGCCCGGCCGAATGCGAGGCGAACGCGGTGCGCAAGATCGTACGGCTGGTGGCACGCACCGGCTGCCGCACGCATATTCTGCACGTGTCCAGCGGTCTGAGCGTGGACGTGCTGCGGCGGGCGAAGGCCGAAGGACTGCCGGTCAGCGCGGAGACCTGTCCGCATTACCTCACGTTGGATTGCGACCATATTCCCGACAACGCCACCGCGGTCAAATGCTGTCCGCCGATTCGTGATCTGCATGAGCAGGACGCGCTATGGGCGGGGCTTGCCGACGGCACGTTGGATGGTGTCGTCACCGATCATTCCCCGGCCAGCGCGGATATGAAAGCCGGCACGCTCGCCACCGCGTGGAGTGGCGTTTCCAGTCTGCAGGTCGGATTCCGCGCGGTGTTGACGGGTGCGATGCGGCGCGGCTTGAGTTTGGCCGACGTCGTGCGGTGGATGTCGTGCAACACCGCACGGCTTGTGGGACTTGACGATCGTGGCGATATAACGCCGGTATTGCGGGCCGATTTGGCGATTATTCGCCCGTACGAACGGTTTGTTGTGGATGCTACCGCTTTGGAAAGCCGCAATCCGATCTGCGCCTGCGATGGCATGACGCTTAACGGCGTCGTCACGCGCACGTTTGTAGCGGGGCGGGACGCGCTCTCCGGAGTGCGGGAGGGGAATCTTATCGTTCGTCCGTGAATCGGAATCCGTAAATCAACCATTCAACAAAAATCCCCAACCCGCCGACGGCCGGATGTCATTCGATGTCGGCAGATTGGGGACGGACGAGAATCAGGTCTCAGCCCAGGTAGGCGGCCGGGTTCTGGGCGAACTTGTCGGCGCAACCGGGGTTGCAGAAGTAGTAGGTGACGCCGCCGTATTCGCGGGTCGCGGCCGCGGTGGCCGGATCGACGCTCATGCCGCAAACCGGATCCTTCGCAACGTTCGCCGCGGAATCGCCCATATTCGAAGCCATGCCGTGGCCGTCATGACCGCCGCAGCAGTGTCCGGCGCCCATCGCGCCCATGTTCTCGGCTTCCTTCTTGGCCTTGTGATCGCTGAACAGTCCCATGATCGTTCCTTTCCGACTGTGCTGGTTGCCATTATTTTTGCTCGGATCGGGCTTGCGTACCCGATACGTCTTGTTTTTCGCCGCCTCCGCGTCCGGATCGAACAGGCGCAGCCGGCTTGCGTTCGTCACCACGCACAACGACGAGAACGCCATCGCGGCGCCGGCGATCATCGGATTCAGCAGCGTTCCGGTGAACGGATACAGCACGCCGGCCGCGATCACGATGCCGATGCTGTTGTAGCCGAGTGCGAAGCCGAGGTTTTGCGCGATGTTGCGCATGGCGGCATGCGTCAGGTCGAGCGCGTGCACGAGCCCCATGAGCGATCCGCCCATCAGTGTCACATCCGCGGATTGGACGGCCACGTCGGTGCCGGTGCCGATGGCGAATCCGACGTTGGCTCGGGCGAGGGCGGGCGCGTCGTTGATGCCGTCGCCGACCATCGCCACCGTATAGCCTTGCGATTGGAGTTTTGCGATTTCGTCGGCCTTGCGTTCCGGCCGCACGCCGGCGATCACATGACGTTCGTCGATACCGACCTGGCTTGCGATGGCGCGTGCGGTGGTCGGATTGTCTCCCGTGAGCATGACGGCTTCGACGCCACGTTTGCGGAGCAGTTCGATGGCTTGGCGCGAGTCGGCTTTCGGCACGTCGGCGACGGCGACGATGCCGGCGAGATGGCCGTCGATGGCCGCTAGGATCGGCGTTTTGCCTTGCTGCGACAGGCGTTCCATGTCGGCGATGATGGCGTCGAGGTTCGTATCGTGGATGGTCTCGGAGGCAATTTCGGAGGTATCGGACGTAACGTCGGGCATGTCGACGTCAAGGTCGTCGATCAGGTCGGTGTTGCCGACGGCGACGGTGTGCGGCAGACCGCGGAAGGTGACACGCGCGGTGACGCCACGGCCGGCAATCGCCTGAAAATCGGTGGTTTGCGCGAGTTCCGCAACGTCCGCGATGTCGGCTTTTTCCGCAGCTGCGGCAACGATCGCAGCAGCGAGCGGATGCTCGGAATCACGTTCGGCGGCGGCGACGATCGTCAGGAAATCATCGGCCTGCCGACGCCACTTGCCGAACGGCAGCACGTCGGTGAAGGTGGGCTTGCCTGTGGTGATCGTGCCGGTTTTGTCCAGCACGACGGCGTTGACTTTACCGCACGTTTCCAACGCTTCGGCGGAACGGACCAGCACTCCCATACGGGCCGCACGACCGGTCGAGAC
>OIED01000591.1_pt1 | contig 19053 bp, 15 predicted proteins | sample 1581771 | NCBI WGS metagenome assembly OIED01 (sample SAMEA3882546, study PRJEB24775) | human gut metagenome | biome: human-associated habitat; feature: intestine environment; material: feces | place: Netherlands | collected 2009/2010 | reverse complement strand
AGAAGTAGAAGAGTGTATCCAGAAGTACATGGAAGAAGGCTATCGTTATATTCGCTGCCATATGGGTACCTACGGAGGCAACTTCGGCGGCAGATGTCAGAGCATAGTAAAGCCGGAAAATGCACCGGAAGGAGCATATTTCGATCCCAGAATGTATATGAACAGCGTATATCATCTGTTTGACAGGGTGAGAGCCGATATCGGATGGGGCGTGGAAGTGATGCATGATGTGCATGAGCGTCTGTCCCTGGCGCAGACCATAGAATTTGCTAAGGAACTGGAGCAGTACAAGCTGTTCTTCCTGGAGGATTCACTGGCACCGGAATATGATGAATTTTTCAAGACCCTGCGTGAACACACCACTCTGCCGCTGGCAATGGGCGAGCTGTTCACCAATCCTGCGGAGTGGAAGCCGTTAGTACAGAATCAATGGATCGATTTTATTCGTGTTCATTTAAGTGATATCGGTGGAATCACTCCTGCGAGAAAGCTTGCACACTATTGTGAAGCCTATGGAGTAAGAACTGCATGGCACGGTCCCAATGACCTGTCTCCCATCGGTATGGCTGCGCAGATGCATCTGGATCTCAACTGTCATAACTTCGGAATCCAGGAGTTCTCCGGATTCTCCGAAGAAGAGCAGGCAGTATTCCCCGGCTGCCCTGTAGTAAAGAACGGTTATGCTTATGTGAATGATAAATCCGGCATCGGTGTGGACTTCGATGAGAAGGAAGCGCTGAAATATCCGGAGGTTCAAATGGATCATAGCTGGCTCTTCTCCAGACTTCCCGACGGCACTCCCGTGAGACCGTAAATCATCACACAGACCCCGGCGGTTATCTTTATGCTATGTCTGTGCTGACACGAATGAAAATGCGAGATATTGATACAGGCACATCAGCTTGGCTGATGTGCCTTTTTATATAAAGTTTTTTATAAAAAGTTTACAAAATTTTACGATAATGTTCAAAAATATACAATTTATCAAAAGTGATGTAGACAAACAATAAAAAGATGGGTAATATGTATATGTAATCAGCCAGATGAACGATAAGTATGTACAATATGCTACATATTTAAAGCAAGAAATATAAAATAAGGAGGAATGTTGCCGATGAAACAGTTCAGCTATATCATTAAGGATGAGATCGGTCTGCATGCACGTCCTGCGGGACTGCTCGCCAAGGAAGCGAAAAAGTATCAGAGTACAGTGACACTTTCCTGTAAGGGGAAATCAGCTGCAGCAAGCAAGCTGATGGCGATCATGGGAATGGGCGTGAAGCACGGAGACAATGTGGAAGTCACGATAGAAGGAGCGGATGAAGATACCGCCGCAGCAGAGCTTCAGAAGTTTTTCCGTGAGAACCTCTAGGAGAAGACCTGCACGACAGAGTTTGGAAGGTAGAAAATGGAAAAATATATTGGAAAATCCGTATATAAGGGAACAGCGATCGGACCTGTCAGTGTTTTGAAGAAAAAGGACAGTCTCGTTAAGAGGATCCATATCGATAACACAGAGGAAGAACTGAAACGGCTGGATGCGGCTAAGGAACGTACGATGACGCAGCTGGGGCAGTTATACGAGAAGGCTCTGCAGGAGGTCGGAGAAGTCAATGCAGCCATTTTCGAGGTGCATCAGATGATGCTCGAGGATGACGATTATCAGGATGCCATTCACAGCATGATTCAGAACGAAGAAGTGAATGCAGAGTATGCGGTGGCAGTGACCGGTGATAATTTTGCAGAGATGTTCGCCAACATGGATGATGAATATATGCAGGCCCGCTCTGCGGATGTCAGGGATATCTCCAACCGGCTCGTCCGCAATCTGTCCGGGGAGGAGCAGATTGACTGGAGTACCATGGAGCCATCCATCATTGTGGCAGATGATCTGACTCCCAGTGAGACGGTACAGATGGATAAGAGTAAGATCCTGGCCTTTGTCACAGTACATGGCTCAACGAATTCCCATACTGCGATCCTTGCACGTATGATGAATATTCCGGCACTGATAGGGGTACCGTTGGAACTGGAGAAAATCCATAACGGGACCAGGGCTATTGTGGACGGCAGGGAAGCGGTATTTTACCTGGATCCTGAGGAAGAGCAGATCCGGCAGGCAGAAGCGGCACAGCAGACGGAACAGAGACTAAGAAGCCTGCTGGCAGAATACAAGGGACGGGAATCCGTGACAAAGAGCGGACGCAAGGTCAATGTATATGCAAATATCGGCAGCGTATCGGATGTGGCATATGTACTGGAGAATGATGCGGAGGGTATCGGCCTGTTCCGCAGTGAATTCTTATATCTCGGAAGGGACTCTCTTCCGGATGAGACAGAACAGTTCAATGCTTACCGTCAGGTGCTGCAGATGATGGCAGGGAAAAAGGTCATCATCCGTACCCTTGATATCGGCGCAGACAAAAATGTAGATTACCTCGGACTGGGCAAGGAAGATAATCCTGCCATGGGATACCGTGCGATCCGGATCTGTCTGGAGCAGCCGGAGATCTTCAAGACACAGCTGAGAGCACTTCTCAGGGCGGCAAAATACGGAACATTGGCTATTATGTATCCGATGATCATTTCCGTGGAGGAAGTGCTGGATATTCAGAAAATCGTGGCTGAGGTGGCTAAGGAGCTGGAGGAAGAAAAGCTTCCTTATGTAATTCCGGAACAAGGAATTATGATCGAGACTCCTGCGGCTGTCATGATGAGTGAGGAGCTGGCGGAGCATGTGGATTTCTTCAGTATCGGCACGAATGATCTGACACAGTATACGCTGGCGATCGACAGGCAGAACAATAGATTGGACAGATTCTATAATCCACATCATGAGGCAGTCCTGCGTATGATACAGATGACTGTTGACGGGGCACATAAGCATGGAAAATGGGTCGGCATCTGCGGAGAGCTGGGAGCGGATACGACACTGACCACACGATTTGTGCAGATGGGAATTGATGAACTCAGTGTGGCACCGTCCATGGTGCTGAATGTCCGTAGTAAAATATGCGAAATGGAGTGAGAGATTCATGAGAATATACAAAGCAAAAGATTATGCAGATATGAGCAGAAAGGCTGCAAATATCGTATCGGCACAGGTTATTATGAAACCAAACTGTGTTCTCGGACTGGCTACGGGATCCACTCCCATCGGCCTGTATAAACAGCTGGTGGAATGGTTCCGCAAGGGAGATCTGGACTTTTCTGAGGTTATGACGGTGAACCTGGATGAATATAAAGGCCTGAGCCGGGAAAACGATCAGAGTTATTACTATTTTATGCACCAGAATCTGTTTGACCATGTGAATATCCCGGTGGAAAATACACATCTGCCAAACGGAATGGAACCGGATTCGGAGAAAGAATGCCGTAGATATACGGAACTGATCCAGTCACTGGGCGGCGTGGACCTGCAGCTTTTGGGAATTGGACATAACGGGCACATCGGCTTCAACGAACCGGGAGAGAGTTTTGACAAGCAGGTACATTGTGTGAACCTGACAGAGTCTACGATCGAAGCCAACAAGAGATTCTTCGCATCGGCGGAGGATGTCCCGAAGCAGGCATACACCATGGGGATCAAGACCATTATGCAGGCGAAGAAAATATTGATCGTAGCCAGCGGCGAAGACAAGGCGGAGATCGTACAGAAAGCTTTCTTCGGCCCCATTACACCGCAGGTGCCGGCATCGGTATTACAGCTTCATAATGATGTGACACTGGTGGCAGACGAAGCAGCGCTTAGTAAGCTTTCTGAATAAGAAAGGGGAAGCTGATAGGTCATGAGAATCAGAAATGCAAATATATATACAGAAGAGCATCGGTTTGTCAGAGGGGATGCAGCCGTGGAGAACGGCAGGTTCGTAAGCTGCACCGGGGATCCGGCAGGTGAGGAAGCTGTTGTGGATGCCAAAGGCATGTATCTGATACCGGGACTGGTGGATATTCATTTCCATGGTTGTAAGGGCGCAGATATGTGTGACGGTACGAAGGAAGCACTGGATGTCATCACATCATATGAAGCATCTGTCGGTGTGACAAGTGTCTGCCCGGCTACCATGACGATCCCTAAGGATGAACTGCTGGAGGTCATGAAAAATGCCGGCAGCTATGAGTATTCCGGTGGATCCCACCTGGTGGGCATCAATATGGAAGGACCCTTTATCAGTCCGGCGAAAAAGGGTGCTCAGGCGGCGGAAAATATCATGCACTGCGATTATGAATATTTCAGTCAGCTGCAGAAAGCGGCGAACGGGCTGATCAAGCTGGTAGATATCGCACCGGAGGAGCCGGGAGCGATGGAATTTATCGACAGAGCCAAAGGAGAAGTGGTCATTTCACTGGCGCATACAGCTTCCGGTTATGATACAGCAAGGGAAGCCATTGAACGTGGAGCATCTCATGCGACACATTTGTATAATGCAATGCCGCCGCTGAACCACAGGGAGCCCGGCGTGATTGGAGCAGTGAGAGATTCAGAGAAATGTCATCCGGAGCTGATCTGTGATGGTGTACACATTCATCCGTCAGTGATCCGTGCAACGTTTGCGATGTTTGGCGCTGACCGCATGATCCTGATCAGTGACAGTATGCGTGCAACGGGACTGGAGGATGGTGAATATACGCTGGGAGGACAGCCGGTTACTGTCAGAGGCAATCTGGCTACCCTGCATGACGGCACGATCGCCGGATCTGCGACGAATCTGATGGATTGTATGCGGTTTGTAGTAAAAACAGTCGGTCTGCCGTTAGAGACGGCAGTGATGTGTGCCACGGAGAATCCGGCAAAGGAGATCGGCATTTTCAATGAAGTGGGCAGTATATCCGTTGGTAAGAGGGCAGATTTCGTACTCCTGGATCAGGAACTGAACATTGCAGCGGTATATATCGACGGAAAGGAGTTCACATGTTAGATTTTTTGAAAGGTAAGCGAAAAGGAAATTGTATCGGATCTCCCTGTAAGGGGAAGGCAGTTGCTCTTACGGAGGTGCCGGATCCTACATTTTCCGAGAAGATACTTGGAGACGGATTTGCAGTGATCCCCTCTGAGGGGAAAATATATGCTCCCGCAGACGGAGAGGTGACCGTGGTATTTGATACGCTCCATGCGATCACCATGACAACGGATCAGGGAGCGGAGCTTCTGATCCACATCGGACTGGACACCGTGACACTCAAGGGAGCCCCCTTCACGGCACATGTTGCTGCCGGAGACCATGTCAAAAAGGGCGATCTTCTGCTGGATGCGGATCTGGAGAAGATTCAGGAAGCCGGACTGCATATCATCACTCCGGTACTGGTCTGCAATACTGATGAATATAACAAGATCAGTATTCTGAAAGAGGGAGAGGTATCTCCCGGCGAGGACGTGCTCCAGATCTCTTAAGAGCGGTACGTCCGTATCAACTAATGAAACTGACCGGAACTGTTCCGGTTTAGTATAATGTAAAGGAGGAGAAATGTATGAAGTTTCTTCAAAAACTGGGTAAAGCGTTAATGCTTCCCGTAGCGGTTCTGCCGATCTGCGGTATCCTCATGGGTATTGGTTACTGGTTGTGCCCGGCAACAATGCAGGGTGGTGCGATCGAGGGTGTAAGAAATCTGATCGGTCTGTTCCTCGTAAAAGCTGGTGGTGCTCTGATCGACAACATGGCGATCCTGTTTGCAATCGGTGTAGGTGTCGGTATGTCAGAGAAAAATGACGGTACCGGAGCCATTGCAGCTCTGGCTTCCTGGCTGATGCTCACAACACTTCTGTCTACCGGATTTGTTACGACCATTATGCCCTCTATCGCTGAGGATGCTACCAAGACACTGGCATTCGATAAGATTGCGAATCCCTTTATCGGTATTATTGCCGGTATCATCGGTTCCATGTGCTACAACAAGTTCAAGGATACCAAGCTTCCCGACTGGCTGTCCTTCTTCAGTGGTAAGCGCTGCGTAGCTATCGTAGCAGGTGTTGTTTCTATCGTTGTATCCGTAGTTCTGCTGTTCGTATGGCCGGTACTGTTTGGCGTTCTGGTTGCACTGGGAGAAGGTATCGAAAAGATGGGAGCTGTAGGTGCTGGTATCTACGCATTCTTCAACCGTCTGCTGATCCCGTTCGGTCTGCATCACGCACTGAACAACGTATTCTGGTTCGATACCATCGGACTTGGAGATCTGCAGCACTTCTGGAAAGGTGAGACAAGCGCTGATGTATCCTGGAGCCTTGGAATGTATATGTCCGGCTTCTTCCCTTGTATGATGTTCGGTGTCCCCGGTGCAGCTTTGGCAATGGTAAAATGTGCAAAGCCTGCCAAGAAAAAGGCAGCGATCGGTCTGGTAGCTTCCGCAGCAATCTGTTCCTTCATCTGCGGCGTTACCGAGCCCTTTGAGTTTGCATTCATGTTCTTAGCTCCCGGACTGTATGTGATCTACGCAGCACTGTACGGCATCTTCACCATGATCACTGTTGCTCTTGGCTTCCGTGCAGGCTTCAGCTTCTCCGCAGGTGCGATGGATCTGCTGTTCTCATCCTCCCTGCCTGCAGCAGCCAGAATCTGGCTGATCATCCCTCTGGGTATCGCAGCATTTGTTGTATTCTACTTCGTATTCCTCTTCGCTATCAAAAAATGGGATCTGAAGACCCCCGGTAGAGAAGATGATGATGTAGAAGCAGAGAAGAAGATCGAGCTGGCAAATGATGATTTCGCAGCAATCGCAGCAACCATTCTGGAAGGCTGCGGCGGCAAGGACAACATTGCAAGCATTGACAACTGCATCACAAGACTGAGACTGGAAGTAAAAGACATTACCGCAGTGGATGATAAGGTGATTAAATCTGCAGGCGTAGCTGGTGTCATGAAACCCGGTAAGACCTCCGTTCAGGTAATCATCGGACCTAAGGTTCAGTTCGTAGCGGATGCATTTTCCAAGCTTTGCGAATAATAAAGCACTGATAAAACTGAATATATGACCGGAAGAAAGACCTGCCTGGGAAGACCATGCGGGTCTTTCTTATACGCAGGCCCGATGCCTGCGGGATGTATTGTAATGTAATGGAGAGAAAAGTCATGAAAAAATCAACAGAAAAGTATAACCCGGCGATATATAGCATGTCTTCGGATAGACCGGATTCGCTGAAGCAGCGTGAAATTCATTTTCTGAACGGATCGACAGCCAAAATGCAGGCCGGATATTTCTCGGTGACAGAGGACACACGAGGGAAGGGGGGATACAATATCTATTATTATTGTGATGAGTGCCTAAGTGATAATGCTAGTGTGAAAAATAAGCATCTGGATACCTGTGCGACAACATTTCTGTGATGGCGGTTGAGAGGAATATGTTATCTTCCCAGACATAACCCGATATTATCAGAAATATAGCAGATGTACCCATGCTTCCCGGCGTAGGCGGCTGCCTGCCTGCGGATGGTGGGATCCGTTGCGTATTCCAGGGTGTAAGCGGTACAGCCGTGTGACATAGCCAGGTCCAGATACTCAGTATAGTATTCACGCGTGCTTTGATCATTTTTAGTATAGACATCCTTTGAAAAATCATACGCAGTAAAAACGTTCTCCTGGTTTACCCCATCGATTAGAACGTTTTTTTCTTTTGTAAGATATTTTTTTACAAAACAGTCCCCGCCGTTGATCATGATCTTTCTGCCGGTATGGTCCATATAGTCCAGAATCGTAAGGATTCCGTCATAGATGGATTCCTGCGGATAGTTATAGTATACATCCGTGTTATCGACAAAAAAGCCGTCCACACCCTTCTGTACCAGGGCGTCTACTCTGGAAGCTGTACATGCCTGCCATTCCGGAGCTGAGACATCGATCCATTTTTCCTCCGGCCAATTCTCATAGGCACCCAGAGTATATTTCTCAAAGTCTGTATCATAGGACCGGAAGCTCTCGATCGATCCGATATTGATATAGGAGTAGATTTCGCGGATACCATTTTCTCTTAAATGGGCAATGTCATTTTGGGAAAAATATTCCGCATCTATGACAAGCAGATCAATGTCAGAAAGTTTTTCTGTGATTTCAGAATCTTCGCCGATCAGGACAACGTATTTTTCTGCTTCATCGGAAGGATCAACGGAGCAGGCACTGAGCAGGGCGGCAGATAATATCAGAACGAGAACACATATTTTTCTTAAGAATAGTTTCGTTTTCTTCAATTAACGGCACCTCCTTTTTCCACGATCAGCACTCATATCTGCATCCTTTTTCGCTTGGTCTGCTTCAATATTTTTATCCAGATAATTATACTATAGATGGCATCGCATTGCATCTATTTTAGAGCGTTTGGAGGGAAGAAAGCAGGAAGAAAGCATAGATAGAAAATGTTGTTAAAATATCGGTAAAAATGGTGAAAATATCGAAAAATATTGCAATTTGTGGTATAATTTTTATGTAAATGTAAGATGATGCCGGGATCAAAAATTACCGGCTTTATGCGTTCAACGGTTAAGATGACCGGGAAAGTAGGAAGTTATATGAAGATTCAGGATTTTTGTGACATGAACAAATTCGAGCAGATTATGAAGAACTGGGCAAACAGCACGGGACTGGCAACCGTGGCTGTGGGTGCAGACGGAAAATACATCAGTGACTGTTATAATTTTACGGAGTTCTGTATTGATCTGACGAGAGGAAGCGCAGAGGGGAAAAAGCGCTGCGAGCAGTGTGACAGAGAAGGCCATGGTGTGTATCCCTGCCATGCGGGACTTGTGGATTTTGGTATTCCGATCACACTGGAGGATGGAACCGTGCTGGGCAGTATTATCGGAGGACAGGTGCTGCCGGAGAATCCGGATGAGGAGAAGTTCCGTCAGACAGCGAGAGAGCTGGGTATTGACGAGGATAAATATATTAAGGCCCTGAAAAAGGTAAATGTGAAGACTAAGGAGCAAATAGATGCATCTGCAAATCTGTTGGGAGATGTGATCAACATGTTTGTGAGATCAAGCTATGCTCATCGTAGAAATACAAATCTGGTAGGAGAATTAAAAGGCGGTATTGCAGATGCTGCACAGCAGATCGCAGAAGCGGAAGACAGAACGAAGGAGATCGACGGTTATAGCAAGAGACAGCAGATCCTAGCGCTGAATGCATCCATTGAAGCAGCCAGGGCAGGAGATCAGGGAAAGGGCTTTGCGGTGGTAGCAACGGAGGTCCAGAAGCTGGCGAGAGATATGGCAGCCTCCAGTGAAGCGATCAAGAAGATTCTCGGACAGTTATCTCATACGATCAACAATTTGAATCAGTAAGAAAAAATATAATATAAAGACCGCATTTCTGATCGGTGACAAGGATCGGAAATGTGGTCTTTTTGCATTATTACTATCAATGTATTCAGAAAAGAAGACGATATACATAGTAAGATAACTGTGAAAACAAACGGATTTGGCATCTATTTTCAAGGAGGAGATAAGTATGACAGAGATAGGGGTAAGCAGCATCGGTGCATATGCTGCGCAGAGTAATTACAGCAAGAATACCAAGAACAAGACAATGAAGGATACGACGAGTGCTTCAGGCACGGTCGATACTTCCAAAGCAAAGCAGACGACGGGGAATTATGGTCAGACCATCGGTCAGCCGGAGTTGTCGGAGAAGGCTGCGAAATACTATGAGCAGCTGAAGAAGAAGTACGGAAATTATGATTTTATTCTGGTCAGCAGAGATCAGAAGGAGAATGCAAAAGCCAATGCTGCAAAATATGCCAACGGCTATAAGACGGTTGTTCTCATTGATGAGGACAAGATCGAACAGATGGCAACAGACGAGAAATTCCGCAAACAGTATGAGGGAATCCTGAGCGGTGCCGCTGCACAGATACAGCAGTTAAAGACCAGCCTGCAGAGTTCCGGTGCGAATGTCAAGGGCTTTGGAATGCAGGTAAATGATGGAGGAACACTGTCATTTTTCGCTGTATTGAAGAAATCCAGCGCCGAGCAGAAGGCCCGGATCGAGAAAAAGGCTGAGCAGAAGAAAACAGAGAAAAAGGCTGCGGAGAAGAAGGCTGCTAAGAAAGAAAAGGAAGAACGGCTAAAAGACAAGAAGTCGGATAAGGTAGCAGACAGCAAGGAGGAAGCCGGCACAGAGGATACGGTAACGATCAGCGCCGGTTCCATAGAAGAACTGTTGTCTAAGATAGAAACCTACAATTTCAACACACGGAGTGACAGTGTGCAGACCGCAAGCGAACGGCAGGTCGGCCAGAACTTTGACTTCAGAGGGTAAGGTGAGGTTGCATGATTTCTATGGGGAAGTCCGGAGGTGTTTACGGGAGCGGCAATACCGGTTTGCCGCAGGCATTTTCCGGAGGAAAGAAGACGCAGAACAATCAGAAGAGTATCTTCGGAGCAAAAAATAAAAGTTCTGTTACCGATATCCGGCGGATGTTGGCGAGAGATGACCGGAACGGCCAGATGCAGGCGGCGAACAGCTGGAGCCAGGATTCCATCGTTACAAGTTCCCTGAGTTACAGTGAATCGCTGCGCAATCAGAGGCAGCAGACGAAGAACACGACGCTGGCGCTGAAGAAATTGAAGTACCAGTTCAAAAATATCTCGTCCAAGATACTGCGGAGCAAGACGTCCCAGGCGGCAAAGCAGGCAGCCGGGCAGGCGCGGAGAGAAGTCCTGCGCCTGAAACGGCAGAAGCAGAACAGTGACAGCGACAGTGAAGAGATCGAAGCAGCAATCGCTCATGCACAGGCTATGGAACGTGTGGCGAAGAAAAAGGCAAAACATCTCGAAGAAGAGGAAATGGTGAAGGCAGCCGGCGGAATCTGGCAGGGAGACCGAATCTGCGAAGAAGAGACGAAGGATGTGCAGGACGCAGAGGCGGAAAACGCGCAGAATGAGGAAGAAATGTCTGCGGAAGGTTCCGCGGATGAAGTGTCCGGGGATCTCTCTGCGTATGAGTATGCGGCGGATAGCTATGATATATCCGATTATATTGATCTCGGCATGGATGAATTCTATGCGCAGGCAGGAGATTTTATGTCGGAAATGAGCGACTTTACTTCTGAGATGATGCAGGAAATGTCTGACAGCCTGCGTGACCTGATGGAAGAGATGGGACTAGACGTGGAATCGGATACCGTGGTCTCGGTGAACAGGGAGATGGATCCCGCGGACCTCAAGATGATGAAGATTAAACACCGCAACAAAGAGATGAAAGACATCGTCAAGGCCGATGCGGAGTACCTGAAAGCAGTCTTCGACCACCTGGAGAAAATGAAAGACAACGTGGTCATTCCCACCGGAGGCGGCATGAGCTTATCTGCCGGATCCTCCGGGACATCTTTTTCTGCCGATGCCGCTGGAATCGGTGCTCAGGTCGCACCTGCTCCGGTAATCGATATTTCGTTATAAAGTAGTATTCTGAGGAACTTAGGGTATCCCGATTTTCATACATTAAAAGACATGAAAATCAGGATATAATTTTCCATTTATTTTAAGGAGGTAACAGAGGATGACTGCGTATGAAAATGATGTATTGATAATACCAAAGAAATACAAAAAGATGTCTGTTTCCGAACTAAATAAGGAAAAACAGAAGCTTTGGGAAAAAATAAAGAGTTCAAAATCACCGCAAAGGGAAAAAGGGAAAACGGCAATTAACTTTTATTTCTAATGCATACTTGAAGTCAAAAGGCACTGGATTCATCCGGTGTCTTAATTTTTTTGGAACCTTTTTATCCACTTGCGACTCATATATAGTGAAGCCGGCGATAAGAAGGAGGTGTTACCTTAGCAGTCATGACAAAAGAAGAGTTTGTGCAACATGTGAAGAGTGACACGCTTCCCATGTACCGACTGGCGTATTCGATTCTGCAAAACAGTGCGGATGCGGAGGACGCGGTTAGTGAGGCTATCGTGCATGCTTATGAGAAATTAGACACATTGAAAAAAGCAGACAGTTTTCGTAACTGGATCCTGCAGATTGCAGCCAACGAGGCGAAAAAAATCTATAGGCAGAACAAGCGCACCAGTCCGGTGGAATGGGAAGAGAACCTGTCTCCGGAATTCTACGATGAGCATCATGAGTTGTGGGATGCGGTGATGCAGTTGGACGGCGGGTATCGGGATGTAATCGTTCTGTTTTACTATGAGAGGTGCACAATCCCGGAGATCAGCAGGATCCTGGAATGTAGGCAGGGCACAGTGAAATCCCGTCTGCATCGGGCGAAAGAGCAGCTGCGGGCAATGTTGTAGCAGCGGAAAGGAGCAGGAGATGCAAAGCGATTTTTTAGATAGAAAATTATATAAAATGGCAGAACAGGAACAGATGGCGGTATCGGAAGATCTGGATGCGAGGGTGGATGATATTTTACAGCATCTGGAGAAAAACGGCAGAGGCAGCAGACACCATTACAGCTTCCGGCGGGCGGCGATCCTGGCGGCAGCCTGTCTGGTGCTGGCTTCGGCTACGGTGGCGGCATCCGGAATGTATCAGGCGCGGATGGAAAACATGAATCATGAAAAACTGGAGGAGTATTTTGCCCAGTTGCAGGAGGCAAATGTCTCTGCGGATACTTACAGCAGACCAATGACAGAGAGCGAGACGGCGAGACTGGAGGAACTTAGGCAGGCATACCTGGAGCAGGGGTATTTTCCGAAGAAGGAGCTTACGCTGATTGACAGCCCCGAGAAATACAAGAAAGGCGTGGCTTTTTATGCGGAGCGGAGTACCTTTTTTCTGCCGGAGAAGGAGCTTACGGATGAGCAACTGCTGGAGCTGATCGATTTTAAGGAAAAGAGAGAATACAGCCTGGCGAAGATCAGCGAGGAGATTGAAGCAGGTTCTTATGAATATGTGAAGACAGAGCCGGAAAAGGATGCTGCGCAACAGGGACATACAGCACAGCAGGGAACGAGTGGTACGGTTCTCGGCGCCGACACGGCAACACAGGAATGGCAGATTGCTTATGAGGGAGACGTAAGTATCCGTTGTGCGGCAGTGGCAGAGAACGGTCTGTATGTGGGCGGATTCACTACGGACGGACAGGCGAGAGTGGAATATCTGCCTTATGGTAGCGGAACGCCGGAGACGATTTTTGAAGATTTTGCGGAAAACGGAGAGGTCTACAGTCTGTGCCTGGCACCGGATGGCAGTATTTACGCAGGACTGAAGGGACTGGCAGCAGCGGGAGCGGAGCACGGCTGGCTGCCTGCAATCTATCATATCAGCCCGGAGGGAACGCTTCTGAACAGTTTTACCGTAGGAGAGCGGGAATGGAATATCGTTGATAGTATGGCAACAGATGCCCAAGGCAGATTATATATGCGGATGCGGATGCAGGAGGATGGCAGTTATGTGCGGATCTATTCTGCGGAAGGTGAGCTGATCGGAACCGTGGCGGATGACAACAACTATGCCGTACAAGGTGCCGGAGCATTAGGACAGGGTAAGGACGGCAAAGTCTATGCGGCTGCACAGGCAGTGGGCGATGCGACAGCAGGGAATATAGCTATGACATTAGTGTCAGTAGATTCGGAAAGCCTCAGGTTTGTTCCGGTGGCTGGAGGTGAGAATGTTGTTTGCAGTGCCGATACGATCTACCCGTGGAAAATGGTGGCAGCAGGTGTGAGTGAGACGGCAGATTTTATCCTATGGGGATACAACGGCGTGGACACCTATCGCCTGGGTGAGACGGAATTCACCAGAGTGCAGGAGAACTGGGAGATGCCCTGCGGTACGGAAGGTACCTGTGCGGTCCTCGTACCGGACGGTCGCATTCTCTATATCGGCGCATCCGACGGTTTCCAGGGAACGACGGCGGACGGCGTGGAGATCAGCGGAAAAGATCCTGAGAAGACAGTGCTCTATTATGAGCCACTCGTAAAATAGAGTGACAATAAACTGGCGACACCGGGAAGCCGATGCCGCCAGTTTTATAGTTCCAGACTGTTAAGTTTCCATCTGCTCAATTGTGCATTTACAGTGGTTATGTTATAAAAAGACCAGAAATAACAGAAAGTGGTCGCTTGGGTGAAAAAAGTAGATTCAGGGGTGAAATTTTGTTATGCTGTTTGTAACAAACGGAGTATAAAAGTCGTCAATATAGATAGAAGGGAAACAAAGGAGGGGCTTATGAAGAAGATTAACGTAAAAGCAACCATTTTTCTCAGTGCAATCGTATTGGTGGTAGTGGTACTTCTGCTGAATCTCATCGAATTCCGCAAAACGGTGGATTTCACGGTGCCGGGGATACAGATGCCGAAGGAGAATGCCTACGGGAAGCAGGAAGAGGTACAGGTGAGCGTTAACGGAACTTATTATTACCGGGTACTGCCCTGGATCCACGGCAGCACTTTCCATGGGCAGATATCTTTCGTTGGAGAGGGAGAGGAACCGCAGAATTATTTCTTTACCTATGGAGCAAGCAGAGGATTTCTGAAGGAGGGAAGAGGGGCTGGCTGGATCGGAACCCCGGATGCCCAGACCACCGTAGCGATTTATCAGGCGGTACAGAATGTGGAAAAAGGGATGATATCCGTAGAGAATCCCGCCAGCTATGTTTTATATCCGGCGGCAACACCGGAAGAAGCCTATGCCATAGCGGATATATGGTATCCGGGAATGCTGGAGAATGAAGCAAAGACAGCATTCTGCGCGGCTTTTTTGCCGGAGGAGTGCCCGCAGAAGATCGGTTGCAGCTTCTGCACGGAGGATTACGATTATGTGGAAGATGTCGATACCGTAGAGCAGCTGTGGCAGGAATTTATACAGCTTTCCGGAAAAGTGACGTCAGATCCGATCCCGCCGGAAGAGATGGTGGAAGGTGTGGGATATTTTCAGTTTGTCTATGCAGACGGTGAGACAAGGACCTTTCGCTACGCGTCGGAAGAACAGGGATTATGGATAGGTGAGGACGAACGCTGCCTGGTGGACGGCCAGGCTTTCTATGACTGGCAGGAGCGTCTGATGGAAGCGGTGCAGAAGTAAGCACGGGAAAGAGAGGGGCGGAAATGAACGGTAAAAAGAAAAGGCATGTTATTTTGATCGTGTTGGCAGTGGTGGCGCTGGCGGCAGGGATTCTGGGCGGACGTGAGTTATGGCTGTATGAGCATCCGGAGATACAGATCAGATTCAGCCATGATCGTAGTGAAGATCTCTACCGGTCCTATCCCATATGCTCCATTCGCAGCAGATCCCACATCGGACAGGGGTATGCGAAGCAGTATGGTGAGGAACTGCGGCAGTATTGGGAAGCAACCAATGAGGTTTTTGTGTGGATCAGTGAACAGTATCAGAAACCGTTATATGTCACTTCGGATGTGACCATAGGAGATGGAAAGACAGTGATCTCTTTCCGGGGGACCGGCACTTCCATGACTACCGGGGAGACAGAGGAAATCCATAGAGACTGCGTGCTGGATTTTGAAATGCATGCGGAGGTATTGCGCTCGGAAGAAGAGCCGGAGCTGACAGTAAGTGACTGGAATCCGGAAGAAGAGGGACAACAGAATCAGGCAGAAACGATTTATGACCCTGAGGCGGGTGTGACTGTGACCCTGCGGGATATTTCCAATATAGGCGCCAGTATTGTCATCCGGCGGGAGGATGAGGATGCCGGGACAGAGGTGACCTATGGAGATGCCTATATTCTACAGCGCAGGATCGAAGGAGAATGGCAGGATGCGGAGACGATCATAGACGATTACGGATTTACGATGATAGGTCATACGGTGGGCTGCGGGGAGGAAGTCTCAAACTTTTACAAATGGGACTGGCTTTACGGAGTATTGGAGCCGGGAGAGTACCGGATGGTGTACGATGTCTTCCGGAAAACAGAGGGCGCGGGGAGTGCTCAGAAATACCGGGAGTACATCCGTTTTCAACTTTAAAGGAATCAGATTTCTTACTTGACAGATGGGTCGGTAGAATGTAGACTATAATTACAAAGAGTCTATAAAACATCGACTATGCCTTGCCGGGGGGCAGGACAGGAGGGGCTTATGGGTGAGAATATCTACAGAATATTTGACGGTGTATGGAACTTAAGTCTGGTGGGAGGATACTGCGTGCTGCTGGTGCTCCTCGCCAGACTTTTGTTGCAAAAAGCACCAAAATGGTGCTCCTATCTGTTATGGGGAATCGTGTTTGTGCGGTTGTGCTGTCCGATACTACCGGAGACAGGAATCAGTCTGATTCCGGACAAATTGCTGTCTGTGGGGACAGAGATGACGTCCGGGCAGCAGACAACGGGTGCGGATCATCGTGATCTTACCGAGGGCAACGCTATGAAGAATAACGGGGATGCGATGCGGCGGGAGTACGATGCAGAGGAAGTACCGGACAGCCAGACAGCAGAAAAAACGATGGCTGTGGGAAATGACAATACTGTCATGAACGCTGACGGCACGCAGGATTTTTCCCTGGGAACTGCGAGAACAGAAAGTGGAGCTACGGTTGCAGGGGTGGCAGCCAGTGGAACAGATGCAGTGATTTCGGGAACATCTGCCGGAACAGGTACTGACGCCCGCGCATGGACATACCCGGTGTGGTTCCGTGTATTATCCATGGTATGGTTGGCAGGAATGCTTGGCTTCCTGGGATATCATGCTTATTCTTATCTGCGCATGCGTCATCGGATTCGTAGATCTGACAATAGTGTCAGACAGGTGGAACCGGGGATCTGCGAGATCGATGGAGGACATCTGTCCTTCGTCATGGGGCTGGTCCATCCGGTAATCTATCTCTCTTCGGGTCTGGATCCGGAGAGCAGAAAAGTTGTTCTGTGCCATGAGCGGGTGCACTTACAGCGAAGAGATTATCTGTGGAAACCGCTAGCGTTAGTAATCTGCTGTGTCCACTGGTTCAATCCGCTGGTGTGGCTGGCATTTTATCTGATGAATATGGACTGCGAGATGTCCTGTGATGAAAAAGTGGTGAAGCTCCTCGGGGAGGAGAGCAAGAAAATCTATTCCTATACCCTGCTGGAAGAGGCTTCCGGCGGGGAATGGAAACGCTATCGGGGCGGTTCTATCTGCGCACTGCTTTCTTTTGGAGAAGATCATGTGAAGAATCGTATCCGGCACGTGCTGGACTACCGCAAGCCGCCATTCTGGGTCATGATCGGCGTGGCAGCAGTGATCGTGGTACTGGTGGTGTGCCTGTGTAGCAATCCCGGCGGAAGTGGGAACGGGGCAGGTACGGTGGATCGTGCAGATACAGACAACAGCGCAGGGGTAGCAACGGATGTAGACAGCAATGCGGAGACGAGTGGAAATATTGCGCAGTTTCCGGACAGCATCACAACACCGGAAGATTTTGCAAAGGTAACGATTCATAGCAGAGAAGATTTTGCCGCTGTTTTTGATGTGGAAGCAATCGAAGAAAAGCATTCCTTTGCAGCGGATCAAGTGGCTTATGACCTGCTGGTTCGTGAAAACAATACGAATGCTGCGTATGCGATATTCAAAGCATTGATGGAAGAATCTGCATCCGAGACTTATAGAAAATATACAGATCCGGTAACGGCAGCGGTGTCACTGCTGCATCTGGGTGATGGAAGCGGAGCCGTGACCGAGACGCTGTATCCGGCAGGACGGCAATATCCTTATTATCGGGAGGACTCTGACCGGCCGGGAGAAGGCTCTGTGGTGAATGTACATTATACTTTTGCGGATGGATCTGCCGTAGATATTCCCATGGTCATGGCGGAGGAGATGACGCAGCTGTGGCTTTTGTCCTTTGGAGATCCGGGCAGTGCGGAGGATTTGGAATATGGTCCGCTCACCGGCGATATCTGTACCAGAAGCGTCTATGGGGAGTACGAACTTCGACAACCGGACCGAGCGGTCTATTGGGGCTGGATGGACTGGTATCCTGTGGATGCCGGCAGTTATTCGGCCTATTACCCACATGTACAGATTTCAAATTACGGGATCTATACTATGAGTGAATCAGGGGGAACTTCCGGCAGTGTGTTTCGCTGCATTCATGCGGAACGCGTCATGGAAACGGGCTGGTATGACGTTACCTGTGAGCGGAGCGCATATGACACATCAGAAGCCTATACACAGCTGCAAAAAGATCTGCCGGATGTGACGGAATGGAGCGGCGGCAAGGTCTATTATCTGACAGATCCCGATGAGGCGCATCTTATGACGGATGAGTGGATGCCGAAGGTGCTTCGGGAGTTTGACATGAGTACCCATACTGTCACCGATACGGTTCTGCCGGTGGATTTGCAGCTCAACAGCGACACGACGCTTCATGTTCATGACGGATATTATGACATTTACAATAGTAATCCATCCATAAGTATGCGGTTTGCGCTTAGCGGGGCGGATAGCCAGCACATCGAAAGAGCAGACATTTTGGCCTATCCGGGTGTGGTATTTGATGTATCGGAGCGGGCAGAAACCGAGACATTGGCGCAGTTAGATCTGGATGGTGATGGTGTGCCGGAGAAGATTTCTCTGCATCCTGCGGAGCAGGTAACGGGATATTCTTTCGAGGAATATATGATTTGTGTAAATTTGGGACTGGGTCAGATGAATTGCTATGACCTGCGGGATGCAGTGTTGGAGATAGACGGGCAGACGGCTGAGATTCCGGACAGCACGGGAAATATGAGCAATTCAATCTTCGCTTTCAGCCCGGATGGGGAACAGCTCCTGATCGCATTGTATGATGACGGCGAAAGCGCAGATCCATTGACCCGAATCTACCACTATGAAGACAGAAAACTGGTGGAAACAGACCGGCTCGCACAGGACCTGCGAAAGGCATGGATACAGGATGGACAGATGGTTATCACCGAACCCTATTTTGTGGTGCAGAACGATTACATCCAGAGAATCTATCAGGTAACATCAAACGGAAAGCTCCGGGAAGTGCCACAGGAGGAATATGTATTAAGTGCATGGGAGGAAGTGGAGCTGCGGCAGGATATAACGCTCTACCGTACACCGGACGATGATGAGACCTTTGTGCTGCCCAAAGGACGCAAAGTACGCATGACGAAGCTGGACGCAACGCAGGAATGGATCTGCATCGAGGTTACGGACGGCGTGAAGGGGTGGTT
>OIED01000564.1_pt1 | contig 19790 bp, 20 predicted proteins | sample 1581771 | NCBI WGS metagenome assembly OIED01 (sample SAMEA3882546, study PRJEB24775) | human gut metagenome | biome: human-associated habitat; feature: intestine environment; material: feces | place: Netherlands | collected 2009/2010 | reverse complement strand
CCACCTGGATCATATCCTGACCACGGGGAATGCGGATGCGGCCGTTGCGGTTCAGGCATCCCACCAGAAGATTCTTGCGGAGATTCAGCTCTGCAAGAGGGATATAAGTTACGGCAGATTCCTCACGGATTGCAAATTCCAGTGCTTCTGCATTGCCATCCAGGATATGATAAAGAGTTTCTACATTGCTGCCGATGCTGTTCTGAGTGGCGCGGACATACTGCAGGATATAATCAGCAGTGATATTTTTCGGGTAGATGACACTTCCGATATCCAGGGAGTCGATGACATCATCAAATTCCAGACGGTTGACCTTGGCAACCAGCTTGGCATCGGAGATGCTTTTGGCAAAGAGAGCAAGAAATACATTTTCCTCATCCAGATTTGTCAGAGTGACAAAGGATTCGGACTCGGAAAGTCCTTCTTCGAGAAGAAGAGAACGGTTCGTTCCGTCACCATTGATGATAGTCGCATCTGGAAGCAGTTCGCTTAAGTGCTCACAGCGGTTTTTGTTCTGCTCGATGATCTTGACACTGATCTTCATATCCAGAAGTGCATGGGCAAGATAATAGGAAATGGTTCCGCCACCTACGATGATACAGTTTTTGACCTGATTGGTCTTGAGACCGATCTTACGGAAAAATGCCGCTGCATTAAGCGGAGAGGCCAGAATGGAAACCATATCTCCGTCGTGGATCACCTGATTACCGCCGGGAATAGATACATGATCCCGACTTTCTACTGCGCAGAACAAGACGTCGCATTTCAGGGCTTCCGTAATGCGTGAGATTGTCATGCCATCCAGATTAAATTCAGGAAGCACTTTAAATTTCAGCATTTCCACACGACCACGTGCGAAAGTATCGATCTTGATAGCTGAAGGGAAGCGTAAGAGACGGGAAATTTCCTGTGCAGCTGCAAGCTCCGGGTTAATGATCATAGTAACACCCAGACGCTTCTTGATGAAGCTGATCTCTTTGGCATAGATAGGATTGCGGACACGGGCAATCGTCTGGCAATGGCCGGTTTTCTGTGCGATCAGGCAGCAGAGAAGATTCATTTCATCAGAACCGGTTACGGCAATCAGGATATCTGCATTCTCAATACCTGCTTCCACCAGCGTGTTGATACTTGCACCGTTTCCCACGATACCCATGGCATCAATGTCATTCTGAAGGGAAGTGATCACATTAGAAGAAACGTCTATAAGAGTAATGTCGGATTCTTCTTCCTGAAGCTGTTCTGCCAGGGTACGTCCAACTTTACCGCACCCAACAATAATTATCTGCATAATTCCTCCAATAAGGGGGCTGTCACATAATATCTATGTGAGACAGCCCCTTTTATATCATATTTTTGTTTGTAATTGCTCAATATTTTTGGCAATTACTTTTGTGGCTATTAAGCTAAGAATACTATAGCACCACCAGATATATTTGTAAAGCAAATATGAAATTTCTGTGATTTTTAAGATGGAGCGTATTACTGTTCATTCCGTTCTCAGTAACACGCTTCGCGATGCTAATCGCATAAATTCGCGCAGTATGTCGCAGGTTTTGGCTGCGTACTTTATTTATTGCTGTTGCATGATGCAGTGCAGGGATTATCAAATCCCGGGGTAAAAGCATAGAAGTTTTTGGCATCAAGTTCTTCCTGAATGGACTGAAGAGCTTCCCCAAATCTCTGGAAATGAACAACTTCTCTGGCACGCAGGAATTTGATGGGATCCGCAATCTCAGGTATATTGCGGACTACTCTGAGAATATTGTCATAAGTAGAACGGGCTTTTTGCTCTGGGGCGACTTCGTAAGAACAACATTACACAATATAATATGAAGATAAAACAAGCTATCCTACATAGTTCCAGTGTTTTCGATATTTAGGCGTTCAGAAATGAGCGTCTTTTTTCATACCCAAAATCGAAAGGAGAAAGAGAAAATATGAATAAGCTAGTAAAGCGATTGCTGACAGGAACGCTTGCTTTTGCAACCATTCTCACGGCATTACCAGTGACGGCGGTTCATGCTTCCGGCAATCAATACTGGACAGAATCAGCAGAACGTGTCGGCTACATTGAACACGTTATGAATGATGGTTCTATCAAATCTACATTCAATGAGGGACACATGAAAGTTGAGGGCGAAACTGCCTACTGCGTGGACATCAATACCAATTTCAAGAATGGATATAAAACAAGGTCTGACGCAAGTACACGCATGAGTAGTGATCAGATTGCGGACGTTGCTCTTTCCTTAGAGTACGTCAAGCAATATACCGCTACTCATACAGGGCTGAATAACAACCAGAAGTATTTGCTGGAACAGTGTGTTGTCTGGCAGAGATTGAGTGAACAGCTCGGCTGGCAGTGCGACAACGTCAGAGCTTCCTATAATGAAATCTCACAGGCAGTACAGAATGAAGTGTATGCTGGTGCGAAAGCATTTGTGAAAGCAAACAAAGGACGCTATGAATGTGGCGGTTACATTTATACTGGCGAAGGACAGGACATCGGACAGTTCTGGGCGAAGTTAAATGTGGGAAATGCAAAGGTCAAAAAGACTTCTTCCAATCCCACGGTCACAGATGGAAATGCCAACTATTCCTTTGAGGGTGCGACATTTGGTGTCTATTCTGATAAGGGCTGTAACAGCCAGCTTGCCACACTTACTGCCGATGGAAACGGCGATACCAAAGAAGTTGAGGTAAAAGCCGGAACAGTTTACATCAAAGAACTTTCTGCTCCAAAGGGTTACAAGCTGGATTCTACTGTCCATGCCTTAAATGTGGAAGTTGGAAAAACAGCGACATTAACTGTTGCTGACACTCCAAAGGTCACAGAGACTTTGATTGATTTATTTAAAATCGACATGGAAACAGGAAAATCTACTCCACAGGGAAATGCTTCTCTAGAGGGTGCAGAGTTCACATGGAGCTATTATGACGGTTACTACAATGCAGACAATCTTCCTGCAAAGGCTACCCGTACATGGACAACCAAAACCGTTGCCGAAAAAGACAGTGACGGAACTATCCATTATGTATCCAGACTTGCCGACAGCTACAAAGTATCCGGCGACAGCTTCTATACACAGGACGGTAAAAATGTACTGCCACTTGGTACACTCACTGTCACAGAAACAAAAGCACCAAACGGCTACTTATTAGATGGTGCATATATGCAGACTGACGGAAGTTCCGAACAGATTAAGGGGACATACCTTACACAGATTTCCGAAGATGGCGAACTTGCCGTACTTTCTGGAAGCAATCAGTATTCCGTATCCGACAAGGTTATCCGTGGCGGTGTAAAAATCCAGAAACGTGACCTTGAAACAAAGGATACCAAAGCACAGGGAAGTGCGACCTTACAGTACACAGAATTTAATATCATTTCCTTAAATGACAGTCCTGTACTGGTTGAGGGAAAATTATACAGCAAGAATGAAACTGTCAAGAAGATTCAGACAGGAATTGACGGAATCGCTTCTACTTCTGCTGATTTACTCCCTTACGGAAATTACAGATTAGAAGAAAGCAAAGCACCAGAGGGCTACTTGACAGATGGTGCAAAGGCAATCGACTTTTCTATCACAGAAGATGGAAAAATCGTAGACTTGACTGACAAATCCCACTCTGTCTACAACCAGATTAAGCGTGGCGATATTGAGGGTGTAAAAATCGGTGCAGGTACACACAAACGCCTTGCAGGTGTTCCATTCAGAATTACAAGCAAGACAACGGGAGAATCCCATATTGTAGTTACTGACAAAAACGGTCAGTTCTCCACTGCTTCAAGCTGGGCTTCCCACAAGGTCAATACCAATGCCGGAAAATCCAGTGAGGACGGTGTATGGTTTGGGACATCTGAACCAGACGACAGCAAAGGTGCATTACTTTATGATACCTATGTGATTGAGGAATTAAAGTGTGATTCCAACGCCGGATTTAAGCTGATTCCAGCTTTTGAGGTGGTCGTATCCAGAAATAAAGTGACCGTAGATTTAGGGACACTGACCGATGAATACGAAAAAGAAATCACAATCCATACCACAGCTACCGACAAGAAAACAGGCGAAAAAATGATTGTTGCCGGAAAAGACATCAAGATCGTGGACAAAGTCACACTTGATGGCTTGGAAGTTGGAACAAAATATAAACTTTCCGGCTGGCAGATGTTAAAGGAAGAAAACGCCGAACTTCTGATTGACGGGAAACGTGTAGACAATGATTACACATTCACTGCTGACAGCGAAAAAATGACGGTTGAGATTACTTACAGTTTTGATGGTTCAGCTCTTGGCGGTAAGAACCTTGTTACATTTGAGGAATTGTACGATATGAGCAATCCGAAAGAGCCTGTCAAGGTTGCCGAACATAAAGACATCAACGATGATGGACAGACGGTTCTTATCACAGAACGTATCATCAAAATCCATACTACCGCTACGGACAAGAACGGCAAGAAAGAAATCGAAGCCGGAAAAGATGTAACGATTGTGGATAAAGTCACATTAGATGGTCTGGAAGTTGGAACAAAATACAAACTTTCCGGCTGGCAGATGTTAAAAGAGGAAAATGCAGAACTTCTGATTGATGGAAAGAAAGTATCCAATGATTATGAGTTTACAGCCGACAGTGAAAAAATGACGGTTGAGATTGCATTTACCTTTGATGGTTCTTCTCTTGGTGGAAAGAGCCTTGTCACATTTGAGGAATTATACGATATGACCAATCCAGACGAACCAAAGAAAGTGACAGAACATAAGGACATCACAGACGATGGACAGACTGTGACAATCAAGGAAGTGCCGGAAGTCCCAGACACACCAAAGGATACCGACACGCCGGATACACCATCTACGGTTACTAAGACAAGTGACAGCCCAAAAACAGGCGACAATACCAATATCTATGCTTATCTTGCCATGCTCGGTCTTTCCTGCGTAGGGCTTGGCGGTATGCTTTACTTCAAACGCCGTAGAAAAAAATCGTAAGGCAGTAACGTAGCGGTTGGTGGAACGTTCAAGGTCGCCACCCTTTTTGCAACTTCACGCTCCCGTGAAGCACTTGGTTTACGGGAGCGTGAAGTCCACTAGGGGCGTGGGGAGTGTAGCTCCCCACAAAGTACAGCAGGAAAGAACTTACAAATAGAAAGAAAAGAGGTCAATTATTTATGGAATTAAGATTTGTCGTACCAAACATGGAAAAGACATTCGGAAACTTGGAGTTTGCCGGAGAAAATACTACGGAACAGCAGAGAATCAACGGGCGTATGGCTGTCATTACCAGAAGCTACAACCTGTATTCCGATGTGCAGAGAGCCGATGATGTAGTTGTGACACTTCCTGCCAAAGCTGGCGAAAAACATTTCTCGCCGGAGCAGAAAGTAAAACTTATCAACCCACGTATTACTACCGATGGTTATAAAATCGGGGAACGTGGATTTGTTAATTACATCTTACTTGCAGACGATATGTTACCAGCAGAAAATAAATAAGGGGGTATTCAGATTATGAGATTAGCAAATGGAATCGTCATTGATAAAGAAAAGACTTTCGGAGTGTTGAAGTTCTCCGCATTACGCCGTGAGGTTCATGTACAGAATGAAGATGGAACGGTTAGTGAAGAAATCAAGGAACGTACTTACGATTTGAAATGTAACACACAAGGACGTATGATACAGGTATCCGTTCCGGCGACTGTTCCGTTAAAGGACTATGACTACAACGCCGAAGTGGAACTTATCAACCCTGTTGCAGATACGGTAGCCAATGCGAATTACCGTGGTGCAGATGTGGACTGGTATGTAAAGGCAGATGACATTGTTCCGAAGAACAAAGGCACTCATGCCGGAAATCCACAGAACAATGCTCCACAGCAACCACCGAAGAAATAAGAGGTGTTAGCGTATGATGTGGAAAAAGAAAGGTAACAGGATTCGTGCCAGTGACAAATCACTGGTCTATCATTTCTGTATCGGCTGGTTGTTGCTCCTGTTCGTTGCGGTATTCCTGCTACTGAACCTGCGACAGCTCCTTGTTACCAACTGGAAAGATTTTAACCTGCTCCATGCCGGAATTACTTGGACTGCCTACAATTCCATTACGGTTCTGATAGCGACTGGTGTTTGTGCATTGGTCGCTTTTCTCTACTACCGTTACGGATATGACCGTATCAAGCGGTTGTTACACAGACAAAAGCTGGCTCGTATGGTGCTGGAAAATAAATGGTATGAAGCGGAAAACACCAAAGACAGCGGTTTTTTCACTGACCTACAAAGCAGATCCAGAGAAAAAATCGTGTGGTTTCCGAAAATCTACTACCAGATGGACAACGGCTTGCTCCATATCCTGTGTGAAATCACAATGGGAAAATATCAAGAACAGCTCCTGTCCTTAGAGGATAAACTGGAATCAGGGCTGTACTGTGAGCTGACCGACAAGACATTACATGACGGATATATCGAATACACCCTGCTCTATGATATGATAGCGAACCGTATTTCGATTGATGAAGTGGTTGCCGAAAACGGCGGTCTGCGGTTAATGAAAAATCTGGTGTGGGAATATGATTCACTTCCCCATGCCCTTATCTGCGGTGGTACAGGTGGTGGAAAGACATATTTTCTATTGACCATCATTGAAGCCCTGCTTAGAACCAATGCGGATTTATACATTCTTGACCCGAAGAACGCTGACCTTGCAGACTTGGGAACGGTCATGGGAAATGTCTACCACACGAAAGACGATATGATTGACTGCGTCAATGCCTTTTATGAGGGCATGGTCACACGCTCGGAAGAAATGAAACTGCACCCGAACTACCGTACAGGGGAAAACTATGCCTATCTGGGGCTTGCTCCACAGTTCCTTATCTTTGATGAATATGTGGCGTTCTTGGAAATGCTCACGACAAAGGAAAGCACTGCCCTGTTAAGCCAGTTAAAGAAAATCGTCATGCTTGGCAGACAGGCTGGATACTTTCTGATTGTGGCTTGCCAGCGTCCAGACGCAAAATATTTCGGAGATGGTATCAGAGATAATTTCAATTTCCGTGTGGGACTTGGTCGGCTGAGTGAACTTGGCTATGGTATGCTCTTTGGAAGTGATGTGAAAAAGCAGTTTTTCCAGAAGCAAATCAAAGGGCGTGGATACTGTGATGTAGGAACAAGTGTCATATCGGAATTTTACACTCCCCTTGTACCCAAAGGCTATGATTTCTTGGGTACGATTGGGGAACTTGCAGAAAGGAGAGCAGAAAAAAAGGCTCTGGAACAATCCGAAGCCTTACTTTAATTTCAAGATGTCATTAGGTGTGCAGTCCAGATATTCACACAACTTTGCTAAGATGGAGAAGTCGATTCTGGTTACTTTATTTTTGCAGTAGTTGTTGAGCTGTGTCCTTTGTAAATTACAGGCTTCACAGACTTTGTTTTTACTGATATTCTTTTCTTTGAGAAGATTTTCTAAATCCATGTATACTGTCATTTTTGTTTACCTCGTCTTTTAATCAAATTATAAATATAGCTGTATTGAAAAATAAGCTGTTTTGCTCTACACTTGTACTGTAATACAGGTGTACGGAGGAAATTAAAATGATAAGAAAACGGACAATAATTATAGTAATCACTATACTTCTGCTCTTGGCAGGAATCCTGTTTTACCTGCAATGGGGACGACAGATGGACGTATCTTCTTCGTCCGGCTCTGGCTCTGATAACCATTATGAGCTACGGGTGTCGGTCATACTCAACACTTTGGTCGTGACCGATCAACAGAAATGTGCGGAACAAATATTTGAAAAATGCAGGGACAACTCTTTTCACAGTGTCCGTTTCAGTTATGATATTCAGATTCCCCACGCACTTTCTGTTACGGTCTACAAGAACCAGAAAGACGCTGAATCCGGCAACTCGGCATTTCGCTTTTCCTATCGGCAGGAGAAGCAGATAGACGCACATACAATATTGTGGACAATCCAGAAAAATTTACTCTGGAAATGGACTGATTGCACACATAAGGCAGGACGGACAGGTGGCGTGCGGAGCGAAAGCCACAGGTACGGACTAGCCTTGCTGGTGTGGCGGTAGCCACGCCAGCATATATTAAGCCCCTCGGTATCTAACAGAGGGGCACAAATCACAAGGAAACATACACAAAAGTTACCGATTCTTGGCTGAAATCAAGCGTTTGGTAGCTTTTTTTACTGCTGTGACATCGGATAAAAAATGTCACAGTTTTTTCGTAAAGGGGGTATCGCACTGAATGATACAGAGTGGATACAGGATTTTGCAGACAGGCGTTTGCAGTACGGTGTATCCCAGACGAAACTTGCGGTCATGGCTGGAATCAGCCGTGAACATTTAAGCCGTATCGAATCCGGCAAGGTGGCGGTCACAGAAGAAATGAAAGTGAAACTTTTGGAAGCTCTGGAAAAATTCAATCCAGAAGCACCGCTTACCATGCTGTTTGATTATGTGAGGATACGGTTTCCGACACTGGATATTGGACACATCATTAAGGACATCTTACAGCTCAATATCCAGTACATGATACATGAGGACTTCGGGCATTACAGTTATACAGAACACTACTACATCGGAGATATTTTCGTATATACTTCTCTCGATGAAGAAAAAGGTGTCCTGCTGGAACTGAAAGGAAAAGGCTGTCGCCAGTTTGAAAGTTATCTGCTGGCACAGGAACGGAGCTGGTATGACTTCCTTATGGACGCTCTGGTGGACGGTGGTGTGATGAAACGCCTTGACCTTGCCATCAATGACCATACGGGAATGTTAGATATTCCAGAACTGACCGAAAAATGCCGGAATGAGGAATGTGTATCGGTGTTCCGTTCCTTTAAGTCCTATGCTTCCGGCGAACTGGTCAAGCATGAGGAACAGGACAAGGCTGGTATGGGGTATACGCTTTATATCGGCTCATTGAAAAGTGAGGTGTACTTCTGTGTTTATGAAAAAAGCTATGAGCAGTACATCAAACTTGGGATTCCCATTGAGGAAGCACCGATAAAAAACAGATTTGAAATACGGTTGAAAAATGAACGTGCTTATTATGCTGTCCGTGACCTGCTGACTTACTATGACGCTGAACGGACGGCATTTTCTATTATCAACCGTTATGTACGCTTTGTGGATAAGGAAGCAGACAAGAAACGGAGCGACTGGAAATTATCTGTCCGCTGGGCGTGGTTCATCGGGGAAAACAGAGAGCCGTTAAAGCTCACGACCAAACCCGAACCTTACACACTGGACAGAACCCTACGCTGGATTCAACGGCAGGTTGACCCGACACTCAAAATGCTGGAAACAATCACAGCGAAAACAGGGATTGATTATCTGAAAGAAATCCGTAAATCCACGAAACTGACGGAAAAGCACTACAAGATAATCGAACAACAGACCACATCAACCGAAGATGTGATTTTAGAAAAGGAGAATTGAAAAATGCAACGATTATTATTTGACTTCCTGTTCTTCTCTTTAGGCGGAACAGTTGGCGTGATTGCCATGTGTATTTTACAGGCTGGCAGACAGTCTGACCGAAAAATGATGGAACTGAAAGGAGAAAAGAAAGCATGAATTTTGGACAGAACCTTTATAACTGGTTTTTAAGCAACGCACAGAGCCTTGTGCTGATGGCGATTGTTGTTATCGGAATCTACTTGGGATTCAAGCGTGAGTTTTCCAAACTTATCGGATTCTTGGTAGTTGCCTTAGTCGCCGTTGGTCTTGTATTCAATGCGTCCGGCGTAAAAGACGTATTGTTACAGTTATTCAATAAGATTATTGGAGCGTAAAATTAAGAATCCCACATTTTGAACACAAACTTGTGGTAATATGTGGTAATATACTAATATCATTAAAATGTTTAAAGGAGATTCTTATTATGGTTAGATACAGTATTGAAATCGGACAGCAAGAACAAGATATTTTAAAAGAAATCGTTTTAGCCAGTGATAAAAATGTAAAGAAACGTAAATTTGCAACAGGGTTATCGTCTGTGATGGCTGTCATAATGTTAATATATACGATTCTCTGCTTTATGAATAGTCGTATTGGATATGGTATTATTGGATTATTATTTTCGGTTTTCTTTATCTGGATTATCATAAACGGAGCTAACACATTTCAGAAAAAAGTAATAAATATTGTTCATTCAAAGATGGATAATAAATTGACTTCGGGAAAACGTGAATATTGTTTTGATACCGATGGTATTACAGTTAGTTCTGATATCGGTAACGGGACTAATCATTGGAACGCCTTTAAATGTTGGGGGATTTTCAGAAATTACATATATATCAGAACAATAAAAAATGAAATGGTTCTTGTTAATCAAAATGATTTGTCTGAAAATGATGTAAAAGAGTTAAAATCCCTTTTGAGTCAGAATTTAAAAGAAGAAACGCTTTAATATTGTTTTAGAGTTAAGCAGTCTTTCAGTTATGATCGACTGCTTTTTTCATACTCAAAATTAGAAGAAAGGACTGAATTACGATGGAAGAATGTAGCGTATTGATTGAAACGACCAAATCAGCAGAGGATAAAACCTCTCGCTGGTTTGATTTACCCATTGATTATGAGCTGTTCCGTGACCTGCTCGGTGTGGAAGCTGACAGCAATGATTATCAAATCATTGATATGAAGCTCCCCTTTGCTGGCGACATTGTAAGGACAACATCTGTCAGACGATTAAACAAGCTGTACTTTGCTTACACGGATTTATCGCCAGAGGTTCAGCAGGCTTATAAAGAGTTGATTCCCTATTGTGGCGGTGTAGAGGATTTATTGCAGAAATCAGAAGAATTTCTGTTTTATCCAGAGTGTCACAACATCATGGACGTTGCCCGTTACCGCTTGGAGCATAACATTGAATTTTCTGCTCTTTCCGAAAAAGGAAAGAAATATTTTAATCTGGAAGCCTACGCCCATGAACTGGAAGAAAAAGGACGTTATGCTCTCTGCAACAACGGTATGTTCAAACTTTGACAGGTGGTATTGCTTATGGCAGAAATGAAAGTATTTGTTATCAATCTTGATGAACAGGAAAAAGATACAGGCTGTGCGTGGTTTACACTTCCCTGCAACATAGAAGCATTAAAACAATCCATTGGTTTACCGCCGGACAGTGACCGTTATCTTATCAGTGATTATGATTTTCCTTTTGAAATCCTGCAAGATACAGACCTTGACCTGTTAAACAATGTCTGCCTTGCAATTTCGGAGAGTGAAATTCCACCCGAAGATATACCTGCAATTCAAAGAGAATGGTTTTCAAATCTGCAAGAGCTGGAAGCCGGACTTGGCAGTATTACATACCATCGGAACTGTTCAGATATGAAAAAAACATCAGAACATTTCTTATGTGTGCATGGCAGATTTTATGAATACAATGAGTGAAAGGAAGTGACCGTTTATGATTGATGATATGCAAGTCTATATAGCCAATCTTGGCAAGTACAATGAGGGAGAACTGGTCGGGGACTGGTTCTCTTTTCCGTTGGACGAAGAAGTGATTGCAGAACGTATCGGCTTAAATGCAGAGTACGAAGAATACGCAATCCACGATACGGACAACTTCCCTATGGAGATTAGCGAATATACTTCCATCGAAGAACTGAACCGTATCTATGAGCAGTTGGAAGAATTACCGGATTACCTGCTGGACGACTTGGACAGTTTTATATCCTGCTATGGAAGTCTGGAAGAACTGGTGGAACATAAGGACGACATCATTCTGTATTCCGGCTGTGAAACGATGACCGATTTAGCCTACTATCTGATTGATGAAGAACAGGTACTCGGAGAAATCCCGTCCTCTTTACAGAACTATATCGACTACGAAGCCTACGGGCGTGACCTCGATATAGAGGGGACATTTATTGCAACAAACGCTGGTATCTGTGAGGTACTGCGTTAAGGGCTGGCAGATCAGCACCGCCACTGGTGCTACTGTCAGCTTTTCTCTTGGGGGCAGTCTGGGAAATCCGGCTGTCCCTGTTGTTATGAAAATGAAGAAAGGAGCATTTACAAGTGAAGAAAATCCGAAGTTATACAAGTATCTGGAACGTGGAAAAGGTACTGTATGCCATCAATGATGTAAACCTGCCATTCCCTGTAACCTTTACCCAGATTACATGGTTTGTACTGACGGAATTTATCATCATTCTGTTTGCAGATGTACCGCCACTTTCCATGATTGAGGGTGCGTTTTTGAAATATTTCGGGATTCCCGTTTCCCTTACATGGTTTATGTCACAGAAAACCTTTGACGGGAAAAAGCCATACAGTTACATCAAGACGATGGTGCTGTATGCTCTGCGTCCCAAAGTGACTTATGCCGGAAAAGCCGTGAACCTGCATAAGCAGAAATTTGAGGAAACTATCACGGCAGTAAGGAGTGTGACCTATGTTCCCGATTAAATATATCGACAATAACCTTGTCTGGAATAAGGACAATGAGGTGTTCGCCTACTATGAGCTGATACCGTACAATTATTCATTCTTATCCCCAGAACAGAAATACCTTGTGCATGACAGCTTCCGTCAGCTTATCGCACAGTCCCGTGAGGGAAAGATTCATGCGTTGCAGATTGCAACCGAAAGTTCAATCCGAAGCATACAGGAACAGTCAAAGAAGCTGGTCACTGGAAAGCTCCATGAGATAGCAATCCAAAAGATAGACGACCAGACCGAAGCCCTTGTATCCATGATAGGCGACAATCAAGTAGATTACCGTTTCTTTCTGGGATTCAAGCTCATGGTCACAGAGGACGAAGTCAATCTGAAGAACATCAAAAAATCGGTATTTCTGACATTCCGTGAGTTTTTGAATGAGGTAAGGCATACGCTGATGAACGACTTTGTTTCTATGAGCAATGATGAAATCAACCGTTATATGAAGATGGAGAAATTACTGGAAAACAAAATCTCCCGTAGGTTCAAAATCCGCCGACTGGAAGCCAAAGACTTTGCGTATCTGATGGAACACCTCTACGGCAGGGACGGGATAGCCTATGAAGATTATGTGTATCCTCTGCCAAAAAGAAAATTAAAAAGGGAAACACTGATTAAGTATTATGACCTTATCCGTCCTACCCGTTGTGTGGTGGAAGAAAGCCAGCGATATTTGCGTCTGGAACATGAGGACAGCGAAAGCTATGTGTCCTACTTTACGGTCAATGCCATTGTCGGGGAGCTGGACTTCCCATCATCGGAAATCTTTTATTTCCAGCAACAGCAGTTCACATTCCCTGTGGATACGTCCATGAATGTTGAGATTGTCGGAAATAAAAAAGCCTTAACTACTGTCCGCAACAAAAAAAAGGAATTAAAGGACTTGGACAATCACGCCTATCAAGCCGGAAATGAAACAAGTTCAAATGTGGTGGAAGCCTTAGACAGTGTCGATGAACTGGAAACAGATTTAGACCAGAGCAAGGAAAGTATGTATAAGTTAAGTTACGTCATACGGGTGTCTGCACCCGATCTTGACGAACTGAAACGCCGTTGCGATGAGGTTAAGGATTTTTACGATGATTTGAACGTGAAGCTGGTACGCCCTGCCGGAGATATGATGGGACTGCATGGAGAATTTCTTCCAGCCAGCAAGCGTTATATCAATGATTATATCCAGTATGTGAAATCCGATTTTTTAGCCGGACTTGGTTTCGGTGCTACCCAGATGTTGGGAGAAAATACAGGAATCTATATCGGATATTCCGTGGATACAGGAAGAAATGTCTACCTGCAACCGTCCCTTGCCAGTCAAGGGGTAAAAGGTACGGTCACAAATGCGTTGGCTTCTGCTTTTGTAGGTTCGCTTGGCGGTGGAAAATCATTCTGTAATAACCTGCTAGTATATTATTCCGTCCTGTTCGGGGGACAGGCAGTTATCCTAGACCCGAAAAGTGAGCGTGGAAGCTGGAAAGAAACTCTGCCGGAGATTGCAGAGGAAATCAACATTGTAAATCTTACCAGCGACAAGGAAAATGCAGGGCTTCTTGACCCGTTTGTAATTATGAAAGATAAAGAGGACGGAGCTACACTGGCAAAAGAAATTTTAACATTTTTAACAGGTATCTCAACCCGTGATGGATACAAGTTCCCTGTGCTTATCAGTGCAATCAGCAAAGTATCGGAAAGTGAACACAGAGGATTGCTAAATGTTATCACAGAATTACGGAAAGAAAATACGCCTATTGCAAACCATATCGCAAATCATATTGACAGTTTTACAAATTATGATTTTGCACACCTGCTCTTTTCAGACGGAACAGTGAAAAATACTATCAGTCTGGATAACCAGCTCAATATCATACAGGTTGCGGATTTGGTTCTGCCGGATAAAGATACTACTTTTAACGAATACACGACCATTGAATTATTATCGGTGGCAATGTTGATTGTAATATCTACCTTTGCCTTAGACTTTATCCATTCAGACCGAAGCATTTTTAAGATTGTAGACCTTGATGAAGCATGGGCGTTCTTAAATGTGGCACAGGGCGAAACACTCTCAAATAAGCTGGTGCGTGCTGGTAGAGCCATGAACGCCGGAGTTTATTTCGTGACACAATCCTCTGGGGACGTATCGAAAGAAAGTCTGAAAAATAACATCGGTTTAAAGTTTGCGTTCCGCTCCACAGATACCAATGAAATCAAACAGACCTTAGAGTTTTTCGGACTGGACAGTGAGGACGAAAACAACCAGAAACGGTTGAGGGATTTGGAGAACGGACAATGCTTAATGCAGGATTTATACGGGCGTGTCGGTGTGGTACAGATACACCCTGTCTTTGTAGAACTGCTCCATGCCTTTGATACCAGACCGCCGATAAAAAGTGAGGTGGATTTGGAATGATGAAATCTGTCACAAAAGAAAAGGTATTCCATGTACTGAAACTGGTACTGCTTGCCGTGACCGTTACGCTGGTACTGCTGTCCCTGCTTGGGACGGTAGCTCATGCGTCTGGACTGGTCGATGATACGGTCAATGCAGACAACCTGTATTCAAAGTATCCGCTTTCCAATTATCAGCTTGATTTCTATGTGGACAATAGCTGGTCTTGGCTACCGTGGAACTGGCTGGACGGCATTGGAAAATCGGTGCAGTACGGGCTTTACTGTATCACAAATTTTGTCTGGACAATCAGCCTGTATCTTAGCAATGCCACAGGATATGTGGTGCAACAGGCGTATAAGCTGGACTTTATCAATGACATGGCAGACAGTATCGGGAAAAGTATCCAGACACTTGCCGGAGTGACCGAACATGGATTTTCCAGCAGTGGATTCTATGTGGGATTCCTGCTCATTATCATTCTGATTGTAGGTGTTTACACCGCCTATACAGGGCTTCTCAAACGGGAAACAAGCAAGGCACTTCACGCTGTTATCAACTTTGTGGTGGTGTTCATTGTGTCTGCGTCCTTTATTGCTTATGCTCCTAACTATATCCAGAAAATCAATGATTTCAGTTCGGACATCAGCACCGCTTCTCTGGACTTGGGGACAAAAATCATGCTCCCCGATTCAGAAAGCAAAGGCAAGGACAGCGTAGACCTTATCCGTGACAGCCTGTTTGCGATACAGGTAGAAAAACCGTGGCTGTTGTTGCAGTTCGGGAACAGCGATACCGAAGAAATCGGGGCTGACCGTGTGGAAGCTCTGGTATCTGCCAGCCCGTCAGACGAAGATGGGGAAACAAGGGAAAATGTCGTCAAAACAGAGATTGAGGATAACGACAATGATAACCTTACCATTCCGCAGGTCGTCAACCGTCTTGGCATGGTGTTCTTCCTGCTCATTTTCAATCTCGGTATCACAATCTTTATCTTCCTGCTTACCGGCATGATGTTATTTTCCCAGATACTATTTATCATATATGCCATGTTTCTACCTATCAGTTTTTTACTGTCCATGATACCGACCTATGAGAACATGGCAAAACAGGCAGTTGTCCGTGTGTTCAATGCCATTATGACAAGAGCCGGAATCACACTGATTGTGACCGTGGCATTTTCGATTTCCAGTATGTTCTACAACATCTCCACGGACTATCCGTTCTTTATGGTGGCGTTTTTGCAGATAATCTGCTTTGCCGGAATCTATATGAAGCTCGGAGAACTAATGAGTATGTTCAGTCTTAATGCCAATGACAGCCAGCAGATAGGTCGCCGGATATTCCGTAGACCGATGGTATTCATGCGACATCGGGCAAGACGTATGGAACGCCGACTTGCAAGGGCTGTGGGTACAGGAAGTATGGTCGGAGCTGGTGCTGGTGCAGTCGCTGGTTCTGCTTATAATCACGCTCGTACTACATCTAAAACTACACCAGCCAGACCACAAAGGAACAATGATGTTTCGATGGGAAGCCGTGTCGGTTCTGCGGTAGGTGCTGTAATGGACACGAAAAATAAAGTCCGTGACGGTGCTTCCTCTCTGAAAGAAAATGTGAAAGACTTGCCGACACAGGCTGGTTATGCTGTCCACTCTGCCAAACAGAAAGCAAAGGATAACGTATCTGACTTTAAGCGTGGCGTTGTGGAAGAACGGGAAAACCGACAGGAACAGCGTACACAGAAACGCAATCTGCACAGGGAAAATATCTCACAGAAAAAGCAGGAATTACAGAAAGCACAGGAAGCAAGGCAGACAGTTCATGCGAATGGATCAGCGACAGCCGGAGCTACCAGAAGCCATGAACGCCCTGTTGCCACACCTGTTCCAAAACCAGCACAGAACGATACGGTCAAAACGCTGGATATGAAACGTCCTGTTACTTCTCCTGTGATAAAAAATGCAGAAATCAAGGCTGGAAAAGAAACCGTCCGAACCAACATCCGACAGGAACAGCATGTCAAATCGGTTGCCAGAATGAACCAGCCAAAAGTGACGGAATCCATCAGCAATCATAAGAAATCTACGGTACAGAAAACACAGGTCAATGGGAAATCTGCCCGTAAGACTGTTACGAAACAATCAGAGAAAGGACGGAAGAAATGAGATTAAAACGTATCCTTATCATAGGTACGATATTTCCTGTCCTTTTCTCTATTGTCCTCTTTTTCGGGATATTGATTTCCGGCGAAGATGACGACAGTTCCAACAGCTATTCGCCTGTCTACTCTGGCATGAATCTGTCAGCCGATGTCCTCAAACATCAGCCGATGGTAGAAAGATACGCCAGAGAAAACGGTATCTCGGAGTATGTGAACGTCCTGCTTGCCATCATACAGGTGGAAAGTGGCGGTACGGCTACCGATGTTATGCAATCCAGTGAAAGTCTGGGACTACCGCCAAACTCATTAAGTACAGAAGAATCCATTAAGCAGGGGTGTAAATATTTTGCGTCCCTGCTTTCTTCCTGTAAAGCCAAAGGTATGAATGACATTAACGTGGTCATTCAATCTTATAACTATGGTGGTGGCTATGCAGACTATGTGGCGAAGAACGGGAAAAAGCACAGCTTCAACCTTGCAGAGAATTTCGCAAAGAATAAATCCGGCGGTGCAAAAGTAACTTATACGAACCCAATAGCGGTCAGTAAAAATGGTGGCTGGCGTTATAACTACGGGAATATGTTCTATGTGGAGCTGGTCAACCAATATCTGACCGTGAAGCAGTTCAGCAACGAAACGGTACAGGCTGTTATGAATGAAGCGTTGAAGTATCAAGGCTGGAAGTATGTCTACGGTGGCAGTAACCCGAACACCTCTTTTGACTGTTCTGGTCTTACCCAGTGGTGTTACGGAAAAGCCGGAATCAGCCTGCCACGAACCGCACAGGCACAGTATGACGCAACCCAGCATATCCCATTGTCACAGGCACAGGCTGGCGATTTGGTCTTTTTTCATTCCACCTACAACACCAGCGACTATGTAACCCATGTAGGAATCTATGTGGGAAATAATCAGATGTACCATGCCGGAAATCCAATCGGCTATACCGATTTGACCTCTGACTACTGGCAACAGCACATCATTTGTGCCGGAAGAATCAAACAATAGAAAGGACTTGAAATATGTTTAAGAAAAAAGAAAAAACAGAGAAAGCACCTAAGAATAAGAAAGTGCGTACCATGAAAGTCGGGACACATAAGAAATCTGTTCTGCTTTTGTGGGCGGTGCTTCTGGCAAGCACCAGTTTTGGTGTGTATAAGAACTTTACCGCCATTGACACCCACACGGTACATGAAAAAGAAATCATTCAGCTAAGATTGAACGATACCAACGGTATTGAGAATTTCGTCAAGAACTTTGCGAAAGCCTACTACTCATGGGATACAAGCAAGGAAGCCATTGAAGCAAGGACAACAGAAATCAGTAAATACCTTACCAAAGAATTGCAGGACTTGAACGCCGATACCATCAGAACCGATATACCAACCAGTGCTACTGTTACAAATGTGCTGGTCTGGAACGTGGGACAGTCTGGAACGGACGATTTTACTGTTGCCTACGAAGTAGATCAGCAGGTAAAAGAGGGAGAACAGACACAGGCAGTCACAGAAAATTATACTGTAACTGTCCATGTGGATAAGGACGGTGCAATGGTCATTACCCAGAATCCTACCCTTGCTCCGGCAATGCAGAAATCAAAGTATGAACCGAAAGCACAGGAAGCCGATGTCAGTGTCAACTCCGATACTGTCAAGGACGCTACCGCTTTCTTGGAAACATTCTTTAAACTCTATCCGACAGCTACGGAAAAAGAACTTGCCTATTATGTCAAAAACGGCGTGCTTGCTCCTGTATCCGGCGACTATGTATTTTCAGAACTGGTAAACCCTGTCTTTACCAAAGATGGCGATAACCGCAAGGTCAGTGTGTCTGTGAAGTATCTGGATAACAAGTCGAAAATGACGCAAATCTCACAGTATGAGCTTGTGTTACATAAGGACGATAACTGGAAGATTGTAGAATAAGTTTGTAAAAAATGCTAAAAAAAGGCTTGCGTCATACTCTATATAGTATGCTCCGCAAGCCTTATTTCCATATATTCTATTTTGTTGTAGCTTTAAAAAGTCGTTCTGTACCGCTAATTTCAGCTAAGACAATATCCGTCATACGTTGTAGATTGGCAACATGATATGGATTAACTTGTTTTTCCCATTCTTCTGTATGTTGTTTTTGAATACCAGCAAGATATTCTTGTAAAACGGTCATACGCTGTTCTAATAGCGTCTTTTGTTCTTTTTCTGGTAAACAATCAAGGAAAAATGCTGTGATAGAAAAAATATTCGTATCATAATCGAACTTCAAAAAAGAAGTTCGCAAAGTTTCCAAAAATACTGCTTTTCCCGTGATTGAATAAACAGTTTTATCGGGCATATTACCGTCCTTCTGTATTTCACAAACGAGATATTGCTTTTTCTCTAGAGTTTTAATTGTGGCATATACAGTAGACGTTCCAATATTGAACCAATACTTGATATTCATGTAGTCTAAAGTTTTAACAATTTCATAGGCATTAAGTGGTTGATGAGTAATAAGCCCTAAAAGCATAGTAGCTGATTTTGATAACATATATTTCACACTCCTTGACAAATACAATGATTTAAGATACTCTATATATAGAGTAGTATTATATTATATTACTCTAGTTTGATTATAACACGAATATCTGGAAAATGAAAGAGAAAGGAGATGTGCTTATGCCACAATTAAATAAAGGCGGAAAATTCGTATTTGGACTATCTTTGATACATGATGATTTAACCGTTCAATTTACAACGCAAGCACTTGAAGAATATCAAGTGCTAAAT
>OIED01000562.1_pt1 | contig 19822 bp, 9 predicted proteins | sample 1581771 | NCBI WGS metagenome assembly OIED01 (sample SAMEA3882546, study PRJEB24775) | human gut metagenome | biome: human-associated habitat; feature: intestine environment; material: feces | place: Netherlands | collected 2009/2010 | reverse complement strand
ACTGTCATTTTCGATGTCTACAGCGGCACCCCGGATGACACCATCGGCACCATCTGCTTTACCCTCGTCCCGGCGGACAACGAAAACGGCTTTACCATTGCCGCGAAAAGCTCCGATTTTGGCGGATGATCCGCATTTTTGACCATTTATGATGCTCCCCTTGCCTCTCTCTTTGGGAGAGGTGGCCGAGCGAAGCGAGGACGGAGAGGGGAAGCAAGGGTGCAAGACCCTCTCCGTCACCTGCGGTGACAGCTCTCCCAAAGGGAGAGCCAAGGGGTTGTACCCCTCCCCCGTCAAATATACGAAAAATGGAGCGTATCTGCACCGATACGCTCCATTCACTATTTTACGATTACCCATCAAACCGGCAAGGGAGGTTTCTTAGGGTCTATCTGAAAACCGTCAACACGCCCAAACAGCGGGTCTTTTCCGTCTGCTGTGCACCATTTTCCCTTGCAATACACAAAGTATTCCTGCGGAAAAATGGCTTCATCAGACGAAAAATCCCTCGCTGTTGGTCATATTTCCGGTTTTCAGATAGACCCTAAGGAAACCCTAAATAAATCGTCTTCGGCTGGCGGCGAATCTTTTGCCCCATCCGTACAGTTCTGAAAGCGGGAAATACACAAAGTATTCCACCACTTTCAGAACTTTCGGCTGAGCCAAAATCTTTTGCCGCCAGCTTTCGTCGATTTATTCGGAGCTTCCTTAAGAAAGCAAAAACCTCCGCCGGGTATCCGGCGGTGCAAATAGATATCCGGCTTATTTTGTGGCAAATGCGCGACCGACCGAAACGGGAGACACGCATTCTTGTTCAGCTGAACAAGGGAATCCGGTGCAAAACCGGAACACGGCGGGCAGACCTGTCGTGCTGTAAGCACGGAGCCGACTTCCTTTCCGCGAAAGCGGGTCATTGGGGAAACCTGAGAAGGCGGGAAGCGGCGTGGACGATTTCGTCCGAACGTGTTAGTCAGAAGACCTACAAACTGTGCGTTTGAAAAACGTGCGGCATAAGCAGAACGCCCCGGCGGCGGTAAACCCGACGTGCCGGAGCTGGCCGGAATGAATTCCGCTTTACGCCTGCGGGCGTTGCAATACTATATAATGAGGAGGTTTATTTATGAAGAGAAGACTACTGGCATTCCTGCTGGCGTTTGTGATGACGTTCAGCCTTGTGCCGGTAAACGCGTTTGCCGCAGAGGCAGATGCAGCCGCTCTTTACACCAACATTACCACGGAATCCGGCGAAAATGTGACCGTCGAGTATGTGGAAACGGTTGTTGGTGAAGCGGCGTGGGGTCAATCGATCAACACACCGTATTACCATGTGACGATTCCTGAAGGAACCGAAAAGGTGCTTCTCACCTATCCGGAAAGTGTCAATCTTGTGCTTTCCGGAGATGACGGGGCAGTTTTCTTCTACAGAAATACGTACCCGGGACAAAGCACGATTGATCTCGGCGGGGCTCTCACGGTTGCGACCAACGATGACGGAAGCAAGACGGTGACCATTCCTGTTGAGAATTTCATGCTGAGTGCGGCTGGTTCAGTTGCTGTGGGCATGGCATACTACGTTGACGAGGAGAACCAGTCTGCTGCCGAATTCTTTGACTTTACTTACGCAGCCCCGACCCATGCGGTTATCCTGACCTCCGGCGAGGGCTACACCCTGACTGGCAAAGCCACGGTAGAGGACGGCAAGGACTACAGCTTCACCGTCACCATCGCCGACGACTACGAGATGGAAGACAACTTCGTAGTCAAGGCCAACGGCGAAACGCTGACGGCCGGTGAAAGCGGCAGCTACACGGTTGAGAACGTCACTGCCGATCTGACCATTACCGTCGAGGGCGTCGTGAAAAAGCAGGCTGCCGGTCACGCTGTGACTTTGACTCCCGGCGAGGGCTATACCCTGACCGGAGAAGCCACGGCAGAGGATGGCAAGGACTACACCTTCACCGTGACCGTGAGCGAAGGCTACGACGCGGCCAACATGGTCGTCAAGGTCAACGGCGAGGAAGTTACCGCGGTTGACGGCATTTACACCGTCGAGAAGGTTTCCTCCGACCTGACCATCACCGTCGAGGGCGTGACCGAAGCCGTTCAGAAGACGGCCGGCCTGTCCGTTCTGAAGTTCGGCGACACAAGCACCGAGGCCAAGGCGCAGATGTTCCAGCTGATTCCGGCTTTCGACCCGGCGGTCAAGGAATACACCGTGCTCGTGCCGGACAACTCCAACATGTTCTACGCATGGGCGACCAAGGCTGACGACAGAAGCAGCAGCACGACCATCACGGCCAAGTGGGTAAACCTTAACGTTGATACCGAGAAGACACAGGCTCTGACCTCCGGCAAAGCCAGCGGCCAGAATCTGGCAGGCTTCGCACCCACCGGCACGAAGGTCAACACCATGACCGTCACCGTTGTGGACGGCGACTTCAAGGATGAGTACAAGCTCACCTCCGTCCGAGTTGCGCCGAGCCTGACCGCCCTGTCTCTGGACGGCATCCGGTTCGCGGAGAGATTCTCCGCTACCAAGACGGCTTACACCGCGACCACTGCCGCCGAGAGCGTTACCGTTGCGGCGACTCCCCGCGATGAAAGCTACACCGTCACCGTCAACGGCGGCAGCGATACCACCGTTCCGCTGAATCTTGGTGAGAACAAGATCGACGTGGTCGTCACCAACCCCGGCGGCTATACCAACACCTACACCATCACCGTTACCAGACTGGCATCCATCGAGGTCGGCTTCACCGTTGACCCCGCCGACGCCAAGGTAACTGTCTGGGATTCCAACAAGGACAGAATTGCTCCCACGGACGGCAAGTATTCCGTCATGGCTGACGCCGAGTACACCTACCTCGTGCAGAGCGACGGCTATGTCAGCCAGAAGAGCACCTTCAAGTTCAGCGAGAGCAGCACCATCGACATTACTCTGGCTGTGGCCACGGAGAACCCGAACCTCGACAGAAGCATCACTGCCGAGTGGGGCAACTTCCGCAACGGCGACAACAACCTTGGCATCACCAACGCCAAGACCCCCTACGCTCCTGAGGACACGGAGCTTCTGTGGGCTGTGAAGCACGGCACCGGCTGGGCGGCTGCCCCCGGTTCTCCCATCATGGTCGATGGCGACATCTACACCTACTCCGGAAGCACCATCCGCCGTCTCAACAGCATGACCGGCGAGGTCGTGACCGAAGGCACCATGGTTGATAAGTCCAGCTACTCCATCGTCCCCATGACCTATGGCGACGGCATGGTCTTCGTTGGCCTGTCCGGCGGCAAAATTCAGGCGTTCAACGCAAAGACGCTGGAGTCTCTGTGGGTCTACACCGACGAGCTGGGCGGACAGCCCAACTGCCCCATCACCTACAAGGACGGCTACATCTACGCAGGCTTCTGGAACAGCGAGGACAGAAACGCCAACTTCGCCTGCATCAATACCGTTGACGAAGATCACGCCTCCGCTACCGAGGTCAAGTACGCCAGCTGGACTTACACCAGAGCGGGCGGCTTCTACTGGGCGGGCGCCTACGTCACCGACAAGCTTGCCATCGTCGGCACCGATGACGGCGCAGGCGGTTACGACACCAACGGCGCCGCGCTGCTGGTCTTCGACCGCTTCACCGGCGAGAAGCTCGACGCCCACGAGGGTATCCGCGGCGACCTGCGCTCCAACGTTTCCCATGATCCCCAGTCCGACCGGGTGTTCTTTACCACCAAGGGCGGCATTCTGGGCAACGCCCAGATCGACTGGGATACCGGTAAGATCCTGGACTACAAGGAAGTCGTTATCAAGGATGCGCAGGGCAATGCCAACGCCATGTCCACCTGCACGCCTTCCGTGTACAACGGCAGAATCTACATCGGCGTCGCCGGCACCAGCCAGTTCGGCGCCAACAGCGGCCATGGCATCGCGGTTTATAACCTGAACGGCGACGGCTCCATGACCCAGGCGTATGTTTACGCCATCGTCGGCTATCCCCAGACCTCTGCCATGGTCTCCACGGCATACTCTGCCGAGGATGGCTCCGTGTACATCTACCTGCCCTACAACTATACCCCCGGCGGCATTTCCGTACTGAAGGATAAGCCCGGCCAGACTGCGCCTGTGACCACCACCGGCTCCGGCTACAGCGAGGTCTTCACCCCGGCCGGCTCCCTGGCGCAGTACTGCATCTGCTCCACCATCGCCGACCAGTACGGCACCATCTACTATAAGAACGACTCCTGCTACATGATGGCGATCACCTCCAAGATCGAATCTCTGGAGATCACCCAGTATCCCACCATCACCGAGAACGAGGACGGCTCCATCACCGTTGACGGCCTGAAGGCTGTCACCAAGCTGAAGAACGGCGAGGAGCGGGATGTATCCAACTATGTTTCCGTCGTCAAGAACGAGGAGACCGGCGGCTACACCGTGTCCTACACCTACGGCTTCGACAACGCTAACTACGGCCTGAAGACCGTGACCGCTGAGATTGCCGACTACACCATCACCATCCCCACGGGCGAGGGCTACACCATCACCGGTGAGAAGACCGCCAAGGGCGGCAAGGATTACACCTTTAAGCTGGAGCTTGACTACCGCTACGAGGCGGGGGAGGACTTTGCCGTGCAGGTCAACGGCGAGACCGTCACCGGCGAGAAGGGCGTCTACACCGTCAAGAATGTTTCTACCGATCTGGTCATCACCGTCAAGGGTGTGAAGGAGAAGGTTCTGGAGCCTGTCACGGTCTACTTCTCCTTCTCTCATGATGATACGTTCGAGTCCTGCGAGCAGTCCGGCGAAACCATGGCGCTGAAGAAGGTCACCGTTCCTTACTTCGATCTGGAGCTGTATGGCCTTGAGAACTTCTACTTCGCCTCTGAGAATTACGGCCCTGCCAGCGGTGACCCCACCGGCGGCCCCGGCAGTGCTCTGGACCCCGGCACCAAGGAATTCGCTTACGGCAAGATCACCATGCTGCATCTGTTCCTCTACGCCACCGAGGTTTACTATCTGGGCATCGATCCTGCGGATGCGGGCAAGGGCTATATGGCTGATCAGATAGGATCGGATACGCTTACCTTCAGCGGCAGCGCGGGTTCCATCTACATGACTCAGATCTGGGGCTATGATGAAAACCTGAACTACTATCTGAACTACGAGTATCCTCTGGCCTCCGAGGGCTGGGGCTCCACCTCCGATCAGATCCTGCTCCACGACGGCGACGTCGTCACCCTCGGCCACTTCACCGACTGGAGCTTCTACAGTGATACCGGTGCTGTGTTCAACCACATCGAGACCGACATCACCGATCCCGTTCAGGGCGACAAGGTTACAATGACGATCTACCGCGACGGCGCTGATTTCGGCGGCAGCTACAAGACTGCCCACACCGTGCGCACCAACAGCCCGAGCGTCTACTGCACGCTTGCTGACAGCGTCACCACCGGTGATGTGACCAAGTGGAAGTACGTGGGCACTGCGGATGCTGACGGCACTCTGGTGGTTGATACCAGCAGCCTTGCTCCCGGCGAGTACATCTTCGCCATCCCCGGCCAGTACGGCAACGAGAACCCCGACGCCATCGTCGGCGCACCTGGCGGCATCCGCCTGACCATCCACGAGAAGCCCGTCGTAAAGGGCGATATCAACGGCGACGGTGTGATCGACTCCACCGACGTAATGGCTCTGTTCAACGCGATCAACTCCGGCGATGACCTCGACGCCACTGTTGCAGACGTCAACGGCGACGGCGTGATCGATGCCCGCGACGTGATGGCGCTGTACAACATCATCAAGAGCGACAACTGATCCAGCAGATGGTTTGCCGGCCGGAATATCCTGTTTTGACCGGCAAACCCAATCTTACCGGCACTGAATCCAAAGCAAAAAGACAACTTCTGACAGGAGGATGTTATGAAAATTTTTAAGAAATCCATGTGCCTGCTCCTCGCGGTAGTCATGGTTCTCGGCATGGCGATCACCGCCTCCGCCGTGGAGACCACGGAAACCATGAGCGTGACGGCCAGCAAGGCCAACCCGGCGGTTGGCGAGGAATTCAGTATTTATCTGAACGCCAGCGGCAATATCGCCGAATGCGGATGCTTCCAGATGGACCTGTACTACGATCAGGATCTGTTCGAGTACGTGGGCGCAAACACCGCTTTCACACCCAACCACAACACCAATAAGACCACCGGCGCGCGGTATATCCGCCTGACGTGGCTTGACCTGACCAGCCAGACCGTGATCCCCAAGGGGCAGTTCTGCGAGCTGAAGTTCAGGGTCCTGAAGGCTGGCGAATATCACTTCCAGCTGACCAACATCGTCATTTCGGATTATAAGGGCGACGCCATCATGAATGTTGCCACTGCTCCCGGCTCCGTGGACGTGGCTGCAACGGAAGCCCCCACTTTCACCGGCTACGCAGTCTCCGCTTCCGAGGACAAGACCGTCACCGTCGGCGAGAGCGCCGAGGTCAAGATCAATGTTTCCAACAGCGACAGCATCATCACCACCTACAACGCCTATGATCTGACCCTGACCTATGACACCGACAAGCTGACCTACAATTCCTGCACCGCCGCCGACGCTCTGGCAGTCGTGAAGGAAGACGTTCCCGGCACCATCCGTGTGATCGGCTTCGGCGATGACAAGAATCTGGACACCCCCGCCGCTACCCTGAGCTTCACCGCCAAGGGCACGGGCGAAGCGGAAGTGAAGATCACCTCTGCCAAGGTTGACATCGGCTCTCAGGCCGTCGGCAGCGACGCCCCTGCGGCTTTCCTCCTGGACGACACCACCGTGATCAAGGTGACCGGCTACACCGTCACTTTGGGCGAGGGCCTGTCCGGTGAATCCACCGTCGCTCCCGGCGCGGACTACACCTTCACCGCTATCGACGCGGACAACTACGACTACGTTATCTCCGCCACCATGGGCGGCGAGACCACCGCTGCCAACGACAACGGCGACGGCACCTACACCATCCCGGGTGTCACCGGCAATCTGGTGATCAATGCCGCCATGACGCCCAAGAGCTACAATGTCACCGTGGAAGGCACCGGCGCAGGCGATGTGACCGCTGCCGATAAGGCCACTTACAACACCGACTACACCTTCACCGTGACCGAGGACGGCAACTATACCTATAACACCACCGTGACCGTGGGCGGCAAGACCTATTCTCTGGGCGCTCCCGAGAACGGTAAGTACACCATCCCCGGCACCGACATCAAGGGTGACATTGTGATCAGCGTCACCAAGACCGTGAAGCCCTCCTCCGTGGTTTCCGTCACCAAGCCCGATTACGTAAAGGGCAACGACACCGCCACCAAGGGTCAGGATTACACCTTCACCGTTGATAAGGAAGAAGGCTACGACTACTCTGAGCCTACCGTCAAGGTCGGCGATGTGGATGTGACCGACAAGGTGGTCAAGAACGGCGATGGCAGCTACACCATCCCCGGCTCCACCATCACCGGCAACATCACCATCGAAGTGACCAAGACCGCGGCTGTTGCTGTGGACGTCGCCCAGTACCTCACTCTGGACGGCAAGGTCATGTACCTTGTGACCGCTTCCGGCACGCTCCCCGAGGGTCAGGTTGCCAAGTACGACGGCATGAGCATGTTCTGGTCCGAGAAGTACAACGCATACGCTTATCTGGTTATCTCTGCGGATAATCTGGAGGCTGTGAAGGCGGAAGCCGCTGCGAAGGTCAAGGTCGCGGAAGGCACCTCTGCCGGAACCGTGGATTACAGCGGCGATGTGAACGGCACCGGCCTGACCGACGTCAACGACGCTCAGCTGACCTACGATATGTACAACACCAAGTACAGCAGCTTCGATGTTGTCTCCATGCTGAAGTTCCTGAATGCCGATGTGAGCGGCGACAAGAAGGTCAATACCGCTGACGCTACCGCTATCGTAAGCCTCATCAAGTGATTTCCTGAATGACCGGGTCTTCTGACCCGAAACCAAAGTGCCTCCCCCGCCGTGAAAGGCGGGGGAGGCCAGACCGCAGAATTCGGAGGGTCACAGGTGTCCCTATGGAAAGTGGGGACAGCTGTGAATTTCCGACACCTTTGCCGTAGGATGTGATTTTATGAAAAAAAGAGTTTTATCCGGTTTGCTTGCTTTTGTAATGCTTTTGTCCGCCCTGCCCATGGGAGTTTATGCCGCGGAAACGCGCTATTCGGTCGCCGCTTCGCCGGATCAGACTACGGATGTTGGGAAGACCGTCAGCATGAGCGTGTCCGCCTCCGGGGGAAAGTACAATGCCTATGATCTGGTGCTGACCTATGACACCGCGCGGCTGACCTATGTGTCCGGTCAGGCGGCGGATAAAGGGGCTTCGGTAACCGAAAAGAGCGGAAGCATCCGCGTTATCGGCTACGGCGCGGATAAGTCCGCTTCCACGAAGGTCGTAACCCTGACATTCAAGACAAAAGCGGCGGGGACTGCAAAGGTTGTGATTTCCTCGGCGAAGATCGACACCGGCACAAACGCCCCGACAAAAAACGCGCCTCCGGCTGCGATCAGCAGAAGTACCACAAAGTTTACCATCCAGCACACCGTGACGCTGGACGAGGGGCTGACCTCTGACAGCCTGAGCGCGGCGGCAGGGGAGGATTATACCTTCCGTGCGACAGATCCGCTTCACTATGATTACAAGCCCTCGGCGAAGATCGGCGGCAGGGACGTCACGGTCAAGGATAACGGCGACGGCACCTACACCATCCCCGGCAGCGAGATCAACGGAAATATCACGGTCAAGGCCAACAGAACCCCCAAGACCTACAAGGTAACATTCAAGGGTGAGGATCTGTCGGGCGAGAATTCCGCGCCTTATAACACGCCCTACCATTTCAAGCTGAACCGGAAGGCCGGATACAGCTACGTTCTGCGCGTGACCATCGGCGGAAAATCTTACACCGGCTACAAGGCGGAGAACGGCGGCTACGTGATTCCGGGTGCGGCCGTCACAGGCGACATTGTCATCACCGCGCAGAAAACCAAGATCAATTCCGGCGGCGGAAGCTCCAGCGGCGGCTCAGGCGGCGGAAGCTCTGCCAAGTATGTGTCGGTCAGCTTCATCGGCTCCGGCGCGGACGACGCGGTGGGCAGGAAAACCACACGGCGCGGTTCGGATTATACATTCCGCATTGATCGTAAGGACGATACCGATTATGACGTTTCCGCAAGGGTCAACGGCGTCACCGTCAAATGTACCTACGACAGTAAAAAGAATATTTACCGTATTTCGGGCAGCGAGGTCACGGGAGATATCACCATCACGATTACGAAGGGCGCCCCGGTGGAGGTCAACGTATACGTCACGCTGGATAAGCAGAGCATGTACCTTGTGACTTACAGCGGCAGCGTTGAAGATGGGCATGTCCCCATGTACGACGGACAGAATATGTACTGGTCGGAAGCCTACAACGCCTACGCATGGCTGGTGATTTCCTCCGCTGATGAAAAAGAGGTCGTGCGGACTGCCCGGAACAGTATCATCATCGGAGAAGGGGAGGCCGCCGCCTCCATCGACTACTCCGGCAACGTTGATCTCAGCGGGCGCATCGATGTGGACGACGTACATCTCGACCACGACGTGTACAACGCGAGATACACGCTGGTAAGCATGGTGATGCACAAATTCCTGAACGCAGATGTCAACAGAGACCGGAAGGTGGACGTAAAGGATGCGGTGTGGATCGTCAACCGCATTCTCAGCGGACAGCAAGGAGCGTGACATATGAAGAAAATCACCAGTGTCATTCTGGCCATCGCACTGATATTCGCGCTGGCCGTGACGGCCATGGCGGCGGAGATCGCGGACTGCACCGTGTCCGCCGATTCCGTGTCGGCGACGGCGGGGGGGACTGTGACTGTACCCATCCGCATTTCCGGGAACCGGGGCTTTACCAATTTCGGCATTGCTCTGGATTATGACCGGGAGCAGCTGGAGCTGCTGAGCATCCAGACGGCGGAAGGGGAAACGCCCTATCTCTGCGGCACGACGGTTGCCGTGAATACCCAATGGACAGGTACGGACGAGAAGACCTTTGGCTACGTCACGGCTGCTCTGGAAGAAGCTGCGACGGCAGACGGAATTCTGTTCACGGCCACTTTCCGGGTCAGTGGGGATTTTTCCGGCACTGCGGCGGTGCAGCCGGTGGTGCAGTATATGCGCAGCAATAAACGGCTGCTGTCTGTATTTGACGCCATTCCCGTCACGACCGTGAGCGGAACCGTATCGACGGTTCTGGTGGGAGACTATGACCAGAACGGAACGGTAAACGCGCTTGACGTCATGGGCCTGTACAGAGCTGTGATAAGCGGCACGGATTTCTCGGAAGAGGATCTTGACCGTCTGGATGTCAACCGGGACGGTATGATCAACGCGCTTGACATAATGGCAATTTATGGGATCGTATCGGGCGGTCAGGAATGACCCGACCCACAGAAAAGGAGCGAAATATGATGAAAAAAGTTCTGTCCTGCTTACTTGCGGTCATGCTTTTCCTGACCTGCATTCCCACGGCGATGGCAGTGGATAACGCCCGTGACTTCTTCTTTGAGCTGTCCGTGGACGGCAGCGATAAGAAAGAGGTACAGCCCGGCGACATCATTCAGGTGGATTTCAACCTGAAACGGTCGGACAGCGGCGACGCCTACACCATGTACGGTATGCAGAACGAAATTCGCTACGACAGCAATTTCTTCGAACTGGTGGAGGGCAGCGCCCTGCTGAGCAACGGCATTTCCACGACGGACATCGGCCTGCGGGACAATTACCGGGAATTTTACATGAACTTTGTGTCCCTGTCCGGCGGCGAGGAATGGAACGCCCAGCGTCTGGTCGGTTCCTTCAAGCTGAAGGTGATCGCCACGTCCGGCGTGTCCAAGATCACGAATCAGGACTATCTGGTGTCCACCAAGGACGGAACCGATGAATATAAGGCGTCCTGTCAGGACGTGACCATCATCATTTCCACCGACTGCACGGTCACGTTTGAGCCAAACGGCGGCACGGCGGTTCCCAGCCAGACCGTCCGGTACGGCGAGACCGTGGAGCGGCCGGACAATCCTACCCGGGAGGGCTACCATCTGGTGGGCTGGTATTCGGATATCGACCTCCAGAATCCGTGGGATTTTGACACCGACACCGTTCAGGGCAATGTGACCCTGTACGCAAGATGGGAGAAGGGCGACGCGCCTGAGACGGATGCTGACGGCACCGGCAGCGGCCTGTGGTGGCTGCTGGGTCTGGGCCTGCTTGGTCTGCTGCTTCTGCTCCTGCTCCTCCTGCTGCTGGGCAGAAAGACGGTTCACTTCGAGACCGGCTGCGACAGCAAAGTCAAGGATCAGAAGGTGAAGAAGGGCAGTCTGGTGACACGTCCCGAGCAGCCGGTTCGCCCCGGCAGAGCCTTCGCCGGATGGTACGCAGATGAGAGCTGCACCAAGCGCTGGGATTTTGATAACGACAAGGTTGAAGATAATATGACACTCTACGCAAAGTGGCTATAAGTTCATGCGCCCCCACCCGGATTTTTCCGGGTGGGGCACACGTGCATTCTGCGGGGGCACGTGAATTGGGGCAAATTCCGAAGACAAAAGGAATGGCAGTATGGATTGGAATTCATTATTTCACAGCAAATATCTGCGGGGCGGCCTGTGCGCAGTGCTGATCGCCGCGATCCTGCTGGGACTGTGGCTTCCGGGAACGGGGCTGAAGGAGGCCCAGCCGGATGACCCCCTGCAAGGGGAGGGCGTCCGGGAGATCACGGTGCTGAAGCTGGGGGAGAATTTGGAGCAGCTGAACACCATTTCGGTTCCCAGCGGCGGGCAGACAAAATCCACGGAGCCGAATGACGATGTCGGCGAGACCCGTCCGGAAGAAACACAGCCAGATTCCTCCACGGACGACGGCAGCGACGATCAGGAGGACGGAGATCAGGGCGCCGACGGCGGGGAAGTTTCTCCCTCGGAGCTGTCGCTGGTCTTGACCTGGAACGCAAAGAGCATTGCCTGTGCCGCGGGCAACACGCAGGCGTTTTCCGTAAGCAGCTATGAGCTGAACGAGGACTTGTTCCGGTTTCGCGTAAGCCTGACCGGAACACAGGCGCAGGATGCAAAGATTGTGAATGGCATCTCCATTACGGAATCCACCCAGACGGCAAGAGAACTGAAGTGGCCCAGCGACTCATTGATCATGAATCCGGCAGCGGGAACGGACAAAGAAGTTTACGATTTTTCATTTACGGTCAGGACTGCGGAACGGGATGTGTTTTTCCGGTATAAGATCACATATCAGAAGCTCCCGGATGTGCAGCTTTCTTTTACATGGCGAGGAACCGGGAATCACAAAGGCACGCTGCTTTGTATGCCCAGCGGCAGCGTTGTGGATAAAATCAAGAGTAACCAGCTGGCCGGAGGCAGGATAAGCTACGAGATGAAATTGGTCGGCAGCGATGCCGAAAGTGCGGGCGCAAAAATTTTGAGTGCCAGCTATATCTCTGATGAAACAGGCAAGAGCGGTGACCTGGATTACCGGGGTGGACAAGGTTTTTTGGATTTGGAAATGCCGGCGGGTGAGACCTCCGAGACGTATCGGATTTCGGTTTCCGCCCTTGCAAACGGGCATACGGCTCACTTTGAAGTCATTCTGCATTTTGGAAATGATGTCACGTTGGAAATGCGCTATATCCTCGATGACGGCAGTGAAAGAAAGGTTTTCTGCCAGAATAAGCAGTCGAAAACGGCGGATACCGTGTATGACGACCAATTGACCGGGGATATGACAGATGGATTTCTGGAATATGAAATGTCTATCGTCGGCTCTGATGCCGACGGCGTTAAGATTACCTCCGTCACATGTAATCAGTCTGGAAGCGTCGAGACATTGAATCAGCTGGGGAGAGGGCGGATTCGACTTCTGCTGAATGCTGGAAAGGCGGGACATAATTTCTTTGAGATCAAAGCGCAGGGGGAAAACGAATACAGTTTTACAATCGATATTCCCTATAAACATAAGGGGAGTAACAGTATAGAAATTATTTTGGACCTTGAAGACGGTGATGAAATCCCTAACGAAAGCAAAACCACTCTGCGGGTTACTGCGCATGGCAAGAATGCGCAAGGAAATACGGTCAGCATTCCGGCAAAGGGAACGAATGAATTTATTCAGGTTTCACTGGATGGAATCGAGGCCGTTGATCCTACCCGTTCCGGAGACACGTGGGAGTATGGACTGATTCCATCCAACCCGGAGACTGGGGATAGAAATGAACATACCCTTTACGTCTATGCCGAGGACGCTTACGGCAACTGGGGTGAAAAGAAACTGACACTGATTGGCTTCCGCGTAGAACCCGGACAGAAAATCGGAGAAGCCGATATTTATGTAGATATGACAGTGCTGGGGGTCGGTGTTGTCGGCCCTATCCCTTATGAGGTTCTGGCGGACGAGCCGATTTCCTATGTGGTCGCCAAGGCAATCATGGGAAAGGACACCGGCGAACCCTTCGGTGCGGCAAGCGATACTCTCGGCTGGCGGGGCGATTACGGCGGGACGCTGGACACTGGTTTCTATCTGCGGAGTTTGAATACCGACTATCACGCAGATGCACTGGAAGATGCGGTCTGGCCGGGAAGCACAGAAGAGGAAGTGCTGGAAGCCATCGACGCCCGGTTCGGCGCGGGGACTGGTCTTGCAGTTCTGTGGCGCTGCCTGTACCGCAACGGACTGAACAAAAGCGCCGGCTCCGGCAGCACCTTCGGCGAGTTCGATTATACCAGCGGCTCCGGGTGGATGTACTCGATAGGCGGCAGCTATTACCCGGGTCAGTCCATGTCTGCGGTGCGTCTGAAGGACAAAGATGTGCTGACGCTGCGCTACACCCTGGCCTACGGGTGGGACATCGGCGGCGGCAGCGACAATTACGGCAATGTTGTGGGATACTGTGTCGAAGGGCGCAATGGCACAATTTATGTTAACCATCGATGGGAAACCGCAGAAGACCCGGACGGCTCCGTTCGCTACGTGTGCCGCTGCTGCGGCATGGTTCAGGACTGCCCCCACGCGCATATGACCTACAAGGATTTGGAGGACGGAACCCATATTCTGCTCTGCGAGGATTGTCAGGCGGTCATCGGCGACCCGCTCCCCCACAACTGGACATACGACGCCGGGGACACGGAGGACAGCCACGTCTGCGCGGAGTGCGGCGCGGCGGAGCAGCATTTCTGGAAAGAAGTGGAAGGCACCAACACCGCCACCTGCACCGAGCCGGGCGTCAGAACGGTCAGATGCAGCGTCTGCGGCATGGAAAAGGAAGAAGAAGCCGAAGCGAAGGGGCACACGCTGGACAATCGCTGGAACCACACGGCGCTGGAGCACTATCAGAAATGCTCGACCTGCGGCGAGGAATTTGGGCGCGGAAATCATGAGTACACATATAGTGAGGACTGGGACGATTATGAGTGCCGTATCTGCCATGTGCTCCACGAAGAAATCTGCGGCGGCGCCCTGACGATTCAGGAAGCTACCTGCCAGAGAATCGTGTACCACTGCGACAGCTGCGGCTATGACATGACGAAGCCCGGCACCTTCGACGAATACCATGATTACGTGGACGGCTTCTGCCGGTACTGCGGCGCGGAAGACCCGGATCATGTGCCGCACGAGCACGACTACCATGAGACGCATCGGGTTGACCCGACCTGCACGGAGGACGGCTACGTCGAGTATACCTGCGACTGCGGGGACTCCTATACAGACCCGCTCCCGGCCACCGGCCACAGCTGGGGCGAATGGATGCCCGCAGGAGACGGGGAGGAAGTCCGCTACTGTGGAGTGTGCGGCGCGGAGGACTACCGGACGACCGAAGCGGATACGTACAGTATCCAGATGCTCTTTTTAAGCTGGCTTTTCCCAAAGACGTATCAAAAATAGGGGGAATCACAATGAATGAGAAAATTCCTGAGATCCTGCGGCAGATCGAAACGGTCGTTGTGGGTAAAAACGAAATCGTAGAGAAAATCCTGATGGCGATCCTGGCGGGCGGCCATGTGCTGATGGAGGACGTTCCCGGCTTGGGTAAGACCACCACGGCCATGACCTTTGCCAAGGTGCTGGGACTGGACACCAAGCGCGTTCAGTTCACCTCCGACACCGTTCCGTCGGACATTATCGGCTACTCAGTCTACGACAAGGAAAGCGGCAGCTTCGTCTATAAGCCCGGCGCGGTCATGACGAATCTTCTTCTGGCCGACGAGATCAACCGCACCTCCAGCAAGACCCAGTCCGCCCTGCTGGAGGCAATGGAAGAACTGCACGTGACGGTGGACGGCAAGACCTATGAGCTGCCCCAGCCCTTCGTGGTGCTGGCGACCCAGAACCCCGTGGGTTCTGCGGGAACGCAGATGCTGCCGCCGTCTCAGATGGACCGGTTTATGATTAAGATCAGCATGGGCTACCCCGATTTTGAAAGCCAGATCAGCATTTTGCGGGACAGACACACGGAAAACCCCCTGAACCGGGTGACCCCGGTGGTTGACCGGGAGCAGCTGCAGGCGCTGATTCAGGAAGCGGCGAAAGCGGAAATTCAGGACGCCGTTTACGAGTATGTCACCCGGCTGACACAGGCCAGCCGGGAGCACCCCATGGTGCAGCTGGGCGTCAGTCCCCGCGGCGCGCTGGCGGTGTGCCGTATGGCGAAGGCTTATGCTTACCTCAACGGCCGGGACTTCGTCATCCCGGAGGATGTGGCCGCCGTGTTCCCGGATGTGTGCTGCCACCGTCTGGTGCTGACCACCAAGGCAAGAATGATGGAGGAGCGGCCGGAGACGGTCATTGCCGCCATTCTGGATTCCGTAAAAATGCCGGTGATTAAGCAATAAACGAAACAACGAACGGAAGCAGGTACTGCTTATGATCGCAATGAAATTGGGTTGGGCGGTGCTGGAGGGCATCTGCGTCTGGCTTACCCTGTATTACGGGAGCGGCGGCGCGTTAGCTCTGGCGGCGATGCTGCTGATCTTGTCCCTGGGCAGCCTCCCGATTCACCTTTTCCTGAGAAAACGGCTTCGGGTGCGGGTGGAAGCACCTACGAGCGTGCGGAAGGGGGACGAGGGCAGCATCACGATCTGCCTGGAAAATCCCACGCTGCTGCCCGCTCTGCGCATCCGCTGCCGGGTAACGACCCGGAATCAGCTGAATGGTGAGAGCTGCACCCAGAACGTCATGACCTGGGCGTTCCCCAAAAGGGAACGGCGTACGTCCCTTCGGGTGGGAAGTGAATATTGCGGACGCATCCGGATATCCGTGGAGCAGGTGAAGCTCTATGACTGTTTCGGCCTCATCGGCGTCCCCTGCGGATGCAGTGCGGAAGCGCACATGACGGTGCAGCCGGACACCTTCCCCATTCGGGTGAATCTGATCCCCAATCCCGACAGTCAGGAGGACAGCGACAGCTATTCTCAGGAGCGGCCCGGCGCCGACCTGACGGAGACGTTCCAGATCCGGGAATACGTCCCCGGCGACAGTATGCGGCAGATCCACTGGAAACTCAGCGGAAAATTTGACCGGCTGATCGTCCGTGACCCGGCGCTGCCCATCACCCGCAATGTGCTGGTGTTCTGGGAGAGAACGGGGCAGTCCGGCAGCGTCAAACGCATTGACGCGCAGGCGGAAACGGTAGTGTCAGCATGCCGGAGCCTGTCGGACAGCGGCGTCCAGTTCACCCTCGGATGGAACGATACGGACAGCAATGTCTGCGTCCTGCATGAGATTTGCGGCATGGAAGATCTGGTGGGTGTTATCCCCCGGCTGCTGTGCGCCGCCGGAAGGAAGGATGGTGTCGGCTGCGCGTCATTGCTGGTACAGACCCGGCCGGATGCCCTGTGCGGACATATGGTGTACATCGGGGAGGAACCCTGCGCCGATGTATTGCAGATGCAGCGGCTGGGGCATGTCACAGCGCTGCTCTGCGGCGAATCGCCTTTGGAGGGGAGCATCCCCTTCGACGTGGGGCGGTATCGGGAACAACTGGGAGAAATTGACGTATAAGGGAGGCGAAAGCCTTGACCTCAAAAATAAAACAGGGGATGCACCTGCGTCAGCCTGAGAATTCGTCGGACGGCGCATGGATTTTCCAGACGTTGACGGCGATGCTCGCCTGCGCGGCGCTGATGTTTGCGCTTGCGGCGTTGGCCGGGTTTCGGGCGGGAAATCTGCTGCCAATCCTGCTGGCGGCGGGCGGATACGTGTGCATCGCCTACGGCGTGACCATCCGGTTTCAGAAGCAGCAGTGGTTTTTCCTTGCTGCGCTGGTCATACTGCTTCTGCTGGTGCTTATTTGCAGACAGCAGGTGCTGGAAGGCTATCGTCTGTTCTGGAATCAGATGCGCAATACTTATACAGCCGGAACGGGCTGGGTGCTCCCTGAGTGGGAGACGCAGCTGCCTGCTGAGAAAAGTGGGCTGTGCCTGACGCTGTTTGCCGTGGCGGCCGCAAGCGCTATAGCGCTGATTTGCTGCTGGCTGAACAGCCGGGCACCGGCTATACTGGCAGTGCTGCTGCCCGCCGCCGCGTTGGCGGGAATGGCGGTTTTCAAGACCGACGAGGTACTTCCCGGATTGGCCGCGTTGGCGGCTGCCGTGCTGATTCTTACTTACAGCGGGTGGCAGAGCCGGAAAGCGGCGTTCCCGGTCACATTTGGCTGGATTCTCTGCGGAATTGCGGCGGGATTGCTGATGCTTTGCGCGTCGGTTCCCGGTGTGCAAAGCTGGACGCAGAAAATCGGCGAAGACAGCCGCAAGGCAATTCATGCCTATCGCTACGAGACGAAAAATACCGTGCTGCCCGAGGGCGACTTCACGGATTATCAGAAGCAGAACGGCACCCGGGCCGGACTGGAAGTGACCATGTCGAACCCGGAAGCCCTGTACCTGCGGGGATTCACCGGGGCTACGCTGGAAGGCGACATCTGGAGCACGGTGGACTCTGCCGTTCTGGCGCAGAATCAGGCGCTTTTATACTGGCTGAACGAAAACGCCTTTCACCCGGCGGCACAGTATGCGTCGGCCGCCGCCGGAACGGACAGAGGCACGGGCAGCGTTTCCATTCAGAATATCGGCGCGTGCAGCGCTTATCAATATGTTCCCTTCTCCCTGCGGGACACGGGAAATTTACCGGCGGAAAACCTGAAAGAGGACAGCCCTCCCTCCGACGGGGAGAGGACGTACCGGTACTCCGTGGTAACCAGCGGCGAAAATGGCATTGAGCAGACCCTGTCGCGGCTGCAAACCACCGATGATGCGCAGGTGCTGCAATACCGGAGGGCGGAAAGCGCGTACCGCAGCTTTGTGTACCGCAATTACCTTCAGGTTCCGGAAAGCGTGACGCAGCTGCTGGGGCAATACTGGGACGAGACCACGGCGGGCTACGGCTCCCGGGAAAATCTCACCCTGCCGCAGGCACAGGCCTGCACGTTGACGTTCCTGAGCCGGTGCTTCCCGGAGGAAGGAACGCCGGAGGATATGGAGCTGCCCCTGACCGCGGCGGAGGGGACGAGTTTCCAGTATGCCACGGTGGCGGTGATGACCCTGCGCTATTTTGGAATTCCGGCACGCTACGCCGAAGGGTATGTCATTTCGGAAGAAATGGCCGCAGATGCTCAGGCGGACGAGCCTCTGACCGTGGACAGCCGCTGCGCGCGGGCGTGGGCGGAGGTCTATCAGGACGGGATCGGCTGGATACCCATGGAGCTGACTCCCGGACTGGGAGAAATGCTGGAACAGAAGCCGGAGGAAAACCCGGACGAGGGAGATTCGGACAACGCCGAGTCGGAGACCCAGCCAGAAGAGGAAACGACCCCCGAAGAGGACGGGACACAGGAGCCTGAGCCGGATGGCGGCACCGTGACCAAAATCGCCAAGGCCATGCTGCTGGGTGTGCTGTGGGTACTGTTGATCGTGCTTCTGCTGTTCCTGCTCCTGCTGCTCAGAAGAAAGCTGATCCGCAAGCGCAGGGAACAGAAATACCAGCTGGAGGACATAAACGAAGCCGTTTGCTGGATTTTCGCGGACACGGCGGCGCTGATGGAAAAGCTGGGTCTGCGCAGAGGAAACGGCTCCATGCGGACGCTGTGCGAGCCTGCAAAGCAGCGCTTCGGCGGCGATTACGCGACGGCGCTGGCAGAAGCCATCCGCCTGAATGACCGCGCCATGTTCAGCAGCCACGCACTCACGCAGGAGCAGCGAGAATCGGCGCTGAAATTCTACGCCGACACGCAGGGGAGTCTAAAAAAGAATGTAAAATGGTACCACCGGATGTGGATAAAATGGATTCAGTGCCTGTATTAAGGAGAGAACATAGTATGAAGAACTTGAGAAAGCGCCTTGCGTGCCTGTTGCTTTCCGCACTGCTGCTCATCGGCTGTCTGCCGGTAACGGCGCTTGCGGCGGAAAACGGGTTTATTCTCGTGGTGGAGGCCGGCGGAAAGCTGGTCATCGCGCCGGAATACATTTCCTGTACGGCGGGGCAGACCGCCGCGCAGGCGCTGAGCGCCAGCGGACACACCTTCACAGGGCTGGATACCGGCATGATCTCAGCCATCGACGGCGTGACGGGCAACTTTACCCGCAGCGACGAGAACGGTAACTACGACCTGTCCGTCAGCGCGGCGTCCATCGGCTATCTGCGCTTCAGCGAGGATATGGACAGCAAGCCCAGCGACGGATTGAAGCAGCTGATGACCGCCATGGCGGACTATAAGAAAAAGGGCAGCGACGTTCAGGCGGCCGCCAAAAAGG
>OIED01000526.1_pt1 | contig 21119 bp, 19 predicted proteins | sample 1581771 | NCBI WGS metagenome assembly OIED01 (sample SAMEA3882546, study PRJEB24775) | human gut metagenome | biome: human-associated habitat; feature: intestine environment; material: feces | place: Netherlands | collected 2009/2010 | reverse complement strand
AATATCGGAGATTACCAACTTTTTTAGGCACTATTTCTTATCCCGAACTGAGGTAGTGGATATAGACGACAAAACATATCAGTTCCGTATTATCAATCCTGAATTATGGATTGGTATGGAGGGTATCGAACAGAAGGATAATACACTTATAGCTGTACCAGAGCGTGCCTTTCTTGATATGGTTTATCTGAGTGCTGGCAATTGCTACTTCGATAACCTGCATCCATTGAACAAAACAAAGGTAAAACAACTTCTGCCGCTTTATAAGTCGAAGGCGTTGATGGAAAGAGTTACTAAACTATTAAATCTAAAATAGATATGGACAAGAACAAGCATAAGCTATACATGGCACAGATATTGAGTCTGATATTCAAAGATAAAGATCTCTGCAATGTTATAGCATTTAAGGGAGGTACATCATTGATGTTTTTCCGGCTCTACAGATATTGTCCGTGGATAGCCCACACAAAAACTGTTAGCCAAATATCATCGTGCAACGGTACATTGTTCAAAATAATAGTGTAACTTTGCACCATGGCAAAAAACTCCAACGCATCTTTCGCATACGAGGCACTCGTAAGCATTATCCTCCCCGAAGGCATTCTCGATGTCTTTGAAGTCGTCAATGTAGAAGAGGAACACACCGGTTTCATTGAAGAAACGGGTCTGGAACGTCGTGTAATCCACATTCATCTTGATGAGCGTGACTTGCGTTCTAAAGAATGGCATGACCTTCATCCCAATGGTTTCACCGAAGAGCATTGCATCAACGACTTTCCCATCCGCGACCGCAAGGTTGTCTTGCATGTTCGCAGACGCAGATGGAAGGATAAGGATGGCAAGAATGTAGTGTTACCCCGTGAAAGTCTTACCGCATCAGGGACCAGCTACTCTAAGGAGTTCGCTGATGTCTTAAAAAAAATATTCGGACACATACCCGATAGCGGTCCGCTCTCTGGAGCGATACTTTAAGGTCAACGGACCGACTCTTGAGAAAAACTACAAAGAGCATCTGAGCGGTTATCGTCAGTGGAATCAGCTGGCGCATGCAAGCGACTGGGTGCGTATGCCGTCCATGTCGGAGAGTGTCTGCGCATAGCGGCTCTCTCCGGCACCCGAAATCCGGCACCACTGCCGCGCGAAGATGTCGGGTTGGAAAGCGTCGATGAACGATAGTATGTCGTCCACCAGCGAAGCCGGTTTGCTACCGGTCATGTCGGCTGAGAAGCAGAACGGCACTCCGCTCTCGGTATTCCGCCGGAAATCGAAAGAGGTGATGTTTCCGTCTCTCACATTGGCGGTCACGCTCCAGCCGCATTGTGCGGCAACTTGGATTATGGTTTGTAAAATCATGTCAGTACACGTTTATGTCTGCCACGTCCGGCATGGAGGTGGCAGACCGAGTTTTGAAAAGTAAGGCTCTATTCACCGCATGGGTCAAAGTCAAGTCCCTCAAAGGCTTCAAGCAGAGTGCCGACCATGGACTCCGCGTCCTCCATGTCGGCTACAATATCCGAGATACGGTATGGCGCACCGTTCTTGCCGTGTCCGTCATCGCCAATCCAGAGATATGCTTCCTCATCGGGGTCATAGTTCTCGTAATATTCTCTCACTGACTTTATCAAAGTATCGGGGTCGGCATATCTCATTTCAGCCGAGAAATTAAAATCCTGCCCTGCCTTTGTGTATTGCGAGAACTCAAACAGCCATAAAGCAGTGTCGCGGTATCTTTCAGTATGGACGTGCCAGCCGTTAGCTTCGGCACATTCGGTTATCTTGTCGATTATATCTTGTATATCCATATTCTTACAGTGTAATGTCAGCCGTGGCACAACACCACGGCTGACGTGTTCGGTCAATCATAGAGGCGGTTCAAGAAGTCTTGAAGCCTCTCATCGCTTATCTGCCCTATGGGGCATGGGGTGAAATACGGCATTTGTATCACTCGGATAATGCCGAAGCCTTGTTTGCGGTAGTCGAGTTCGACATCGGCAAGTTCTTTGAGCGACACATAGCCGTATTCATCTTCGCCGAGTCCGACCACTATGCAGTAAAGGATTGTATCGTCTCCCTCTTTGCCTCCTTCAAGCACAAACCAACGGATATTTCCGATAGTGAATATCGCCACGCACACTGCGTCTCTCGCCTTGCCGTCCTGCGAGTACAGAGGATAGTCCTTTATGGCTTCCTCAAATTTCGGTGTCAACAGTCTGTTCATAGTCAGTCAAATTCAATTTCATCTTCATAAAGTTCAATCCTCGCGCCACTGCTTACCTCGATGATGAAGCGGTAGCCGTTCAGTCCTACGATTGTGCCACGGTGGTAGCCTCGCCACGGTGTCAGCAACTCGCACTGGCGTCCGTATTCGGGAAAATCGGTGTCGTTCATACGCTTTTATCCTTTAGCCCCTTATATTCGGGGTCATAGATTTCATCGCCGTTCATCAGCGTGTCGTACATCATAGCTGCTCTACGTGCTGCCGTTTCGTTCCGCTCGTCATAATAGCCGGTGCGGTAGTTGACAGCGAGCTGACGGAAATATGCCACGCACACCTTGAAAGCCTGCGACTGCAAATAGCGGTGTATTGTGGCGAGTGCCTTTCCTGTGTTGGTTGCGGATTGCATTTTGCCGTTGACAAAGTTGTCAAACGCCACGACAAATTCCTTGTCGTTCTTGGATATTGCTATTCCGTTATAATTTTCCATATTCTTATGATTTAGATTGTTGCCTGATTGTAGATTGAGGGTTCGGAGGTAACGTTGTAGATATAGTTGCCACAGCGTACCAAAAGGCAGTCCTCGCCATAGTAGAGTTTTTTCATGCCCTTAATGGAGCCGGAGCGGTGGAAATTTGGGAACTGCCCGATATTGAGCCGTCTGCCCTCCGCTACTTTCATTCTTTTTACTCGCATAGTCCTTTGATGTTTGAGCGTTTGAGTTAATTTTCTCCCTTTTGTTTGAAGCTCTTTGAGCTTCTCCGGCAGGGCTGGCCGTTTTTCGTGCAGTTCCACAACTGCGGCCATAAGGGAGGATAAGGCAAGTGTGTAGTCAGCGGCAAGCGAGGGATACCCATTTTTTCGGAATTGAGGGAGAAAAAATGTGGAGGCTCACGAGTGCGGACGCCGACCACAAGCACAGCGTCACTTGACGTTCCTCCCGGACGCAGTAACTTCGCACGCCAAAACGCCTGTCCCTGCCGAGGCTCAAAATCTTCAAGGGAAAGAACAGGCCACCTTTGACTTTTGCCGTTTCAAAGTGTCAGCCTTGAAGCGGCCATAGTCATCGTTTGCAGACTGGTATTCCAAAGAGAGGCGACAACGCGAGAGTCGAGCGAAGGCTTGCCCTCGCTTTGCTCTGGCGTTGTCGCCGCCTCCGGCTTCAGCCAGGCATCATATCCAAAATCATAACTGCCCGAAGCTGAATCGGTGTGCAGCACGGAATCAGTCGGGCAACCGGAAAACAGCACAAGGCGATGTGCCGTGCCTGTGGATCCGCGGGCCACTGACACGGCTTATCGCCTAAATTCTCATATCATTTGGGAGCAAGCGGTGGTGATAAGGTTGTGTGAGGTAATACGCTCGGCGCACTGCCTCACGCTCCTGTCACCACGGCTTGCCTGACCGCTCCGTTATTTTGATGACATTGATTTTTGAAACATGAATAAAAGTTTATCTTTTTCGTTCATACGGATATTATCAGAATAACCGTCTTTTGCTATTTGATACCCGCATGGCTTAACCATAAAAATGCCTAAGCCCTTAGTATATGAACTTACTTCTGAGGCGTAGTCTTTACTTGTATTTAATGGAACTTTCCCTTTGATATGACACCACTCATTATTGCAACTGATGTCTTCAATCTCAGACATCATTTTTTGCAAATCTGTAATAGCTTTGGAACTCGCCTCCTGGGGTATCTGCAACTCAAAACAGAGCATCGGTTCGAGAATGTCCACACCTGACTGTTGCAAAGCCAGCCTGAAGACATAAGGGGTCAGCTGTCTGAAATCAGCAGGTGTACTTACCGGGCTATAATACTCGGCTTGAGTAAAAGTTACTTTCAGATCTGTCACTTCCCATCCATGTAATCCCGATTGGCAAGACATACGAATCCCTTCAAAAACGGCATTTTGAAAAGAATGGTTCAGATAACCATAGGAGATGTCACTTTCGATCTGCAACCCTGTTCCTAACGGTAAGGGTTCAAGAGTCAACCCTATTGTAGCCCAGTAAGGGTTGGGTGGCACTTCGATCTGAATAATCTTATTGACCTTTTTTATAGGTCGTTCTTTGTAGATAGTCTTGATCTCATCAAAATGGACCTTTACGGAAAATCGTTCTTCCAGCAATGTCTGTATGATTTCCTTCTGGGTTAAACCATATAACGAGATTTCCAATTCATCACTATATGAGTTTATGGAAAAGGACAAAGACGGGTCTTCAATCCACAATGTATTCAGAGCGGATATCACCTTGCTTCTCTCTTCGGGCTTGTCTGGCCGGACGGAGGATTTGAGAGCGGGATGCTGATGGGATAATCCTTGAATCAAACAAGGTTTAGCACCTAAATAATCTCCTATTCGAAAATCTGCTATATCTTCTACAATTGCGATATCATTGGCACCCACTTCATCAACATTTATCTCTCTGCCCTGATAAATAGTCTTTAGATTTTTAATCTTGATGAACTTTTCCGAATCGTTGATTCTTACAACGTCTCGAAGTCTCAGACTTCCGTCAATTATTTTTAGAAAACTTCTTTTATGTCCTTTGGGGTCATGCTCTATCTTATAGAGATAAGCTGAAAGTCTGTTTGAGACTGATGCCGGAGGAAGTATAAAAGAAGAGATGGCGTCCAACAACTCATTGATACCGATATTGAACATTGCTGATCCATGTAGTACCGGATAGACCTTGGCTTTTGCCACAAGAGCTATTACCGTATTCCAATAATCAGCCGGTGATATTTCGCTATCCGCCAAATATCGTTCCAATATATTGTCGTCATGGTTGCATACAAATTCTTTGTATTCTTCCTTTATATATGTTTGGGAGCAAATCGGATAAACCGATCCATCGACAACAGTTTGCATAAACAGGACATCTTGCGACAGATTTGTTTTTATATCCAGATACAAACGCTCCAAATTCACACCGGCACGGTCAATTTTGTTGATAAATATAATTGTCGGGATTTGCAGCTTCTGTAAAGTATTGAACAGCAGCTTTGTCTGCGCTTGTATGCCTTCCTTTGCGGATAAGATGAGGACTGCTCCATCAAGCATTTTGAATGTCCGCTCCACTTCCGCAATAAAATCCATGTGTCCCGGAGTGTCAATGATATTGCATTTCACTCCATTCCAGATAATAGATGTCGTAGAAGCCCGGACAGTAATTCCTCTACGTTTCTCTATATCCATAGAGTCTGTTATGGTGTCACCATTATCCACACAGCCGCACTTTTCCGTTGCTCCACTGGCAAACAGCAGATTCTCGGTTACGGAAGTTTTTCCTGCATCAATGTGAGCAAGAATTCCTAAATTTATAATATTCATTTGGATTAAGCAATAATATACTACAGTAGATGCATTGTCGAAACGCACCTTTTAATACCTCCTCGTAGCATATGAGAACTACAGGATTACTAACTCGTATTAATATGTATATTATTACTGCCGCATAACGATTACAAAATTACACAAAAAAATATATCTAACAAAAGTGGGAGGATTTTTTAACTTTTTACCATAGACATTTTATTAGGGAAGCGTAGGTTCAACTGGCAAGTACAAATAAGTAGAAATGTTTGAACAACACCGTTTTAGGAAGTTGAAAAATCAAGTTTCTCTCTCGGTATAGCGTTTATTTTGGCCAATATCTTCTTTAGTTTAGCATTTGTGTATTTCCCATTCGTGTTCTATTTAGCTCCTTATTATGAGTATGTAGCAAGTTACTTATCAAATTCAGCCTCTTTGAGGGTCAAATATGGTTTTGCAAATGGTGACTGACAAGACATAAACAAGGTCAGCAGGAATTTTTTACATAAATGGACATGAATGTATATAACCTAAAATAAGAATAAATTTTAATAAGGGCTGCCCAAAAAGAAAAAAATGCAGTTGCCATCCTATAGATACTTGCAGAAAGGATAAAATTTACTTTTAGACCTTTTGGGATAGCCCTTATTAATACTTCAGATAAAATTCCTTAGGTTATATTTTCAATCCTTTGGACCGGGTTTCCTCCTTGGCATACAGTCCCGGACGCCCGATTATGACATGGTTGGCAACGATACTATCCGCCGGACTGCGTATCTGCGGCGGTGCATTTTCGGGATATTGCGCCTGCCTGTTCCTCACATCTTCCGCTTCCGGCTTGAGCTGTTGCCCTTCATTCTCCTTTTCTGCGACTTCGGGCGTGGGTGGCGCAAGCTCCAGCTGAATTTTTCGGTCAAGGGCGGCAAGTTCGGACTTCAACTGCTTCAGCTCGTCCTCCTTCTTCCACACCTTACCCGCTATCTCCTGTAACTGCGGTATCTCCATCTCCAGCACCTCGTTCTTCGCCTTGTACTGGTCGATGATGGAGGGTATCCTCTCCATCGCGTTGAGGAAGTTGCGGGCGGCGGCCAACGGGTCAGCCATCGCCAGATGCCCGTTGTTGTAGGTGTACTTGTAGTTCCCCTCGACCACGAAGCGGTTGTCGGTGAACTCCAATCCCTCTTTGAGTATCCTTTCGCTCACCACCTTTATCGGAAAACCGTAAAGTTCACCGACCTGCGTGTACAACCCTCCGGTCGTGGCATTCTTGGCTATCTCCTGCAAACGCTTTCCGATGACCTTCTCATCGGCGGAATCCACTCCGTCCACCTTTATTATATTAAGGCGGTTGCCCTCCTTGTCGGTCTGCACCACCGACAGGAAGCGGTTCCAGTCCTCCGTCATGGCATCTATGAAAGCCGTGTTGTTGCGCAACTCGCCGGTCTTTGACTCCAGCTTGAACTCCGAATCACGCTTGCCCTTGTTGAACGACTTGCGTTCCCCTTCGAGCGATGCGATCCGCTTTTCCAGTTTCGCCTTGTCCAACAGGTCGGTATTGCCGGAGAGCAACGCCATGTATTCCGAGAAATTCATGCCCGATTTTTCGTCCATTGCCCCCTCGTCGATGGTACGCGCACCCATCGCACCGCTTTTGAGCTGGCTTATGAAAGTCTGCTTGCAGTGCAGGAGGTTGAACTTGTAGCTGTCCAGTGACTTCTCCACCGCGTAGATGATTACATCCACGTTGTTCCCGGCGAAATGTTTGGCAATCTCATTACCTGCCCTAACTCCGCGTCCGTCACGCTGTTGCAAGTCGGACGGTCGCCACGGCGTATCGAGATGATGGATAGCCACACACCGTTTCTGGGCGTTCACACCCGTTCCGAGCATAGAGGTAGAGCCGAACAGCACACGCACCGTCCCGGCGTTCATGGCGTCTATCACCGCCTTCCGCGCCTTGTCGGTCTTGCACTCCTGAATGAAGCGCACCTCGCTTGGCGGTATACCGTAGTCCTCCGTCAGTTTGCGCTTGATTTCCGAATAGACGTTCCACCCGTCGCCCGGCTGGTATGTCCCCAAATCAGAGAAAACGAACTGCGTGCCTTTCTGGGCGTCGTATTTTTGATAATACTCCGCGATCATCTTGGCACAGTGACTCGCTTTGTTGTCGGGATGATCTTCGTAATTCGGGTCTATCATGCGCATGTCGAGTGCCATTTTCCGGGCATAGTCCGTGGCGATGAGCATCTTCGCCTTTTCTTCCGTTTCCGAAAGCGGCAGCCTGCCCAACAAGGTGGCATCGCCCGTCTTGGCGAACTGCATCAGTTTCTGTATGAAGTCCTCCTGTTCCGGCGTGGGCGGTATATGGTGCAGTATCTCGTTCTTGGCAGGACGGTCAACGCCCACATCCTCCGCCGTGCGGTAGTCCGTGATTTCATTATAGAAGGCGGCAAGCTCCGGCACTTTGATGAAGTAGCGGAAACGCTCCTTCTGGACCACATTGTTCGTCACGTTAAATTCAAAATCCGTCGTCTTCTTGGCAAATATCGCCGCCCAAGCGTCGAAACACCTTATGTCCTGCCGTTCCAGCTCCTTCGGGCGCAGGTACTTGAACAGCAGGTACAATTCAGTCAGTGAGTTGCTGATAGTCGTGCCGGAGAGGAAGGTCGCACCCAAGTCTTTTCCTGTGCGCTCCTGTATGGTGCGTATGGCAAAGAGCATGTTAAGTGCCTTCTGGCTTCCCTCGCTGTTTCCCAATCCCGCCACACGGTCGTGGCGCGTGTTGAAAGTCAGATTCTTGAACTGGTGGCTCTCATCTATGAAGATGTGGTCGATGCCCATCTGCTTGAAATCCACCACGTCGTCCGTGCGTGACTTTATGGCGTGTTCCACCTTCTCCAGCTTCGCTTCAAGGTTGTGCTTGCGCTTCTCCAATCCTTTCAGCATCGCCCGCGACACGTTCTTTCCCTGCTGCCGTAGCACTTCGAGGTTTTCCTCCACCGTGTCAAGCTCTGCTTGCAGGATGCGCTGCTGCAATTCCGGCGACTGCGGTATCTTGCCGAACTGGTCGTGCGACATGATGACGCAATCGTAGTCGTTGTTCTTTATATTATTGAAGAAGCGCACACGGTTGGCGGTCGAAAAGTCCTTCTCCGAAGCGTACAGAATACGTGCGTTGGGATATGCCGCCTGATAGGTGGCTGCAATCTCCGCAACGTTGGCTTTCAGCCCGATAATCATCGGCTTGTGTGCCAAATTCAGACGCTTCATCTCATGCGCGGCGATGCACATTATCAGCGTCTTACCGGTTCCCACCTCGTGGTCGCAAATTCCGCCGCCGTTCTGTTTCAACATCCAGACGCAATCCATCTGTGAGGGATAGACGCTCTTGATACCCCGGCTTGCCAGCCCTTTCAGGTTGAGGTCGGGAAAGGTCTGATGGGAGCCGTCGTAGCGCGGGCGCACGAAACAGTTGAACTTGCGGTTATACATCGTCACAAGCCGCTCCTTGAACTGCGGCGACTGCTCTTCGAGCCATTCGGAGAAGCCGTTTCGTATCTCGTCAATCTTGGCGTTGGCGAGTTGTATTCCCTCGCTGTCGCGCATCTTGATGTCGTTGCCATGCTCGTCCTTGCCGATGGACTTCATCATGTCAGGGCAGGTGTTGTGCAGGGCGTGTTTTAGGAGGTGCATACCGTCATAGTTCCGGTAATACCCCTTCACCAGAAACTCGTCCGTGATTTTCATGGTGCGGTAGCCGCACACCACCGAAAACTCGTCCATGCTTGCGGAATAGGCGATTTTCACCTCCGTGTCGAACAGCCGGCTCATGTAGGCGGCATAGACACCCGTCGGAATCCAGCGTTCCCCGAAATTGAAGTCCAGATCCTCGAAGGCGATGCGCTGCGGCTCGGCATCTTTCAGAGCCTCCAACGCCTGCTTCACCTCCGGCATACGCTCATTTTCGGGATTGTCACCCATCCATGCCTCTATGCGTTCCGCTTTCTCTATGACATTTCCGGCGATGAAACGGTCTTTGATTTCGTAACCGGTCACGAGCGGATTGTAGTAGATGCGCCCTTGCAGGGCAGTGAGCAAATCCTCCGCCGTGCTGTCGGTTATCTCCCGCATATAGTCGAGATTGACCGTACCATATTTGTTGAGCGACGCAGACAGGGCTTCTTCGGGAGAGCCTACGTTGGCATGGCTCTCCACCGCGAAGGAAACAGGATGCTCGAAGATGTCCGCCTTGACGAACTTTCCGTTTTCCATCCGTTCCAGCGAAAGGATGTCGCGCCCGCCCGCATCCATCATCACTAACTTCACGTTCTGCTTGGCGTTGAGGTTGCCGTAGCGCATGACAAACTCATCGTAACAGGTATTCAGATGCTCTCGCCACGGAACATTTGCCTCGCGCCGGAGCGATTCATAACGGTACAGACGCTCGTAGGCGTCACGCAGCGACACATACAACAACGCCTTTTCCTTCTGGTATCCTTTCAGGTCGAGCGGCTGGAATGTCGCCCCGTATGGCGTGATGTCTTTCAGGTAGCCGATGTTATGACGCCCCCGGTCAGCCACCAGCGACCCTTCGCGCAGGTGCATCTCCGGCGTGCGGTGGTAGGCACGCGGAGAAAGGTCCACGACTTCCTCCTTCGGCTTTTCCGCTTCGATGTCGGGGAAAAGGAAAGTCCCCACCGCTTCCGATGGGGTATCTGTAACGGCAGGTGCGGCGACTGCCTCCGGCTGTGTTTCCTCCTGTCGTGGCTGCTCACGGGAAGTTTCCGGCACGGCTTTCACTTCCGTCTTTTCCGCCACTTGTTTCTCTTTATGCTGCCTTGCCAGTTCCCGAAGTTCTTTCCTACGCTCCGGCGTCAAACCCATCATCATTTCATAGAAACCGTTGATGGGAGGATTGGTATCCCAGTCCAGTGTGGCATAGATGTCGTCCGGGTCGGCAGGCTTGGCGGTGTTCTCCGCTTTCACCTCCTTATTCTCCATTGCGGGTTTTGCAGTTGGAGCTGTCGGTGTAACCGTGACTTTCGGTTTGGGCGGAGTGGACTTTGCCGTAACTGCCTTTTTCACCGTCTTTTTCTTTTTGGAGGTTTTCGGTTGGCTGACCTCTTCCGTCATCCCCCAGAGGTCAAGCAGGGTGAGCTGCACGCCTGCGGAATATTGCGGGCGCGGTTCTATCTCCGGCTTTTCATCTGCGGGTTGCGGCTTTTCTGTCGGAGTTTCCACCGTCTGCGCCGAGGATACTGTTTCCAATTTTATGGCAGGACGCTCTACTTTATTTTGAACGGCAACTTTTTCTTCCGTTCCTGCCTGCCGGATTGAACCCGAATACAAGCGCATGGCAAGCCTGTAATGGAAATCCTCGTCGAGCATACGGCGCAAATCCCCGGCGATGCCTGCTGCCTTGCCCTCGTGCAGATAAACCATAGCGGGCTTCCCGTAGGGGTCTGTGTCAAGTTTCGCCATCGTATGCACGATGCGTTCCGGGTGGTGGATGAAATAGGCGTTGTCGGTCAGGGCGGTTTTCGTGTCCGTCTGTATCACGGTCATCAGCCGCTCGTCCTGCGACATTTCCTTCTTGCTGAGGTTCTTTTGCAGGACAATCAGGTCACTGCCCACCTCCGTGCCCGCGTTGTCCGTGAACAGGTTGTTGGGCAGGCGTATCGCGGATACCAGATTGGCCTGACTGAACAGCTCGTTACGCACGGAGGTCTTGGTGCTATTCAATACCCCTTGCGAGGTGATGAACGCCACGATACCGCCGTCACGCACGGCATCCAGTCCTTTGAGAAAGAAATAGTTGTGGATGGTTTTCTGGGCGGAGCGTCTGCCGAAAGAGTCGCTCCGCTGAAACTCCGCGTCGAACACGGCAATGTCACCGAACGGAATGTTGGACACCGCCAAGTCGAAATAATTGTTGAACGGTCTTTCGATTTTCTCAAAACCGCAGGTGCGCATTTTCTGGTCGGGATAGAGATGCCTCAAGATTGTACCCGTGAGCAGATCCTTCTCGAAAGCCATCACATCCGCATTGGGGCTGTGCCGCAGCATGGAATCCACGAACACGCCGACACCTGCCGACGGTTCGAGCATACGGGCGGGGCGGACGCTGTAATCTGCCAGCACGTCCGCGATGGTGTCGGTTATCTCTTTGGGGGTGTAGAAAGCGGTCAGCACGGACGCTTTCAGCGAATCCACAAACCGCTTGTACTCTGTTTCGTCCTTGCTGTTCTCACGGATAAGCCTGTGCAGCTCCACCGTCGGGGCGAACAGTTCGAGGTCGGATTTCGCCCACCGGACGGCATCCGTCAGTTCCTTTGCAGGGTTGAGGATACATTTCAGACCGCCGAAACCGCAGTACCTTTGAAGTATGGCACGCTCTTCGGTTGTCGCTGTCCTATTTTCCCTGTCAAGGATGAATGCCGTCCGTATCGCCTCGATGTTGTCCCGCAGTTTCTGTTTGCGGTTAAACGCCATATTCGTCTAAGTAAAGGACGGTTGCTCCCGTCAGCTCCGTGTAGAGCAGGTCGTAATCGGAAGACAGGGCGAAATTGTCATCCGAGAGGTCATAGACGGAGAACACGTTGCCGACAAGCGGCAGCAGTTTCAGGACAAAGGCTTCACGCTTCTCTTCCGGCACTTCATCGGCAAACTCGTTTTCCACGACTTCGCGGAGGATGGCGTAACGGGAATAATGCAGCCCGCGCAGCAGCGTGTCCATCGCCAGTTCCTGCGCACCATCGGCGGGATAGCCTTCAAGCCGTGCCCTCTCATACGTTTCGGCGGCACGGTCGGCCCGTTCCCGTATGAAAGCGGTGTCGTCAGCCTGTTCAAACTTGTTCGTGCGGAGATAGTCCAGCAGGTACAGACCGTAATAGGAAAAGTCGGTCTGACCCTCGTTTTTCTTCTTGTTGTTCATTACTTTGGATTTAGCGGATTGATAATTAACGGGATAATCGGTTGGAAAAAGGAAGAAAAAGGCACTCGGTATCCCTCCGAGTGCCACCACTAAATCCAAAGTATGAGTGTAATCCGGTATCGAAGAACAATTCATTACTCTGAACAAGTGGCAAAGTTAATACTATTTCTTCCGTCCTGAAAATTTCTTGTCCTTTTTAGCCTCCGGGAACACAAAAGTCGTGTTATATTCCCCGTCAAAGGCGACAACAGCATCGAAACTCTTGCCCTGTTTGCTCTTGAACCCTTTGAGCAGCTTGGTATGCCCTTCGGTGAGCAGGTCTTTGATTTCATCGTCGGACAGGGTGCGTCCCGCTTTCAGCCGGAACACGGGCAGTCCGCACTCCGTGTTGTCGCAGCGTACCACCTTGCCGTAGAACCGCATCCTGCCCGTGCCACACTTGGGACACGCGCAGCCGGAGTCACGGCTGCCGAAGAGCTTGTCGCACGAGATCAGTTCGGAGGTTATCTCACGTGTGTACGCCTCTATCTCCTTGCGGAAGGTGTCGTCGGACAGTTCCCCGCGCTCGATACGCGCCAGCTCCTTTTCCCATTCGCCCGTCATGGCAACATCGGCGATGCGCATCGTCTTGACGACGGAATTGAGGGCAAGTCCTTTTTCGGTGGGAACAAGCGACTTCTTGCAGCGTTCCATGTAACCGCGCTTGAAAAGCGTTTCGATGATGGAGGCGCGTGTGGCGGGAGTACCGATGCCACAGTCCTTCATCGCCTGCCGCAGTGCGTCGTCCTCAATTTCCTTGCCCGCCGTTTCCATTGCCGAGAGCAGGGTGGCTTCGGTATGCAGCGGCTTGGGTTTGGTCTTTCCTTCGGTAATGGACGAGCCTTTCGGTGTCAGCGTGTCGCCTTCCTGCCAGCCGGGGATGGTAATTTCCTCTTTTTCCTCGCCATAGACGGCACGCCATCCGGTTTGCTTCACGACGCTGCCTTTTACGGTAAACTCCACTCCGGCACATTCCGCCGTGACAGTGGTCACATCCTTGACGCATTTCTCAGAGAATGCCTCGACCATGCGCCCGGCAATCATCTGATAGATGGTATTGTCCTCTTTGGAGAGGAAGAGCGGTTTCTCACCCGTGACGAGCAGGGCATGGTGGTCTGTCACCTTGCCGTCGTCCACGCTGCGGCGTGTCGGGGCGGCTTTTGCCCGCACCTTGTCTTTCCATTCGGGCTGTGTGCCGATGAAAGCGAGCAGTTTGGGAATTTCGGCAAACACGTCTTCGGGGATGTAGCGGCTTCCCGTTCTCGGATAGGTTATCAACTTCTTTTCGTAGAGTTTCTGCGCGATTTCAAGCGTCTGTTCCGCCGTGAAGCCGTGCTTGGCGTTGGCTTCTTTCTGGAGCGTGGTCAGGTCGTAGAGCAAGGGAGTTTCCTCCGTCTTCTCCTTGCGCTCGGCTTTCGTGACAGTGGCGCAACCTGCCGCCTTTACCTTATTATATAGTTCCATCGCCGGTTCTTTCTCTTTCCATTTCTCGGAGGATGAGAATTTCACGACTTCGCCGTCGCAACCGTCCGTTGCGATATGGAGCTGCCAGAATGCTTCGGACGTAAAGCGGCGGTTCTCCCAGTAGCGTTCACATACCATAGCCAACGTTGGTGTCTGCACCCGCCCCACGGAATACGTGCCGTGTCCGGCGGCGATGGATAACGCCTGTGTGCCGTTGATGCCCACGAGCCAGTCGGATTCGCTCCGCGCTTTGGCGGCGAGGTAGAGGTTGTCGTATTTGCTGCCGTCTTCGAGTTTCCGCAGTCCCTCGCGGATAGCTTTGTCGGTGAGAGAGCTGATCCACAGGCGCACGAAAGGAGTGGTGCAACCCGTATAGTGGTAGAGGTAGCGGAAGATAAGCTCTCCCTCGCGTCCGGCATCGGTCGCCACGATGATATGTTCGCTTGTGTCGAACAGTCTTTTGATGACTTTTATCTGCGACACCACGCCGCTGTCGGGCTTGTAACCTTTCTCCGTCCTGACCTGACGGGGGACGAGCGTGAATGTGTCGGGAATAATCGGGAGGTTGTCACGGACAAATCCGCGCACGCCGTAGCCGTCGGGCATGGCAAGCTGAACGAGGTGTCCGAATGCCCATGTCACGGCATAACCGCCTCCCTCGAAATATCCTTCCTCTCTCTTTGTCGCGCCCACGATGCGGGCGATTTCACGTGCCACGGAGGGCTTTTCTGCAATGATTGTCTTCATGTCTTCTTCTTTTTTGTTGATACTTTGGATTTTATTTTGGATTCAGTGGCGGACACGGGATTACATTTTCATGCCCTTGCCCGTTTTCTTCTGCGGCTTCTCCTGCTGCTGTTGCTGGCGGGCGTCCTTCGGGTTGGTCTGACCTTTCTGCAACGGCTCTCTCAGATTCTTTGTAGCCTCGTTGGTCTTGCCATCGTTGTTCACCGCCACCTGCGTGCGGCTCTCGTTGGACGGAGCAACCTGCTGTGCATTGTCAGGGTTCGTGTCGTAGCGGTACGGGCGTCCCTTCTCCGGGTTGAACTTGATATACATCGTGGCATGGAAGCCCTGCTTGTCGGTCACGTTCTCCAGCTTCACGGCTTTACCCGCCACATAGTCGGCTTTCTGCTGGTCGGTGAAGCTCACGCCGCTCCATTTGCTGATGGGGCGGATGCTGCCGTCCTCGTTCGTCCACGTGTTGCGGCGTTGCTCCTTCTTGGTCTGTGCGGCATTTTCCCCGCCCTGCGCCTGACTTTTCGATGTGTCGCCTTTGGTTTCCTGTGTCTGTGCGGTACGGGGCGACTTGCCGGTTCCCGGCACGAACTCCACGCCGCGCTGCTCCACGTTCACTTGCAGGGTGGTGACGAACTTTCTGCCGTCGTTGCGCTCGATGAGCTTGTCGCGTACGGGCAGTCCGGCGCGGAGCATGTCCCGCTCCTGCGTGGTGATTTCCGTCTTGCCGATGCGCTCCGGGATGCGCACCCTGCTTGCCGGAATGTCCGTGATTTCATTCGTCTTGCGGTCGATGCTGATGTAGGAGGGGATGATCTCGCCCGTTTCCCTGTCCACAATGTCCACGACCCTACCGAGATTGCCCGTTTCGCGGAGGTTCTTCCGGTCATTGTCGGAGAATTTGTGTTCCTTGTACTCATCCAGCTTCTGCTCCTTGCGGATGAAGTGCGGCACGAGGCTGATGTTTCCCTCACCGTCCTTCTTGAAGGAGAGGCGGGCGTCCAGCTCGAATGATTCGCCGCCGAAGGTCGGTTTGACCTTTACCAAGTCGGACTTGCCATAGTTGAGCATCTTCGTAAGGTCGCCGGACTTTTCAAGGTTGTCCCGCTTTACGCCCCATCTGTCCTCCAGCTCCTGCCAGTTGATTTTACTCTCGTCGATGGGCTGGTAGCCACGTTTGCCCTGCATCTGTTCGGATTTGTCCTGTTGCTGTTCTTTCCGTTGTTCCATGTTCTCCTGTTTTTGAGGTTCTTGTTTCTCTGTCTGTTGTGCTGCCATCTCTTCCTGCACCTTCTTCTCATAGTCGGAGGTGTCCACCTTGTGAGGGGCGAGCAGCTCCTTGTTCGCTTCGGGGTCTTTCAGCAGTTGCTTCATCACCTCTAAGAGATTTTCAGCTTGGTCTGCCGCAATGCGGTAGAAACCGAAGCGGCTGGGTTCCTTGCACTGCCGGAAGAAGTTCTTGAAGAAGTTGTCCAGCACGTCGCCATGTCGGTCGAATTGCAGGAAACTCTGCGCGTTCTCCGCTTTTGCGGGGGTGCGCTTGGGTGTGCCGTCCGCGTTCAGCCCGGCTACCACGCTGATCTCGCCTGTCTTCTCGTCACGGACTACCAGCACGTCCTTTTCGTCTTTTTTCTTTGCCATCTGAAAAATGTTTTAATGGGTTATTTATGAAAGAAATTATGGATACGAGCCTTGTAGAAGGCTATATCTTCCTTTTTGAAGTCCTTGATATGGTTGGAAAGGAATGTCAGCACGTCCTCCTCGCTGTAATAGGTCTTCTTGCCCAGCGTCTTGTAGGGCAATGCGCCTACGCTGCGGTAGCGTTGGAGGGTGCGTTTGCTTATCTGGAGCAACATGCACAAATCCTGATTGTCGAAAAGGCGGATGCTTTCCGTGATAGTGGGCTGTTTCCCCTCAGCCTTCATCGCCAGCAGCAGTTCGTCCTGACGGTCGAGCCGTTCCATCAGCTTCTGCATCCAGCCCTCGAAGTTGTTTCGTGTGAGCAGTTCCATGACCTATGTCCTCCTTCCTTTTGGTTTGCCGCCCGTGCGCAGCGTGTGGTTGTGGAACAGGGTGTCTATTGTCCCTTCCTCGTTCCTTACTGTGTTGTCCTCCAATAGCCGCAGTATCTCGGAAAGGCGGTAGCGGCAGCTTCCGCGTACCACCACATACTCGATACGGTGGTCGGTGCGCATACGCTGCATGGTGCGCTTGCTCACGTTGAGCATCTTCGCCGCCTGTGCCGTGTCAAGCAGCTTGTCTTCGGTTTCCCGCTTCCGTTTCTTCTCGTCCCTTGCCTCGCGGATGTACCCTGCGATGTTCGCAATCTGCGCCATCATCTCCTTGTAGGCGGAACTTTCCATTGTTATCACTTTCATGTTCAGTCCTTTCTTTTTGTTTCTGCGACAAAATTCGGCAATAAACAAAAGGGGCTTTAACAACTCACTACGTGACTCACGTAAGATTTTTGCGGAAGATGGCTCCGTAACCCGGTCAAACGGCGCAACAGGCAGCCTTTCAGCGGAAAACGATACGTCTTGTATGCCGTTTCGTTACCTTTGCGGCAAACTCTAAATGACATGAATATGGAAATAGTATCTATCGAGAAAAAGACTTTCGAGATGATGGTGGCGGCATTCGGCGCACTCTCGGAGAAGGTCGCCGCCCTGAGGCGCAAAAGCGACACGGGGCGCATGGAAAGATGGCTCACGGGCGAGGAGGTCTGCGGGCAGTTGAGAATAAGCCCGCGCACGTTGCAGACGCTGCGTGACAGGCGGCTTATCGGCTACTCGCAGATAAACCGCAGGTTCTATTACAAGCCAGAGGAGGTGAAGCGGCTGATACCGCTTGTCGGCACGCTCTATCCGCACGGCAGATGATTTGATTTATTCACCCACTGAATCCGAAGTTATGATGAACGAGAACAACGATGTTTTTACGATGGAAGACGAGCCGATAGCCTCTGTGGTGCAGGATATGCGCAAAGGCTCGAAATGGCTGTCCGCATTTCTGGAAAGCTACCGTCCTCCGCTGGACGGGGAACGTTACCTGACGGACGGCGAGGTGTCGGAACTGCTCCGTGTGAGCCGGCGCACCTTGCAGGAATACCGCAACAACCGCGTGTTGCCCTTCATACTTTTGGGAGGGAAGGTGCTTTACCCGGAAACGGGGCTGCGCGGGGTACTGGAAGCGAACTACCGCAAGCCGCTGGAGTGAGGCGGTTTCATGAAAAAGTAAACGGGTGACACCTTTTGTGGTGCTACCCGTTTACTTGTCTTATGGGGTATGTGCAATCAGCAATACCCGGCTTTTCCGTTCTGTATGAACATCACGTATGTCTGCCGTTTCTCTTGTGAGAGTGCCTTTCCCACCAGCCATGTGCGGAACAGGTGGGTGTTGTAGGTATTCACCCTGAAAGCGACCGGGATGATGATTTCAAGGGCGTACACGTCCGCGTGCAGCCCGTTTTCAAGCTGCATGTAGCGGCACACCTCGTAGTCGTTCAGCACGTCCGACTTGCGGACGGCTCTGATGGCGGCGTTCACTGCCGGGACGGTCGTATGGAACAATCCGGCTATTTCGGTGGCGGTCATCCACACGTCGTTACCGGTTACGCTGACTGCCTTGTCCTCGATGATGATTGTGTCACGTTTCATGGCTTTTCTTTTTAGATGGTGCAACCTGCAAATTCCTCGACGCCGTTCAATCTTGCGGCAAGGTTCTCCATGTCCTGATTGAGCTTCTCTTTGGTTATCTTTGCGTAAATCTGCGTCGTCTTTATGCTCTTGTGTCCGAGCATGGAGTGTAGATACTAATTGAAAAGTGCGCCAATATTCCAGTTGAAAATTGCGCCACCATAGGATAAGTATAATGACCTTTGTATAATCCAAATGCAAAGGTAAAATGAAGACTATGGTAGAAAGACAATCAATAATACACATGTATAGAGTATGCGGTTATAGCAAACGGCGTATCTCTCGTGAACTTCATGTCAGCCGTCATACCGTTGACAATATTCTTTCAAAGTACGAATCAGCCATCCGCACGGACAATCCAGAAGAGGCTTTGAGTGATTTGCTTACCATCCAGCCCAGGTATGACAGTTCCAGACGCCGTCCTCGCCGGCTCACACAAGAGATTAAGGATAAGATAGGATTTTGCCTGAAGAAGAATGCCGTTAAGATAGCTACCGGACTTCGCAAACAGCGCATGTTGAAAAAGGATATCCACCAGTTTCTGTTATCTCAAGGATACACCATCAGTTACGCCACAGTATGCAGTTATATAAAAAATATAGAGTCATACAAAGAGAAGAAAAAGAGCGAAGCCTTTATCCGGTTGTTCTATGAGCCTGGATGCATTGCCGAGTTTGACTGGGGTGAAGTTCTTCTTTTTATTGACGGCGTCAAAACCAAGTTTTATCTGGCCGTATTCACTTTCGGGCATAGCAATGGCAGATACGCCTATCTTTTCAGGCATCAGAATACGCTTGCCTTCATGGAATCCCACCGTAACTTTTTCAGGGATATACATGGTGTCCCCGCCATGATGGTCTATGACAATATGCGTGTAGCCGTCAAGAGCTTTGTCGGTGGTGATAAGAAACCTACAGAAGCTTTGATGAAGATGTCCGGTTTCTATTGTTTTGAGTACCGTTTCTGTAATGTACGGGCCGGATGGGAGAAAGGACATGTGGAGCGCAGCGTGGAATATGTCAGAAGGAAAGCTTTCTGCCTGACAGACCATTTTGGTGATATACATTCTGCCCAGGAGCATTTAAACCGGGTATGTATGCAGGTCAACAACGAGCAAGGCAGTCTTTCAACAGCGGAGAAAACATCACGTCTGGAAGCTGACCTGTCATCGCTGAAGCCTTTTCCCGGTAATCTGGGCTGTTTTGAGGTCTATGAGTACATTGTGGATAAATGGTCAACTATCAGCATGAAAAATGTTCATTATTCCGTACCTGATTCTCTTGTGGGAGAAAAAGTACATGTCAAGGTTTATAGTGAAAAAATCGTCATCCTGTACGGGAAGGAGAAAGTGGCCTCTCATCAACGCAGTTATTGCGGTGGAGACTGGTGCATCAAGCTGGAGCACTATTTGCGTACACTTTCCCGTAAACCGGGGGCATTGCCCCACTCTGTGGTTTGGCAAAGAGCACCGGAAGAACTGAGAAGGCTGTATGACATCCATTTCAAGGAGGACAACAGGACGTTTGTTCTGTTGCTGGACTATGCCCGAAAAAATGGATTTTCCGGAACAGACATTGTCACGGCATGCAAGGAGCTGACCGGACGTGGTGTCAGAAAGATATCTCCGGACCAGGTAAAGGCCATGCTGCATGGTAGCGTACAGGGAGAGACAGAAGAAACCATGGAACCGCCTGTTCTCCCGGCACAACAGGAGAATATAGAAAGAGAAGCTGTGGATATGCTTGAAGGCATCACGGCGCTCATGACAGGATACAATGAAGTGCATGATATAATACCAACCATTTAAGTTTATAATATATGAAATCAGAAAAAGAAACCATTTATGACTATGCTGCAGAACTGAAGCTTCTGGCCTTTAAAGAGGAACTGGAATGCACCCTTTCATTGGCAGCTGAAGAAAACTGGAACCATCTGCAGTTCTTGACGGAATTGCTTGGAAAGGAAAGCGCCAGGAGAAGGGAGTGTAGAAGAAGATCAAGGATAAGATCTGCGGGATTTCCACAAATGAAGTATCTGCATGAGCTTGTTATGGAAGACATGCCCAAAGAGGCACAGGTAATATTACCTGAATTGGAGACACTGGACTTCATCAGACAGGGAAGAAACCTGGTCCTGTATGGAAATCCGGGAACGGGAAAGACGCATATTGCTACGGCTTTAGGAATAAAGGCCTGCCAACAGGACTTTACCGTATTGTTTACTTCAGTGCCGGTCCTGCTTACCCAGATAAGGGAGGCTAAATCAGCAAAGGCACTGAGGACGCTACAATTAAGGTTTGAAAAATACGATCTGGTCATCTGTGATGAGTTCGGATATGTCAGTTGTGACAAGGAAGGAGGAGAACTGCTTTTTAACCACCTGTCGTTAAGAGCCGGAAAAAAGGCTACAATCATTACTACTAATTTGGCTTTTAACAGATGGAATGAAATCATAAAGGACAAGGTGCTTGTGGCGGCAATGGTTGACAGGCTTACACATAAAGCTTATCTGGTTAATATGACCGGACTGTCTTATAGGCTTAAGGAAACACAAAAAATGAGACAAGATAAATGAATATTTTAAACTTATAGTAATTTTGTAACAAGTTATGGATGGAGCTCTTTTCAATTAGAATACAGCGCACTTTTCAATTAGTATCTACAAGCATGGAGCTGACCGTTTCGATGGGAACACCGTTGGAGAGGAATATCGTC
>OIED01000482.1_pt1 | contig 22571 bp, 20 predicted proteins | sample 1581771 | NCBI WGS metagenome assembly OIED01 (sample SAMEA3882546, study PRJEB24775) | human gut metagenome | biome: human-associated habitat; feature: intestine environment; material: feces | place: Netherlands | collected 2009/2010 | reverse complement strand
TTGAAGTTGAACAGGAACGCATACGCGCCGCCCTTCGCCGCGGTTGCCACGGAAGGCACATAGTCGCAACAAATGACGGGGCGGCCAAGCAAGGCGCGTTCCGGCTTGCCTGCAATGCCGTAATTCACACGGCCTACGGGCTGTCCGGTTTCATCGACAAGGCCGTAATACTGCATAAAGGTTTTCTTTGCCATGCACCACACCGCGCCGTTTTCGTATGCCTGCGAGGGGAAGATATGCCCCTGCCAGCGGGAGATGAGCGCGCTCATGCCGTTTCTGGCGCACAGCGCAAAGAGCTTCTCCTGCAAAATATCATAGTCCTCAAACCGGTCTTTCTCGCGCGTGGAGTTGAGGATCCAGTTGCCGATATAGACGAGATCCAGCAGCCGCCGGAACTCCTTGTCGGTGAGTTCAATGTTCATCTGGTCATCCCTCCCGACGGGAGCAGCGCCCCCGAAAAAATGGCTGGCATCCGCAGCGGACGGCGGCGGATGCGCTTGTGCTACCATTATAGCAAACGGTGACGGGAAATTCTACACCATTTTTCTGTTGCGAAGTTGGACAAAACAGTATATAGTAATAGAATCGCACAATTATGCAAAGGAGGCGGCATATGCAGGTCGTTATCACGATCGAGGGCTCTCAGGCGGATGTTCTGGAGCAGGAGCCGGACGAACAGGTGCAGTTTTCGACCGACGGGGAGTATAGCTGCGTCGACGGCTGCGGTATGCTCACCTATCCCGAGAGCGAGCTGACCGGCATGGCCGGCACGATCACCACCATCACCTTTACGCCGTCAAACGCCGTGCTCAAGCGCACAGGCGCTGTCACGAGCCGGATGGTCTTTGCCCCCGGCACGCGCAACACGTTTTTGTACCAGACGCCGTACGGCACGAGTACGGTCGGACTGGAAACGCAGCGCTACCGCTCCACGCTCGGCGAGCGCGGCGGCGTGCTGGAGCTGCTGTATGTTGTGGATTTTGACCACGCCTGCGCCAACCGCAACCAGCTTAAGATCACCGTCAGAGAACAATAAAGATTATAGAATAGAGGGTAACTGATTATGGCCAATCGAATCGAACAGGCACGCGCCGCTGTGGATGCGTGCATCCGGGAAGCATATCTGCGTGCCGTCGCCGCGGGCGAACTGCCCGAGGGCGCGGAGATCCGCGGCGGCGTTGAGCAGCCGAAGGACACCGCCAACGGCGACTTTGCCGCAAACCATGCCATGGCATCGGCCAAGACCATGCACATGGCGCCGCGCAAGATCGCCGAGGCGCTCATCGCGCACATGGAGCTCGGCGGCTCATGGTTTTCCGGCGTTGAGGCGGCAGGCCCGGGCTTTTTGAACTTCCGCCTGTCCGACAAGTGGTATCAGGACGTGCTGTCCGCCGTCGAGAGCTCCGGCGCGGACTACGGCCGCGTGGACGACGGTCACGGGGAGAAGGTCATGGTGGAGTTCGTGTCCGCCAACCCAACCGGCCCCATGACGATCGGCAACGCGCGCGGCGGCGTGCTCGGCGACGCGCTCGCGTCCGTGCTCGAGCGCGCGGGCTACAATGTCTGGCGTGAGTTCTATGTCAATGACGCCGGCAATCAGGTCGACCTGTTCGGCAAGTCCATCGAGGCGCGCTACCTCCAGCTCATCGAGGGTGAGGATGCGGTCGAATTCCCGGACAACGGCTACCACGGCGACGACATCAAGGCGCTCGCCAAGCTCATCTACGAGCGTGACGGCGACAAGTACCTCACCGTGCCGAGCGCCGAGCGCTGCGCGGCGTTCGTGGCCTTCGGTCTGCCGTACAACATCGCGCGCATGCAGCGCGACCTTGAGCGCTACCGCATCCACTTTGACCAGTGGTTCCTCGAGAGCAGCCTGCATAGCTCCGGCTACGTGGCCGAGACCGTGCAGCTGCTCACGGATGCCGGCCTGACGTATGAAAAGGACGGCGCGCTCTGGCTGCGCAACACCGACCTCGGCGCCGATAAGGACGAGGTCCTGCGCCGCTCGAACGGCTTTTATACCTACTACGCGGTCGACATCGCCTATCACCGCAACAAGTTCATCGAGCGCGGCTTTGACCGCGTCATCGATGTCTGGGGCGCTGACCATCACGGCCACGCCATCCGCTTTGCCGCGACCATGCGCGCGCCCGCGCTCGGCCTTGAGGGACGCAAGCTCGATTTCCTCATCATGCAGATGGTGCGCCTCATGCGCGGCGACGAGATCGTCAAGGTCTCCAAGCGCACGGGCAAGGCGCTCTCGCTCGCCGACCTCATGGACGAGATCGGCGTGGACGCCTGCCGCTTCTTCTTCAACGCCAAGCCGGACACGCACCTCGAGTTCGACCTCGACCTCGCCGTGCGGCAGGACAGCGAAAACCCCGTCTACTACGTCCAGTATGCGCACGCGCGCATCTGCACGCTGCTGGCTGCCATGGCGGAGAGCGGCTGCACCGTGCCTGCCGCTGCGGATGTCGACGCAGCGCTGCTCTCGACGCCGCAGGAGCGCGAGCTCATCAAGCAGCTCGCCATGCTCCCGGAGGAGATCCACCTCGCTGCGCGCGATTACGATCCCAGCCGCATCAACCGCTATGTGACGGAGCTGGCCGCGCGTTTCCACCGCTTCTACAATGTCTGCCGCATCAAGGACGCAGAGCCCCTCGTGCGCGACGCCCGCCTGAAGCTGGCCGATGCGACGCGCTGCGTGCTCGAGATCGGTCTGGGCATCATCGGCGTGACTGCACCGGAAAAAATGTGATTCGTACAAACACAAGCTGCCCTCTCCCGCGTATGCGGGGGAGGGCAGCTTGTTCGTATAGGCCCGAAAACGGCAACAACGTGCCGCCGGAGAGTGGCGACACGTTGCTGTCGAGAGAGCAAAAATAAGAAGAGAAAAGAAAAGAAATCGGAAGAACGTTGAGTTAATTTATTAACTAACGTGATTATTTTATAACACATTCCGTCGGCTTTGTAAAGCAAAAAGTGCGTATTTTTGCAAAATAGGCGTTTTGTCAAGAAAATATCAACCTCGCCGTCTGCTTTTGTGCACTTTGTCGTCCGCCTATGTACCCCAGAGACAGCGCACCAGCGCTGCGGCCGTGACAAAGCCGGTCACGTCGGCGACGATGGCGGCGGGGATCGCCCAGCGGCTGTGCCGGATGCCGCATGCGCCGAAATAGACCGCCAGCACGTAGAACGTCGTCTCGGTTGAGCCGAGCATGACGGCGGCGGTGCGCCCGATGCGGGAATCTGCGCCGTAGGTCTGGATGATGTCGCTTGCGGCGGCCAGCGCACCGCTGCCGCTGATCGGCCGCACGAGCAGCAGCATCGCCGTCTCCGGCGGGATGCCGAGCCAAGCCAGCACGGGCGCACACAGCCGCGTGAGCGCCTCGAGCGCGCCGGATGCGCGCAGCATGCTCACCGCCGTCAGCAGCGCCACAAGCGCAGGGAAGATGCGCATGACGGTTTTCAGCCCGTCGCGCGCGCCGTCAGTCAGCGCAGAGAACACATCCGTCCCGGTCAGCACGCCGCAGAGCCCGACACCGGCCAGCAGCAGCGGCACGGTCAGTGTCAGCAGTCCACTTACGGCCATATGCGCGCGAGCCCCCTTCCGGCCAGCAGCCCCGCCGTGACCGAGCAGAGTGAGCTCACCCATACGGCGGGCAGAATGTCGAACGGCACGGCAGCGCCCGCTGCCTCGCGCACGGCGGCGATCGTGACCGGCAGCAGCTGGATCGAGGCTGTGTTGAGCACCACAAGCAGGCACAGCTCGTCGCTGGCGGTGTCGCCGCGCAGCTCGCGCGCCATTGCCTGGGCCGCGCGCACACCGGCCGGTGTCGCTGCGTTGCCGAGCCCGAGCAGATTCGCGCTCACGTTCATGCTCAGCGCATCGAGCGCCTGCACATCGCGCGCGGCGTGCGGGAACAGCCGCCGCAGCACAGGCCGCAGCAGCCGCGACAGCCCGCCTGCGATGCCGCAGCGCCGCATGAGCTCCATCACGCCCGACCAAAGGCAGATCATACCGCCCACCGTCAGGCAAAAATCCACAGCCTGCTGCACGCCCTGCGCCGCCGCAGCACCGAGCTGCGCACCGCGTCCGGACGCCGCGCCGAAGGCCAGCGCGACGCATATCATGCTGACCCATATCCGGGACAGTGCCATTTTGGTCGCTCCTTTCTATCAAAAAATTTAAGTTTTCGGTGATTATTCACAAAAAATAATTATGCGCAAGGGAACCAAAATATGCAAATGGTAGAAAAGCGTAAATTAGCTGTGAACGTTTGTCGAATCCGTTGACATTTTGACAACCTTTGGTATAATGCAGTTGTTGAAATGAATGATTTTTGAGTCATCCTTTCCCTTATCCCATACGTATTGGAGGACACATTTATGAAATCTACCGGTATTGTTAGAAAAGTAGACGAGCTCGGCCGCATCGTGCTTCCCATCGAGCTGAGAAGAACGCTCGGCATCGAGGAGAAGGACCGCATCGAGATCTTTGTGGATGGTGAGTCCATCATCCTGCGCAAGTATCAGCCGGCCTGCATCTTCTGCGACAACGCGAAGGACATCATCAACTACAAGGGCAAGAACATCTGCCCCGACTGCATCCGCGCCATGAATGAAAAGCTCTGAGCGGAGCTGAAAAAAGTCCCCTGACCGCTGGTCAGGGGACTTTTTTGCGCCAAAAATCAAAATATTATTTTGATAGAAGATCCTGCCATCTACGCTCAGGCGTTGAGCGCCATCTGGTACAGCTCGTTTTTGCCGAAGCCGGTGTCGGCGGCGGCGAGCTTGCACGCCTCCTTGAGCGCGCGGCCCTCGCTGCGGTAGCGCGCCACGATCTCCAGCGCCTGCTCGGCCGTGACCTCGGGCTCGGAGCGCTCGGGCGCGCCGCGCAGCACGAGCACGAATTCGCCCTTCGGCGCGTTTTCGGTGAAGTGCGCCACGGCGCCGTCGAGCGTCGTGCGCAGTGTCTGCTCGTGCAGCTTTGTCAGCTCGCGCGCAAGCGTGATCTCCCGCTCGCCGCCGAACGTGTCGCGCAGGTCGTTGAGTGTGCGCAGCAGCTTGTGCGGCGCTTCGTAGAAGAGCATGGTGCGCGTCTCGCCCTGCAGCCGCTGCAGGTGCTCGCGGCGGGTTTTGCCGCTCACGGCGAGAAAGCCCTCGAAGCAAAACTGCTGCGTCGGCAAGCCGGACACGGCCAGCGCGGCGATGGCGGCGCACGGGCCGGGGATGACCTGCACGTCGATGCCCTGCTCGGCGCACTGACGCACGATGTCCTCGCCGGGGTCGGAGATGGCGGGCATGCCGGCGTCGGTCACGAGCGCGCACGTCTCGCCCGCGAGCAGCCGCGCGACGATCTTCTCGCCGCTGGCGTACTTGTTGTGCTCGTAGTAGCTCACGCACGGCTTTCTGATCTCAAAGTGGTTGAGCAGCTTTGCGGTCACGCGCGTGTCCTCGGCGGCGATGAAGTCGGCGCGGCGCAGCGTCTCCAGCGCGCGCACGGACAGGTCGCCGAGGTTGCCGATCGGCGTGCCGACCAGATACAGTGTTCCGCTCATGGTTGCGTCCTCCTGTGATAAATTCTGCAGATCTCGTCCGAGTCCGCGCCGTCGGGCGTGCACAGCGCCAGCGGCGGCGAAACGGTGAGACCCGGCTTTCCGCCGCGGCGCGCCTCGACCAGTACGAGGTTGGGCGCGGCGTCCGCCTTGTATGCCACGGTGCGCAGGCGCTTGGGCTCGAGCCCTGCGGCCGTGAGCGTGCACAGCAGCTCGCTGAGCCGCTCCGGCCGGTGTACGAGCGCGGCCGAGCCGCCCCAGCGCGTGAGATAGGCCATGGCGGCGCAGATGTCCTGCATGGTGCAGGTGCGCTCGTCGCGCGCGTGCGCCCGCATCGGGTCGGGCGAGGTGTAGCCGCTGCCGGCGGCGAAATACGGCGGGTTTGCAACGACGAGGTCGAAGCTCCCGGCGGGGAGCAGCGTGCGGTGCGCGCGCAGGTCGGCGCAGAGGATCTGCGCCCGGTCGCTCAGGCCGTTTGCTCTGATGTTGTCGCGCGCGAGCTGTGCCGCGTCCGGCTGCAGTTCAATGCCGACGGCGGTCGCCTGCTCCAGCGCGCGCAGCAGCAGCACTGTCAGCACGCCCGCGCCGCAGCCGAGGTCAGCAATGCGCCGTGCGCGGCGCTGCGCCGCAAAATCGGCCAGCAGCACGCTGTCCGTGCCGAGGGCAAACCCCGCGCCGGAGCGCACAAAGCGCGGTCCGCCGGGCCACAGGTCGTCAAATTCCGGTTGGGTCATGGCGCACGCTCCTTCCGTTGCCGTCATATAGACAGAGGCGATATGCAGCTTGCATATCGCCTCATTCGTTTGCGTTGTTCTCCGAGCGGAACTCAGTCGACGGAGATCGCACCCACCGGGCAGTTCGCAGCGCAGGTGCCGCACTCCATGCAGCTGTCCGCGTTGATGACGTACTTGCCGTTGCCCTCGGAAATTGCCTCAGCCGGGCAGTTGGCGGCGCAGGTGCCGCACATGACGCAATCATCGCTGATAACAAAAGCCATTGTCGTTACCTCCTATGTTTTTCACCGGGTATCGCTACCACTGGTATGAGAGCCATTGTAGCACAAAAATCTGAAAAATCAACCGCGTTTTTCGAAATTCGAAAATGTGTGCTGATTAAAACCCGGGAAGACGTGGAAATAATACAAATCAGTTTCCCGGATTCGGCACATTCCTTGCGCCGGCCGGAGGATAATAGAGGCGTATGACCGGCGAAGGAGGCAAACGATCTATGCGCGGCAGTGAAAGGTTTACACAGCGGGCATCCACGGCGATCCGCAAGGCACACGATGCGGCGGCGGGAATGGGGCACAGTTATGTGGGCACGGAGCATATCCTGCTCGGGATCATCCGGGAGGGAGAGGGGCTCGGCGCGCGCATTCTGGCGGACAACGCGCTTACCGATTCCGTGCTCACGCGCATGGTCACGGAGACGGTCGGGCGCGGCGTGCCCGGCACGCCCGAGCAGGGACTCAGCCCCCGCGCGCGGCACGTCATCGAGCTGGCCGCCGAGGATTCCAACCGCCTCGGTCACTGCTATGTCGGCACGGAGCATCTGCTCATGGGCATCCTCCGCGAGGCGGACAGCGCCGGGGCGCGTATCCTTGTGGCGGCGGGCGGCGACCTCAACAAGATCTATACGGACATCATGGACGTCTTTGGCCGCCCGGAGTATAAGCCCCGGCCGCAGCAGGGCGCGCCGCGCGCACAGCCGCGCCGCGCTGCCGAGACGAAAACGCTCGACCAGTACGGCCGCGACCTCACGGAGCTTGCCGCAGCCGGACGTATGGACCCGGTCATCGGCCGCGACCGCGAGATCGAGCGCGCCATCCAGATCCTCTCGCGCCGCAGCAAGAATAATCCCGTGCTCATCGGCGAGCCCGGTGTCGGCAAGACGGCGGTGGCCGAGGGGCTCGCGCAGCGCATCGCCGACGGCAGTGTGCCCGAGGACCTGAAGTGCAAGCGCATCGTGAGCGTGGATCTGACGGCCATGCTTGCAGGCACAAAGTACCGCGGCGATTTTGAGGAGCGCGTCAAATGCGTCCTGCAGGAGGTGCAGCGTTCAGGCAGCGTCATCCTCTTCATCGACGAGCTGCACACGATCGTCGGCGCGGGCTCTGCCGAGGGCGCGATCGACGCGGCGAACATCCTCAAGCCCGCACTCGGGCGCGGCGAGCTGCAGATCATCGGCGCGACGACGCTTGAGGAGTACCGCAAGTATATTGAAAAGGACGCGGCGCTCGAGCGGCGCTTTCAGCCCGTGCGTATTGCAGAGCCAACGCCCGAGCAGAGCCTGCAGATCCTGCGCGGCCTGCGCGCGCGGCTCGAGGCGCACCACCGCCTGAAGATCACGGACGAGGCGCTCGACAAAGCGGTCGCACTCTCGGTGCGCTATATCGGCGACCGCTGGCTGCCGGACAAAGCCATTGACCTCGTCGACGAGGCGGCCTCACGTGTGCGGATGCAGGCGCTGGTGCAGCCCGAGCGGGTGCACGCGCTCGAGACGCAGCTCGCCGCCGCAGCGGCGGAGATGGAACGCGCCGTGCGTGCGCAGGACTTTGCGCGTGCGGCCGCCCTGCGGGAGCGTGAACAGAAGCTGCGTGCGGAGCTGCGCATGCAGCGCAGCCGCTGGGAGCAGGCCAATTCCGGCTCTGTGCGCGCCGTGACGGGCGAGGACGTGGCCGAGATCGTCTCGCTCTGGACGGGCATCCCGGTCGCGGGCATCACGTCGAGCGAGAGCCAGCAGCTGCTGCAGATGGAGGCGTCGCTGCGCCGCCGCGTCGTCGGGCAGGAGGAGGCGGTGTGCGCGGTCTCGAACGCCATCCGCCGCAGCCGCGTCGGGCTCGGCGATCCGAACCGGCCGATCGGCAGCTTTCTCTTCCTCGGACCGACCGGCGTCGGCAAGACGGAGCTTTGCCGCGCGCTTGCCGAGGCGCTCTTCGGCGATGAGCAGGCGCTCATCCGCGTGGATATGTCGGAATATATGGAGCGGCACAGCGTGTCGCGGCTCATCGGCTCGCCGCCGGGGTATGTCGGACACGAGGAGGGCGGTCAGCTCACGGAGAAGGTGCGGCGCAAGCCCTATGCCGTCGTGCTCTTCGACGAGATCGAAAAGGCGCACGAGGACGTCTTTAACCTCCTGCTGCAGGTGATGGAGGACGGGCAGCTCACGGACTCGCTCGGGCGCAAGGTGAACTTCCGCAACGCGGTCGTGGTCATGACCTCGAACGTCGGGGCGAAGGCCATCACCGACAGCCGCCGCAGTCTCGGCTTTGCCCAGCAGACGGGCGCGGACGCGGGGCGCACGGATGCCGAGATCCGCAGCATGGTCATGTCCGATCTGAAAAAGACGTTCCGGCCGGAATTTCTCAACCGCGTCGACGAGATCATCGTCTTTCACAAGCTCACGCGCGCCGATACCCGTCGGATCGCGCAGAAGCTCCTCGGCACGGTCAACCGGCGCATGGAGCGCGCGGGCGTGGAGCTGCGCGTGCCGGATGCGGCGCTCGATGCGCTCTCGGCGACGGGCTACGACCCCGTGTACGGGGCGCGGCCGCTGCGCCGGGCGATCCAGAGCACGATCGCCGATCAGGCGGCGGGGATGCTGCTCGACGGCTCGCTCCGGCGCGGCGATGTGGTCACGGCGCAGGTGCGGGAAGGAAAAATTGTTTTGACGAAAACGTACGAACGTGGTATGATAACGCCCTGAATGTAATCTGGACGGAGGCGTACCCCAATATGGCACAGAATATGCAGACGGAAAACAAGGCGGTCTATCTCGACCCGTTTCGTTATAATGAGTTCGAGGGCTTCAATTCCCACAACCACATCGTCGTCACCGAGGTCGGCGACGGCACCAGCGTCGTCGAAGTCAAGCTCGTGCAGGAGAGCCTCAACCCGCTCGGTATGGCGCACGGCGGGCTGATCTTCACGCTCTGCGACGTGGCGACCGGTGTCGCTGCGCGCACCGGCGGACGCATCACCGTGACGCTCGACAGCAACATCCACTTCCTGCGCCGCGCCAAGGACACGGAAAAGCTCGTGGCGCGCGGCCGTGTGGTCAAGGCAGGCCGCACGACCGGCCTTGTCACGGCGGAGGTGTTCGACGATACGGACAAGCTCATCGCGACCGCAGACATGACGGTTTACTATGTGGACGAGAACACATACACGGACACCGCGGCGCAAAAGTAAGCACGGAATAAGAAAAAGAGACGTCTGGAGACGTCTCTTTTTTTGTTCAGCCTTCGGCGCGGATGAGCGCCGTGCCGGGGTAGTAGTGCGCGAGGATGTCGGCGTAGCCGCTGCCCTGCACTGCCATGACATTTGCGCCGTACTGGCTCATGCCGACGCCGTGACCGCTGCCCGTGACGGTGAAGGTGAACGCTCCGCTGCCGTACGTGACGGTAAACGCCGCTGAGCGCAGGGAAAAGAGCGCACGCACCTGCGCGCCCGTGAGCGTCTCCGAGCCGACGGGGATGCTCGCCACGCGGCCGCTGTCATCGAGCACCGGCGCGCCGAACCATGTGCTCGGATCGTCGCCGAGCACACAGTCCGGATAACGGTCCAGCACGGCATCCTGCACGGCGTCGGCTGCGATCTCGGCCGTGGAGACGTAGTTCGGCACGTCCTGCGCCGTCTCCGGGGAGGACACGCTCACAAGATACGGCGCATCACCGCCCCAGAGTGCGGCGCTGCACTCGGTCGACCCGGCGGACGCGGCGTGAAACACCGCACGGATGAGCTGCCCGTCGTAGACGAGATACTGCCCGTCCGTGTCGGCAACGGCCTGCCGGATGCGCGTCATGTTGTGCGCATAATCCTTGCCCCACTGCGCGCGCAGCGCCGCATCGTTCTTGTGCGCGCAGCAGCAGGTGTACCGGTCGCAGATGCCGGCCTCCGGATGGTTTGCGCCGCCGCCGCGCACGCGCCGGAGGATGTAGGTACGCGCGGCGACGGCCTGTGCCCGCAGCGCCTCGGGCGCGAAGGAGGCGGGCATCTCGGCGGCTACCACGCCGGGCAGCCAGTCGGCCATGGTCGTTTCGATGAGCGCATCACCGCACAGTGCCGTGATGGGCGTTGCGCCGTCGGGCGCGACGTTGTCCGACACCGGTACGGACGGAGCGGGCGGTGAAGCCTCCTCTCCGGCCGGGGTGAGCGTGACCGCAAGCCACGGGATCAGCAGCGACAGCGCCACGAGCAGCAGCGACAGCAGAAAAACCCTGCGCATCCGCACCGCCTCCTTTCTGCCGCGCGGGGCGTTTTGTGCCTTGACGCAGCGGGGAAATCAGTATAAAATAGCTCTGTTAAATATGTATTGGGACAGGTAGTTTGTTATGCGCAAAAATGCTTGGGTGATCTGCTGCTGTACAGCTGTGCTGTCGGCATTCGGGATCTTTTTTCGCTGGCTGCAGGATCAGGCCTGCTTTGAGGCCGAGACCGGCCTTGCCGTACACGGAAGCATCTGGCCGTACGTCGTCGCGCTGATGATTGCCGTTGCCGCGGCGGTGCTGGCCGTCGTGTGCTTCCGGATAAAGAATCAGCCGCACACCAGCTTTCCGGACTCGCTTCCCGCGGCGTTCGCGGCGTCAAAGCGTGCGCGCGCGGTCGGCGGTGTCCTGCTCGGTGTGATGCTCGCGCTCGGCGGCCTTTGGCTGCTGCTGAGCAGCGGCGCGCTCTCCGAGCCCGGCCTGCAGCGTGTGCTTGCCGTGCTCGCGGTCGTGACGGGTGTGGTGTTCGCGCGCCAGATGCTCGCCCCCGGTGAACGGGAGAATGACGCCGGCGCGCTCGTGTGTGCGTCCATGCCGATGGTGCTGCTCGTGTTCTGGCTGATCGTGAGCTACAAGGTCAACATCATCAAACCCACCATCTCTGCCTACGCGGTCGAGATCCTGGCGCTGTGCGCCGCGCTGATCGCGTTTTATGAGCTTGCGGGCTTTGCCTATGGCCGCCCGAAAGCCGTCAAGAGCATTTTTTGGAGCCAGTTTGCGGCGTTCCTGTGCATCACCGCCCTGCCGGATGACCGCGCCGGCGCGCAGCAGCTTATGCTGGTCGCCGTTGCGGGCATGCTGCTGTTTCAGTCTTACCTGACCGCGTCCAACATCCGCCCGGCTGTATCCGGGCCGGCCGGCGGCGCGCAATAAGCTGTGAAAAAAGCCTGCACGGTATATGCCATGCGGGCCTTTTCATATACGGATACCGGCCGTTACCGGGGAGGAGAACATTTATGAACAACATCTTAGCCCAGCTCAACAGCGCACCTATGTACGCGATCTGCGGCGGCATCATCGCATTCGTCGCGGCGGTGTGCGTCGTGTTCCTTGTGCGCTCGTACCGCGCGGGTCTGGCCATCGGCATGGACCCCGCACGCATGAAGCGCGCCATCACGTCGAGCGCCACATTCTCGGTCCTGCCGAGCGTCGGCATCCTGCTCGGCGTCATCGCCCTGTCCGGCAGCCTCGGCACGCCGTGGCCGTGGCTGCGCCTGTCCGTCATCGGCGCGCTGCATTATGAGACGCAGGTCGCGCAGGCTGCCGCCGAGCAGGTCGGCATGCACGCGCTGTCTGCTGCCGAGATGACGCCGCAGGCCTTCACGACGATCGCCCTGCTGATGAGCTTCTGCATCATCTGGGGCATGCTCCTGTCCATCTTCTTCAACAAGCGCTACCTCAGGCGCCTCGGCAACGACGGGGCGAAATCCGCCTCCGGCGTCGGCTTCGGCGACAGCGCCATGACGGCCATGTTCATCGGCCTCGTCTGCGCGTACATTGGCAGCTACATCGGTGCGTTCGTGTCCGGCGAGGGGCTGTTCACCTGCGTCGGCGACTGGACGCCGCTGGTGGTCGTGGCCGTGTCGGCGGCGGCGATGGCGCTGTTTGTGTATCTGGCCGAGAAGAAGAATATGGCATGGCTCGAGAGCTTTTCCATCGCCGGCAGTATGCTCATTGGCATGGCGGCGGCCGTGCTCGTGCGCCTGTAAGGAGGGGATATCATGAACGAAACCGAACGCAAAGTTTATCTGGAACAGTTTAACCGCCGCACGCACGTGCTCGGCCGCGCCGTGTGCGTGATCACGCTGGTGCTGCTTGTCGGTGCGCCGTTTCTCATCGGCACATTCCTCGGTGCGATGCCCGACATGGGCGCCGTCGGCAAGGGCTTTTTGTCCGTCGGCATCGTGTGGGCGGTCTCAAGCGTGGCGGAGTTTCTCATCTACACGCCCATGCTCGGCGCGGGCGGCGGCTACCTTGCCTTCATCACCGGCAACCTCATCAACATGAAGATCCCGTGCGCGGTCAATGCGCGCGACATTGCCGGCACCAAGACCGGCACTGCGGAAAACGAGATCATCTCGACGCTCTCGATCGCGACAAGCTCGCTCGTGACTATCGTCGTGCTCGCGCTCGGCGTGGCGCTGCTCGTGCCGCTGCAGCCCGTGCTGCAGAGCCCCGTGCTCCAGCCGGCGTTTGCAAACGTCGTCCCCGCGCTCTTCGGCGCGATGGCGTACCAGTACTTCCGCAAGAACATCCGCGTTGCCATTGCACCGCTGGTTATGATGAGCGTGCTGTTCATGCTCGTCCCGTCGCTGACGGGCTCGACCAGCTTCATGATCGTTCCGAGCGGCGCGCTGGCCATCGGCATCGCCTACGCGCTCTACCGCAAACAGAATCAGGAGGGTGAAACAAAATGAAATTCCGTCCCGGATATCTCGCGCTCGCACCGCTGGCCCCGCTGAGAGCGGCGGTGGCGCACGCCGTGCTCATGCCGAAGAAAAAATCCGCCTATCAGCCGCAGCCGGATGCAGACCGCGCCATGGCTTACGCTGAAAAGCTCGCCGCCATGATCCGCTGCGACACCACGTCGTATGCCAACGTCTACGCCCCGGAGCGCTTCGAGCGCTTCCACGCGCAGCTTGCGCAGCTGTTCCCGCTCGTGCACGAAAAGCTCGAGCGCACGGTCATCGACGGCAACCTGCTCTTCTATTGGAGGGGCAAGGCACACGACCGCCCGATCGTGCTCATGAGCCATCAGGACGTCGTGCCCGCCGAGGGCACATGGTCGCACGCGCCGTTTTCCGGCGACATTGCCGACGGCAAGGTCTGGGGACGCGGGGCGTCGGACACCAAGGCCTCGCTCATGGCGTTTTTCCAGGCAGTCGAGGAGCTGCTTGCCGCCGGGTATGAGCCCGCCAACGACGTCTATCTCTCCTCGTCCTGCACGGAGGAGTGGGCGGGCGACGGCGCGCCGAAGCTCGTCGCCGAGCTCAAGCGCCGCGGTGTGCGCCCGTTTCTCGTCTGCGACGAGGGCGGCGGCATCATCACCGAGCCGATCGGCGGCATCCCCGGCAACTTTGCCATGGTGGGCGTGTTTGAAAAGGGCAAGGCGGACGTGAAATTCACCGCCCGCAGCAACGGCGGCCACGCCAGTGCGCCGATGGCGAACAGCCCCATCGCGCGCCTGTCCGCGTTCGTGACGGACGTGGAAAAGCACGATCCGTTCCGCAGAAAGTTCCTGCCGGAGGTCTCGGCCATGTTCGCGCGCCTTGCGCCCTATGCACCGTTCGGCCTGCGGCTCGTGATGGGCAACCTCTGGCTGTTCCAGCCGCTGATGAAGATCGTGCTGCCGCGCGTATCGGCGCAGGCAGGCGCGATGCTGCACACGACGATCGCCTTTACGATGCAGTCCGGTGCGGACGCGTATAACGTCCTGCCGCAGGAGGCAACGCTGGGTGCGAACATGCGCTTCATCCCGCATCAGGGTGAGCAGGAGAGCCTTGCCATCATCCGCCGCCTTGCCGAAAAGCACGGTCTGGAGATGGAGGTCATCCACGCCAATGACTACTCCGAGACCGTGGACATCCACGGCGAGGCCTTCCGTCAGGTGGAGCAGGTCATCGGCGAGACGTTCCCGGGCCTGCCCGTGAGTCCCTATGTCATGACCGGCGCGACCGATGCGCAGTTCTATCAGGAGATCTGCAGCAACTGCCTGCGCTTTGCGCCTGTGGTCTTCGGTCCCGAGCAGATGAAGGGCATGCACGGCATCGACGAGAACATCGAATATAACTGCCTGCCCGGCGCGGTCGATTTCTACAAGAACCTGATCCGCGCGCAGGAGCGATAAAGCCGAACACAAAAAGCAAACCGCCCCGGTGAAAACCGGGGCGGTTTGCTGTAGTGCATGGTTTATTCAAACGAGATCATGTAGTAATAGACCGGCTGGCCGCCGTCGACTACGTTCACGTCCGACATCGGCAGACGCCCGCCGATCAGCTCGGCTGCGTGCTGCGCGGCATCGGCCTGCACGTCCTCACCGTAGTAGATGGAGACGATTTCGGGGTCGAGATCCGTGGCGGCATCGGCGATCGTAAGCAGCACCTTGTCCAGGTCCGCGTTGCTGCCGAGCAGCGCACTGTCCATCAGCGCCAGATACTCGCCCTTGTGGATATCGTGCCCGTCGAAATCGGAGTCGCGCGCGGCGTAGGTGACCTGCGCGGTGTGCACGCTCTCGATCGCGGCGCTCATCTCGGCCTCGATCACGTCCTCGGCGCTCGCCGGGTCGAACGAGAGCATCGCGGTGATGCCCTGCGGCACGGTCTTGGTCGGAATGACGATGACCTTCTTGTCCGACAGCGGGATGCACTGCTGGGCGGCCATGATGATGTTCTTGTTGTTCGGCAGCACGAACACGATCTCCGCCGGGGTCTTGTTGACCTCAGTGAGGATGTCCTCCGTGGAGGGGTTCATGGTCTGGCCGCCGGTGACGACGCGGTCGACGCCCAGCTCGCGGAAGAGGTCCGCCATGCCTTCGCCGGCGGACACGGCCACGACGCCGAACTGCTTTTCGGGCGCGGCGACGGCGGGCTCGCTCTCAGCCTCGGCCTCGGGTGCGGCGGGGGCGTCGCTGCCGGAGAGCGCGGTGTGCTGGTTGCGCATATTTTCGATCTTCACGGTCTGGAGCGGGCCGTAGGTCAGCGCCTCGGTCAGCACCTCGCCGGGCACGTTCGTGTGCACGTGCACTTTGATGATCTCGTCATCATCGACCACGACGACGCAGTCACCGAGGTTGTTGAGGAACGAGCGCAGCAGCTCGGGGCTCTTGCTGTTTTCACGCGCCACGATAAACTCCGTGCAGTAGCCGAACGTGATCTCTCCGGTGTCGAACTCGGAGAAGTCCGCGCCCTCTTTCGGTGCGGCGGCGGCAGCCGGAGCGGCCGCGGTCACGGGGGCGGCGGTACGGCCCTGCAGGTAGCCGAGCATGGCGTCCATGACGAGCACGAAGCCCTCGCCGCCGGCATCGACCACGCCTGCGCGGCGCAGCACGGGGTTGATGTTCTGCGTATCGGCCAGCGCCTCGCGCGCGGCGGCGAGCAGCGCCTCGAGCATGGCCTCAAAGTCCGTGCTCTCCTTGGCAAACTCCACGGCGGCCTGCGCACCCAGACGGCTGACGGTGAGGATCGTGCCCTCGGCCGGCTTCATGACGGCCTTGTAGGCGGCGTCCACACCGGCGGAGACGGCGGCGGCAAACTCTGCGGCGTTGGCGTTCTCGCGGCCCTTGAGGGACTTGGCGATCCCGCGGAACAGCAGCGACAGGATGACGCCGGAGTTACCGCGCGCACCGCGCAGCAGGGCGCTGGCGGCGCAGTCGGCCACGGCGCCGACGGTGTCGGTCTGCTTGCGGCCGAGCTCGATGGCGGCGGAGTTCATCGTCAGGCTCATGTTCGTGCCGGTGTCACCGTCCGGAACAGGAAAGACGTTGAGCTCGTTGATGCGTTGTTTGTTTTCTTCCAGTGCCGCGTTCGCGCACAGGAGCATCTCCCGAAGCGCTGCGGCATCAATAATTTCTCTCAAATCTGTACACCTCCGACGGGGGAAATGAAAATGGCCCGGAAGCGCGGCTCCCGGGAGGGGAAGCGATGCGAAATGTCCCTGCTCAATCGAGGAACATAGAATCCACGAATACGTCCACACGCGCAACGGGCACGCCGGTGGCCTGATTGACCTTATAGCTGACCTCGTTGATGATGCTGTGGGCGAGCGCGGAAATGTTCACGCCGTGATCGACTGCGATGTGCAGCTCGAGCGAGATGCTCCCGTCGTCGGCGAACGTGGCGTTGACGCCCTTGGACATGGATTCTCTGCGCAGAAGCTGGAACGGACCGCTGTCCTTGCTGCGGCCGACCATGCCTTTCACGCCGAAGCAACTGGTCGCGGCGTCGCCTGCAAGGTTTGTGAATACTTCGTTGGTGATGCTGATGGTGCCATTCGATTGTTCGATTTTGACCATGTAGACAGCCCCTTTCTTAACAGCAGTGATATATTATATAACAATAGGTGAGAAATCACAAGCGAAAAAACAGCGAAAAATGCAGGCGTTTTCCGTGAAAATGCCGGTTTTTCCTCAGAAACTTGCATGTTTTCAATAATAACGTTTCGAAATATGAAATACGAATCAAAAAACTATTATTTACGTTTTTTTGCAACTGTGTTATCATATTGACGCGAATGGGTTGATAGGTACCCATTGCACAAATATAGGCTAACGCATAAGAGAAATAGGAGATGAAGTTTATGGCAAGAAAGCTCGTTACGATGGACGGCAACAATGCTGCCGCCCACGTGTCCTACGCCTTTACGGAAGTGGCTGCCATTTACCCGATCACCCCGTCGAGCCCGATGGCCGACCTGGTCGATCAGTGGTCCGCCGCCGGCCGTAAGAACATCTTCGGCACGAAGGTCCGTGTGCAGGAAATGCAGGCAGAGTCCGGCGCAGCCGGCGCTGTCCACGGTTCGCTGAATGCCGGCGCTCTGACGACGACGTATACCGCCTCTCAGGGCCTGCTGCTCATGATCCCGAACATGTACAAGATGGCAGGTGAGCTGCTTCCGGCCGTCTTCCACGTGACGGCGCGCGCACTCGCTTCGCACACCCTGTCCATCTTCGGTGACCAGTCCGACGTTATGGCCTGCCGCCAGACCGGCTTCGCCATGCTCGCCGAGGGCAACGTGCAGGAAGTCATGGATCTGTCCCCCGTGGCGCATCTGGCCGCCATCAAGGGCCGTGTTCCGTTCCTGAACTTCTTTGACGGCTTCCGTACCTCGCACGAGATCCAGAAGATCGCCGTCTGGGATTATGATGATCTGGCTGATATGGTGGACATGGATGCGGTCAATGCCTTCCGTCAGCGCGGTCTGAACCCGCAGCATCCGCAGATGCGCGGCAGCATGAAAACGGCGACATCTTCTTCCAGAACCGTGAGGCGTCCAACAAGTACTACGACGCCGTGCCGGAGCTGGTCGAGGAGTACATGGCGAAGATCAATGCCAAGATCGGCACCAACTACCAGCTGTTCAACTACTACGGCGCCCCGGATGCTGACCGTGTCATCATCTCCATGGGCTCCATCTGCGACGTGGCTGAGGAGGTCATCGACTACCTCAACGCCCACGGCGAGAAGGTCGGCCTCGTGAAGGTTCGCCTGTACCGTCCGTTCCGTGCCGACAAGCTCATCGCGGCCATCCCGGCGACCTGCAAGAAGATCGCCGTGCTCGACCGCACGAAGGAGCCCGGCGCACAGGGCGAGCCCCTGTACCTCGACGTTGTCACCGCGCTGGCCAACGCCGGCCGCAATGACATCGTCGTCACCGGCGGCCGCTACGGCCTCGGCTCCAAGGACACCCCGCCGGCCTCCGTGTTCGCGGTCTACGAGGAGCTCAAGAGCGAGAACCCGAAGCGTCAGTTCACCATCGGCATCGTTGACGACGTGACCAACCTCTCCCTGCCGGAGCATGACGCGCCCGACACCTCCGCCGAGGGCACCATCGCCTGCAAGTTCTGGGGTCTCGGCGGTGACGGCACCGTCGGCGCCAACAAGAACTCCATCAAGATCATCGGCGACCATACCGATAAGTTCGTGCAGGCCTACTTCCAGTACGACTCCAAGAAGACCGGCGGCGTGACCATCAGCCACCTGCGCTTCGGCGACAAGCCCATCAAGAGCCCGTACTACATCAACAAGGCCGACTTCGTCGCCTGCCACAACCCGTCCTACATCACGAAGGGCTTCCCCATCGTCCGTGACGTCAAGCCGGGCGGCGTGTTCATGATCAACTGTCAGTGGACGCCGGAAGAGCTGGCCCACCATCTTGATGCCGCTTCCAAGCGCTATATTGCTGAAAACAACATCCAGCTCTACACGATCGACGCCATCGACCTTGCGCAGAAGATCGGCATGGGCAAGCGCACCAACACCATCCTTCAGTCCGCATTCTTCTCCCTGGCCAAGGTCCTGCCGGAAGAAGACGCCATCAAGTACATGAAGGAAAAGGCGACGCAGTCCTACTCCAAGAAGGGCATGGACATCGTCGAGATGAACCACAAGGCCATCGACGCCGGCGCCACCGCCTACGTGAAGGTCGACGTTCCCGCCGACTGGGCGAACGCTGAGGACGTTGTCACCGAGCACAACCTCGAGGGCAAGCCCGAGCTCGTCAAGCAGGTCAAGAACATCCTCTTCCCGGTCGACAAGATGGACGGCGATTCCCTGCCCGTCTCCACGTTCGTCGATCATGTCGACGGCCAGTTCGAGCTGGGCGCTGCCGCTTATGAGAAGCGCGGCGTTGCCGTTGCAGTTCCGGAATGGGATTCCAAGAAGTGCATCCAGTGCGGCAACTGCGCATATGTCTGCCCGCACGCCACCATCCGCACGGTCGCTCTGACCGACGAGGAAGCCAAGAACGCACCCGCAGCTGCCAAGATCGTCCCGGTCAAGGCCGGCAAGGGCAAGGGCGTTTATCAGTTCACGATGGCCATCTCCCCGCTCGACTGCATGGGCTGCGGCGTCTGCGTCGGCGCTTGCCCCGAGAAGGTCCAGGCCATCAAGATGGTCCCGCAGGAGACCCAGCTCGATCAGCAGGAAGTCTTCGATTACTGCGTGGCCAAGGTTGCAGACAAGAAGGAGCTCCAGACGCCCGACGTCAAGGGCAGCCAGTTCCGCAAGCCGCTGCTTGAGTTCTCCGGCTCCTGCGCAGGCTGCGCCGAGACCAGCTACGCGCGTCTCGTCACCCAGCTGTTCGGCGACAAGATGTATATCTCCAACGCCACCGGCTGCTCCTCCATCTGGGGCAACCCGGGCGCTACCAACCCGTACTGCACGAATGCCGAGGGCAAGGGCCCCGCATGGTGCAACTCCCTGTTCGAGGACAACGCGGAGCACGGCTTCGGCATGTACCTCGGCCAGAAGGCCATCCGTGACAGCCTGATCGAGAAGACCAAGGCCCTCATCGCTGTCGAGTGGACCAACGCCGACCTGAAGGCTGCCGCCCAGAAGTACCTCGACACCGTCAACGATCTCGAGGCCAACGCCGAGGCCACCAAGGCCTACGTCGCTGCTCTGGAAGAGAACGTCTCGACCGTCGACGAGCTGGCTGCCAACGAGAAGTTCGCGGCTCACGCTGCCGAGCTCAAGGCCAAGGGCGAAAAGTACTGCGACTGCGACGCCTGCGCACTTGGCGCGGACATCCTGTCCAAGAAGGATTACCTCAGCAAGAAGTCCGTCTGGATCTTCGGCGGCGACGGCTGGGCTTACGACATCGGCTTCGGCGGCGTCGACCATGTCCTCGCTTCCGGTGAAGACGTCAACATCTTCGTCTTCGACACCGAGGTCTACTCCAACACCGGCGGACAGGCTTCCAAGGCTTCCAACATCGGCCAGGTCGCACAGTTTGCGGCTGCCGGCAAGGAGACCAAGTCCAAGTCCCTCGCTGAGATCGCAATGAGCTACGGCTATGTCTACGTCGCGCAGGTCGCCATGGGCGCCAACGCCGCGCAGACCCTCAAGGCCATTCAGGAAGCGGAAGCTTACCATGGCCCGTCGCTCATCATCGGCTATGCTCCGTGCGAGATGCACTCCATCAAGGGCGGCATGCAGAACTGCCAGAAGGAAATGAAGAAGGCTGTCGACTGCGGTTACTGGAACATGTTCCGCTTCAACCCGGCCGCGGAGAAGAAGTTCACGCTGGACTCCAAGGCTCCCGCCGGCGGCTATCAGGAATTCCTGATGAACGAAGCCCGCTACAGCCGTCTGACCCGCGAGTTCCCGGAGCGCGCGACCGTTCTGTTCGCAAAGAACGAGGAGAACGCCAAGGAGCGTTACGAGCACCTGCTCAAGCTGGTCGACATGTACGACAAATAAGCAAAATTCCCGTAAAAAGGGCAGTACCGCAAAGGCAGGCCCGCATAAGAAAACAATGAAAAAAGTCCGCCGGAGGCTTCCGGCGGACTTTTTCGCGCAGCGCCGCAGACAGATGATTTTTCGCTCCTGACAAGCAGTTTTTTCGCAGCGCTACTTTGTGTAACGCAAGGAAAAAATGCGAAGTCAGGAGTGAAAAGGCGCTACCTGCGGGCGTTGGTTTCTTGTGCGGGGCTGCCCAAGGTACTGCCCTTTTTTTCTGCATAATCGGCGCGATTCTGCAAACGCTGTCAGAGAGGTGACTGTTATGACAAGCGACGAGACCTTCCGCTACGATCCCACGCCCATGAACCACGCATTCCCCGGCCAGCCGGACGACTGCTTCGACATGGTCAACCAGTACGGCACGTACAACATCCAGAAGACCGCCGACACCGACAACCCCTACCCTGCCATCGCCCAGGGCCTTCCCAAAGTCGGCCACTTCGCCCGCCGCAGCAAAGCGATGTACGACCTGACAGGGAGTCAGAAAAAGAAAAAGTGACCCGCCGCCGCGGACCAAAGGCTCCCTCATCGAGGGAGCCTTGATCCATATGCATTCCCAACGCCTTTTCCTGGGGTGAAAGGCATTTGCCGCATGCAAATACAGAAAACTTCCCCGCAAAAAGGTGCAGTCTGACAAATTCAGACTGCACCTTCTATTGCACGCAAATATTCAAAGGCAACTGCTCGCAAATCCGGTTGCCCTATCAGGCGGCGCGCAGCAGAAACTCGTAGGGTGAGCCTCGAGTGGAACGCCAAACTAAAATCTTGGTTCCTGCCTAAATTCAGAGGCAGGAAACACCAAACGTAACCAAGCACTCTTTTCTTCCATATCTTTTCTCTTGCGAGAGAAAAGATATGGCCGCCGGAGGCGCGTCAGAAACGACCACGACGGAACGAATCCTTGCAAGCAAGGCTTCTTATCCTCTGTGCTCGTTTCTTCCTTTCCAAACCGCAAACTAAATTTGCGGTTTGGGTTTTTTCTATGCAAATCTGCGACAACCTCTCAGGCGCGTAGTTTATGCCATTATTGGTACGCCAGCTCCCCTGAGAGGGGAGCCTGGGGAGGGTCATCTTTTAAACTTTCTGCTTTCCAGCACCGCCTGTTCGTCGCAGCGGTTGTTTTTTTCGTTGGCCTCATGCCCCTTGACCCAGTGGTAGTGCATCTCGTGCTGCCGGGTCAGACCCAGCAGCGTATCCCACAGGTCGGGGTTGAGGGCCGGTTTTTTGTCGGCCTTGACCCAGCCCCTGCGTTTCCATCCCCAGGCCCAGCCCTTCTCCAGCGCGTCAATGACGTATTTGGAATCGGAATACAGCTCCACCTGGCAGGGACGGTTCAGTGCCTCCAGAGCTACGATAGCTGCCATCAGCTCCATCCGGTTGTTTGTAGTTTTCTTGTAGCCTCTGGACAATTCACGCTCATGTAACTGGCCTTTGGTATCAATATACTGAAGAACTGCTCCGTAGCCTCCCGGTCCATCCGGATTTCCCCGGGCTGCACCATCCGTATAGATTTTTACCTGCATATTTGCTTCTCCTTAAATTTTCAATTTTATGTCCATACGCCTGTTTGTTCAAAGTTTACTGCCGGAGACTATGTTGCTTATACCCAGTCTACAAAAAATGTATGATCTTTATAAACTTCGTATTTAACCTTGCTGAAAGTTAACGGTTGTTTTTTGAAAGAACTGTTCATCATAAAATACATATAATTAAAATCTTTCTGTTTAAATCCGGTCAGAGTTCTTGATTTCCCGTTCTTGACATAATTATTGAAAATCGTCATTG
>OIED01000481.1_pt1 | contig 22577 bp, 18 predicted proteins | sample 1581771 | NCBI WGS metagenome assembly OIED01 (sample SAMEA3882546, study PRJEB24775) | human gut metagenome | biome: human-associated habitat; feature: intestine environment; material: feces | place: Netherlands | collected 2009/2010 | reverse complement strand
CAGGAGCAGACCTGTGAGGAGCATCTGCAGATTCTGGATGCTGCTCTGGCAGGGGACTGGGACGGCGCAGCCATGGCGCTGCAGCACCATCTGGAGCTGGCCCGCGATAAGGCCGAGGGCGTCATCAAGGTCATCCGCCTGTGGTAAAAGAATAAAAGTGAAAAGGTCTGCTGCACCGTGCCGGTGCAGCAGACCTTTTTCGCTTTTACGAGAAGGAACACAGCATAGAAGGAAGTCTCCCTCAGATAAGGTGGTTTTCAAGGCAGTAATGATAGACCCCGTCCTCTTCCACAGAGCGGCAGAGGACGGCAGCTCTGGCCTTGACCTCCTCGAGCGCGTTTCCCATGGCGACACCTGTACCGACTGCTTCCAGCATTTCAATGTCGTTCCGTCCGTCCCCAAAGGCAATGGCTTCGGACTTTGAAAATCCATAATGCGCCAAGACCGCCCTTACAGCGTTTCCCTTACCGCAGGAGAGCGGAATGATATCAACTGCCTTGTCCCACCATGCGGTTATCTGTGTGGCGTGGGTTCCCAACAGGATGCGTTCGTATTCAGAAGGGCTGCAGGAACACATGATCTGATAGATATCCTCCTCACAGAGCTTGTCGAAATGCTCGGAGATCACCAGCTTCTCGTTACCGAAGGAAAAATACTGCTCCAAGTCCGGGTCTGTCCCATTTGTCACGATAAAGTGTTCGTTGCTGATGGCAGCCGCCCGGTGCATCTGCTTCAGATTATGCAAAATTCTGCGCTTGTCGTCAGCGTCCAGTGGGTTCTTCGAGATCACTGCATCCTTGCTACGGACATAAGAGCCGTTGAAGGTCAGCCAGAGATCAAAATCAACGCCTTCAAAATGTGGGACGGAGAGGTAGCCTCTGCCTGTCGCCATGCACAGTAAGATCCCTTTTGCCTGCAACTGCTGTAAGGTCTGTACGGTTTGGAATGACGGCACCTTACTGCCCAACTTGAGCAAAGTTCCGTCTACATCAAAAAAAGCGATTTTTATCATACGGTTACCTCCAGCGAAAAACTATTTTCCAGAACGCCGGGGAGCAGGGTATAAACCGATCCTCCGATTCGTTTTTCAAACAGATTTTTTAGCTCAAGCGTTTTCTTCCATCGGTCTATCGTTGCCGGATGGACACCGTACCGAAGCGTTACATCTACAAAACGTTTTTCCAAAAGACAAAATCCGGTGGGCAGCGCCAAGGCATCGCATAGCTGTACCAAACGGTCGTAATCATCATAGACAGCGGTTTGAATGAATTTTTCCATAAAACGGAAATCTTCTTTTGAAACGTCAAAGGTTCCGATAGAAGTGTGGATGTCCTGGATCATAAAAGCATGAGAAATACAGATCTGTCCAGCCTTTTTCCATCCTCGTTCCATACAGAAACGGTATCCGTCGATCAAATGACGTTCAGAACTTACCCCTGCATAACGCCCGATATCATGCAGCAGCCCAAAGCAGTATGCCTGATCTGCATCCATATTGTTGCATTTGGCTGCTATATTTTTACAGGCAAGGGCTACAAAACGGGAATGTCCGATCCAATTTCCGGGATTCTGCTGCCCTGCCCAAGCCAGAGCGGCTTCTGCTGTATTGCAATTCAGCTCCAAGGGGACCGTCCTTTCTCTCATAGCAAAACGCATCCGAAGATCAAAGGTTTTCAAATATGATATGCACTCACGGATCGTGCACTTCTGCTACTATCATTATAACGCCTACAGCCTAAAAATAATATCTTGATGCTGTCAGATGGTGTTGTTATTCTGCCGTTCGTATCGGTACTGACGTGGCGTGCAGCCGACAACCTCCCGAAAAACTTTTCCGAAATAGCTTGAATTTTCCATACCGCAAGCAGCCCCGACCTCTGTAATAGAAGCCTTGCTTTCCGCCAACATCTGGCAGGCGATCTGAATACGGTATGCGGTCAGGTAAGCGATCGGGGTGGTATGAAGGTGTTCACGAAAAATGCGATAGCACTCTCGTTCACTTGTGTAGGCTGCTGCTGCCAACTCCTTGACTGAGAGGTTTTCCGGGTAGTGCTCATGGATATAAATCAACATCAGCTTTATTTTATCGTTGCCTCCGGCAGAGTTCCGATTGGAAGAGCTTCCAGAATGCGATTGCTCCACAAGCATCAACCATAGTTCGGTCAGGATCTCCCGCAGTTTCAACTCATACCCGAATGTATCACAAGACAAACAAAAAGATTCTTTGAGTCGTTTCAGGATTTCTCGCCCTGCCGCATGATCCGGTAAAAGAGGAAGGATCTCAAGTTGTGGGTCAGATGTAATGGGCAGAATGTATTTTTGCTCGATTCGGCTTCCTCGTTCCCCTGCCAGCAGAGAAACATCGAAAATATGAAGAAGCTGCACGTTCTCTTCCGTCTGAGAAATCGCCCTTGTGGTGTGAAGTACGTTGGAATTGACAAAACCACCGCTTCCCGCCGGGAATACAAGTTTTCCACCTGGTGTGGTGTATTCAACGCAGCCGCTTTCCATGTAGAAAAGCTCTACCGCCTGATGCCAGTGCCATGGCACAGTGCTGCCGATGTAGCGATCCAACGTGGCTCTTGAGGCAGTATATGGAAAGTCCTTTGCAAGCTCCGGGATGCGCTCTTCTCTGCTGCCTGGATGGAATTTTATACAATGTACGTCTTTCATGTGGTGCACCACTTCATTCCAGTTTATTAAGCCGAGTATACCATACCCGCCAATGAAAGAACATCCCTGATATGACGACCAAGTTCGCACAAAGCGAACTTGATTCCGCAAAGCAAAAGGCAGAATACCACCGTCATGGTGATACCCTGCCTTTGCTTGCTTACCGCTCTGCGTACTCTCGTCGCAGAACTTGTCGGGGCAAAGCCCCTCCATCTGCTAACGCAGACCGTTCTGTTGCTCAAACACCCCACTGGGGTGTTTGTTGCTGTCGCAAACGCAAACCTCCGATAAACAAAAAACGTACCCGAACCCTTTCTCCTAAAGAATCGGGTTCGGGTACGAACTGTATGGTGGACGGTACAGGACTCGAACCTGTGACCTCCTGCACGTCAAGCAGATGCTCTACCAGCTGAGCTAACCGTCCAGATGTCGTATCGACTTGAGTATGATACCACATTTTTCGCGCAATTGCAAGGGCTTTTTTGAAAAAAGTCTGCCTTTTCCGTTTTTTGCCCCGGAGGATTGGCGCAAAGGCCCCTTTGCGAGGGCTGGCAGGGGAGAGGTGCTCAGAGCGCCCGGCGGATGATATCGTAGAGGATGGGCTTCATGTTGTCGATGTTGTCGGGTTTGCCCTCCAATACAGAGGTGTAGCACACCGATATGCACATGCTGCCCAGGGCGGTGATGCGCTGGTAGATCTCCCGCTCGGTGCGGCCCGCCATCTCGGGGCTGCACATCACGATCTGGAGGACCTTGCGCATCAGCGGCTCGGCCTCCCCGCTGGCTTCGATCTGATCCAGCCCGGGCCAGACAAAGCTGCGCTCCAGGAAGCGGAGCATCAGGGTGTCCGCGCGCAGGGCTTCGATGATATGGTCGATGACAAAGATCATCTGGTCGGGGAAGCTGGTAAGCTCGGCAGCGTGCTGCTCGGCGGCGGCACAGGCGTTGTCCAGCAGCTGGTAGCTCACCCGGGCCAGCAGGGCCTGCGTGACCGAACCCTTATCGGCAAAATAGAGGTAGAACGTGCCCTTGCCCACCTTGGCGCGGGAGGTGATATCCTCCACGCTGGTCTTGGAGGTGCCCCGCTCCAGAAACAGCTCGTAAGCTGCGTCCAGAAGCGCACGGCGCTTTTCCTGTTTCTTTCCTTCCACGGTGCTCATAGCTTGCTGCATCCTCTTTTCTGACGTTGTTTTGTCGTGTAAACAATATTTTAGCAGGGAGAAGGGAAGAGCGCAAGAGCAAAAGCCCCCGGACAAGCTATACAATTTTTGCTTTGTGATAAGAAAACTGACTTTTGGTCATTTTTTATCTTGACACCTTGCGTCGATTGGTTATAATAGTGCTTGCTCAGAAATGACCACGGGTCATTTTAGGGCAGATCCAATCAACTTTCGTATGGAGGGTTCCCATGAAAAAGATCGCACAGAGCATCGTGCGTCTGCGCAAGCTGATCTTAACAGTAGCGGTCCTGCTGTTGATCCCTTCCGCAATCGGCGCGGTTGCTACCCGCATCAACTATGATGTCCTGACCTATCTGCCGCAGGAGCTCGACTCCATGATCGGCGAGGTAGCGCTTGAGGACGACTTCCATCTGGCCTCCACCGGCATGATCACGGTGGAAGGCCTGCCTACCAATGAACTGATCGCCATGAAGAAGGACATTGATGCGGTGCCCGGTGTCACACAGACCTTCTGGCTCAGCGATGTCATCGACCCCAGCATCCCCACCGAGATGCTGCCCGCGGATGTCCAGCAGTTCATGTTCGGTAAAAATGATTCCACCATGCTCATCGTCCGGTTTGATGCGCCCAGCGCCAGCGACGAGACGATGAACGCCGTCCAGCAGATCAAAAAGGTGCTGCGGCACGACTGCTACTTTGGCGGCATGAGCGTCATCTTGCAGGATACCAAGGCACTGATCAATGAAGAAATGCCGCTGTACATCCTGTGCGCTGTGGGTGCCAGTATGCTGGTGCTGTTCCTCTCGCTGGAGAGCACCATTACGCCTGTGTTGTTCATGCTGGGCCTGCTGTTCCCCATTGCATACAACTTTGGCACCAACATCTTCCTGGGTCAGATCAGCTACATCACCCAGGCACTTTCCACGGTGCTGCAGTTGGGCGTGACGATGGACTTCTCCATCTTCCTGCTCCACCGTTATCAGGAGGAAAAGGAACTCCGCTCCTCCAACGAGGAAGCCATGGTGACCGCCATCTGCAAGACCATGACCTCCATCACCGCTTCCTCCCTGACCACCATTGCGGGCTTCCTGGCACTGTGCGCCATGCGCCTGACGCTGGGCCGCGATATCGGTGTTGTTATGGCAAAGGGTGTGGCGCTGGGTGTCATCTGCACCATCGTCATTCTGCCTGCTTTGATCCTGACCTTTGATCAGCAGGTCGAAAAGTACAAGCACCGCACCATCGTGCCCAAGCTGACCAAGCTCAGCTACTTTGTTTCCAAGCACGCAATGCCCATCGTGGTCGTCTTTCTTGTGCTGCTGGTGCCCTTTGTGGTGGCCCAGCAAAAGACCGAGGTCTACTACACCCTGTTCGACTCGCTGCCCCAGGATCTGACCGGCATCGTTGGCACCAACAAGCTGGGCGAGGACTTCGGCATGACCACCTCCCACTTTATTCTGGTGGATGAGGACCTGACCGCAACGCAGGTGTCTGACCTCTGCGATGAGCTCAAGGATGTGGACGGCATCACCCAGGTGGTGAGCCTGGATTCCATCACCGGCCCGGGCTTCCAGACCGAACTGCTGCCCGACAGCGTGACCGAGATCCTGCAGTCCGGCGGCTACAAGCTCATTCTGGCCAACAGCTCCTATAAGACCGGTACCGATGCCATCAACAACCAGCTGACCGAGATGAATGACCTTATCAAGGCGGTTGATCCCAACGGTGTCATCACCGGCGAGGGTGCCATGACCAAGGATCTGATCGAGGTTGCGGACGTGGATTTCAAGAACGTCAACGTCTGGTCGATCATGGCAGTCGCTGCCATCATCCTGATCTCCTTCCGGAGCCTGTCCATCCCTGTGCTGCTGGTTGCCAGCATCGAGGCCGCCATCTCCATCAATATGGGCATCCCGTACTTCACCGGTACCCAGCTGCCCTTCATCGCCAGCATCGTCATCGGCACCATCCAGCTGGGCGCGACTGTGGACTACTCCATCCTGATGACCACCCGTTATCACGAGGAGCGCAGCTATGGCCGCACCCCGCAGGAAGCTGCCCAGCAGTCGCTGGAGCACTGCAGCCAGTCCATCCTGACCAGCGGCCTGACCTTCTTTGCCGCTACCGTCGGCGTGGCCGCCATCAGTAAGATGGAGCTGCTGCAGAGCATCTGCCGGCTCATCTCCCGCGGCGCACTGATCAGTATGGCTGTCATTCTGGTCGTTCTGCCCGCTGCCCTGATGCTGCTGGACTGGGTCATCCGCCACACCACCATGCACTGGCTGGTCCCTGAATCTTCCAACGCCAAGAAGTCTGATAAGGAGTAATTACCATGAAAAAATCGCTTCGTTTCGCCAGTGCGGCGCTGGCGCTGACTCTCGCCGCAGGCATGACCCTGCCCGCCTTTGCAGCCGCCAAGGCCGATTATTCCAAGGATGAGACGGTCTACGCCGTGATGAACGCCGACGGCTCCATCAAGTCCACCACCGTCAGTGAGCACCTGTACAGCGCTTCCGGCCTGTCCAATGTCACCGATGAGAGCACCCTGACCGACATCCAGAACACCGAGAGCGATGCCGCGTTCACCCAGGACGGCGAAAAGCTGGTCTGGAACACCGACGACACCGACGTGTACTATAAGGGCAATACCGACAAGGCCCTGCCCATCACCGCAAATGTCACCTATACGCTGGACGGCGTGACCGACAGCCTTGAGAACCTGATCGGCAAGAGCGGCCACCTGACCGTGACCGTCGATCTGACCAACAACGAGACCGGCACCGCGACCGTCAACGGCAGGGAGCGCACCGTTGTCACCCCGCTCATCACTGCTGTGGGCGTGATCTTTGGTCAGGATGCCACCAACCTGAGCGCCGAGCACGGAATGCTGGAATCTGCCGCCAAGAGCAGCGTGGCCGCCTTTGTCTGCCTGCCCGGCGTGAAGGACTCTCTGGACGGCCTGCTGCCCGATGACCTGTCCACTGTGGAGGATTATCTGCAGGACAGCGTCACCGTGGAAGCCGATGTCGAGAACCTGACCGCGCCGCAGGTCATGCTGGCCTGTGCCACCAACGCCGATGCGCTGGGCACCAATGCCTTTGACCTGAGCAGCCTCAACGAGCTGACCGATGGCATCAGCCAGCTGAACGATGCCATGAACCAGCTGATGGATGGTGCCGCCCAACTGGTGGACGGTGCTTCCCAGCTGGCCAACGGTACCCTGGCCCTGCTGGACGGCGCTTCTCAGCTGAACAGCGGTGCTTCTGCCCTAGACGATGGTCTGGGCCAGCTGACCAACGGTCTGGATACCCTGAGCTCTAATAACGCTGCCCTGCAGGCCGGTGCCCAGCAGGTGGCCGATGGTGTTCTGGCCTCCGCCAACAGCACCCTGATGGAGGGCGGCCTGATCGACACCCCTATGACCTGGGACAACTACGCTTCCGTTATTGACGAAGTGCTGACCATGAACGAAAAGACACTGGCCGCTGCCCGCAAGAAGATGGTGCGCACCGTCTGGGAGCAGGAGCCCAGCTTCAAGGACAGCCAGCTGGACATTGCCCTGTATCTCTCCGCAACCAAGACCAACCACGACCTGGAAGCTGCTCTGCGGCTGATGCAGAGCTACGACCCCTCCATGTTCAGCGCCATGCTTGATCTGAGCACTGCCAGCGCCAAGCAGACCGTGCATGACGAGCTGAAGTATCAGGCTGAGAACAGCCAGGATATCGCAGATGTCCGTGCCCTGAAGAACAGCCTGGCGCAGATTCAGTATTTCGTGTCCAGTGTCAACCAGTACACCAACGGTGTTGCCACCGCTGCTGACGGTGCCCACTCCGCAAAGGACGGTGCCGCCCAGCTGGCCGATGGCACCAAGACCCTGTATGACGGCGTGACCACCCTGAATGATGGCGCAGGCCAGCTCAGCGATGGCACGGTCCGGCTGAACGATGGCCTGAACCAGTTCAATGAGGAGGGCATCTCCAAGCTGACCGGCGCTCTGGACGAGGAGCAGATCCACGGCCTGAAGACCGTGCTGGACGAGATGACCAGCCGTCTGGAGGACTACACCAGCTTTGCCGGTAAGTCCGAGGATGCTTCCGGCAGCGTGAAGTTCATCTATAAGACCGGTGAGACGGTCGCCGCTGCGGATGTTACCGCCCAGACCACCGCCGATGTGCAGGAAGGCAACTTCTTCACCCGCCTGTGGCAGCGGATCGTGAACCTGTTCAAGTTCTGAAAAAACGGCGTGCCTGCTTGACAAGCCGCCGGAGATTGACTATACTACAAATAGATTCGTCAAGAAAAATGACCGCTCAGGCACTGAAACGTTGAGGCGGTCATTTTTTATGCCAATTTTAAGGAGACCACAGCATGGCAGAGAGGGAATTGTATCCGGACGGGGAACAGCGCCGCCGCATCATGGATTTTATTATGGCGGCTGGTCAGACCCTTTTGGAGAACGGGGCAGAGGTGTTCCGGGTGGAGCAGACCATGGAGATCATGGCGGCCAGCTTCCACCTGCGGGAGTTCCATGTCTATGTGCTGACCAACGGCATTTTTGCCAGCGCAGGCACGGCGGAGATGAGCGAGGTGCGCAACGTGCCCACCCGTACCACCCACCTGGGGCGGGTGGCGGCGGTGAATCAGCTTTCCCGCCAGATCGCGTCCGGGGAAGTGGACACCATCGATGAGGCCGAGACCCGGCTGGCTCAGGCCAGGTGCATCCCTTTTCCGAAGGACTGGGTGCAGATTGCGGCGGGCATGGGCGGCGCGTTCTGCTTTGCGCTGATTTTTGGCGGCGACCTGAAAGCAGGGCTTGCCGCCGCTGCGGCCGGTGTTGCGGCCAACGCCTACCTGCTGTTCTGCGGGCGGCACGGCGTGGGGGGCGGATTCCGAACCATCTCCACCGCCGCCCTCATCACCCTGTGCTGTATTCTGGGCTGCAGCCTGCTGGGCACTGAAGCCAGTCACGCCATCATCGGTACTCTGATGATCCTGACCCCCGGCATCGCCTTTACCATGGGCATCCGGGACTTTGTGCAGGGAGATTACCTGTCCGGTACCATCCGGATGATCGACGCGCTGCTCATTGCGGCCAGCATCGCCATCGGCACCGGCCTTGTGCTGAGCCTCTATGCCTTTTTGAAGGGGGTGGCCGTGGTATGACAGAACTTCTTTTCACCGGGGAGCAGCTGGGCCGTCTGGCCCTGCAGTTCCTGCTGGCCGGGGCGGGCACCCTGAGTTTTGCCATCCTCTTTGCCTGCCCCAGGCGCACCCTGCCCTACTGCGGGCTGGTGGGCGCAGTGGGGTGGCTGGTATACGAGATCGCGGAGCTGTTCGGGATGGAAGCCTTTGCAGCCTCGCTGCTGGCGGTCATTCCGCTGACGCTGCTGGCACGCATCCTTGCGGTGACCCTCAGAACACCGGTGACGGTGTTCCTGCTCACCGGCATCTTTCCGCTGGTGCCCGGTGCGGGCATCTATTACAGCGCCTACTACTTCATTCAGGGCGACAACGCTCTGGCGCTGGCAAACGGCATCTCCACCTTCAAGATCGCCGTGGCGCTGGCCGTGGGCATTGCGCTGGTGCTGGGCATCCCCCTGCCGCAGAAACGCCGATAAAACAAAAACGAGACCGCCCACCGGGCGGTCTCGTTGGTTATGCAGGAGCATTCAACGGCAGAACGCAATGGAGAGGCAAAAATACCGAGCCAAAATGTATATATACATTAATAATGGGACGCTGTATGTATAAATGTTTTCAAAAGGGTTTCATTTGTTCCGATTTTTTGCACAACACTTGACTTTTTTATTTGTACAACATATACTAATTCTGTTCCTGGATGACACGATGAAGCGCATTGTGCCGGGAAAGTGAAAAAATATACAATCAACAGAGGAGTGTTTGAATATGAAAAAGATCAATCGCCGCAGCTTTCTGGCTGCCGCTGGTCTGACCGCTGCCGCTCTGGCTCTGACTGCCTGCGGCGGTTCCGCCTCCAGCACCGCTTCTTCCACTGCAAGCAGTGCAGCTGTTTCCACCAGCGCTGCCGCTGAGCTGACCACCGTTGAAGCTGGCAAGCTGACCATGGCCACCAACGCCACCTTCCCTCCGTATGAGATGACCACCGACTCCGGTGAGATCGAGGGCATCGATGTGGACACCGCCAAGGCGATCGCTGAGAAGCTGGGCCTGGAGCTGCAGATCGATGATATGGACTTCGACGCAGCACTGCTGAGCGTGCAGCAGGGCAAGGCCGATATCGTCATGGCTGGCGTTACCGTGACCGATGAGCGCAAGGCTGTGATGGACTTCTCCGACAGCTACGCCACCGGCATCCAGTCCATCATCGTTCCCGAGGGCTCTGATATCACCTCTCCCGATGATCTGGCTGGCAAGAAGATCGGCACCCAGCGCGGCACCACCGGCTACATCTACTGCTCTGATGACTTCGGTGATGATGCTGTGGTCGCATACGACGACGGCCTGACCGCTGTGCAGGCTCTGAAGAATGGCCAGGTCGATGCAGTTGTCATCGACAATGCCCCTGCAAAGGAGTACGTTGCCGCCAACCCTGGTCTGGTCATTCTGGACACCAGCTACGCCGAGGAGGACTACGCCATCGGCATGGCAAAGGGCTCCGCTCTGGAGGATGCTGTCAATGCCGCTCTGGAAGAGCTGAAGGCTGACGGCACCCTGCAGTCCATCGTGGACAAGTACATCACCGCTGAATAATTCAGCTGTACCTTGTATCACGGGGAGGCGGCCCCATCTGGGGCACCTCCCCTTTTTTGGAAAGAACAGGTTACAAAATTCTAACAATTTCAGAAAGCGAGGATGCGAATGGCCGCACAATACGAACTGCTGAAAGAGCTGCTGAACAGCGGCACGAAGCTGGGCTTCGGGCAGGAAATGTTCTTCAAATTTTATCAGGCGTTCATCCTGAACGACCGCTGGGTGCAGTACATCCAGGGCGTGGGCACTACGCTGCTGGTCACCGCCATTGCGCTGGCACTGGGCGTGGTGCTGGGCAGTGTGGTGGCACTGGTGCGTGTTGCGCACGATCAGCAGCGTCCCGGCCGCAGGAACCCGGTGCTGGGCTTCTTCAACGCCGTCTGTCAGGTGTACACCACCATCATCCGCGGCACCCCCATGATGGTGCAGCTGCTCATTATGAGCATGGTCATCTTTGCCAACAGCCGCAACTTTACCATGGTCGGCGCGCTGGCACTGGGCATCAACTCGGGCGCTTACGTTTCGGAGATCATCCGCGGCGGCCTGATGGCGGTGGACCCCGGCCAGATGGAAGCCGGCCGCAGCCTGGGCCTGAACTACATGACCACCATGGTGGTCATCGTCATTCCGCAGGCCATCCGCGCGGTGCTGCCTGCACTGGGCAACGAGTTCATTATCCTGCTCAAGGATACCTCGCTCATCACCGTTATCGGCGGCAAGGAGCTGCTGTATGCGGCGCAGGGCATTATGAACCGTACCTACGAGGCCATGTTCCCCCTGTTGGGCGTTGCAGTGGTCTATCTGATTTTAGTCATGATCTTTACATGGCTGCTGTCGAAGTTTGAGAGGAGGATGGCGCAAGGTGACCGCTAATCATGCTGAAAAGATCCTGGAAGTCCGTGGTCTGACCAAGACCTACGGCGGTGAGGTCAAAAAGGGCGCAAAGCAGCCCACCCCCACCCTGGATGTCCTGAAGGGCATCGACATCGACATCTACCGCGGCGATGTGGTCTGCCTGATCGGCCCCTCCGGCTGCGGCAAGTCCACCTTCCTGCGCTGCCTGAACCGGTTGGAGATCCCCACCGGCGGCTCCATCAAGTTTGAGGGCATCGAGGTGGATGATGCCCACATCGATGCCGTGCGCCAGAAGATGGGCATGGTGTTCCAGCACTTCAACCTCTTCCCCCACCTGACCGTCAAGCAGAACCTCTGCCTGGCCCCGGAGCTGCTCAAGCTCAAGAGCAAGGAGGAGGCTTCCAAGCGTGCCGAGGAGCTGCTGGCCCGTGTCGGCCTGTCCGATAAAGCCAATGTGTTCCCCAAGAGCCTTTCCGGCGGCCAGCAGCAGCGCATTGCCATTGCCCGCGCTCTGGCCATGGACCCGGATGTCATCCTGTTCGACGAGCCCACCTCCGCCCTCGACCCTGAGATGGTCGGCGAGGTGCTGGAGCTGATGAAGGAGCTGGCCCACACCGGCATCACCATGCTGGTGGTCACCCACGAGATGGGCTTTGCCCGCGAGGTGTCCAACCGCGTCATCTTCATCGATGAGGGCAGGATCCAGGAGGATGAGCCTCCGCAGGAGCTCTTCTCGAACCCCAAGCATCCTCGTCTGAAGGCTTTCCTTTCCAAGATGCTGTAATTGAAGCTGAAAATGCCGTCGCACAAATTCGTGCGGCGGCATTTTTTGAATGGTTTAAAACTTCCAGAGACTTTGTGCCTGTTTATAAAGCCAGAGGGCACGGGTCTGAATCTCACTCTCGTTCCAGTCCGTTTTTGTCAGGGCATCCTGAAGCGTGGAAAGGCCCGATGCGCAGAGCGTAAGACCGGGCTTTTCCTGGCCCTTTCCGGCTTTCTTTGTGCTCCAGTCACTGTCCCGGATGGAGGCGTTCAAAGACTGCGGGATGATTGCAAGATTTCCCAGAGTCAGAAGGATAGAATCTCTTTTTTCTGCGTCCAGCGGGGTAGGGCAGGCGGGCCAGTTGTTGCGCCATTTTTTGGGCATCAGATGCTCAAGACTGTAATTGTTGAAACCATGCAGCACAACAGCACTCTGAGCAGGGCGGATGTGGCTTTCAATCAGATAAAGAACACCTTTAGAATAAAGATTCATCAGTTTAGAGTGTTCAAAACCATCCCGAAGTTCAGTGTCATCAGGAATCGAGGAGTTGGTGCCGCCAAGCACTTGCAAACGGTCTCGTAAATCCTGTGGAGTAAGTATTTCGTTGGCGATAAAGGAGAGAAATAACTTTGTATAATTTGTTGTGGAAGCACGAGTGACAATACGACGCATAACGTAGCTTTCCAGAATGCCATACATCTTGTTCAAAGCAGTCGTATCAGAAATATTTTTGGCAAGATAGAGAACGTACGGAATCAACGTTGTTGTTTTTAGACCGAAGATAACCACATTCAGCCGCTCGATACCAAATGTGGATGGAATTGTAGTGTCGCAGATATCCGGCTGAAATGTCTTACGGAACAACTTGGCATACTCCCTCAGAGAGGAAAGGATGATCTGCTTGCTTCCGCCGCAGTAGTTGTCCACAAAGCTCTGATAGGAATTTGACAGTCGATCTGTGCGGGCATAAATCAACTTGTCCTCTGTGCTGATACTGTATTTTTTATTTTGGATGAACAATTGAAAATAAGCATCAAAAAAGATGTCGATCAGAGGACGGCGAATGCGGCCGGTCTCTATAATGGTATCCCAGTATTCTTTTGTTGCGACGCTATTATCAAAGACAGGCTCCCAGATCGTCTGATAATCTGTCAGGTTATTACGACTGAAAAAATAATTCTTGAGCAGTTCAGAGGTGGTCAGGCTGACTCCAAGAGAGTTTAGAGAATCGAATATTTGCTGTTCATCATCATTCGCATCTAGGTCGATCCGAACAAAGTGAGTTTTTCCAACGATCGTGGTGTAATTTAATTTGGATGTATCCAATGATTCTACAAAAAAATTGTAAGCCTGAACGACACGGGATTTTGAAAAGTCATCTGTAATAGAAACTGGTGCGGTCATACCCATTACCTTTTCAAAGACGGGACGATCGTTTTTTCCATGCTGAAGGCTCAAATCATTCGTGTCTGGAAATCGATAATGAGAATCAAATGTAAGAGACTGCCCTAACTTTAGACAGAGAACTTTCAAGAAGATGAGATATGTTGTCAATCGCTGCTGACCATCGATCAGAAGCAACTGCGTGGAATAAGGCTCGGACGATTTTGGCGTTCCGTTGTCTTTGAAAATCAGGGTACCAAGAAAATGTGGGGACTTTGTTTTGACCGTGAATTCCATATCATTTAGGAAGCGCTCCCAAAGATATTTGTCCCAGACGTAGGAACGTTGAAAAAATGGAATCTCAATCAATGTGGTTCCATCAAAAATGCTGGTGATTGTCGCTTTATGCGCATTCATAGAAAATCCTCCCGCTGCTTTTCAGATTTATTAGTAGAATAGCACGAATCCACTGTGAATTCAATGAATCACAAACAAAAGCTCCCGCTTCTCAGAAAAAGCTGAAAAACGGGAGCTTTACAATTCTACAAAACAGAAGCTATGCGCCTAGCCCATGGTCACGACAACTTCCACACCTTCACCGGCCTTTGCCAGCGGCAGGAGGGTGCCCGCAATAGGAGCGCCGTTCACGGTGACGCTCTGCACGCCCTTCTGCACGGCGTGGGGGTTCTCCACCCGGATGTGGTACACGGCACCCCGGTAACGGCGGGTGACGGTGTAGCCTGCCAGCGTGTGGGGGATGCAGGGGTCAACGCGCAGGCCATCCAGAGTGGGCTGGATGCCCAGAATGTACTGGCTCACGTTCACGAAGGTCCATGCCGCCGTGCCGGTCAGCCAGCTGTTCTTGGCCTCGCCGAAGGTGGGGGCATCGCGGCCTGCCACCATCTGGCTGTAAACGTAGGGTTCGGTGCGGTGGATCTCGCTGATGTCCTCGATATAGGCCGGGCAGGTCTTTTTGTAGACAGCAAAGGCCCGGTCACCGTGGCCCAGCACGGTCTCAGCGCAGCTGATCCATGGGTTGTTGTGGCAGAAGATACCGGCGTTCTCCTTGTAGCCCGGGGGATAGCTGGAGATCTCGCCCAGATTGAGCCGGTAGGTGGTGTAGGCGGGCTGGAGCAGTACCACGCCGTACGGGGTGTCCAGCCGCTCCTCCACGCTCTTCAGTGCAGCTTCGGCCTGACCGGTCTCTCGGCCGATCCCGGCCATCACGCACATGCCCTGGGGTTCGATGAAGATCTGTCCCTCGTCGCATTCCCTGCTGCCCACGGGGGCACCAAAGGCATCGTAGGCACGGCGGAACCATGCGCCATCCCAGCCGGCGGTCAGGGTGGCCTGTTCTACTGCGTCAATGGCGGTGCGGGCACTGGCAGCCTCCTCGGTGAGGTGCAGGTGGTCACAGAGTTCGGCGTACTCGCGGCCGTATTTCACGAACATGCCCGCAATGAACACGCTCTCAGCCACGGGACCCTCGCTGGGGCCGGTGATCTGGAAGCTCTCGCCCGGGTGCTCCGAGAAGCAGTTCAGGTTCAGGCAGTCGTTCCAGTCGGCCCGGCCGATCAGCGGCAGGCCGTGGGGACCCAGATGGGTATGGGTGTAGCGGAAGCTCCGGCGCAGATGCTCCATCAGGGGCTGTGCTCTGGTCACGTCGTTGTCAAAGGCAACCGGCTCGTCCAGGATCGACCAGTCACCGGTCTCCCGCAGATAGGCGGCGGTGCACGCAATGAGCCAGAGCGGGTCATCGTTGAAGCCGCTGCCCACGTCGCTGTTGCCCTTTTTGGTCAGGGGCTGGTACTGGTGGTAGGCACTGCCGTCCTCAAACTGGGTGGCAGCAATGTCCAGAATGCGCTCCCGTGCGCGGGAAGGGATCATGTGGACGAAGCCCAGCAGATCCTGACAGGAATCCCGGAACCCCATGCCGCGGCCGATGCCGCTCTCGTAATAGCTGGCACTGCGGCTCATGTTGAAGGTGACCATGCACTGATACTGGTTCCAAAGGCTCACCATCCGGTCCAGCTTTTCCTCGCCGGAGGTCAGCTGCCAGCCCGAGAGCAGCTCCTGCCAGTAGTCGGCCAGTGCCCTGCGGGCGGCATCCACCTGTGCGTCGGTGGCATAGCGGGCCATCATGGCCTCGGCCCGGGCTTTGTTGATGATGCCGGGAGCGCTGAATTTTTCCCGGACCGGGTTTTCAATGTAGCCCAGCCCGAAGATGATGCTCTTTTTCTCACCCGGTGCCAGCGTGAGATGGAAATGGTGGGCACCCACCGGAGCCCAGCCGTGGGCAATGCTGTTCGAGCAGTGACCGGCTTTGACCGCTTCCGGTGCGGCGGGGCCGCCGTACACGCCGCAGAAGGCATCCCGGCTGGTGTCGAAGCTGGTAACAGGGGCGTTGGCCCAGAACACGGCGTAGTGATCCCGGCGCTCCCGGTACTCTGTCTTATGATAGATGGCACTTTCCACCACTTCCACCTCGCCGGTGGAAAAGTTGCGCTGGAAATTGGAGCTGTCGTCCATGGCATCCCACAGGCAGAACTCCACATAGCTGAACACGTCCAGCGTGCGGGGGGCAGCGGTCTTGTTTTCCAGCGTCAGCCGGTCGATCTCACAGGCATCGCCCCGGGGCACGAACAACTCCTGAGCGGCCGCAATGCCGTTTTTTTCGCCCTGCAGGATCGTGTAGCCCAGACCGTGGCGGCAGGTGTAACTGTCCAGTTCCGTCTTGGCGGGCTGCCAGCCCGGGTTCCAGATGGTGCCGCCATCGTTGATGTAGATGCGGTGGCCGTCCATGTCCAGCGGGGAATTATTGTAGCGGTAGCGGGTCAGCCGCCGCAGCCGGGCATCCCGGTAAAAGCTGTAACCGCCGCCGGTGTTGGACACCAGACTGAAAAAGTCCTCGCTGCCCAGATAGTTGATCCAGGGCAGGGGAGTGCGGGGCGTGTCGATCACATATTCCCGGCGCGCATCATCAAAATGTCCGAATCTCATAGCCTTGTTCCTCCTTATAGGGTAAACCGGAAATGCTGAAATCATTTGATGGCGAAAACGATTTAGAATTTGCGGCCCAAGGGTGGGAAAGGCACTTGTCACCCTAAGAATAGTCTATCCTGCGGGAAAAATCAAGAGCGGACCTGAAATATACAACAAGGGTGCAGCGGGCTGGTTCAGGGGTGAAAACCGGTATGGGAACGAAAAAATTATCGAACGGTAACGAAATGTAACGAAAACGATACAGACTGCATAATTCTGAGGAAATGAAATCTCGCAACCTGCTGAAATACAGACTTTTAGGATAAAACTTTTCTTCTTCTGCTTGATTTTTAGTGCAAAGTGCGCTATATTGAAATTGCGAAAACGATTTAGGATTCGTTCGGGAGCCCTGAGCGGGTCCCTGTGAGGGAGGGCGGCGAAATGTCATCCTTGAAAGATCTGGCGCGTGAATGCGGTGTCTCGGTGGCAACGGTGAGCAAAGCGCTCAATGGCCAGTCGGACATCTCTGCTGCGACCCGCGACCGTGTCCGCGAGGCGGCCCGCCGGATGGGCTATGTGCCCAATATGGCGGCCCGCGCAATGAAGACCAACCGTACCTACAACCTTGGCGTTCTGTTTGTGGACGAGCGGCAGAGCGGCCTGGCCCACGAGTACTTTTCGGCGGTGCTGGACAGCTTCAAGGTGCAGGTGGAAAAGCTGGGCTACGATATCACCTTTGTCAACCGGAACCTCGGCGGCAGAACAATGACCTATCTGGAGCACTGCCACTACCGGGGCGTGGATGGAGCGGTGATTGCCTGCGTGGATTTTAACGATCCGCAGGTGGTGGAGCTGGTCAACAGTGATGTGCCGGTGGTGACCATCGACCATGTGTTCAACAACCGGATGGCGGTCCTTTCCGATAATGTCAACGGGCTTTCGGCGCTGGTGCGGTACGCCTACGCCAACGGCCACCGCCGCATCGCCTTTATCCATGGCGAGCGCACGGCGGTGACGGAGAACCGGCTGGCGGGCTTCTACAAGAGCTGCGCGGAGCTGGGGCTGCAGGTCCCCGAAGAATATGTGCGCAGCGGTGTGTATCACGATCCCGACCGCTGTGCCGAGGAGACCCGGGCCCTGCTGGCACTGCCCCAGCGGCCCACCTGCATCCTTTTTCCCGATGATTTCTCGGCCATGGGCGGCTGCATCGCTCTGCAGGAAACGGGCCTGAGCATCCCGGAGGATATTTCCGTGATGGGATATGACGGTATTTACCTCTCCCGCGTGATGAAACCCCAGCTGGTGACCTGGCAGCAGAACACCAGAATGCTGGGCCGGATGGCAGCGGATAAGCTGGTGCAGATGATCGAGCACCCCCGTGTGACGCTGGCCGAGCAGATCCCGGTGACAGGAAAACTGCTGGAGGGCGGCTCGGTGCGCAGCATCGAATGAATGGGTTGGATTTGGTTCCGGGCGAACCGGAGCCTTGAATTTGAAACGCTTTTTCACGAAAACCATTGAAGGAGGTTTTTCATTATGAGAAAGATTTCGCGTCGTAATTTCCTGCTGGCTTCCGGTGCAGTTACCATCAGTGCAGCGCTGAGCGCATGCGGCGGCTCCTCTTCTTCTACCGGCGCGGCATCCTCTGCCGCAGCCTCTTCCGCCGCTTCCGCTGCTCCGGCAGCTCAGGGCAAGGTGCTGAATATCTGGTGCTGGAACGACGAGTTCCAGGGCCGCTTCAATAACTATTACCCCGAGGTCGCCTCCATCGCTGAGGATAAATCCACCACCACCCTGAAAGATGGTACCGTTGTCAAGTGGACCATCAACGCCAACGAGAACAACAACTACCAGAATAAGCTGGATGAGGCCCTGCTGAATCAGGACTCCGCCGCCGATGATGACAAGGTAGATATCTTCCTGATCGAGGCTGACTACGCACTGAAGTATGTGGATTCCGATTACGCGCTGGATGTCAAAGCAGACATCGGCCTGACCGATGCCGATCTGGCTGGTCAGTACCAGTACACCAAGGACATTGTCAGCGTGGACGGTAGCCAGCGCGGCACCACCTGGCAGGCGACCCCCGGTCTGTTCGCATATCGCCGCAGCATCGCCAAGGAAGTGCTGGGCACCGATGATCCCACCGAGGTGCAGAGCCATCTGTCCGATTGGGATAAGTTCAACGAGGTGGCTGCACAGGCCTATGCCAAGGGCTACAAGATGCTGTCTGGCTTCGATGATGCTTACCGTACCTTCTCCAACAACGTGGACGCTCCCTGGGTGGACGGTACGACCGTCAAGGTGGACCCCAACATTATGAAGTGGGTCGATCAGACCAAGGAATACACCGATAAGGGCTACAACAATAAGTCCAGCCTGTGGGACAGCCAGTGGGCAGCCGATCAGGGCCCGAGCGGCAAGGTGTTTGGATTCTTCTATTCCACCTGGGGCATCAACTTCACCCTGCTGGGCAACTCTCTGGAGACCCCTGTGGCCGAGGGCGGCAAGGAAGAAGTAGGCAACGGCATCTACGGCGATTACGCAGTCTGCGAAGGCCCTCAGCCCTATTACTGGGGCGGCACCTGGATCTGCGCGGCAGCCGGTACCGATAATACCGATATCATCCGCGACGTGATGCAGAAACTGACCTGCGACGAAGCCATTATGAAGCAGATCACCCTGGATACGCAGGATTACACCAACAACGAGAAGGCCATGGAAGAGATCGCAAACAGCGATTATGCCTCCGACTTCCTGGGCGGCCAGAACCATATCGCCCTGTTTGCAGAAGCTGCAAAGAAGATCGATATGTCCAACGCAGGCCCGTACGATCAGGGCCTGAACGAGAGCCTCCAGAATGCCTTCAAGGATTACTTTACCGGCACGGTGGACGAGGATACCGCAAAGGCAAACTTCGAGACCGCCATCAAGGAAAAGTACCCCGAGCTGACCGATGTGGTCTGGCCCGCATAAGCGCAGCCGGAACCTGAAAACCTTTTGAACCGAATCTGAATGGGGCGGGCCGGACGCTGATCCCGCCCGCCCCGTTTTGCTTTGGGCAGTGTACGTCAGGAGGGCAGTTACTATGGGAGCAAAACCAAAGAAGAACGGCTCGATCAGCTATGCAAAGTGGGGCTATATCTTCATTGCACCGTTCTTCCTCATCTTTGCGCTGTTCCAGCTCATTCCACTGGGGTCTACGATCTATTACAGCTTTTTTGAATATTACCGCAGCGGCCTGAAGATCATCGGCCCTACCTTTGTGGGCCTGAAAAACTACATCACCCTGTTTGCAACCGACCTGCCCAAATACTTTGGCAACACGCTGCTGCTCTGGATCATCGGCTTCATCCCGCAGATCGCCATCTCGCTGCTGCTGGCGGCCTGGTTCACCGACCTGCGCCTGAAGCTGAAGGGCCAGACCTTCTTCAAGACAGTCATCTACATGCCCAACCTCATCATGGCTTCGGCGTTCGCCATGCTGTTCTTTGCCCTGTTCTCGGATAACGGCCCCGTGAACGCTGCACTGGTGGGCATGGGCATCCTCAAAGAGCCCTTCAGCTTCCTGAACAGTGTCTGGGGCAACCGCGGCCTCATCGGCCTGATGAACTTCCTGATGTGGTTCGGCAATACGACCATCATGCTGATGGCGGCCATCATGGGCGTGGACCCCACCCTGTATGAGGCAGCGGAGTTGGACGGCTGCACCCCGAACCAGATGTTCTGGAAGATCACCATCCCGCTCATCCGGCCGATCCTGGTCTATGTGATGATCACTTCGATGATCGGCGGCCTGCAGATGTTCGACGTGCCGCAGATCCTGACCAACGGCAAGGGCGGTCCCGACCGCACCTCCACCACCATGATCATGTACCTGAACAACCACCTGTTCAGCAAGAACTACGGCATGGCAGGCGCGGTCTCGGTGGTGCTGTTCCTGGTGTGCGCAGTGCTCTGCGTGATCGTTTACATGGCCCTGACCAAGGAGGACGACGGCCTGAGCAAGGCCGAGCGCAAGGCCCGCAGGCAGGCGGTCAAACAGGTGAAGGGAGGAAAAGCATAATGTCACACGCAGTCAAGACAAGATCCGAAAAGGCGACCCTTGCGGCCCGCCGCACGGTGTGCTATGCGGCGCTGGTGCTGCTGAGCTTTTTATGCCTGTTCTTCTTTTATGTGCTGGTCATCAATTCCACCCGTACCCATTTTGAGATCCAGAAGGGCTTTTCCCTTCTGCCGGGAAAATCGCTGATGACCAACCTGAAAAACGTGCTGTCGGATGCCAACATCCCGGTGCTGACTGGTGTGCGGAACAGCCTGATCGTGTCCGGCTGCTCGGCTGCCCTCAGTGTCTATTTTTCGGCCCTGACAGCCTACGGCATCTACGCCTATAACTTCCGGTTCAAAAAGGCGGCGTTTGCCATCATCCTGCTCATTATGACCATGCCGACCCAGGTCTCGGCGCTGGGTTTCCTGCAGCTCATCACGAAGATGGGCCTGAAGAACAGCTTCATTCCCCTCATCATCCCCAGCATTGCGGCCCCGGCGGTGTTCTTCTTTATGAAGCAGTATCTGGATGCCAGCCTGCCCATGGAGATCGTGGAAGCCGCCCGCATCGATGGCGCAGGGGAGTTCTACACCTTCAACCATATCGTGCTTCCCATTATGAAGCCCGCTCTGGCGGTGCAGGCCATCTTCTCCTTTGTGTCCAGCTGGAACAACTACTTCATCCCTGCACTGGTGCTGGATACGGCAGACAAAAAGACCCTGCCCATCCTCATTGCACAGCTCCGCAGTGCCGACTTCCTCAAGTTCGATATGGGCAAGGTCTATATGCTGGTGGCCATTGCCATCCTGCCCGTGATCATTGTTTATCTGCTGCTGTCCAAGTTCATCGTCCGTGGTGTTGCACTGGGCGGTGTCAAGGGCTAAGCATTCCGTTCTCTCTTTTGAAAAAAGCACCCGCAGCCAGCAGGCCGCGGGTGCTTTTCTATCCTCTCGTGCTCAGTCGGCTTTGGCAATGCGCTGCATCGCGGTGGAAGCGACATACTTCTCCTTGATGGCGCGGAGCTGGGCCATGTGGTCGGTGTTTACGTGGGCCTGCTGCTGGGCTTCGGAGTCCCACTCCTCAACGATGAGCAGCTCGTCCGGGTCGGCGGCGCTCAGGTAGTAATCATAGCGCTCAAAGCCGTCCTCCTGCTGGACCTTTGCCAGAATGCCGGCAGCGGCGACCTCCTGCAGAAAAGCGTCCCGCTGGCCGGGGAGCATACGGTAGGTGACCAGAAGCATCATGTGTTCCATGGTGAAATCTCCCTTATAATATTCCAATGTGTGTGTTTTAGACAAAAGCCGCCGGAAATCGCTTCCCGGCGGCTTTTGCTTATTAGGAGGATCAAAAGATGATCCCTGGAGAACTTAGTTCAGGATGGTCTGCTCGGTCTCGACATCAAAGACGTGGACCTTGTGCGGATCAAATGCAACGCGGACGGTGTCTCCGTTGCGTGCCTTGGAGGTGGGAGCGACACGGGCGGTCATCTTGTTGCCCTTGTACTCCAGGTACAGGTAGATCTCAGCGCCCATCATTTCGGACACATCGACCTGAGCCTCCAGGTGGCAGTCGGGGTGCTTTGCCATAAACTCGGGCTCGTCGTCGATATCCTCAGGACGGATGCCCATCTTGACCTTCTTGCCAACGTAGGAATCCAGCTTGCCGTCAGCGGTCTTTTCCTTGGGCAGGGGGATGGTGTCGCCGCCCAGGTCAATGGCGTACTGATCGCCGTTCTTGGTCACGGTGCCGTCCAGGAAGTTCATCTGGGGGCTGCCGATGAAGCCGGCAACGAACATGTTGCAGGGCATGTCGTACAGGTTCTGCGGGGTATCGACCTGCTGGATGATGCCGTCCTTCATAACAACGATGCGGTCGCCCATGGTCATAGCCTCGGTCTGGTCATGGGTAACGTAGATGAAGGTGGTAGCCAGCTTCTTGTGCAGCTTGATGATCTCGG
>OIED01000477.1_pt1 | contig 22710 bp, 16 predicted proteins | sample 1581771 | NCBI WGS metagenome assembly OIED01 (sample SAMEA3882546, study PRJEB24775) | human gut metagenome | biome: human-associated habitat; feature: intestine environment; material: feces | place: Netherlands | collected 2009/2010 | reverse complement strand
TCAAAGAACAGCGTGGCGAGGATCTTGCCGTCGCACTTGTGGGCATAGGCCTCCGGGCGGGCGATGATGTCGTTGGCCTTGGCGACCAGTTCGTCGATCTCCTGGGTGCTGAGCTGCAGAATGTCGATCAGGTGGTTCATATCAGTTTGTTCCTCCAATCCAAGATTCGTCCGAGGGGTCATTCCGGAACTGCAGGAGCCGGGCGACGTCCTCGGGTTTGATATACTTCTGTTCGGCGGCGACCTGCGCGATCACGTCGAAGTTCGTCAGGCTGACATTTCTGACTTTGGCGGCGGCCAGCCGCTCCAGGCCCTTTTTCATGCCGTAGGTGAAGATGCTCACGACGCCGAGCACCTCCGCGCCGGCTTCACGCAGCGCGTCCACCGCGTCGAGCACGCTGCCGCCGGTGGAGATCAGGTCCTCGACGACCACGACCTTCTGCCCCGGGACAAGCTTGCCCTCGATGCGGTTCTGGCGGCCGTGATCCTTGCTGCTCGAACGGACATAGCCCATCGGCAGACCGAGCAGATGCGCGGCGATGGCGGCGTGGGCGATACCGGCCGTGGCCGTGCCCATGAGCACCTGCGCCTGCGGATACTCGCGCCTGACCGTCTCGGCGATGGCGCGCTCGACCAGATCACGCGCCTCGGGCGCAGTCAGGATGAGGCGGTTGTCGCAGTAGATGGGGCTCTTGATGCCGCTGGCCCACGTGAACGGCTCCTGCGGGCGCAGAAACACCGCCTCGATCGAGAGCAGGCTGCGCGCAACTTCGTGTTTGATATCCATAGCAGTTCCTCCTGTTGAAATGTCTCTTACCCGGCGCTCAGCCGACGAACGCGGCCACGCACCGGCGATAGGCGGCGACGGGATCGTCCGCCTGCGTGATCGGGCGGCCGACGACGATGTAGTCCGAGCCGATCTCCCGGGCGCGCTCCGGCGTCGTGACGCGCTTCTGGTCGCCGGTCTCCCCGTCGGCAAAGCGCACGCCGGGCGTCACGGTCAGAAAGTCCGCGCCGCAGCGCGCATGGATGCTGCCCGCCTCCAGCGGGGAGCAGACCACGCCGTCAAGTCCGGCATCGCGCGCATTGCGCGCATAGTGCAGCACGACCTCGTCGATGGGCGCGTGGATGAGCAGTTCCTGCTCCATACGCTCCTGATCCGTGGAGGTCAGCTGCGTCACGGCGATGAGCAGCGGGCGCGTGCCGTCCGGGCGGGTCAGCCCCTCGAGCGCGGCACTCATCATGGCCTTCGTGCCGGCAGCGTGGAGGTTGATGATATCCACATCCAGCGCCGAGAGCGCGGCCATCGCCTTTTTGACCGTGTTCGGGATGTCGTGCAGCTTGAGGTCGAGAAAGATCCTGTGGCCGCGCGCGCGGATCTGGCGCACGATGTCCGGCCCTTCGGCATAAAACAGCTCCATGCCGACCTTCACAAACGGCTTCTCGTCCTGAAAGCGGTCGAGAAACGCAAGCGTCTTTTCCCGGCTGTCAAAATCCAGCGCAATGATAACGTCCTTACCCATGATGTGCTCCTCCTATGATGTCCCTGAGATCGTCGATGCCGAAGCGCGCCATCGCGTCCGGCAGAGTTTCAATGATGTGCTTGCAGACATACGGCTCGACCAGGTTTGCCGCGCCCACACCGACCGCCGTCGCGCCCGCGAGCATCAGCTCCAGAACGTCCTGCGCGCTCGTCACGCCGCCCATGCCCACGATGGGGATGCGCACCGCCTCGTACACCTGATAGACCATGCGCACGGCCAGCGGGAACATACCGGGGCCGGACATGCCGCCGGTCTGGTTGGCCAGCAGCGGGCGGCGGCGCGCAAGGTCGATGCGCATACCCGGCAGGGTGTTGATGAGGCTCACGCCGTCCGCACCCGCGTCCTCGCAGGCTCTGGCAACGGCGGCGATGTCTGCCGCCGTCGGCGAGAGCTTGAGGATGATCGGCTTTTTCGTCACGGCGCGCACCGCGCGCGTCACCTCTGCCGCGGCCGACGGCTCCGCGCCGAAGGCAGCGCCGCCGCCGTGGACGTTCGGGCAGGAGATGTTGACCTCCAGCCAGCCGACCTGCGGCTGCGCGTCAAGCCTGGCGCAGACCTCGGCATATTCTTCCACGCTGAAGCCGCTCACATTCGCCATGACCGGCTTGTGAAACACCTTTTTCAGCTCCGGCAGCTCGTGCGCGATGACCGCGTCCACGCCTGGGTTCTGCAGCCCCACCGCGTTGAGCATTCCGCCGGCATACTCGGCGATGCGCGGTGTGGGGTTGCCGAAGCGCGGCGCGCGCGTCGTCCCCTTGAAGGAGAACGTGCCGAGCATATTGATGTCATACAGCTGCGCAAACTCCTGCCCGTAGCCAAACGTGCCGCTGGCCGGGATGATGGGGTTTTCGAGCTCGATCCCGCAGAGCGTTACGGCTGTTGCGGCCATACGATCTCCTCCTTTGTGAACACGGGCCCGTCCTTGCAGACGCGCTTGCTGCCGTGCGTCGTTTCGCAGGTGCAGCCCATGCACGCGCCGAAGCCGCAGCCCATGCGCGCCTCGAGGCTCAGCTGACCGTCGAGCGGCGTCGCGCTGCACAGCGCCTGCAGCATGGGCATCGGCCCGCAGGCATACACATAGGTGCCGTCCTCGGGCAGCGCATCGGTCACGAAGCCGCGCGCGCCCATGGTGCCGTCCTCGGTCACGACCGTGACGGGGATGCCGAGCGCACAAAACGCATCGGCAAGCAGCACCTCTGCCGCCGTGCGAAAGCCGAGCACAGCCAGCGGGCTGCGCCCCTCGGCCACGAGCTGCTGCGCCAGACCATACAGCGGGGACGCGCCCACGCCGCCGCCGACCAGCAGCGGCCGCGCACCGGCGGGTGCGGTGTCAAAGCCGTTGCCGAGACCGACCAGCAGGTCCAGCTCCGTGCCCGGCGCCAGCGTGCTCAGCTGCGCCGTGCCTGCGCCCGCCACTTTATAATACAGCGTCAGCGCGCCGTCACTCCAGCTGCACACCGACACGGGGCGGCGCAGAAAATATCCGGCGAGCCGGATGTCCGCAAACTGCCCCGGCGCGGTGATCGCGGCGGTGTCCCCCGTGAGCTGCAAACGGTAGGTGTCACGGGCGACGGGCGCGTTTTCCGCAATGGTGAAAACTCTCTGCTGCACGGCTTACTCCGCGTGGATCGTGGACACGGCCAGCGTCGTCTCCTCGAGCACGTCGAGCAGCACGCGCACCGTATCGAGCGAGGTAAAGACGGTCACACCGTTTTCCACCGCGCAGCGCCGGATCGCGGCGCCGTCCTGCGCGTGGACGCTCGAATGGATGGAGCGGGTGTTGATGATGTAGCTGACGTAGCCGCTGCGGATGGAATCGAGGATCTCGTGGCTGCCATCGCTGATCTTGCCGCGCACGCGCGTGCGGATGCCGAAGGACTTGAGGTAGGCAGCCGTGCCTGCGGTCGCCTCGATGTTAAAGCCCATCTCATAGAACCGGCGCACGAGCGGCAGGCCCTCCGGCTTGTCCTCATCGGCCAGCGTCACGAACACGGTGCCGTAGTTCTGCACGTTCATGCCGGAGGCCTGCAGCGCCTTGTACATGGCGCGCGAGAGCTTCTTGTCGTAGCCGATGGCCTCGCCCGTGGACTTCATCTCCGGGGAGAGGTAGGCGTCCAGCCCGTGGAGCTTGGCAAAGGAGAACACCGGTGCCTTGACATAGCAGCGCTCTTTCTCCGGCGGATAGAGGTCGAAGATGCCCTGCTCCTTGAGGCTCGTGCCGAGGATGACGTTGGTGGCGATGTCCGCGAGCTGATAGCCCGTGGCCTTCGACAAAAACGGCACCGTGCGCGACGAGCGGGGGTTGACCTCGATGATGTAGACATGGTCGCTCTTATCGACGATGAACTGGATGTTATACAGTCCGACGATGCCGATGCCCAGACCGAGCTTCTTGGCATAGGTCAGGATCGTGCCCTTGACCTTGTCGGAGATGGAAAACGGCGGGTAGACGCTGATGGAGTCGCCGGAGTGGACACCGGTGCGCTCGACCAGCTCCATGATGCCGGGCACGAACACGTCTCTGCCGTCGCAGATGGCGTCGACCTCGACCTCGCGGCCGGAGATGTACTTATCGACCAGCACGGGCTTGCCCTCGCCGGTGCGCACGGCATTCTGCAGATAGTGGCGCAGCATCTCGTCGTCGGCCACGATCTCCATGGCGCGGCCGCCCAGCACGAACGACGGACGCACCAGCACCGGATAGCCCACCGCGTGCGCCGCCTTGAGACCGTCGTCCAGATTCGTCACCGCCGCGCCCATCGGCTGCGGGATGTTCAGCTCGAGCAGCAGCTTTTCAAAGCAGTCACGGTTTTCCGCGCGCTCGATCGCAGCGCAGTCCGTGCCGATGATCTGCACGCCGCGCGTCATGAGCGGCTGCGCCAGATTGATGGCCGTCTGGCCGCCGAGACTGGCGATCACCTGATCGGCCTGCTCCTCGTGCAGGATGTTCATGACGTCCTCGGGCGTGAGGGGCTCGAAATACAGCTTATCGGCGGTCGTGTAGTCGGTGGAGACCGTCTCGGGGTTGTTGTTGATGATGATGGCCTCATAGCCCGCGCGCCGGATGGTCTGCACCGCGTGGACGGTGGAGTAGTCAAACTCCACGCCCTGACCGATGCGGATCGGACCCGCGCCGAGCACGACGACCTTCTGCTTGTCCGAGCAGCGCGCCTCGCTCTTTGCGCCGGGGGCATAGGTGGAGTAGAAATAGGGGATGTAAGCGCCGGTGTGGCTGGTGTCCACCATCTTGTAGGCGGGGTAGAGCCCCAGCTGCACGCGCTGGGCATACACATCCTCCTCGCGCACGCCCCAGAGCCGCGCGATGTAGGGGTCACAGAAGCCCATCTGCTTGGCCTGCTTGAGCGTCTCTCCGTCGCCCTTGTGCGCGCAGAGCGTCTGCTCCATGTCCACGATGCCGCGGATGGTCTCGAGGAAGTACGGCGTGATCATCGTCAGCGCGGCGACCTCGTCCACGCTCGCGCCCAGACGCAGCAGCTGCGCGACGGCAAAGAGCCCGTCATCGCGGAACTGGTGCAGGTACTCGGTCAGCTCCGCCTTGGTCATGTTCTGGAACTTCGGCAGCCAGAGATGCTGCGCGCCGATCTCCAGCGAGCGGACGGACTTGAGCAGGCACTCCTCGAGCGTGCTGCCGATGCCCATGACCTCGCCCGTGGCCTTCATCTGCGTGCCGAGCGTGTTGGCGGCGGTCGAGAACTTATCGAACGGGAAGCGCGGCAGCTTTGCGACCACGTAGTCCAGCGACGGCTCGAACGCGGCCGTCGTGTTGGCGACGGCGATCTCGTCGAGGTTCATGCCGACGGCGACCTTGGCCGTGACGCGCGCGATGGGATAGCCGCTGGCCTTGCTCGCCAGCGCCGACGAGCGGGAGACGCGGGGGTTGATCTCGATGAGGAAGTACTCCGAGGTCTTGGGGTTGAGCGCAAACTGCACATTGCAGCCGCCCTGGATCTTCAGCGTGCGGATGATCTTGATCGCGCTGTCGTTGAGCATCTTCATGTCATGGTCGCTGAGCGTCATGATCGGCGCGACGACGGCGGAGTCGCCGGTGTGCACGCCCACGGGGTCGATGTTCTCCATGCCGCAGATGGTGATGGCGCGGTCGGACGCATCGCGCATGACCTCAAACTCGATCTCCTTATAGCCCTTGACGCTCTTTTCGATCAGCACCTGATGGATGGGCGAGAGCTTGAACGCCTGCATACCCAGCTCGACGAGCTGCGCCTCGTCGTCGGCAAAGCCGCCGCCCGTGCCGCCGAGCGTGAACGCCGGGCGCAGCACGACCGGATAGCCGATGGCCGCGGCCGCGGCCTTGGCCTCCTCGAGGTTGTAGGTAATCTGCGACGGGATGACCGGCTCGCCGATGCTCTGGCAGAGCTCCTTGAACTGCTCGCGGTCCTCGGCGCGGCGGATGCTGTCGCTGTCCGTGCCGAGAAGCTCGACCTGACACTCCTTGAGCACGCCCTTCTGCTCGAGCTGCATCGCCAGATTCAGACCGGTCTGGCCGCCGATGCCCGGGACGATCGCATCCGGACGCTCCTTGCGCAGGATACGCGCCACATACTCCAGCGTCAGCGGCTCCATGTACACCTTGTCCGCGACGGAGGTATCCGTCATGATCGTGGCGGGGTTGGAGTTGACGAGGATGACCTCGTACCCCTCCTCCTTGAGCGACAGGCACGCCTGCGTGCCGGCATAGTCAAACTCGGCAGCCTGGCCGATGACGATCGGGCCGGAGCCGATGATCATAATTTTCTTCAGATCCGTTCTTTTGGGCATGTGATTTCCTCCTCAGTACGTAAAAAGTTCTGTATGATGTGATGTATTTTGTATGTAGGTGTAAGGCGCTCAGGCCTGTGCGTCCTGCCAGACGACGGCGCCGCCGCAGACATTGCGCACGCACCGCCCGTAGACCGTCTGTCCGGCGAAGGGCGTGCTCTTTCCCATGGAGCAAAACTGCGCCGGGTCGATGCGGTATTCCGTGTTCAGATCCCAGACGGCATAATCGTCCGCGCGCAGCGGGAAGCCGAAGCGCTTTCGGGGGTTGACCGCCATGAGCTCCACAAGCTTGTCGAGCGTCAGCACGCCGGTGCGCACAAGGTGGGTGTAGAGAATGGGGAACGCCGTCTCGAGACCGACGATGCCCATGGCGCTCCCGGCAAGGCCCCTGGCCTTTTCCTGCGCGCTGTGCGGCGCGTGGTCGGTCGCGATCATGTCCACCGTGCCGTCGAGGATGCCCTCGATGAGCGCCTGCCGGTCTGCCTGCGTGCGCAGGGGCGGGTTCATCTTGAAGCTGCCGTCCTCGCGCAGGTCGTCCTCGGTCAGCACGAGGTAGTGCGGCGCGGTCTCGCAGGTGACGTCCAGCCCCTGCGCCTTCGCCCGGCGGATAAGCGCCACGCTCTCCTTGGTGGACACGTGGCACATATGGTAGGCGCAGCCTGTCTCGCGCACCAGCTCGAGATCGCGCTCCAGCTGCCGCCACTCGCTCTCGCTGCTGATGCCCTTGTGCCCGTGGGCGCGGGCATACGCACCGTCGTGGATGTAGCCGCCGTGCAGGAGGGTGTTGTCCTCACAGTGCGCGGCGATGAGCTTGCCGAGACTTGCCGCCTTGCGCATCGCGGCGCGCATCACGTCCGCATCCTGCACGCCGCTGCCGTCGTCGGAAAAGCCGGCGACGTAGGGCGCGAGCTGCTCCATGTCCGCAAGCTCCCTGCCGCCGCGGTGCGCGGTGATCGCGCCGTAGGGCGTCACATCGATGACCGCATCCGTGCGGATGCGCTCCAGCTGGGGGGCAAGCGTCTGCAAACTGTCCGGCGCCGGATCCAGATTGGGCATGGCACACACGCGGCTGTATCCGCCGTGCGCCGCAGCAAGCGTGCCGGACGAAATGGTCTCCTTATAAGAAAAACCCGGCTCACGGAGATGTACATGCACATCTACGAAACCAGGTAATACCACGAAAGAAGAAATATCAAGTTCGTCACCGGCAATGCTGCCGCTGCCAAGAAAAACAGAATCACGGTTGCCGGAAAAAAGATCCCACCCAAATGCCTGCATATTCTCTGCGGCCGCAACCATTTTTCCTCGCCTCATTTCTGCCGAATCGCAAATTTTTGATATGATATCACATAATCGCCCGGTCTGTCAACAAATCCGGCGGCTTTGCGCGCCGTCTTTTTGCACGAAAAATTCCGTCATTTTCCGCCCCGCGTTGACACGCATCTCTGCGCCAGGAACCGGATACAGACAGACTCGTCAGGGAGCGCCGCCGTGTGCTTCAGAGCAGTTTCAGGATCCCGTCGCCGTATTCGGCACAGGTCGCGCCGTCCGGCTGTCCGGTGATGACGACCGGGCAGGCATTGAGCGCCGCCTCGAGCCGGTCGGCCGCAGCCGCGCGGCCGATGTGCCGCAGCAGCATGACCTCCGCACGCAGGATGCTCTGCGGGTTTGCATAGTCGCCCATGCCGCGCTCGATCATGCGCGGGGCCGAGCCGTGGATGGCCTCGAACATGGCGTGGCGGTCGCCGATGTTGGCGCTGCCCGCCGTGCCGACGCCGCCCTGAAGCTGCGCGGCCTCGTCGGTGATGATGTCACCGTAGAGGTTCGGCAGCAGCAGCACCTGAAAGCCGCCGCGCACGCGCTCGTTGACGAGGTTCGCCGCCATGATGTCGATATAGTAGTCATCGACGGTGATCTCCGGATAGTCGGCGGCCACCTCGTGGCAGATCGCGGTGAACTTGCCGTCGGTCTTTTTGAGAATGTTCGCCTTCGTGACGACGGTCACGCGCGTTTTGCCGCTGCGCCGGGCGTAGTCAAACGCCGCGCGGGCGATGCGGCGCGTGCCGGGATCGGTCGTGACCTTGAAGTCCACGGCCATGCCGGGCAGCTCCACGCCGCGGCTGCCGAGGGCATATTCGCCCTCCGTGTTCTCGCGGAAGAACGTCCAGTCGATGCCCTCGTCGGGAATGGTCACGGGGCGGACGTTCGCGTAGAGGTCGAGCGCGCGGCGCAGCTTCACGTTCGCGCTCTCGAGCCCGCCGCCCATGGGCGTCGTGGTCGGGCCCTTGAGCAGCACGTCGCAGGTCAGGATTTCCGCGAGCACGTCGTCCGGCACCGCCTGGTCGCAGGCCATGCGGTTTTCGAGCGTGAGGCCGCGGATGCGCCGTAGCGCGATGCTGCCGCGCGCGATCTCGTCGGCGAGCAGCGCCTCGAGCGCGCGCACCGCCTGCTCCATGATGATGGGGCCGATGCCGTCGCCGTCCACGAGGCCGATGGTCACGGTCGCCTTGTTCGTATAATCCACCTGCTCGGCAGTCATGCCCGCGACGCGGGCCTGCTGCTCGGTGAGCAGGGTGCGAAACGCCGCACAGGCGCGGTCGATATCGTTCATAGCGCATGCTCCTTTGTATAGTTGAGCAGTCCGCCGGCGAGCAGAATGGCCTGCTGCCGCTCGGTGAGGCTGCACACGACGGGGTAAGCCTTGCCCGTGGCCGTGTCCGTGAGGGTGAGCGCTCCCGCCGCCATACCGGCGCGGATGTTGTCGATGCGCAGGTGTGCGCCCTGCGCCAGCGCGTCATAGTCGGCAGGGTCGGCAAACGTCAGTGGCAGGATGCCGGCGTTGATGAGGTTGGCCACATGGATGCGCGCGAAGCTCTTGGCCACGACGCAGCGGATGCCCAGATACATCGGCACGAGCGCCGCGTGCTCGCGCGACGAGCCCTGCCCGTAGTTGCTGCCGCCGACGATGATGCCGTCCCCGGCGGCCTTGGCGCGCGCCGGGAAGGTCGGATCGCAGACCGTGAAGCAGAATTCCGACAGCTTCGGGATGTTCGAGCGGTAGGGCAGGATCTTCGAGCCCGCGGGCATGATGTGGTCGGTCGTGATGTTGTCGCCCACCTTGAGCACGAGCTCCGCCGCAAGCGAGTCGGCAAAGGGCTTGCTGCGCGGGAAGGGGCGGATGTTCGGCCCGCGCAGGACCTCCACCGTGTCCGCCTCCGCCGCCGGGACGGGCGGCAGCACGGCGCGGTCGTCGATGCGGAAGCTGTCCGGCAGCGTGACGGCGGGCATCTCCCCGAGGGTCTGCGGGTCGGTGATGCACCCTGTGAGCGCAGCGGCGACCGCCGTCTCCGGAGAGACGAGGTAGACCTGCGCGTCCTTCGTGCCGCTGCGGCCGAGGAAGTTGCGGTTGAACGTGCGCAGGCTCACGCCGCCGGAATTCGGCGAGAAGCCCATGCCGATGCACGGGCCGCAGGCACACTCGAGCAGGCGCGCGCCGCTGGCGAGGATGTCCGTGAGCGCGCCGCAGTCGGCGAGCATGGTCAGCACCTGCTTCGATCCCGGCGAGATGGACAGGCTCACGCCCGGGGCGACGGTCTTGCCGCGCAGCAGCGCCGCGACCTTGAGCATATCGAACAGGGACGAATTCGTGCACGAGCCGATGCAGACCTGATCGACCTTCGTTCCGGCGAGCGATGCAACGGGCACGACATTGTCCGGGCTGTGCGGGCAGGCGATCATGGGCTGGAGCTTGTCGAGGTCGATGTCGATGACGCGGTCATAGTGCGCATCCGGGTCGCTCTGCAGCGGGGTGAAGTCCGCCGCGCGCCCCTCGGCCGCGAGAAATGCGCGCGTCACGGCGTCTGACGGGAAGATCGACGTCGTTGCGCCGAGCTCTGTGCCCATGTTCGTGATCGTCGCGCGCTCGGGCACGGACAGCGCCGCGATGCCGGGGCCGCCCCACTCGATGATCGCGCCGACGCCGCCCTTGACCGACAGGATGCGCAGCAGCTCGAGGCTGATGTCCTTGGCAGTGACGAACGGGCGCAGCGTACCGATGAGGTTGACCTTGAACATTTTCGGCATGGTGATGTAGTACGCGCCGCCGCCCATGGCGACCGCGACGTCCATGCCGCCCGCGCCGAAGGCCAGCATACCGATGCCGCCGCCGGTGGGCGTGTGGCTGTCCGAGCCGATGAGCGTCTTGCCCGGCTTGCCGAAGCGCTCAAGGTGCACCTGATGGCAGATGCCGTTGCCGGGGCGCGAGAACCAGACGCCATGCTTTGCGGCCACGGTTTGCAGATAGCGGTGGTCGTCCGCGTTTTCAAAGCCGGACTGCAGCGTGTTGTGGTCGACGTAGGCCACGCTCAGCTCGGTCTTGACGCGCGGGATGCCCATCGTCTCGAACTCGAGATAGGCCATCGTGCCGGTCGCGTCCTGCGTGAGCGTCTGGTCAATGCGCAGGGCAATCTCGCTGCCGGGAGTCATGTCGCCGTGCAGCAGATGTGCGCGGATGATTTTTTGAGCCAGTGTCTCACCCATGGAGATCCATCCTTTCGATCATACTTTTCTTTGCGTGGATCGTGTGTTCGGTCGTGAGCGCGGCGGCCGCATCGGCATCGCCCGCGGCGATGGCCTCATAAATGGCGCGGTGCTCTTTGACCACCTGTGCCGTGCGCTTGGCGTCGGCAATGGACGCCTTGCGGTAGCGGCGGGTCTTGCGGTGCAGCGGCACGAGCGTGTCGCTGATGACGGCGTGGCCGCTCATGTCGCAGATGATGTCGTGAAACTGGTCGTCCATCTCGCGCAGGTGCTCGGCGTCGCGCTTTTCAAAGTAAAACTCCTGCAGGTCCAGAATGTGCTGCAGGCGCGCAAGGCCGTCGGGCGAAGCGTTTTTCGCCGCGTAGTACGACGCGAGCCCCTCGATCTTGCAGCGGATGTCCATGATGTCCACCAGATCCTCCGCCGTGATGCCGAGCACGACCGTGCCCTTGCCGGTGTCGGCGATGAGGTGCTCCTGCTCGAGCCGGCGCAGCGCCTCGCGGCTGACGTTGAGCTGCTCGACGAGCCGCAGCTCCGTGAGCACCTCGCCGCGCGGGTAAACGCCCTGTATGATGTCGGATTCCAGCCGCTCAAACACCTGATCGGCCAGCGTAACGGTACGGAAATCTTTCATGCTGCACCTCCTGTCAGACCTGCGCGAAGCGGCCGGGCGCCAGCTCCGCGATCTTGGCGTTGAGCTCCTTGGCCGAGATGACGGTCTGGCGGCCGTCCTCGTATTCCGCGTCCACCCAGCCCTTGAGCGCGAGCACGAGCGGGTCGCGCTTGTCGATCTGCGCGTCGCCGGTCAGGCGGTAGTTCTGGTTGATCCAGTAGGCGATACCCGCGAGGCCGGAGGTCTTGCCGACCTGCACGGACGCCGGGCGGTTGAGCAGCTTTTCGGTGTCGAAGATCGTGTAGATCTCCGCGTCCTTGAGCAGCCCGTCGGCGTGGATGCCGGCGCGCGTGGCGTTGAAGTCGCGCCCGACGAACGGCGTCATCGGCGGGATGTTATAGCCGATCTCGTGCTGGAAATAGTCCGCGATCTCGGTGATGACGGTCGGGTCCATGCCGTCGAGCGAGCCGCGCAGCGACGCGTACTCGAACACCATCGCCTCGAGCGGGATATTGCCCGTGCGCTCGCCAATGCCGAGCAGGGAGCAGTTGACCGCGCACGCACCGTAGAGCCACGCGGTCGAGGCGTTGACGACCGCCTTGTAAAAGTCGTTGTGCCCGTGCCACTCAAGGCACTCGCTCGGCACGTCGGAATACTGCTGCAGGCCGTAGATGATGCCAGCCACGCTGCGCGGCAGCGCCGCCTCCGTGTAGGGAATGCCGTAGCCCATGGTGTCGCACGCGCGGATCTTGACCGGGATGCCCGCCTGCCGCGAGAGCTTTTGCAGCTCGTTGACAAACGGCACGACAAAGCCGTAAAAATCGGCGCGCGTGATATCCTCCAGGTGGCAGCGCGGCACGACGCCCGCCGCGAACGCATCCGCCACGGTCGCAAGATAATAGTCCATGGCCTGACGGCGCGTCATCTTCATCTTCTTGAAGATGTGGTAGTCGCTGCAGCTGACGAGGATGCCCGTCTCGCGGATGCCGAGGTCGCGCACGAGGCGGAAATCCTCCTTCGTCGCGCGGATCCACGTCGTGATCTCCGGGAACTTCAGCCCCAGCTCCATGCACTTTTCGAGTGCCTCGCGGTCTTTCTTGCTGTAGATGAAAAACTCCGTCTGCCGGATGATGCCGTACGGCCCGCCGAGCCGGGAGAGATACTTATAGATATTGACGATCTGGTCGACCGTGTACGGCTCCACGGACTGCTGCCCGTCGCGCAGGGACGTGTCCGTGATCCAGATCTCCTCGGGCATATTCATCGGCACGCGCCGGTGGTTGAACGGCACCTTCGGCACCATGCCCTGGGTGTAAATGTCGCGATGGAGGTTGGGTTCCGCTACATCCTGAAGCGAATATTTATACGCATTCTGCTCCAGCAAATTCGTCTTTCCGGATATTTCAAGCATAGCAGTGGGACTCCTTTCCGTTGCTTTGTATTATTGTATACAATTATACACGCGCTGCTTTTCTTGTCAATAGAATTGTTCACAAATTTCCGCTTGCTTTCCGGGCGGAAGCTGGTATAATACAAAATCGTTCAAAATTGAACTATTTTCAGGAGGTGACCGCCGTGCTTACCGCATCGCAGGTCTATACGTACACGCGCCGCATCCTCGACGCCTACACCGTCGTCATGCAGCCGCTGAGCGCGGAGCTGGACATGGCACCCAACGCCGTGGACATTCTGCTGTTTCTGGCCAACAATCCGGGGCTGGACACCGCGCGCGATATCTGCACATACCGCCGGCTCAAGCCGGGCATCGTGTCGTTTCACGTCGACAAGCTCGTGCGCGAGGGATATCTGCTGCGCGCACGCGACCCCGGCGACCGGCGGCGCTGCCGCCTCGTGTGCACGGACAAGGCCGCGCCCATCATCGCGCGCGGGCAGGCTCTGCAGGAACAGTTCATCGCGCAGATGTCCGCGGGCGTCGCGCCCGACGCGCTCGAGACGTTCCAGCGCTGCCTGACGGCGTTCGCACAAAATCTGGACCACATCGCACATGGGGAGGCGCTCTGAATGCAGCAGGACAAAACATTTCTCGGCACGGAGCCGGTCGGACAGCTTCTGCGCCGGCTCGCGATCCCGACGGTGATCGCGCAGCTGGTCAATATGCTCTACAACATCGTCGACCGCATCTACATCGGCCACATTCCCGAGGTCGGCAGCGCCGCGCTGACCGGCGTGGGCGTGTGCCTGCCGATCATCCTGATCGTGTCGGCCTTCGCGTGCTTCACGGCCTCCGGCGGTGCGCCGCGCGCGTCGATCTACATGGGGCGCGACGATATGGACAGCGCCGAAAAGACGCTCGGCGGCTGCTTCACGATGCAGATCGGCATCTCCGTCGTGCTCACGGCGGCGCTGCTGCTCTGGGGGCGCGACGCGCTGCTGGCCTTCGGCGCAAGTGAGAACACCATCGGCTACGCCGCCGACTACCTGCATATTTATGCGTTCGGCACGCTCTTTGTCGAGCTCACGCTCGGCATGAATGCCTTCATCACGGCGCAGGGCTTTGCCAAGGTAGGCATGTACACGGTGCTCATCGGCGCGGCGGCGAACATCATCATCGACCCGGTCTTCATCTTCGTGCTGGGCATGGGTGTGCGCGGCGCGGCGCTGGCGACCGTGCTCTCGCAGGGGCTCTCGTGCGCGTGGGTGCTGTCGTTCCTGTGCGGGAAGAAGGCGTTTTTGCACCTCCGGCGCCGGAACCTCTTCGTCTCGCCTAAGCTCATCCTGCCGTGCGTGGCGCTCGGTCTGGCGACGTTCACGATGCAGGCGAGCGAGAGCGTCATCTCCGTGTGCTTCAACGCCTCCCTGCTCAAATACGGCGGCGACATCGCCGTCGGCGCGATGACGATCCTCACGAGCGTGATGCAGTTTGCCATGCTGCCGCTGCAGGGCATCGGACAGGGCGCGCAGCCGATCACGAGCTACAACTTCGGCGCGAAAAACACCGCGCGCGTGCGCGAGACGTTTCGCCTGCTGCTCAAGGTGTGCCTGATCTATTCCGTGTCGCTCTGGGCGTTCATCGAGCTCGCCCCCGGCCTGTTTGCGCGCATCTTCACGCCGGACGCGGCGCTCATCGCCTTTACGACGCGCGTGCTGCGCATCTATTGCGCGGGGCTGTTTTTGTTCGGCATCCAGATCGCCTGCCAGATGACGTTCGTGTCCATCGGCAGTGCGCTGTGCTCGATCATCGTGGCCGTGCTGCGCAAATTCGTGCTGCTGCTGCCGCTGATCTATCTGCTGCCGGCGCTGCTGTCCGATCAGACGACCGCCGTGTATCTGGCCGAGCCCGTCGCGGACGTGATCGCCGTCACGTGCACCGCCATCCTGTTTGCGACGCAGTTTCGCAAGGCGCTGCACAAGCTCGAGGCAGGCGCCTGACAGAGTGCGAAGCACGCTGCGGATGATTCAAAAATTTGAAACAACGTTATGAAAATTATGAATCGTCCGCAGCGTTGACAACGGTCGTCCCGGCGCGTACAATGGCGTCAAATTTCTTCCGAGAGGAGCTGCAAGCCATGCGTCACACGTTCTTTGCGCGTCCCTGCAATGCCGCGACCAAGTGCGCGGTTGGCTCGGCACGCTCTGCGGCGAATACCGACAACAACAGCATCCTTCTGCTTACCATCGACACTGTACTTGCAGTGTCGATTTTTGCTATACTCAGCATTCTGGGCATTACGCCACCAGCAGAACGAACCAAACCGGTATTCGCGGGATAAGCACGACTTGGTATACCAGGAGTCGGCCCCGACCGTTTTGGTCGGGGCCGATTTTTTGTTGTATAGAAAAACGGACAGAAAGGAAATCTGTTATGGAAAAGAAAAAAGTTGGATTCGCCAGCGGCATCGGCTTCATCCTCGCCGCCGCCGGCAGTGCCGTGGGCCTCGGAAACCTCTGGGGCTTCCCGTACAAGACATCGCAAAACGGCGGCGCGGCCTTCGTGCTCATCTACGTCGCGTGCGTGCTGCTCATCGGCTTCGTGACGATGCTCAGCGAGATCTATCTCGGCCGCCGCGCGCAGGCAAACCCCATGACCGCCTACAAGATGATCCACAAGAACCTCGGCTGGTGCGGACTCGTGGCGATCGTGATCCCCGCGTTCATCATCTGCTACTACTCCGTGCTCGGCGGCTGGACGACGAAGTACGCGCTCAACTCCTTCAGCGGCAACGCCGGCATCGTCGGCACGTTCTCCGTCAACACGGGCGAGGTCATCCTCTACACCGCGATCTTCCTCGTGCTGAGCATGGTAATCATCATGGGCGGCGTCAAGGACGGCATCGAGAAGGCGTCCAAGGTGCTCATGCCGGTGCTGTTTCTGATCCTCGTCGCCATCGCCGTCTACGCGCTGACGCTCGGCAGCGGCGTGCGTGAGGGTCTGAGCTTCTACCTCAAGCCCGATTTCTCCGGCATCACGTTCAAGTCCGTGCTCGTGGCCATGGGTCAGGCGTTTTACTCCCTGTCGCTCGGCATGGGCATCATGATCACCTACGGCTCGTACACCGGCAAGGAGGTCAACCTCGTGCGCTCCACCGCCATGATCTGCATCTTCGACACGCTCGTGGCGCTCATCGCGGGTCTGGCGATCTTCCCGTCGGTGGCGCACTTTGACCCCGCGCTGCTCGGCAGCAGCAAGGGCGTCGCGCTCATGTTCATCATCCTGCCGCAGGTGTTCGAGTCCATGGGCGGCGTGGGTCAGGTCGTGTCGTTCGCCTTTTTCGTCATGGTCGATATCGCCGCCATCACGTCCGTCGTGTCGCTGATCGAGGTCGTGACGCAGTTCGTCATCCAGAAATTCCACGCCCACCGCAAGCGCGCCGCGCTCATCGTCGCGGGCGTCTGCTTTCTCGTGTCGATCCCGATCGGCATCTCGCTCGGCCACGTCGCCATCCTCGAGGAATCCAGCCCCGCGCTGTTCGGGCTCGACTGGCTGACGTTCTTCGATGAAGTGACCAACACCGTGCTCATGCCCGTATGCGCGCTGTTTTCCTGCATCGTTGTCGGCTGGTTCATCACGCCCAAGCGCGCCGTGGCCGAGATCGAGGCCGGAGGCACGCCCATGTCCGGCTGGCTCAAGAAGGTCTACGCCGTCATGATCCGCTTCGTGACGCCGGCGCTCATCCTCATCGTCGAGATCGGCGGCCTGCAGAGCGAGATTGCGGCCGGCAACACCGCCGTCATCGTCTTTGCCTACGCGCTCGTGGCGCTGTGCGTGGTGGCGTATTTTGCCTTCTTCCGCAACAGAGACACCGGCACGAACGCCGACGAGAAGCTCTCCGGCGATTACCCCGTGTGACACGCGCGATGCGCCCAATACCCCGGCATTGTTTTTGACAAGAATCATTTTCTCCGCCGCACATGTCGCCGGAGAAAATAATTGGACTTTCTTTCGCCGCTGCGGCGGCGAAACTCTACGAGGTTGTTAACAAGCTGTACACCGGTGTGGTTTTTTGACCATACCGGTGTTTTTTGTATGACAAACTCGTTAAAAATCGAGCAACTTTCAGTTGAAATACCGAAAAAAAGCAGGTATAATAACAATGTCAGTCAATCTGACAAACATAGCAGACAGGAGGCACGCCCATGTCGATGCAAGAGGTGCGGGAACAGAATATCGCACTCGTAACGCAGACGGCGCTGGCGTGTTTTGTTGAAAACGGCATTGAAAAGACGACCATCCGCGACATCGCGCAGCATGCCGGCCTGACCGAGCGCTCGGTCTACCGGTACTTTGCGGGCAAGGATGAGCTCGTCATCGCGGCGGCCTACCTCTACTGGGACAGGGCCAAGGAACTGGCCGCGCAGTCGCTGGCAAAGCAGCGGCGCAGGGGCATGACCGGCATCGAGGAGATCCGCGTGCTGCTGCGCAGCTATGCGGAGCTGATCTTCACCGACCCCGCGGGCATCCGCTTCTCGCTGGATGCGGAGGTCGCGCTGTGCAACGCCGGCCGGCAGCATGCGGTCATCAACCGCCCGCCGGAGCGCTTTGAGGTCGCCCCCGGGCCGATCGCTGCGGCCATCCGCCGCGGGCTCGCCGACGGGACGGTCGATCCCGAGGCCGATGTGAAAACACTCTATTATAATACGTACGATTCGATCCTCGGCGTCATCCAGCGGATGTCCGTCGGCGTGCCGAGCGTGCACGAGCTGGACGGGCACGCGCGCATCGACGCGCTGTGCGAGCAGTTCACGCGCGCATTCGCGGCGCCGCCCAAGCAATAAGGGGACAGGGAACACCTTTTAAATACCACCCTACATTGAAGGAGGAAACGGCATGGCAAAAAGACCGAATATTCTCAAGCTGGCCACGAAGATCAGCCTTGAGAGCATGACGTACATGGGCATCACGTATGACGATCCCGAGTATAAGATCCTCGAGCCGATCATCGACGATGACATGTGTGCGATCATGATGCACGTGCGCCTGGAGACCAACCGCACGGTTGAGGAAGTGGCCAAGCGTGCAAGAAAGAGCGTGGAATTCACGCAGGAGCAGCTCGACAAGCTGTGCAAGACCGGCGCAGTCCGCTACCGCTATGTGGACGGCAAGCGCTGCTACTTCTACCCGATCTGGGTCCCGGGCATCATGGAGGGCATCCTTGCCAACCGTGAGCAGTGCGACAAGTATCCCGTGCTCGGCGAGAGCTTTGAGGCATACACCCGCCGCCGTCCGGAAATGCTCGCGCCGATGCTCGACTCCGGCAAGACCGGCATGTTCTTCATGCGCGTCATGCCCGTCATGAGCGCCATCGAGAACGACTCGCACGCCGCCTCCTATGACGAGGTGCGCACCCTCATCGAGAACGCGACCGCCATCAGCGTCGGTCCGTGCTCCTGCCGCCGTGCCCGCCGTCTCATGGGCGAGGGCTGCGGCCACCTCGAAGAGGATATGTGCATGTACCTAAACGACAACGCCCGCTGCTTCTCCGAGCAGGGTTATCACCGCCTCGTGAGCAAGGAAGAGGCGTATGAGATCCTCCAGCGCGCCGAGGACAACGGTCTCGTGCACGAGATCAACCAGACCCCCGGCTTCGAGGACACGAACGCCATCTGCAACTGCTGCGGCTGCTCGTGCTTCGCGCTGCGCATCGCGGAGCTGTTCCGCACGCCGCGCGCCATCCGCTCGAACTACATCGCCCGCGTGGATAAGGAAAAGTGCGTCGCCTGCGGTCAGTGCGTTGAAAACTGCCAGACCAACGCGCTCAAGCTCGGCCAGAAGCGCTGCGCGACCGATCCGCACATCTCCGACACCTACGATACCGACGCCAGCGTGCCGTTCCACCGTTCGAGCTACAACCCCGAGTACCGCACGAACCGCTCCGACGTCATGCCCAGCGGCACCGCCCCCTGCAAGGCCGAGTGCCCGGCGCATATCCCGGTTCAGGGCTACATCAAGCTCGCGTCCCTCGGCCGCTACACCGAGGCGCTGGAGCTCATCAAGAAAGAAAACCCGTTCCCGGCCGTCTGCGGCCGCATCTGCAACAAGCGTTGTGAGGACGCCTGCACCCGCGGCAGCATCGACGATCCGATCGCCATCGACGACATCAAGAAGTTCATCGCCGAGAAGGATCTCGAGGCCGGCACCCGCTTCGTGCCGAAGATGCTCAACCAGATCGGCCGTCCATACCCGGAGAAGATCGCCGTCATCGGCGCCGGCCCTGCCGGTCTGAGCTGCGCGTACTACCTCGCCGTCAAGGGCTACCCCGTGACCGTGTTCGAGAAGGAGTCCGTGCCCGGCGGTATGCTCACGCTCGGCATCCCGAGCTTCCGCCTCGAGAAGAACGTTGTCAACGCGGAGATCGACGTGCTCAAGGAGCTCGGCGTGGAGTTCCGCTTCGGCGTTGAGGTCGGCAAGAACATGACGCTCGACGCGCTGCGCGCGGACGGCTACAAGGCGATCTACCTCGCCGTCGGCGCCTCCAAGGGCACGCCGGCCGGCTGCCCGGGCGACGATCTGAAGGGTGTGTTCACCGGCGTCGAGTTCCTGCGCGCCGTGAACCTCGGCAAGCGCCCGACCATCGGCAAGCAGGTCGCCGTCATCGGCGGCGGCAATGTCGCCATCGACGTCGCGCGCGCCGCCGTGCGCCGCGGTGCGGACGTGACGCTGCTCTACCGCCGCGGCCGCGAGGAGATGCCCGCAGCGGACGAAGAAGTCGCCGAGGCCGAGGCCGAGGGCGTCAAGTTCCGCTTCCTGTGCGCCCCGGTCGAGATCCTGGGCGAAAAGGGCAAGGCCACGGCCATCAAGGTCGAGACCATGACCCTCGGCGAGCCCGACGAGAAGGGCCGCCGCAAGCCCGTCGGCACGGGCGAGTTCGAGACGCTTGCAGTCTCCGCCGTCATCTCGGCCATCGGCCAGCAGATCGACCTGTGCAGCATCGACGCCGGCTCGAAGCTCCAGCTCGGCAAGCGCGGCACCGTGCTTGTTGACCCCGCAACGTATCAGACCGCCGAGCCCGACGTGTTCGCGGGCGGCGATCTTGTGACCGGTCCGAAGTTTGCCATCGACGCCATCGCCGCCGGCAAAGAGGCTGCCGTGTCCATCCACCGCTTCGTGCACCCCGGCCAGAGCCAGCTCATCGGCCGTGACCACCGCGACTACAAGTCGCTCGATCCCGCGACCGTGGCCGTGCCGATCGAGAGCTTTGACAACACCCCGCGCCAGCACGCGCACGACGGCTCCGCCGAAGAGGCGAAGAAGACCTTCCACGATCTGCGCGGTGTGTTCACCGAGGAGCAGATGAAGAAGGAGACCGAGCGCTGCCTCGGCTGCGGCGCGGTCGTCCTCAACGAGGACCAGTGCATCGGCTGCGGCATCTGCACCACCAAGTGCAAGTTCGACGCCATCCGCCTCGAGAAGGTCAACGACACGCACGGCCGTGAATACTTCCGCACCCTGCTGACCGTGGCCGGCAACACCCCCGCCGCCATCGGCCGCCTCGTGCGCAAGACGCGCGGCAGATAAGGAGCAGCGCCATGCATGAGATCGGTGTGGTGCGTGCCATGGTCAAAACCGTCACCGACTACGCGGCCGCCAATCAGATCGATGAGATCTCCGAGATCGTGGCCGACTGCGGCGAGCTCTCGCTCGTCATTCCGGAGTACGTGGAGGAGCTCTATCCCCCCGTCGTGAAGGGCACGCCGCTGGAAAACACGAAGCTCATCGTCAACATCGTGCCCGGCATGGCCGAGTGCGAGGATTGCGACGAGATCTTCAATGTCATCGAGTGCAACGGTTATTGTCCGAACTGCAACAGCTTCAACAAAACGGTGCTGTCCGGCAAGGACTTTACCATCCGGGAGATCCATGTCCCGGAAGAACGTGAACCCGGGTCTGTGGAGACCTAAAAAATAGAAGGAGCGTATTCAATGAACGAAAAGTACAACGCATTGTTCACCCCCTGGAAGATCGGCAATGTCGAGATGAAAAACCGCATTGTCCAGTGCTCCATGGGCGGCACGTCCCTGTTCGGCTGGATGGAGCCGAACCACTTCGACAAGGAAGCAGCTTACTTCCTGCTCAACCGCGCACAGGACGGCGTGGGTCTGATCCTGCCCGGCATGCAGTGCATCCGCGATCCGCTGGGTATCCCCGGCCGTAAGTGGCTGTACCAGAACGACCAGATGTTCAAGCAGCTCAAGGAGTACATGGTCGAGTTCCACAAGACCGGTGCAAAGCTCTTCATCCAGCTCGCCGCCGGCATGGGCCGCTCCATGGCGATCAACGGCTGGATGACGATGCTGGCCAAGAACAACTTCCTCAACAAGATCGTCAGCCCCATCGTCGACGTGCAGTACATCTGCGCCTCCGCTTCCGAGGTCCCGAACCGCTGGAAGGAAGACGTCATGTCCCGCCCGCTGACCGTCAAGGAGATCCAGGACATGGTGCACGCCTTCGGCAAGACCGCCAAGAAGCTGCGCGCTGCCGGCGTCGACGGTGTCGAGATCCACGCTGTCCACGAGGGCTACCTGCTTGACCAGTTCACCATGGCCAACTGGAACCACCGCACCGACCAGTACGGCGGCTCGTTCGAGAACCGTTTCCGCTTCCCGGTCGAGATCGTGCAGGAGATCAAGCGTCAGGCCGGCGCCGACTTCCCGGTGTCCCTGCGTTACTCCGTCGTCTCCAAGACCAAGGCCTGGGGCAAGGGTGCAATGCCGTACGAGACCGACTTTGAGGAGTTCGGCCGCGACATGGCCGAGTCCGAGAAGGCTGTCAAGTACCTCGAGGAAGCCGGCTACGACATGTTCAACTGCGACAACGGCACCTACGATGCGTGGTACTGGGCACATCCGCCTCAGTACATGCCCGACAACTGCAACCTCGAGTACGTCGAGCACATCAAGAAGTTCACCAACTGCCCGGTCGTCTGCGCCGGCCGTATGGACCCCGTGAAGGCTGCCGAAGAGATCGCCGCCGGCCGTCTCGACGCTGTCGCCATCGCGCGCCAGAACCTCGTTGACCACGAGTGGATCCACAAGATCCTCAGCGGCCACGAGGACGAGATCAAGCCCTGCATCCGCTGCCACAACGGCTGCTTCAACATGGCCAAGTTCAAGGGCACCGCGAACCTCCAGAGCATGGATGACTCCCTGCACCTGGCTCGCTGCGCGCTGAACCCGACCACCATGCAGCACAACAAGTACAAGATCGTCCCGACCCGCAACCCGAAGAAGGTCGCCATCATCGGCGGCGGCATCGGCGGCATGGAGTGCGCGCTCGTGCTCAAGCAGCGCGGCCACACCCCCGTCATCTTCGAGAAGACCAACGAGCTCGGCGGTCTGTTCCTCACCGCTTCCGCGATGAGCTTCAAGGAGAACGATAAGGAGCTCATCCGCTGGTACCTCAACGAGATCGCCAAGGAAGGCATCGACGTCCGCTTCAACACCGAAGTGACCGACGTCAACACGCTCGGCGGCTTCGATGACATCATCGTCGCCAGCGGCTCCATCCCGCGCACCATGCCCTCCATCCCGGGCTTCGAGAAGACCCTCACGTTCACCGAGCTTCTCAAGGACAAGAAGGAAGTCGGCGACAAGGTCCTGTTCATCGGCGGCGGCCAGTCCTCCTGCGAGGCGGCTTACGACCTCGTGCTGCAGGGCAAGCACCCCATCATCGTCGAGTACGCGAACGACCTGATCGCGGCACAGGCCACCTGCCTTGCCAACACCTCCTTCCTGCGTGACGCGATGGAGTACCACAAGGTTC
>OIED01000418.1_pt1 | contig 24612 bp, 17 predicted proteins | sample 1581771 | NCBI WGS metagenome assembly OIED01 (sample SAMEA3882546, study PRJEB24775) | human gut metagenome | biome: human-associated habitat; feature: intestine environment; material: feces | place: Netherlands | collected 2009/2010 | reverse complement strand
GGCGCTCGAGGGGGTGTATGCCTGGGCTGCGTCCCCTCGAGCGCCGATGGCACGCAGCCCGCTATCTCATTCACCGCATCGCTGAAAATGACCAAGGCGGGCACCGACGCCACGGCAAATGGCGAGATCGCTCTGATGTTCTACGCGAGCGGCACAGAAAGCCAGGAGATTCGGGGCAAACAGCGGACCGGATCGCTCAGCCTGACGCGAGGGGCAGATCCCGGTCCTGTCGATATCAGTGCCGAAACGCAAGATGTGCATCACGTCCTTGTCGATCCGGCACTCCTCGAGATGGAATGGAGCGGAGTAGGAGCGGTCGGACTCGCCCCCTCGACAGGTGACATCGCAAGCGACTCCAGCGAGAGCAGCGGTGAAATAGCGCCTGGGGACAATGGCGCACCAGGCGGCATAACACCGCCATCGAGCGGTCCTTCAGCCACTTTCAGCGAGCCAAGCGAAACAGCCGCCGCAGTGGGCGGCACGCAAGCTGGCGAAAACTTGGGGTGTCCCATGCCGGCAGACATCGACGAGGGCAATTGTTGCATGATGGTCGCGCTCGACCGCACGGAAACCGTCGACGCCGCGAGCATTGAGGCCACCGCTGCCGATAAGCCCGTCCGCAAAGCAGCCATTATCGCATTCCCTAAAACCGTCGAAGTTGTTTTTCTGCCATCGGGCGAGGTCGTAGCCCCCACCTTGCTCACCTTGCTTGGGGCAAAGGGCACGGCCAACCAAATCGACAACCTCACAGTCGCCGACCCTGCGACCACCGCAAAACTGCACCTGTATGCCGTAACCTCGGACGGAGGCAAAACCGAGGAATTCGACGGTGAGAACCTCCTGAATAACCGGATACTCCATAAAATGGAAGACGTCTCGTATCAAATTGAGCTCGAGGGATTTGACCGAGCTCGAGATGCTGATATCATCGCCGCGGCCATTGAGTCCCCGCAGCGACTCATGACGCTGTGCTTCGATTACAGCCCCTATGTCGTGATGGGAGGCTGAGGCTTGGGCACCAAATGCCGTCGTTAATACCACTTATATAACGTATAGGATGAGGCATGACGCACCCTGCAGCCCGTTCTGCTACGATTGCCAGGTTGGCATCAATATGGGAGGGTTCATGCCGGGTTTGGGAACGGTCATCAACGTCGCACTTTTGATTGCGGGCGGACTGCTGGGCCTTATAGGCGGACGCTTTATCACACCCCGCATCCAAGACACGCTCATGAAGGCGTCGGGGCTGTGCGTTTTGTTTATCGGACTGGGCGGCACCATGCAAAAGATGCTCGTCATTGACGGGAAAGCGCTGGAGACCACCGGCACCACCATGCTCATCGTCTCGTTTGCCCTCGGCTCGCTCATCGGCGAGGCCGTTAACCTGGAAGCCGGCATCGAAAACCTGGGCGAATGGCTCAAGCGCAAAACCGGCAGCGAGGGAGACAACGAGTTCACCAATGCCTTTGTCTCGACATCGCTGACCGTCTGCATCGGTGCCATGGCTATCGTGGGATCAATCCAAGACGGCTTGCTCGGCGACTGGTCCACGCTTGCCCTGAAGGGCGCGTTGGACTGCATCATCGTCTGCACCATGACGGCTTCGCTCGGCCGCGGCTGCATCTTCTCCGCCCTGCCCGTTGCCGTATTCCAGGGAACGATTACGCTGTTTGCCGGCGCGCTCTCCCCCATCATGACCGCCGCCGCCCTCGACAGTCTATCGCTCGTGGGCTCTATACTCATCTTCTGCGTCGGCGTCAACCTCATCCGTCCTCAGACCTTCCGCACGGCCAATATGCTCCCCTCCGTTGTCATGGCCGTCATCTACGCCCTCCTGTTCTAAATCTATCTACGTAGCGGTATCTCGAACACCTGTTTGATGCTGTGCTATGATATGAGGTCACCGAAGCTGCGTTAGGAGAGGAGAGACGGTGGCCGACCAGGACATCAAGATGCTCATCGAGCGCATTATGGCCGAGGCCCGGACCCATCAGTCTGCTCGCTTCTCAAACGAAGTCTATGCTGACGAGCCGATTCTCAAAACCGGTCGTCAGATGCAGAATTTCCTTCCCGACCAGTACCGCAAAATGCGTGAGATATCGCGTTGGCAAGAAGACCCCAAGGGTGGCGCGGGACGTTGGCTTTCGGAAGCCGAGCTTTTCTACCGCCAAGGCCTGCTGATGGCCGACTTTGAGGACGACTGTCCCTACAACGGCACATTCAAGTCGTACTTTCCCACCTATAACGCCATGAGCGATCGGCAGCTGCGCGGCTATTTTACCTGGCGCACCCAAGTGCGCCGCGGAACCGTCGAGGAAACGTCTACGTCCTTTGCCTTTCTGTATCTCTATGAGCTGATCTGCGGCATTGGCGTAGATGACCCACTCGATGGTTTTAACAAAATCAAGGCCTTTTGGGATGCCTATCGCGCCTTTGAACCCGGCATCGACCGGTTCGCACGCGTGTGGCTGCAGGACTACGCCGTGTTCCACGGACTCGACCCCAAGCTGCTTCGCGACTCTAAAACCGTCATGTTCGATAACGCCCTTATCGAGCTGCGGCGTGCGGCGCGAGACCTTGCGCCCGCGCCAACGCCGTCAGACCTGGCGCCTGCGCGTCGCAAGACCTCCGAGCCCACGCTTCCCCTTCCGCCCGATGAGGCGCATGAGGAGCGGCTCATGGCTGCCATCGACGCACTCTCGACGTACAACCTGAATAACTCACGGCTCGACCGTTCCCACCATCGCGACCTGCGCCACGTGGCATGCGCCGTGTATGTCCGTATGGCGCGCTACTATGACACGCACCGAAAGACCGGTATCGTGGCGAGCTTGTTTGGGGAGGAGACGGCCATGCCCTATACCATGTTTGCCTCGGCCGTGTTCTTTGCGCCCGAGCGCCACGAGGACTGCGAATATCGCCTGGACCCCATTCACATCTATCGCTGCCAAAATGGCTTTTGGGAATGCATGCGCATCCACGGCAGCAGACAAAAAAGTAGCAAGCTCGGTGAGATGATGCGCGCCTGCGACCAACGCCTGCGCCTGGCCCTAGACCCCACCCATCCCCTGAAGGAGGAGAAGGTCCCCAAATATCTGGCCAAGATCATCGACGACGAGATCGTGGCATGGCTTTCGTGGGACGCCGCGCACCAGCCTGTCAAGATCGATATCGATTTGAGTCAGCTGGGGCACATTCGGAGCGCCGCCGCGCAAACGCGTGAAGCGCTTTTGATTGATGAAGAGCGCGAGGACGATGTGCTCGCAGAGGTCGATACGGCGGATTCCGAGCAGCCGAAAGCCGAGCCCGCAGCAGACGCGTTTGTCAAGCCGGTCGAGGCACCCATTCGGCAGGACGAGGCCGACGAGCCGACCATATCCACCGAACAGTTTGGTGTCGTGGCACCGCTGCTCGCACCGACGCCCGCGTTCGCAGCTGCTGCGCCCGCTGACGCCGCGAACGAACTCGCGCCTGCCGCAGACGCCTATCTCCGCGCGCTGCTCGAGCACAACGCAGTACAGGCGACATCGGCAGTGGCGCACTCGGACCAGAGCGAGGACATGCTCGTCGATAGCATCAACGAGGCGCTCTTTGACCTGGTGGGCGACACCGTTATTGAATTTGGCTCAGCAGGACCGCAGATTATCGAGGACTACGAAGCAGACGTGAGAGGATACCTAGACCATGAGTGATACCGCATCCGCAGCACCCCGCGTGCCCAAGCGCGTCGCCGCCGTCATTCTCAACTCGCTCAAGGGCGGCGTGGTCCCGCGCATCGGCCTTCCCTATATCACCGTGGGGCGCGAGGTCGAGATCCGTGCTCTGCTCACCGACCTGAGCCTCATCGCCGATGGCGGCGCAAGCTTCCGTTTCCTAGTCGGTCGCTACGGCGCCGGCAAGAGCTTTTTGCTCCAGACCATCCGCACGCACGCCATGGGCGAGGGATTCGTCGTGGCCGATGCCGACCTATCCCCTGAGCGCCGTCTGCAGGGCGGCCAGGGACAGGGCCTTGCCACCTACCGTGAGCTCATCCGCAACATATCGACCAAGACGCGCCCCGAGGGCGGTGCGCTCAACCTTATCCTGGATCGCTGGGTCGCCTCGTGTGCCGATGCCGACGAGTCTGCCGTCAATGCCCAACTGGCCCCACTCGAGGAAATGGTCCACGGCTTCGACTTCGCCCGCATGCTCCGCCGCTACCGCGCGGCCGTATCCGAGGGCGACGAAGAAGCTATGAGCCGCGTGACCAAATGGATTCGCGGCGAGTACCGCACCAAGAGTGAGGCACGCGCCGAGTTGGGCTCCTCGACCATCATCAGCGATGACGACTGGTACGACTACGTTAAGCTCATTGCGCGCTTTTTGGTCTGCAGCGGCTACAAGGGCATGCTGGTGCTCATCGACGAGCTCGTGAATCTGTATAAGATTCCCAACGCCATCACGCGCCAATACAACTACGAGAAGATCCTGACCATGTACAACGACACGCTCCAGGGCAAGGCGCAGTACCTGGGCATGATCATGGGCGGCACGCCAACCTCCATCGAAGACCGCCGCCGTGGCGTGTTCTCCTACGAGGCCCTGCGAAGTCGACTCGCTCAGGGCCGCTTTGCACGCGAGGACCTTAAGGACATGCTCGCGCCCATCATCCGTCTGCAGCCACTCACCTATGAGGAGCTGCTGGTGCTCATCGAAAAACTCATGCAGATCCATGCTGGCTACTTTGGCTGGACGCCCACGCTTACCGAAAACGACTTGGTGGACTTTCTCAAGATTGAGTTTGGCCGCGTGGGAGCCGATACGCACTTGACGCCGCGTGAGGTCATCCGTGACTTTATCGAGCTGCTCGATATCCTGTGTCAGAACCCCGATGCAAATGTGGCCGAGCTGCTGCAAAGCGTCGGCGGCGACGCGCTGGCACCGGCAGCCGCAACAGGCGACACCGGCACCGCAGACGGCGACCGCAACTTCGCCGAATTCACCATCTAACCTGCCAAAAAGGGACAGGTTTATTTTGGCAGCTTTTATCTGCACAAACGTTGAGACAGCAATGCAGCAAACCATTGCCAACCGCATTGAGAGGTTCGTATTTGAGAGGAGGTCCCGTGAACGCCTTTGACCGATATGCTCCGTTTATCCAAGACTTCATCTACTCCCACGATTGGGAGAGCCTACGCTCTATCCAGGTTGCAGCAGCTGATGCCATCTTTAACACGCAAGACAATGTGCTCCTGACGGCATCCACGGCTTCCGGCAAAACCGAGGCAGCCTTCTTTCCCATCCTGACCGAGTTTTGGGAGAACCCGCCCGCAAGCGTGGGCGCCCTCTACATCGGCCCGCTCAAGGCGCTCATCAACGACCAATTCGTCCGCCTCAACGACCTCTGTGAAGAGGCCGATATCCCCGTCTGGCACTGGCATGGCGATGTCTCGCAGTCGCACAAGGCTAAGCTCATCAAAAAACCGAGCGGCATCTTGCAGATAACCCCCGAGTCACTCGAAGCGCTCCTGATCCATAAGCATATGGCGATCCCGCGCATGTTTTGCGACCTGCGCTACGTGGTCATCGATGAGGTCCACTCGCTCATGCGCGGCGACCGCGGCGGGCAGACGCTCTGCCTTATCGAGCGGCTCTCGCGCATGGCCGGCGTGCAGCCTCGACGCATCGGCCTTTCTGCCACCATCGGCGACCCCGAGCGCACGGGCGCTTTTCTCTCACAGGGAACGGGGCGCGACTGCGTTATCCCCCGCTTTGAAGAACCGCCCCGCGTGTGGCGCATCTCCATGGAGCACTTCTACAACTCGGGTCCCCAGGCGCAGCAGCGAGGATTCGAGAGCTCGGGTCCTCAAGAGGCCGAAGTGCTCGCATGCGCGCGCATCGAGCCGGCGGCATCCGCGGCACTGCCCGCCGGCGCCCAAGACATGCGTCACAGCGGACAGCTCACACAAGAGGAGCGCCGTCAACGTCGTGAGCGGGCACGGGAAAAGCCCGCTCCCAAGGACCGCCAAACTTCCTCGGCCCCCGAGGGCGAAGTCGACATCCCACGAGCGACCGAGCAGGCGCTTCTCAACCCCACCGACACGGCGCCCGACAACGCCGACCCCGGCATGGGCTATATCTTTGAGCACACGCGCGGCCGCAAGTGCCTGGTCTTTGCTAACTCGCGCGAAGAGGCAGAGGCCGTATGCTCCATGCTGCGCAGCTACTGTGAAAACCGGCACGAGCCCGACCGCTTTCTCATCCACCACGGCAATCTTTCGGCATCGCTGCGCGAGACGGCAGAAGAGCTCATGCGCGACGAGGAACAGGCACAAACGACCGTCACCACCTCTACGCTGGAGCTCGGTATCGATATCGGTCGCTTGGAGCGTGCCTTCCAGATCGACGCGCCGTTTACCGTCAGCTCCTTTTTGCAGCGAATGGGCCGCACGGGACGCCGCGATCTTCCGCCCGAGATGTGGTTTGTCATGCGCGAGGAAGAGCCCGAGCCGCGCACGATGATGCCCGAGACCATTCCGTGGAAGCTCCTGCAGGGCATCGCGCTCGTACAACTCTATCGCGAGGAAAAGTGGGTCGAGCCGCCCGAGCTCGATCGACTCCCCTACAGCCTGCTCTACCACCAGACTATGTCGACGCTTGCCAGCACCGGCGAGCTCACGCCGGCAGAACTTGCCCAGCGCGTGCTCACACTCAGCTATTTCCATCGCATCTCGGCCGATGACTATCGCGTACTGCTGCGTCACCTCATTAAGATCGACCACATCCAGGTCACCGAGAGCGGCGGGCTCATCGTGGGCCTCGCGGGCGAGCGCATCATCAACAACTTTAAGTTCTACGCCGTGTTCCAGGAAAACGAGGAGTTCACCGTTCGTAGCGAGTCGGCCGAATTGGGCACGATCGTCAACCCGCCACCGCCCGGTGAACGCATCGCCATCGCCGGACACTGCTGGATTGTCGAGGAAGTGGACTGGAAGCGCCACACCGTCTTTGCCACGCAGGTCAAGGGCCGGGTGCCGGCCTACTTTGGCGACTGCCCCGGTGACATCAATACACACGTACTCGAGCGCATGCGCAAGGCTCTCAACGAGCACGCGGCGTATCCGTACCTTATGGGTAACGCACGAGCCCGTTTGGCGCAGGCTCGCCATACGACCGAGATTTCGGGTGCGGGAACTAAACCGCTCATTAACCTGGGCGGCGACACCTGGGTGCTCTTCCCCTGGCTGGGCAGTTACGCCTTTTTGGCACTCGAGCGCATGCTCAAGATTAAATGCGCCGCGGAGCTTGGCCTTCGCGGGCTCGATTCGTCGCGTCCATACTTTATGCAGTTCAAGATGAAGGCCGACGAGGAGACGTTCTTTGAGGTGCTCGCCGCCGAGGCCGAGAAGGACTTTGATCCCATCGAGCTCGTCTATCCCGGCGAGGTGCCTTATTTTGATCGCTACGACGAGTACGTTCCCGAGGAGCTCGTGCGCAAGGGCTTTGCCGAAGGCGTGCTCGACATAGAGGGCATGAAGCAGCGCGTCCGCAGCTGGCGCGACCACGCCTAAGACCAGTCTTTTTGGGACGGGGAGACTTACTTGTCGTGAAGGACGGTGCCGAGGAAGTCGGTGTCGAAGGGCACGGCTTCGGCAAAGGCGTAGTCGCCGTCGCTGGCGATGAGCAGATAATTCTCCTCGCCGCCGAACTCCGCATCGCCGCAAGGCACTACCCAAGCGTGGGCGAATACCTCGAGTGCCGTGGCGGCGCAATCGCGCAGGAACGTCACGTCGCTCCCCCTGTTCGCACTCACGATATTGGCCACGTAGATACCCCCGGGGTTCAGGCTGCCCCGCACCAGGCGCAGCGCCTCAACGGTCGCCAGCCCGCGCACGGGCTCGGCGCCGCCAAAGCAATCGCTCACGACCACGTCGTAGCGACGATGGCCCACGCTCGTCACACCCAAATACGAGCGAGCCTCAGCGGTTATTACCCGCAGGCGATCGCCCGCCGCGCGCTCCAGCTCGTCTAGGTAGAACCAGCGGCGCGCCAGGCGCGTAATCTCGGCATCGTACTCAATGACGTCCATGCGCAAGCTCTCGTGCGACATCAGCGCGAACTTGGGATAGGCAAACCCACCGCCGCCCAGCATAAGCATACGGTCGATGCCGTGACCATAAGCGTCGCGCATCGCATCCTCGGACTCAAACACGTCGTCAAACGCACGATAGTACGCAAAGACGGGCTCCGCCCAACGCTCGCCAATGTAGCTTGCGCTTTGGTAGACGCCGCCTTGCACCAACACGCGAATCTCATCGCCGCCCTCATCGTGCACGCGTTTCACACGCGCCAACCCATTGCGGGTTCGCGCAACCTGCAGACAGGCAGCACGAACAGCGACAGCGGCCGCACCAAGCGCCGCGGCTCCCAGAGCAACGCCGGCAACGACACCAGCAGAAACACTCGGCTTGTTCATCTAGAGCTCCTTTTGCAGATAAAGGCCATGGTCATAAAATCCAAGATGGCGATAGTACTCGCGTGTGCCAATCGCGCTAATCACGTTGATGCGCGCATAGCCCGCATCCCGGGCGATCTCGCATGCATGCTCTACGAGCAAACGCCCCAATCCATGGTGCTGGGCCGCCTGGCCTTGATCCCCCACGCGCGCCGCCATGCCATACACGTGCACCTCGCGAATCATCGCCTCGTCCGGCGTCGTCGGCAACTCGTCCGCATGCGCGGCAACAAAAGTACGATCGGGCAGCGACAGGCGCAAAAAGCCCACGATCTTGCCCTGCGGCGTCACCCACTGCAAAAAGCGCTCGTGCGTCACCGGCGTCTCGTACGCCACCTCCTCGTCAAGGGTCAGCTCATCCAGGTCGGCACCCGCCGTGCTGATCTCGCGATAGCGGATCTCGCGCACCGTCGCGCCTTCCCCACGAGCCGCCAGGCGGTTCTCAACGAGCTGACGCAGGTTGGGCTTCTTGTTGCCCACCATGATGTCGTCGGAGCTAAAGTCGCGGATCATGCGACTGATACGGCAGAACGCCGGCGTCACCACGATGTCGTCGGCCAGCACATCGAGCAGCTCATCCTCGGTATAGGGGCGCCACTCGCCACGCTCATAGCAGCCCACCAGACGCGAGCCCTCGATGAGCGCACACGGGTAGACCTTGACCTCGTCGGGCATAAAGGCCCCTTCGGTCATAAAGCGCTCGTAATCGCGCTTGTCCCCCTCGGGCGTGGCGCCCAGCAGGTTAAGCATAAAATGCGCATGGATCTTAAAGCCAAACAATCGTGCAAGCGAAAACGCCTGCTCGATCTGAGCCACCGTAATACGGCGCTCGTTGATATCGAGCAGGTGCTGGTCGAGGCTCTGGATACCCATCTGAATCTTGGTGCAGCCCAGGCGGCGGATGAGCGTGAGGGCCTGCGGCGTTACGGCATCGGGGCGCGTCTCGATAACGAGCCCCACCACACGATGCTTCGCCGTCTCGTTGATGCGCTGCTGGCGCTCGAGCTCTTCCATCGTTGTCGTTTGCCACTCGGCAACCTCGCCCCACGGCGTACCAGGGCCGTACAGACGACGCACCGCGCGGTTATAGCCGCCCACGGCAGCATCCACACGCCCCTGCTCGTCGGTAACACCGCTCGCAAGCTCGGCCTCGTCGGTCGCAATACCGACGGCCCGATAGCGTTCGCGACGCTCCGCCACCACCGGCGGCAGGGCATCGGCGGGAGCGTCATCGAGCAGGCGCCCTGCCTCGGCACGGCTGATGCCCGGACGCGCCAACATGGGGTTGGCCGCCACGCCGGCCACGGCATCGTCATTGAGCGCGCGGAAGAGCTCCGACATAAACCACATCTGATACCCTTGCGGATAGTCGCTCCAGGTACCGCCAAGCACAATGAGCTCGATCTTATCGGTCGCATGACCCATCTGCGAAAGCGCGGTCAAACGGGCGCTCACCTGCAGATATGGATCGAAGCAGTTTTGCTCTGCACGGGCACACGCCGGCTCGGCATGTAAATAGCTTTTGGGCATGCGCAGGTCGTTGGGGCAAAACAGGCAATCGCCCGAGCACGGCCACGGCTTGGTGATGACGGTAATGGTTGCCACGCCCGAAGCCGTGCGACGAGGCTTCATACGCAACACCTGCAGCAGTTGACGCTCCAGATCGGAATCGACATTCCACCCAGCCCAACGTGCCGGCTCCTCGCGCTTCACCCGCTGGTAAAACGGCAGCAAGCGGCGCTTGGCCAAATCGCGTTTGTCGGCACCCTCACGGCGCGCCTCGGCATGTATCAGTTTGACGAGCGCTTTGTCGTCCACAGTCTCGCCGCGACGCAGAGCCTCGAGTATGTTCAAGATAATCTGTTCCATGTCCCCATTGTAAAGGCAAAGGCGCCGAAGCCGACCACGGCCCCGGCGCCTCCATCAAAGAGCGCGACTATGGTTTATAAGTCTTCGATAGCCGTCTGTCACTCCGGATCAAACGACATGTCGCCCGAACCGACCTTAAAACGATACGTGGCAGACTTATCGCCGTTATCGAATTCAAGATTCAAAATGGTCTCGCCGTCGTAGCCAAGCGGAAGGAAATCGCTCTCGAAGTCGCCGCTACCCAGGGTAAGGCTCGCCTTAAAGCCCGTCGAGTTCGGAACCGTCATCTCCACATCGCCCGAGCCCACACTCACGTCCATCGACTTCGCGGGGGCCTGGTAGAGCTCGAACGTCACATCGCCCGAACCGACCTTGGCATTCAGGGTGTCGGTCACGGTGCCCGCAAACTCAACGTCTCCCGAGTCCAAAGTCAGGTTGAGGTCATGGCACGCAATGTCCGTGACCGTCAGATCGCCCGATCCTACATTCGCTGTAATGCCCACCATGTTATCGGCAACTTCGCGCGGCAGTTCGACGGTAACCGTGCGGTCAATGGCGCGCTCGTCATCGCAATCGAACTGGCGAATTTTGAGCGTAGAGCCCTTGATTTCGGCCAGATTTTGGGTTGCCGCATCGAAGGCAACGGTCCCCGTTGCCACACGCCCGCTTTCAATTACGCGCACCGGCCCGCCGGAGACGTGTTTGATCTCGACCGTGCCCGACGTCACGTCCAAGTCAAGCGATGTGAACGCGTCGGCATCAAACGTTTCGCTCGAAAGCTGTTGAGGCCGAGCGGAATAGTTGCCGTTATCCAAGAGATCATCGTCGTCAAACATATCGTCAAAATCAGACAAATTGCCAGATAGAATACCGGTCGTACGCACCATATCGGAATGAGCCAATAGCCGCGAAGTGCCAAAGACAAGTCCGATGATGAGCACGAACGCTCCGATGCCAACGCCCAAGCGTACCTTGGATTCATGCGAAAGCTTCATCATTCATCACCCTCTTTGGCGATCGGGTCAGCGGTAGTCGCGGTAGCCACGTCAGTATCAACCGGAGCGGAAGCATTCTGAGCCCTAGCCGCCGCCGGCGCCGGACCAACCTGAATATCCCCGCGTGCCCAATCACCATCGAGCGCACGCGCAACCCAGTGATAGATGGGAATCGTAAAGAAGATCAGCGCGGCAAAGGGGCCGGCGCCAAACAGGAACATCAGCAAAAAGAACAGCAGCCAGCACACGGCCCAATACGGGAATGACTGGAACGGGCCCTTCACCGGAGTCGAGCCAACTGCGCCGCCACTCGTCGCCTGCGCCGTAGCGGCATTGGCGGCCTGTGCACTCCAGCTTGCCGCTTGCGCCGCCTTGGCCGCAGCATCACTCGCCTGTGTTGCCGCCTCGGTGGCACGTGCCGCCGCCTCATGGGTACGCGCGCGCTCTGCCGCCTCGGCCTCGCGCTGACGGGCGCGGTCCTCGTTCTCAAACTCGATATCGTCCTCGATCTCATCGCTCGGATTGAGCAGCTCGTCCAGGCTCACGCCATAGAGTTTGGCGAGCGAGATCAGGTTCTCGGTATCGGGCGAGCTCTCTGCACGCTCCCATTTACTGACCGCTTGGCGCGACAGCCCCAGCTTTCGTGCCAGCCCTTCTTGGCTAAAGCCTTTGCTGCGGCGAAGGTCGGCGAGCCGCTGCGCAGTTTCTACATTCATGGTTCCTCCTATGCTTTTGCCAGCCGTGCCGCCGGACCGTTTTTGTTCTTAGGCGCCTTGCACAGTTAAAAATGTATCCGCCACCGCCAAAAACATGCCACCTATTTTAGTGAGATTTTTGACAACCGGCGGTTGCGGGTGCATATGAGCTGCGGAAATGTGTCCAAACAAAGCAATGACCCGCAGCTCGGTTGTCCCCGTTGCGGCGTTAACGGTAGTATGGTCGTACTGTTTATTCCGCACCGCCAACGGAGGGAGTTCCGCGCCGTGAACCGCGATTTCGCCTCATCGCTCATCCAGCTCAACAACACGTTCTATCGCGAGCACTCCGCCTCCTTTTCCGATACGCGCCAGGCCCCGTGGCCCGGCTGGGTGCGCACCATGGACATCGCGCTCGAACAGCTCGACGTCGCCACGATCGAGCATCCCGTCCGCGTCTTCGATCTCGCCTGCGGCAATATGCGATTCGAGAACTTTGCCGCCGGCGGCACGCTGGCTGCCAAAGGCATGGACGGCACGAGCCCCTCGGCAGACGCCAGCTGCCCCTTCGAGTTCTATGGCGTCGACTCGTGCCAGGACCTGGCCATCGATGCACGCGGCCACGCCCTGCGCATTCCTAACTTGCACTTCCAAGAACTCGACGTGCTCGATGCCCTCATGAAACTCAACCCCGCCGAGACGCCCGACGTGCTTTTCGACGCCCCGCTCGCCGACATCTCGGTCTGCTTTGGCTTTATGCACCACGTGCCGTCGTGCGAGTACCGCGTACGCGTGCTCGACGCCCTGGTGCGGCAGACGCGCCCGGGCGGCATCATCGCCATCAGCTTTTGGGAGTTTATGAACGACGAGCGCATGGCGCGCAAGGCCGTTCGAGCCGAAGCCCGCGCCGAGCTCACCCCGCCGTTTGAGGGTTACGATTCCGCGCAGTTTGAAGCCGGTGACCACCTTATTGGCTGGCAAAACGACCGCCACGCCTACCGCTATTGCCACCACTTTGACGATCAGCAGATCACCGACCTGGTGCGCGGCGTGCGTACGTTCTACAAGAGCGGCGAGGTCCCCGTGCGCGAGCTTGAGCGCTTCCATGCTGACGGTCGCAGCGGCGATCTCAACCGCTATGTGATTCTCAAGCGCCTGTAGGCACCGACGACTCGCCGTCGAGCCGCACCGCGTCTTTCGGGCAAACTATGCCCACCCCTTTTTCAACCCATTGACGGAACGCGCAGCTATACGTTCCATACTTATGACCAAGGAGCCTCATGGGAGCCGTCCACGTTCGCACGCCTAAGAACTTTGTGCTCGAGGAGCGCCTAGAGCGCTACGCCGATGCGATTGAGACGAACCCCGAAATCTATGCCGGAGATTGGCGCGAGGCTTGCGCGCCAGTTGGCAGCAAGCCCTTCGAACACCTTCATCTGGATCTGGGCTGCGGCAAAGGCACCTATCTGGTTGAGCGTGCTCGCCGTGAGCCCGACACGCTCTTTGTCGGCATGGACCAGGAGCCCATCTGCATCGCCTATGCCGCACAGAAAATCTGCGAGCATGAACTGACCAACGCACTCGTTCTGCCTCGAGGCGCCGCATCGCTGCCGCAGCTATTTGCCACAGGCGAGCTCGATGCCATCACCATCAACTTTCCCACGCCGCAGCCCAAGGCCAAGTACGCCAAAAAGCGCCTCGTCCATGTCGACCATCTGATGCTCTATCGCCCGCTCTTTGCAGCCGGCGCCACCGTAACGCTACGAACCGACAGCAAACCATTGCGCGATTACGCCCTGGGACAGTTTGCCGCGGCAGGCTACGACACGCTTTGGGTAAGTGACGACGTCCGCCGCGACCATCCCGAGCATCCCGAGACCGAATATGAATGCCGCACGCGCGAGATGGGTGCCGTCGTCTATGGCATTTACGCCACACCCGGCGAGAAACCTACCGAAGAGCAACTCGCAGCAGGCCGAGCGCAGGAGCAAAGCCTTGCCTGCTACCTGCCAGATAACCTCGACGAGCTCACCTACGTGCCCCTCGGCATGGAAGAGGCCGTCGAGAACTTTAGAAACCGCGCCCGCAAGGGCAAGAAGCGCCTGCCACAAGAGTCCCACGGGCTTCTGATGGTCGCGGCGTCAGCAAACAAGCGCAAACAAGCGCAAATAGGCGCCAGCGAACGACCCTCAAACCTAAGTGAGTAGACTTTTTAGCAATAGCCAAGCACAACCCACATAACGAAAACTAAAACCGCAGGTAAATCCCTTACGCAAAAGCCATGTGCTCGCGATATTGCAAAAAGTCTACTCACTTAGCTGGCAACTGCACCAAACGGCTGGGCAGAACGCCCATTTCCTGCATTTTCTCGCGCGCTGGCACCCCGCGCCGCCGCTACGCCATAATAGTTGGCGGACAATCGCGAGAGAAAGCAAACACATGGCACAGACCACGACAGACACCGCCGCCAGTACCGTCTCCGGCGCCGGCGCCGCCAGCTCATTCTCGGGCGGCACGGGAACCGAAGCCGAGTTTGGCTCGCTCGGCGCGCTCTCCCCCACCTGGTGGGAGCCCGAGGACGGCAGCGAGCCCGAACCATGGCTCACGCCCGATCAAGCCTTCGAACGTTTCTTTGAATGGACGAGCGATCGCGGCATTGAGCTGTGGGATCACCAAGAAGAGGCCCTCATGGACCTGGCAGCCGGCGATCACGTCATTTTAGGCACACCGACCGGATCGGGTAAATCGCTCGTCGCGCTGGGCATGCTCTTTATGGGTATGGCGCAGGGTAAGCGCTGTTATTACACGGCCCCCATCAAGGCCTTGGTCAGTGAAAAGTTCTTCGACCTGGTGCAGGTGCTCGGTCGCGATAACGTCGGTATGATCACCGGCGACACGCATATCAACACCAAGGCACCCGTCATCTGCTGCACGGCCGAAATCCTTGCCAACGATGCGCTCCGCGAGGGCGAGGACGCCGACGTGGGCTGCGTGGCCATGGACGAGTTCCACTACTTTGCCGACCCCGACCGCGGCTGGGCCTGGCAGGTGCCGCTGCTCACCCTGCCCCACACGCAGTTTATGCTCATGAGCGCCACGCTCGGCAATGTCACTGCCATCGCCGCCTCACTCGAGGAGCACACCGGCGCTACCTGTGACTTGGTCGTCGATGCCCCACGCCCCGTGCCGCTGAGCTACGACTACGTGACGACCTCGCTCGAGGGCACCGTCGAGCTCGCGATGCGTCGCGGCGAGGCCCCGCTCTATATCGTGCACTTTAGCCAGGATGCCGCACTTGCGACGGCACAGTCGCTCGCCAATTTTGGCATCGCCAGCAAGGAGCAGCGCGAAGCCATCAAAGACGCGGCAAAGGGGACGAGCTTCTCGACGGCCTTTGGCAAGATTCTCAAGCGCCTGCTTGGATGCGGCGTCGGCGTGCACCATGCTGGCATGTTGCCGCGCTATCGCCTGCTGGTCGAGCGCTTGGCGCAGCAGGGTCTGCTGCCCGTCATCTGCGGTACCGATACACTCGGCGTCGGCATCAACGTACCCATCCACACCGTGGTGCTCACCGCGCTCACCAAGTTCGACGGCTACAAGATGCGTCGCCTGCGCGCCCGCGAGTTCCATCAGATTGCCGGTCGCGCCGGCCGCTCGGGTTTCGATACCGAGGGCATGGTGATTGCCGAGGCACCCGAGCACGAGATCGAGAATGCCAAGCTTATGGCCAAGGCGGGCGACGATCCCAAAAAGCTCCGCAAGATTAAAAAGAAGAAGGCCCCCGAGGGCTTTGTCACCTGGAACAAGCAGACCTTTGAGCGCCTGATCGAGACGCAGCCCGAAACGCTCAAGCCGCGCCTGCGCATCACACACTCCATGGTGATTAGCGTGGTCGAACAGGGCGGCGATGCCCGCGCCCGCGTACACGACCTCATCGAGACGAGCTTGCAGACTCCCGAGGAAAAGGCCAAGCTCGAGGTTCGCGCCGACGAGATCTTCGCCACGCTCATCGATTCCGGCGTCGTCGTTCGCACCGAGGTACCGCCCGCACCCGACGCCCCGACTGACGCCGCACCAGACATCGACTATGCGCTGACGGTCGATCTGCCCGAGGACTTCGCGCTCGATCAGCCGCTCTCGCCGTTCTTGCTTGCCGCATTGGAGCTGCTCGATCCCGAGAGCGAGACCTATACCATGGACCTGATCTCAATGGTCGAGGCAACGCTCGAGGATCCCAAGCAGGTGCTGCGCGCACAGGAGCGCGCCGCACGCGATCGCGCTATGGCCGAGATGAAGGCCGACGGCATCGAGTATGAGGAGCGCTTGGAGCGCATTCAAGACGTCACGTACGAAAAGCCACTCGAGGATTTGCTCGACGCCGCTTTTGATAAGTACTGCCAGGAAGTACCTTGGGCAAACGACTATCAGCTCTCTCCCAAGAGCGTTCTGCGCGATATGCTGGAAAGCGCGAGCGATTTTAAGGGCTACATTCAAAAGCTCGGCATCGCCCGCTCCGAGGGCATTTTACTGCGCTACCTGGCAGAGGCCTACCGTTCGCTCGACCGCACCGTGCCCATCGAGAAGCGCGACGAGCGCCTGCGCGACATTATCTCGTGGCTGGGCTTTGTGGTGCGCTCGGTGGACTCGAGCCTGGTGGACGAGTGGGAGAACGCCGGCAACCCGGCAGCCCTCGATGCTGCGCCGCCGCAGGGCATCGACGAGGTCGTGGTGGACCGCCGCGGCTGCACGCTGTTGGTGCGCAACGCGCTCTTCCGCCGCGTGACCCTTGCCGCCCGCGAGCACGTTCGCGACCTGGGCGAACTCGACGACGACTGGGGCATGAGCGAGATCCGCTGGCAAAAGGCGCTCGATGCCTACCATGAGCAACACGAGGAAATCCTCACCGACGGAGATGCCCGCAGCGCCGCGATGTTTTCCATCGATGAGTCCGACGAGAAGACCGCGCACGTATGGCACGTGCATCAGATCTTTGCCGACGAGGATGGCGACCACGACTTTGGCATCATGGGCGATGTCGATCTGGACGCCACGCAAGACGGCGGCGAGGTCATCTTCAAAAACTACCGCGTCGGATTTATCGAGGACCTGCTCGAGGACTAGCCGAACATACTGGAACGAAACAAGCGGGGCCGTTGGCAATATCGCCAGCGGCCCCGCTTTTGCACTATACGCTATGCCTTACTCGGCATCCTCGACCTCATACGAATCCGCCTCGGCGGGCTCATCGTTTGTCTCTGGTGCAGCCCCGCGCGCCTCGTCAAACGCGGCCTTCATGGTCTTGTTGCCCCACGTGAGCTTGCGAATGGTAAGATCGTCGGCCTTGTTGTGGGCCAGACGCAGATTCTCGGTACTGCGACGCAGGTCGTCCTTGGTCTTCTCGAGCTGCTTAATGGCGGCATCGATCTCCTTGATCGCCGACTCGAACTGCTTACTCGCCAGGTTGTAGTTGCGCGAGAAGCCGTCCTTGAACTTCTCCATCTTGGCTTCGAAGTTCGTGACGTCGATATTCTGCTGTTTGTACTCCGCTAGCTCCTGCTTATAACGCAGCGAACCCATGGCGGCGTTGCGAAGAAGCGTAATCATGGGAATGAAGAATTGCGGGCGGATCACGTACATCTTCTCATAGCGGTAACTCACGTCGACAATACCCGCGTTATAGAGCTCGCTCTCGGGCTCCAGCAGGGTGCAGAGCACTGCATACTCACAGCCCTTCTGGCGGCGATCGTGGTCGAGCTTCTTAAAGAAGTCCTCGTTCTTGTGCTTGGTCGCGGTCTCGTCGTTCTCGTTTTTCATCTCGAACATAATCGAAATGACCTCGTTACCGCTCGCGTCGCACTCGCGGAAGATAAAATCGCCCTTGGTACCCTCGGACGCATCGTTGTCTTTCTCGAAGTACGCGTTGGGAAACGCCGTCATGCGCAGACGGTTGAACTCGGTCTCGCAGTGCTGCTCGAGCGACTCGCCCACCATCTTGGTGGACAGGCGGACCTTCATGTCCTTCAGGCGCTCAATCTCTTCATCCTTGTAGCGGATCAGCTCATCGCTCGCGCGCTTGGCTTGAGCAAGCTCGAGCTCATGTGCCGCCTTTGCCTGTTCCTCGCGCGAATCGCGCACTGCCAGCTCACTCGTCAGTTTCGCACGTGCCTCGTCGCGCTCTCGCTCCGCCGCGGCGACTGCCTCCGACAGGTTCATTTTTGCCATCAGCTCCTGCTCGCGCAGCTGGGCACGCAGACCCTCGGCCTCTTGCTCAGATTGTGCCTTTGCGGCGGAAAACTTCTCCTGTACCGTCGCGCGGTAGTCAGCAAGTGCACGTTCGGCCTCGCTGCGAGCGGCATCGAGATCACGCTGCGACTCTGCCGCGGCAGCGGCAAGCGCCATCTCCTGAGCCTTGTCCGCTGCGGCAAGCCTGGCCTGCAGCTCGGCAATCTGGGCATCACGTGCAGCTAAATCGTTTTGAGCAGCGTTGCGCGCCGCCGACTCGGCAAGCTTGGCTTCGTCATCTTTGCGCCCCAGCCGCGCACGCAAATTGTCGATCTCGCGCTGAAGCTCAGCATTCTCCTTCTGAGCATCGGCACGGGCCTCAACCGCCGCACGCTGGCTTGCGCTCTCGCGCTCTGCGGCAGCGCCCTCGAGCTTGGCGCGCAGCTCGACAAGCTCGGCATCGCGCTTGGCGACCTCTTGTGCCAACTCCCGAGCCGCAGCATTCTTCTGCTCAACGAGTTGTGCATTGCGCTGAGACTCCGCCTCCTGCAGGGCAGCCGACGAACGCGAGCGCTCAAGCTCCAGCGCCTGCTCGCCCTCGCGTTGGACTGCCCTCACACGCTCATCCAGATCGCGCGAAAACTCGGCATCGCGTACTTGCTTGACGATATCCGCATAGCCAGACGCATCGACCTTAAAGACTTCGCCACAATGCGGGCACTTGATCTCGTTCATAACAGCTCCTCGATGGACGCAAATTTCAACCGACTACACTCTACCGCGCCGCACGGACAAAAAAGGCGCCGCCACCATAATGGCAACGGCGCCAGAACCACCGCAAAGGTGCCTGTTCCCCTTGTGTTGGCTTGAGCTCTTACAGGTCGCGATAGTCGATCAGGCGAAGATCGGGTTGAGACTCGAGCCAAGCGCGCAGCTCAGGATCGATCAGCGCATCGACTTCCTTGGTGCGATCGGTCGTAAGCGAGCTGTTCTCGAGGATATAGCGATCAAGATAGCCCGGGTGACACACAAAGACGACCGTCTCGCCGTCGGACATCTCGCGAACCGTCTGCATGATTGCTTCTTTAGGTTCGTAGCCCGGCTTCATCGAGCGCATTACCATGTGCAGATCGGTATCTCCGCAACGCACCACCGCCGTGGGGTCGAAGCTCGCCTTTTGCTCCTTAAGGCCCAGCTCCTGGGCAACCGCCGAGATCGCTCGGTTAAGGTTTTTACTCATGACAGCATGGGCTTCGAAGTAGTCGGGCTCGCGGCCCACAATCTCGACAAAACGGTCATGCTGCGCACGGATCTCGATGCAGGCCTCGTCGAAGTCTATCAGCTCCTCACCGCGCTTAAAATGCTCGCGGAAGGTACGGCTGCTATGGAACTCGCCGTTCTCGTTGAGCATGCTCGGGATGAGCGCCGGGTCGGCACACGGCTTACCCAGGCACACGTTAGTATGCTGGCCCACCGCAATGCCGGCATCCGCCACGAGCAACCAACCACGCTCGGCTTCAGGCATATTGGGCATCAGGCCCGCCGAGCGCACCAGGCCCTCGTTGACGCTTCGGGCAATCCCCAGGTCAACGGCATACGAATAACCGATATCATCGGCACGAATAAGCAATTGCTTCATAGCGACTCCAATCTATGTGAAAACCACCACAAAGGTGCCTGTCCCCTTTGTGGTGGTTCTGGCGCCCTATAGCCCAAAGAAGCTAAGAATCTGATCGCGGCTTACGGGCTTGTACTCGTTGGCGTCGAGGCCGACATCGTAGCGAAGGATAGGACGTTCGCGGTCGCGGTTGCGCGCGTTGGCGCGGTCTCCCCTGCTGTGGATATGCCCGTGCAGCATGATGGCGCCGCGCGCCTTGCCGTTCCAGCTGAGCATGGGGTAGTGGCTCATAACCAGACGGTGGCCCTTGGCATAGCCGGGAGCAACCTCCAGATAATCGCGCACCTCATCCCAAATGCGCGGCGCGTCCGGATCTTCCCAGTCGCCGTCATGGTTGCCACGGATGAGTGTCACATTCTTGCATTCGATACGCTCGCGAAGGCGCACAGCATCCGCTAGGGGCAAGCGATAGGTAAAGTCACCCAGGATATAAAGACGGTCGTCCGCCGCCACGCACTCATTGATGGCAGCGATGACCTTGCGGTTCATCTCCTCGACCGAATCAAACGGCCGATCCATATCGTGCAAGATATTCGTATCGCCCAGGTGCAGGTCGGCGGTAAACCACATCATCGTCTCTGTCCTCATTTCGCAATGTGTCAAACTCGTGCTAAGTATACAGATGCAGCGATGCGGCGGTTATCCAAAGAGCCCGCCGAACAGTCCGCGGCGGTGCTTCTCTTGCTTTTTCGAAGCGTCACCCTGAGTTTTCTTGTCCCGCCGTCTCTTACGGTCCTGTTCCAGATCATCGTCGTCGAGCAGCAGATCCCACTCAAACGGATCATCCGTCAAATCGAACAGGTCATCGTCGTCAAACATGGCAGTTTCCCTTACCGATTAGCGAGCATCCACCACATAGAGGCCAACGCGCACCTGATGCCACGGGCTGCGCTCGGGCGCAACCTGCTGTACGCGGGCCTCAAAAACGTCCTCGTGGCCGTAATACATCATCAAGGACAGTGGGCCGACCTCGTTTCCCGGAACATACCCAAGCTTGGTGTTGCCGTAATAGATCGCAACCGCCTCGGGGTCATGGGGATTATCGCGCTCGGCACACAGCGTCAGCTTATCGCCAACCTTAAGATCGCCCAAGACCAAGGCACCGTCGGCATACTGAAATCCTGCGATATGAAACGACAAAAGAACACGTGAAGGCTCGTACATGGCAACTCCTCTAACGGCCGGGTAAACCGGCGCTTAACCTTAGTGAGAAGTCTACGAACTCGTGCGGACACGAATTCGCCCGCTCGCACCTTTCACCCATTTGCTGCAACGTCTGCGAGACAGAGCGCTTGCAGATAAGATAGGAGCACGAATGGCACCCGCGGCAGCGGGTCTTGCCAACTCCGATACACGTTTTCATCGTGAGAAGTGGCCGTCTTCGCTTACGCGGGGGCGGCTATTTTGTTTGCCCCTATGTCATCTGATTCTAATGCACAAACATGCGCACGAACTTGTGCTTCCAGCTTGCGTAAGGGGCATAGCGGAATGGCACGTCCAGCCACGTAGCCTTGTTCACGATGCTCTTCTTGTGGCTAAACGTATCGAAGCTCTCGCGGCCATGGTACTGGCCCATACCGCTCGCACCCATGCCGCCAAAGCCCATATGGCTCGTAGCCAAGTGCATGATCGTGTCGTTGACGCAGCCGCCGCCAAAGGGCACGTAGCGCACAAAGCGCTGCTGAGCCGCACAGTCCTGGCTAAAGATATACAGGGCCAGCGGCGTCGGACGATCCGTAATAAACGTCTCGGCCTCGTCTAGGCTCTCAAACGTCAGCACCGGCAAGATGGGACCGAAGATTTCCTCCTGCATCACGGCGTCATCGGGGGACACGCCGTCCAAAATCGTCGGCTCAATCTTGAGCGAAGTCTCGCGCGCGGTACCTCCAAGCACGACCTTATCGGGATCGATCAGCCCGCGCACGCGCGCAAAATGCTTGGCGTTGACGATATGCCCGTAGTCCTCGTTATCGAGCGGATGCTCGCCAAACATACGGCGGGTCTCTTCCTTGATGAGGCCCAGCAGCTCGTCGTGCACGCGCGTATCGACCAGCAGGTAGTCGGGCGCCACGCAGGTCTGCCCCACGTTGAGCCATTTGCCAAAGGCGATACGCCGCGCCGCGACCTTCAAGTTTGCCGTCGCATCCACGATGCAGGGACTCTTTCCACCCAGTTCAAGCGTCACGGGCGTAAGGTTTTTACTTGCGCGCTCCATAACGAGCTTGCCGACCGGAACGCTACCGGTAAAGAAGATCTTGTCCCAGCACTCGTCGAGCAGCGCTTCGTTTTCGGCGCGCCCGCCCTCGACAACCATCACCAGGCGCGGATCAAATGCCTCTTCACAGATTTGCTTGAGCACCGCGCTCGAAGCCGGAGCATAGGCGCTCGGCTTGATGACCACAGTATTGCCCGCGGCAAGGGCGCCAGCGAGCGGCTCGAGCGTCAGCAAAAACGGATAGTTCCAGGGCGCCATGATGAGCGTGACGCCATAGGGCACGGCTTGCGTTTTGCACACGCTCACGGCGTTAGCGAGGTCACACGGACGCAGGCGCGGACGACTCCATCGAGCCACATGCGCAATCTGATGACGAATCTCGGAAAGCGACGTGCCGATCTCGCACATATAGGCCTCGTCATGCGACTTTCCCAAATCGGTCTTGAGCGCATGGGCAATATCGGCCTCGTGGGCCCGCACCGCATCGCGTAAACTCACGAGTGCACGACGTCGAGCATCAACATCAAACGTGGCGTGCGTCTTAAAGTAGGCGCGCTGATCGCCGACGATGCGCGCAATTTCCTCGGTGTTCATGGACCCTCCTAGTTCTCGTCCTCAAACATACCACCCGCGACGACCTCGTACATATGCTCGAGCTCCGGGCGGTCCATCAAAAGCGGAACGGGGTACAGGGGATTGGCCTCGGCATCGGCATGGACCGCCATTTGCGGAATATCGGAGCGGCGAATACCCGAGACATATTTGGGGATTCCCAGGGCCTCGTTCATGCGGTCGACCCAATCGATAAAGGCCTCGGCCGCAAGACTGTCCTGCGCGGTAGCCGGCGCAATGCCCGCCATGCGAGCAAGATCGGCAAGCTTGGGAGCGGCGGCGTCACCATAAGCGCGAAGCATGTGCGGCAGGATGATCGCGTTGGCCAAGCCGTGCGGAATCCCGTAACGCCCGCCCAAGCTGTGTGCGATGGCATGAACGTATCCAACATAGGAGCGCGTAAAGGCAACGCCCGCCTTATACGCCGCCGAAAGCATATTGCGACGCGCACGCATGTTGTCTCCATGCTCATGGGCCTCAAGCAAATTATCGCGGATGAGCTGAACCGCCTGTCGCGCCATCTTGCGCGTATAGGGCGTGGTGCTTCGCCCGATAAAGGCCTCGACAGCATGCGTCAGGGCATCCATACCCGTCTGCCCCGTAATGGACGCCGGCAACCCGCGCGTAAACTCGGGGTCGTGGACCGCAAAACGCGGGATAAGCACAAAGTCGTTAATGGGGTATTTATAGTGCGTCTCGTCATCGGTGATAACCGCCGCGAGCGTGACTTCGCTTCCCGTACCGGCGGTAGTGGGAACCGCAATAAGCAGCGGCAGGAGACGGTGGACGCGCAACAGGCCGCGCATCTTGTTGATGGGCTTGTTTGGCTGCGCGATACGTGCTCCCACGCCCTTGGCACAGTCCATAGCCGAGCCGCCGCCAAAGCCGATAATGGCCTGGCAGTCGTTCTCGCGATACAGCGCCGCCGCTTCCTCCACATTCGAGACTGTGGGGTTCATACGCGTTTCGGCATAGACCGTAACGCCAATCCCCTGAGCCGTAAGCGCACGCTCGAGTGATGCCGTGAGCCCCAGACGGGCAATGCCGGGATCCGTCACGATAAGGGCCTTCTGGATCGAGCGCTTTTGAAGCACCGCGGGCACATCCTCGGCATGCTCCAAAATGCGCGGCTCGGTATAGGGCAGGATCGGCAATGCAATGCGAAAAACCGTCTGATATGTTCGGCACCAGGCACGACGGGCTAAATGCATAAAGGAAACTCCTTCATTTGTTGATTGGTCAACATTTGCTCGCCCGATTGTACTCATCGGCGGTCAAAGACGGCCTGCCAATCGTTAATCAATCAACATCTTCATATCTCAAAATTGTTTTATTAAAAATCATTCCTAATAGGCTTCACATTTGGTCGCATTTATGGATAATAGAACTCGTCAAGACGCACGTCCGGAGAGGGCCCTTACGGGACCGGACGAGCGCGCAATCGCCATCGATCGAAAGGATCGAATCATGAAGTTTGTTTGCCCCGTTTGCGGTTATGTGGAAGAGTTCGACGGCGACCAGCTGCCCGAGGATTTTAAGTGCCCCCAGTGCGGCGTTCCCGGTTCTCGTTTCCTGAAGCAGGAGGAGGGCCAGCTCGAGTGGGCTGCCGAGCACGTCGTGGGTGTCGCCAAGATGGAGGGCGTCTCCGAGGACATCGTTGCCGACCTGCGCGCTAACTTTGAGGGCGAGTGCTCTGAGGTCGGTATGTACCTGGCCATGGCTCGTGTCGCTCATCGCGAGGGCTATCCCGAGATCGGCCTGTACTGGGAGAAGGCTGCCCACGAGGAGGCGGAGCATGCCGCCAAGTTCGCTGAGCTCCTGGGCGAGGTCGT
>OIED01000417.1_pt1 | contig 24620 bp, 20 predicted proteins | sample 1581771 | NCBI WGS metagenome assembly OIED01 (sample SAMEA3882546, study PRJEB24775) | human gut metagenome | biome: human-associated habitat; feature: intestine environment; material: feces | place: Netherlands | collected 2009/2010 | reverse complement strand
CGCTCCCCTATTCAGTCGTACTTAGTCGCGTTGGAAAATATCGCGCGTATACACCCTGTCCTGCACATCATCAAGCGCCTTGTCGTAGCGGTTCGCCACGATGACGCGGCTCATTGCCTTGAATTGCGCCAAGTCGTTGACCACCCTGCTGCCGGAAAACGTTTCACCATCCGGCAGTGTCGGCTCGTAAATCACGATGGATGCGCCTTTCGCCTTCAGGCGCTGCATCACGCCCTGTATGCTGCTTTGGCGGAAGTTGTCGCTGCCGTGCTTCATCGTCAGGCGGTAGACGCCAATAACGGGATGATTTTCCGTCGTCAGCGCCATCACACGGTCGGCAATAAAGTCCTTGCGCGTCTTGTTGCTCTCGACAATGGCAGAAATCATGTTCTGCGGCACATCGGCGTAATTCGCCAGCAGCTGCTTGGTGTCCTTCGGCAGGCAGTAGCCGCCGTAGCCGAACGACGGATTGTTGTAGTGTGCGCCGATGCGCGGGTCGAGGCACACGCCGTCGATGATCTGGCGCGTATCGAGTCCCTTGAGCTCGCAGTAGGTATCGAGCTCGTTGAAATAGCTCACGCGCACGGCGAGATACGTGTTGGCAAAGAGCTTGATGGCCTCGGCCTCCGTCGCGTTCGGGTACAGCGTCGGGATGTCCGTCTCCGCCGCGCCCTGCTGCAGCAGGGACGCAAACAGGCGCGCATCCGCCTCCGTCGCCGTACCGCTGCGCGGACGGCCGACCACAATACGGCTCGGGTGCAGGTTATCATACAGCGCCTTTCCCTCGCGCAGAAACTCCGGCGAGAACAACAGCCGCTCACAGCCAAACCGGCCCACAATGCGCTCCGTGTAGCCGACCGGCACTGTGGACTTGATGACCACGAGCGCGCCGGGATTGACCCTGCCCACGAGCGAGAGCACCGCCTCCACGGTCGAGGTGTTGAAGATCTGCTGCTCGGGGTCGTAGTCCGTCGGCGTGGCGATGATGACCACGTCTGCCGTGCGGTAGGCCCGCTCGGCGTCCACGGTGGCCGTGAGCGTGAGCGGCTTCGTGCGCAGAAAGTCCGTGATCTCGGCGTCGACGATCGGCGAGACGCCGCGGTTGATGTTTTCGGCTTTGGCGGGGGTCGTGGTCACGGCGGTGACGGCGTTGTGCTGCGCGAGCAGCACCGCCTGCGCCAGACCGACATAGCCCACGCCGGCTACGGTGATGTTCATATCGGTCCTCCGGTTTCTCAAATGATCTCGGGGTAGTGCGCGGTATCGTTCCTCAAGGCGGTATCCATGACGAGCTGCGCTTCCATGCCGAAGCGCTTTTCGAGCGTCAAAAACTGCTCGATCGCCGTCCGGTGTGCGTTGGCGCGGATGCGCTGTGCATGCTGCGGGTCGTTGAGCAGCGCGATGAGCTGCTCCGCGGCCTCCGCTTCCGTATCGTAGACGAGGCAGTTATTGTCGCGGTCGATGAACTCGTCGACCGAGTGGTTGTTGTTCGTCAGCACGACGCAGCCCTCGCCCATGACCTCGTAGAAGATGTTCACACGGTTCCATTCTCCGGGCAGAAGCGTGGCAAGCGCGTTGCGCGCATACTGCCGGCAGACGCTCTGCGGCTGGTTGCCGGTCATGTGCACATAGTCCGCAACGCCGTATTCGGCGATTGCTTCCAAGCACTTTTGATACATGGCCTCGCTGCTCTTTTCGCCGACCAGATACAGGTGAAACGGATAGCCGCGGCGGTGCAGCTCGCCAAGGATGCGCACACTGCGATCCTGCCGCTTGACGTCGGCGATGCGGCCGATGTGCGACAGGCACAGCGGCTGAAACACCTGCGGATAGCTTCCCTGCGCGTCCATATCCACGACCGGCTGCTGCGCCGGGATGTCGACTGCCGAGCGCCAGAAGTAAAATGCGAACTTCTTTCTGTCAACGCCCAGAATGTCGTAGAGCGCATCGGCGCGGCTGCCGTCATTCGTTGCCAGCAGGAAGTTTTTGCGGCTGCGCATCGACAGCGTGATGTAGGTATAATCCTTCAGCGCCCGCAGCTGACGCCGCCAGCCGGAAGGGATCGTCTCGAGGACGTTTGCCATCTCCTGCGTGCCGAACTGCCGCAAGGCGCACGGAATGCCCATATGCGCCGCCGTCCGCACGGCCATGTGTGACCCCTCGGTCATGCCGTACACGAAGTCATAGTGCTGCGCGCGCAGACATTGGCGCGTCGCGTGCGCCAGATGCAGCGGCAGCTCCAATGTGCCGAGCGCACCGCGATGCCGCGGCCGGATCTGGATCAGATTCTCGCGCCGGAAATGTGCGCTCTCCACGACCGTTTTCGGCTCGGACGAATAGAGCAGCAGATCGATCGTGCAGCCGCGCGCAAGCAGCATCTTAAACGGGTAGTAAAACGCCGGCAGCCCGGAGAGCGTCTCGTCGTGCATACCGCCGAGGATCGTCTCCACGGCGGGGTTGTCCATGGTGATGTATAAGATTCTCATATACCATCTGTTTCCTTATATGCAGGATTTCTTACTATGTAATCTCCATTGAACCAGTCCACATATGGAAAGCGATCATACAACCGGCGTGCAGAAAGAAGGTTTTCATATGCGAGCGCAACACCAACATATGCATCGTTTTCGAAACCTTTTAAGTAATATGCACATTCTATATCCGAATAAGGCTGCTTCGTAAACACCACTTTATTGGAATATGGCAAATGATCAAATGCGAGCAAATCCTCCTTTGTGCAACCGTCACGTTCGCTCATGATTATGAACATATTCTCCCGATTCAACCGTTGCTTTCGCTCATTCCATTTCTCACGAGCTTCTTCCGGCGTCGTGTAATGGACAAAGTGAATGGTAACATCGCCAACCCTGCCAACTGGATATTGGCCACCACCCCAGCACGGCTCTACATCTTCCGGAAAAATGACGTCTAGAGAATTGTAATAATCCAAATCACGTAAATACTTCACGAAATCTTTCGGGCGGAGCGCCAAATTTACAAACTGTGAGCGAAACGGCAGTCCCAAATCATGACTCATAACGCCACCGGCACAATTGCTGCTAAGAATCGACATCTCCATATTGCGCAGTTTCGCACGATTGCACATATTGATGCGATTTCGGCGCTTATCCAACAGGATTGCCGATTTCACCATGCTCTTAACGTGTTCTTTTATAGACATCCGATTATATCTCCTCATTACAGATTCAAGCGTGACTCCAGACAGCGCTGTAGCGTTTTTTCTGCATTAAAGATTGGAATGATCAGGGATATCGTTTCCATGTGCTCTCACCATTCCTCCGTTATGATACAGCCCGCAAAAGCCGCCCGTGTTTGTCCGAAGGTACAACGCCAAAATATAACCCAGCACCATCGGGAGGTAAACATAGTTATCCAAATTCGTTTCCGTGTATACATGAAAAATCGATTCGCACACAAATACCAGCGGGATCCAGTTTTTTTGCCTCGGCAGCTCCAAAACAGCCGCCGCCAGCAGCAGGATCAGCACCGCACCGCCAACATAGCCGGAATAGATGGAAAACAGCAAGAACGTATTGTGCGTGCCCATATCCGGCCCGACATCGTTCCACACGTCATAACCGCCGCCGAAAACCGGATGCTCCCGGATCAAGGTGCGGGCGCTTTCCCAGATGGCATCGCGCCCGGAATCATCCGCCATATGAAACAGGCGCTCACTATACGTGCCCGCGGAAATGTTCAATGCAAAGGCGGCGGCACACAACACCAAAAGCAAAATCACGACACCACGCGCAAAGCGTGTCCTCCGGTTGCCACTGTTGCAGATATAGTCCAGAAGCAATACCAGCATCCCGCCAACATACGACAAGAATGCACTGCGGCAACCCAAAGCAAAAACAGAATAACTGCATAGCAAAAATGCGACCGCAGACAGGCGTTTTCTGTTCCGCTGCGGGCAATGCAGCACCAGGATTGCCGCCGTCAGCGCACAGGGAACGATGGCAAACGCAGCTGAGTTGCGATTGATTTCTATACTCAAATAGCAGATGTGCTGGGAACTACCAACGTGCAGCAAGCCGTCATTGCTGAAAATGCAGACTGCAGACATGATCACGCCACTGCACACAACTGCATCCAGCAGCATCCGGATCTCCCGCGCGTTCCAGACACGCATGGAGGCAAAAATGAAGAACGCGCCAAACAAGAAGATGCTGATGTACGTTTCGATCGCACTCGGCGTCAGCGGATGAAACACCAGAACCAGAAACAGATATATCAAAAACACGCTCTGCACCTTTGCCGCCGCAGGCATCGGATAGCGGCGGCAGCTGCTGAACACACACGCGATCAAAAACACAGGCTTGAGCACGCGAGTGATCTGCGACGGTATCAGCGGCAAAACCGCAAGGATTACAAAATACAGTACACACAGCATGCAGCCGGCCGCTGACAGCGGCTGGTGATATTCGATTGTCGGGCCCTGCTTATGCATAGGCACCTCCCAATTATCCCTGGTACAGTTTGCAGAGCATCTGTGCCACGCTCTGAATATCGTACAGTGCTTTGACCGTCTCGGCGCTGCGCCCGTCCGTTTCACGCGCCGGTGCAGATAAGACCGCCTCTGCCCATACGGTGTCCGGCGCGCGCAGCGGCAGATACGTCACGCGGCCAGAAGCATTCGTCTCCTCCGGCACAACGTCGGAAGCAACGCAGGCAAGCCCGCTCGCCTGTGCCTCAACCACCGCCATGCCAAAGCCCTCATAACGCGACGGAAACAAGAACACATCCATCGCCTGATAGGCACGCTCCACATCCTGCATTGCCCCGGCAAACACGATCCGGTCGGCGATCTCCAGTTCCTGCGCCATCCGGCGCACATCTGCCTCCAGCTCACCGTCACCGACGAGCAGCAGTGCCGCGTCCTGCCGCCTGCGGCAGAGCGCTGCAAAGACACGGAGTATCTTTTCGTGATTCTTCGCCGCCGTAAAATGTCCGACATGGCCAACCACAAATCGCCCATCGAGCCCATAGGCCGCACGCATTTCACTGCGCACCTCCGCTCGAAAAGCGAAGCGATCACAGTTGATCCCATCCGGCAGGACATGGCAGCGTGCATCACGCATCGCCGCATCTCCAAACACGTAGCGGCAGGCTTTCTCTGAGCAGCCGAGCAGCAGTGTCGCATACCGCCGGATCAAAAGCTGCATCCCCCGCTCGTATGTCAGTCGCAGACAGCCGCGGGATTCGCCCGTGTGCGCATTGTGCGCATGCGCGATGCGTACCGGAACACCTGCGCGCTTTGCTGCGCGCAGCACGAGTCCGGAATAGAAAAACACATGGCTGTGCACCGCCGCAAACGGGCCATTCTTTCGCAGTACGTACTGCAAATTGTCAAGCAGGCTTCGCGCAGGATCAAAATAAAAGATCCTGCCGCCCATAGCCTGAACCTGCTCGTCAAAAAGACCGGTTTTTCCGGATGTCATGGCAAAATCGAACTGCACCTGCGTCCGGTCGAGCTGCCGATACGCGTTCATCACAAAATTGGACACACCGCCGGAATCGAGCGCACCGAACACGTGCAGGACACGAATCGGCTCTGTCATACGCCAGCTCCTTCGGCAGCGGCCGCAAAGGCCGCATAAAATTGTGTGCGCTTGCGCGCAAGCGTCTCTTTTTCAAATGCCTGCGCGGCGGCAAAATTGCACTCCGCCATGGCCGCCATCCGCTCCGGCGTGCAGGCGTCCAGCAGGCGCACGATCCCGCACACGTCCTTCTTGGCAAAAATGCAGGCGTCACCCAGCAGCTCCGGCATGCCTCCGGTGTGCGCGGCAAAAGCCGGCAGACCGCGGCTCATCGCCTCGATCAAGGCGCGCGGCAGCCCCTCCTGTAAGCTCGGCTGGATATACAGATCCAGCCCGTCGAGCCACGAGAAGACCGCATCGTGCGGCAGACTGCCCACAAAGACGACCTGCTCGGCCACACCCAGCCGCTGTGCCAGCTCCCGGAGCGCAGTCGGGTCTCCGCCGCCGGCAAGACGATATTCCACGTCCGTCCGACCGGCCGCCTTCAGCCGCGCCAGCGCCTCGATCACATACCGCTGCCCCTTAAAGGCCACGTTCACCGCCGCAGCCGTGCCCAGAACAAGCTTGCCGGAATGCGTGCGGATCTTTTCCAGCCGGCGCGCCAGCACGGCGGCATCTGCCGGCGCAAGCTCCACGTCCGAAACAGCGGCCGAGATCCCGCGCGTGGGATACCGGCGCTGCAAAAATGCATTGGTCACATACACCGCATACGGTGCGTGGCGCATACACCAGCGCATACGCAGCCATGCGTCCGGCGCAAGTACCTTTCCGCGCAGACTGTGGTGCGTCAGGCTGTCCCACGGGCAGCCGACGGCCTCGGCCAGAAACGGCTTTCCGATCCGGCGGCAAAAGCGCGCCGCGATCGTCCCAGATTCCGACGGCACGCGGATGATGACCGCGCGCTCGGGCGTGATGCTGCGCGTGATGATCTGCCGGATCTCCCGACGGCGTTGAAGGCTCAAAAACGCGCGCAGGCTCTCACGCCGGTCCGGATAGAACACGACACGAATGCGCGCATCGGTCAGCCGGTTCATCCGGGCGAGCGTCTGCATATCGTCGGGGCTGACAGGCGCTCTGCGCATAAGGAGTGTGAGCGTGTCAAACTGAGCGAGATAGCGGTCAAAGATCTCCTGAGAGAACGCACTTCCGGTATAATAATTTCCGTCGCGGTCGCACGCGATCTTGTCATCATACACATACAGCAGATCCATAGTTGCTCCTCACAGCAACGCCGCGACCGTCTCGGCCACGACTGCCTTTTTGTCAAAATTGCGCGCGATCCAATCGTGCGACGCCGCGCCCATCGCCGCCCGCTGCGCGGGGGGCAGCTCGAGAAACTGCCGCATCGCGGCATAGAGCGCGTCCGCATCGCGCGCAGGGCACAGATACCCGCTCACACCGGGCTCGACCGCCTCGCGGCAGCCGGGGATATCGCTCGTGATGAGCGGACGGCCGGAGGCGGCAGCCTCCAGCAGCACATTGGACATCCCCTCGTGATACGACGGCAGCACAACGCAGTCCGCCATGGCGTAAAAGCGCTTCATGTCCGACTGATAGCCGTGGTACTTGACCACGCCGGTCTGCTCCAGCTCATCCATAAGGGGCTTGTAGCCTTCCTCAAACGAGCCGACGATGTGAAACTCCACGCCGTCGCCATACGTCTGCTTCATCCGCTTTGCGGCGGCAAACAGCTCGTCCACGCCCTTTTCGTGCATGACGCGCCCGACGAAGAGAAAGCGCACCGTCCCCTCCTGCGGGTAGGGCTGGCAGGGGTAATCCTCCAGATTGACGCCCGCGCCATGGAGCACAACATCGCGCCCGCGCGGGACAACACCGGTGGCTGCAAGGGTGTCGCGGTTTCCGGCGTTTTCGAAAAACACGACCTTTGCCCCCGCCAGCACCGGCTTGTAGAGCGTCAAAACAAACCGCTTGAGCCAGCCGCCGTTTTCGATCGCGCTGCCGAGACCGGTGATGTTGACGGCATAGGGAATATGCAGCGCCCGGCAGGCAAGGCCGCCGTAGATGTTCGGCTTGATGGTGTAGGTCAGCACCAGATCCGGGCGAAGCCTCTTCAAGATCGCGCGGTACTGCCCCAGGAGCTTTGCATCGCGCGCAGGATTCATGCCGCGCCGATCGATGGGCAGCTCGATCACACGGTCAGCCAGCGCCTGCAATTCATCCCACCGGTCATTGTGGGGCACTGCAACGGATACCTCCGCGTGCTGCTTGAGCGCGGCGATCAGGTCTTTGCGGAAGTCATACAGTCCACCGCTGTGGTTGGCCAAGATCAGGATCTGCATGGCTTTGTCATTCCACCTTATCCAGTTTTGTGATGACCACACTGTCATACATCATCATCACAACGTTTTCCTCATAATTTCCGAATACGGGCGTGTTCTGCACGCCGTTCAGGTTATTCTTGATGAGCTTGACGAAGTCTACACCCGCCCCATAAGCGTGCAGATAGGCGCCGCCAAAGCGCGGATTGACCTCTGAAAGGTAGTACACGCCGTCTTGGAAGAAGAAATCCATGTCCACAGGACCGTTGAATTTCAGCAGCTGCGTGATCTGCTGAATGAAAGCAAACAGCGCCTCGTCCTTAAACGAGACCGTCTTGCTTGCTCCACCGAGCTTCGTCTCCAGCTTGCGTTTGGAAAATGCGGAAACCGCCCTATGGCTGATCGTATCGATATACACATCGGCGTCCAGATCGCCGGTCATCAGCCGCTGAATGATCAGCGAGGGGTCTGCCTGACACAGCGCCTTGAGCGTGTCGGCATCGTGCACCTTGCGTGCGCCCACGCTGCCGCTGCCCGTCCTCGGCTTAACAAACACGGGAAACGCAAGCTCTCCGGCTGCAACGGCAGCCATTGCAGAGGCGTAATCGCCCCACGTATCCGGCGTCGGAATACCGTGCGCGGCAAGAAACTGCGACATCTTGAACTTATCGAAGCACAGCTCCGCCGTCTCCGCGTAGGGTGCAAGCACCTCTACACCGATCTGCTCGAAGCGCTCGCGGTTTTGGGCCAGCAGCGCGATCTCCGGATCGATCAGCGTCGTGACAGCGTCGATCTTTTCCTTGCGGCAAATGGACAGGATCGTGTCCAGATAACTCGGATCATCAATGCGCGGCACAAGGTAATGCGCGTCCGCGACATACAGAGCCGGTGCCAGCTCGGACAAGTCAGCGGCAACGATCCTGTCGCCGTCATCCATGGACTTGCGAAAGTCCTTGAGCAGCTCAACGCGCCGTCCGGCGCTGCAGAATAAAATGTTCATTGCACTTCCTCCGGATGCTTTGCCGTTCCCGTAAATGCCTCCATCGTCGCGCTGCCCTCGGCGCTGATGCCCTCCCGGCTGAGGACGCACCGGATCGTCATGAGCACGATCTTTGCATCCAGCGCGAAGCTGATGTGATCCACATAGTCCACATCATAGGCAAAGCGGTCTTCCCAGCGCAGGGCGTTGCGGCCGTTGACCTGCGCAAGCCCGGTCAGACCGGGGCGCACGGCATGGCGGCGGCGCTCCTCTGCGGTGTAATACGGCAGGTATTTGACCAGCAGCGGGCGCGGTCCGACGATCGACATATCGCCGCGCAGGATGTTCCACAGCTCCGGCAGCTCGTCGAGCGACGTGCTGCGCAGGCGGCGGCCAAACGGCGTGAGCCGCTGCGCATCCGGCAGCAGTTCGCCGTCTGCACCGCGCGCATCCGTCATGGTGCGGAACTTGTACAGGCGGAAGATCTTCTCGTCCTTACCCGGCCGATCCTGATGGAAAATGACCGGGCTGCCGAGCTTTTGGCGCACGAGCAGCGCCGTCACACCCATGACCGGCGAGAGCACCGCGAGCGCACAGCCGGAGAGCGCCACGTCGAGCGCGCGCTTGACATACGTCTCATAGATTCGTCCCATCGTTCCCTCCGCTCAAAACAGGCCGCGAATGACGGCGCAGACCTGCGCCTGCTGCTCGGGCGTCATCTTCGTGTCGCTCGGCAGGCAGACGCCGCGCGCAAACACATCCTCGGCGACAGACCGCTCCGCCGTCTTGACAAAGGCGCAGTCCCGAAACACCGGCTGCAGATGCATAGGCTTCCAGATATGGCGCGCCTCGATGTTGTGCTCGGCCAGTGCCGCGATGATCTGCCCCGGCGTGACGCCGCAGTCCGGCGCGAGCAGCGCCGCCGTGAGCCAGCGGTTGCTGCGCACGTCTTCCGGCTCGGCCGGAAGCTGCAGCGGCAGGCCGGCCAGCGCATCACGGTAGCGATCATGGATGGCGCGCTTTTGCGCCACGCGCTGCTCGAGCACCTCCATCTGCCCGCGGCCGATGCCGGCGCAGATATTGCTCATGCGGTAGTTGTAGCCGAGCTCGGTGTGCTCGTACCACGCGACCGGCTCACGCGCCTGCGTGGCCATCTTCAGCGCGTGCTGCGCATCCGCCTCATCCCGGCAGACGAGCGCGCCGCCGCCGGAGGTCGTGATGATCTTGTTGCCGTTGAACGACAGCACGCCGTAGTGCCCGAACGTGCCGCATTTCTGCCCGTGGTACACCGAGCCGAGCGCCTCGGCCGCATCCTCGATGAGCAGAATGCCGTGCGCATCACACAGGCTGCGGATGGCGTCGAGCTTGCCGGGCATACCGTAGAGGTGCACGGCGATGAGCGCCTTCGGCGCACCGAAGCGCGCGATGGCCGCCTCAACGGTCTCGGGGTCGAGATTCCAGGTGTCGGGCTCGGAGTCGAGAAACACCGGCTCGCCGCCCTCATAGACGATCGGGTTTGCCGAGGCCGAAAACGTCAGGCTCTGGCAAAAGACCCGGTCGCCGCGCTGCACCCCCGCGAGCCGCACCGCCAGATGCAGCGCCGCCGTACCGGCGGACAGCGCCGTGACATAGCCCGCACCGAGGTACTGCTGCAGATCCTGCTCGAAGCCCGTGACGTTCGCGCCGAGCGGCGCGATCCAGTTTGTATCGAACGCCAGATCCACATACCGGCGCTCGCTGCCGCCCATATGCGGCGAGGCAAGATAGATTCGCTCAGACATCATGACATCTCCTTTTCAGCCCACCGCGGCGTTCTGCGGCAGGGTCTGTCCGTCCGGCGCGTGGAACGTCGGCACCAGTTCGCGCAGCTTTGCGCGCAGCGCGGGCTCATCCGACTCCGGGATGGCGCGCAGCAGCATGAGATTTTCCTCAAAGGCAGCGGGATCAAAGGCGATCTCGTGGCCAATGTAGATCAGATCGTTCTTCGTCTTTTGCATCCCCTCGCCGCTGAGCAGCAGCTCCTCATAGAGCTTCTCACCCGGGCGCAGGCCGGTATAGACGATGGGAATATCGACATCCGGCTCAAAACCGGACAGTCGGATCATATTGCGCGCCAGATCGTCGATGCGCACGGGCTCGCCCATGTCGAGCACGAAGATCTCGCCGCCGCGGGCATACGCGCCCGCCTGAAAAATGAGCTGCACGGCCTCGGGGATGGTCATGAAATAGCGGATGACGCGCTTGTCCGTGACCGTGACGGGGCCGCCGCTGCGGATCTGCTTGCGAAAGAGCGGGATAACGCTGCCGGCCGAACCGAGGACGTTGCCGAAGCGCACGGCGACATACTCCGTTGCAGAGCGGTCGTTCATCATCTGCACGATCATCTCGCACAGGCGCTTGGACGCGCCCATGACGTTCGTGGGGTTGACGGCCTTGTCGGTCGAAATGAGGATAAAGCGCTGCGTGCCGAAGTGATCCGCTGCCTGCGCGACGTTGTACGTGCCGAAGACGTTATTCTTGATCGCCTCAAACGGCGACGTCTCCATGAGCGGCACGTGCTTATGCGCCGCCGCGTGGCACACGAGATCCGGCCGGTAACGGTCAAAGACCTGCATGACGCGCTCACGGTCGCGCACGGAGCCGATGAGCACGACCAGATCCAGCTCCGGATGCGTGCGCCGCAGCTCCATCTGGATGTCGTAGGCGTTATTCTCGTAGATATCGAAAATGATGAGCCGTTTCGGCCGCTGTGCCGCCGCCTGACGGCAGAGCTCGCTGCCGATGCTGCCGCCGCCGCCCGTGACGAGCACGGTCTTGCCGGTGATGTAGGCCGCGACCTCATCGAGGTCGATCTTCACCGTCTCGCGGCCGAGCAGGTCCTCAATGTCCACCTCGCGGATCTGCTCGATGCGCACCTCGCCGTTGGCGAGCTGGCAGATGCCGGGCAGTGTGCGCAGGGTGCAGGACGTGTTGTGGCAGTAACTGAGGATCTGCAGCTTCTCCTGCCGGGAGGCCGACGGGATGGCAAGGACGATCTCGTCAACGTCGTACTTTTCCGCCATCGCGGGGATGCTGCTGCGGCCGCCGACGATCTTCACGCCGCGCAGATAGCTGCCGACCTTGTTCGGCGAATCGTCAATGATGCACACGACCTTGTTTTCCGAGCGTGGGCTGGTCTGAAACTCGCGCAGCGCGATGGCGCCGGCCTGACCGCCGCCAATGAGCATGGTGCGCTTTTCACCCTCGCTGCGCAGCCCGGCGCGCGTGCGGCGCACGCAGCGGTAGGACAAGCGCAGCGCCCCGCACAGCAGGCACAAAATGAGCATATAGATGGCCGGAAAGCTGCGCGGCACGGTCAGATGCAGCATAAACATACCGACCATGTAAAACACCGCCGAGAAAAAGCACCCCAGCGTGATGCGCACCAGCTCCGACACACTGGCAAACTCCCACAGGCTGTTATACAGCTTCAGAATGTGGAAGATCAGGATCGTGCACGCGGAGTTGATGCCGGCGTAGATCAGCATATCGCGCAAAAACGTCGTCGCATACAGCTGCCGGAAATCAAACTCAAAGCGGATATAGAGCGCCAAAAACGCCGACAGATTGATCAGGATCAGATCCGCCAGCACAAGGCAGGCCACGCGCAGCGCTTTCTGCGCGTTAAAGGGTCGCTTGATTTCTTTCATCATATCCCCCTACCGGTGCAGACTCAGTCCGCCCCGGTCTTTTCTTTCTGTTGTCCGTAACCGTAGCCGCGGTCACGGCCGTAGCCATAGCCGTAGCCGTACGAATAGCCGCCGTAGCCGCCGTAGCCATAGCCGGACTGTCCGCGTCCGCGGCCGGTGCAGACATTGAGCGCGTAGCCGAGCACCGGCACGCCGAAGCTGTCGAGCGCGGCAAGACTGTTGATCACGCTCACGCGGCTGGCGGCATCCTGCCGCACGACGAGCAGTGCGCAATCGGCAGCCTCACCCGTCTCAAGCGCGTCGGTCATGATGGCGCAGGGCGGCGTATCGAGCAGGATGACATCGTAGCGGGCACGCAGCGCATCCAGCAGCGCCCGGAACGCATCTCCGCCGAGCTGCTCGGTCTGCGTCCCGGTGCGCCGGCCGGCAAAGACCACATCGGGCTTGCCCTTGCCGAGCGCCGTCACGATCTGCCCCGCCATACCCGAGCCGGCCAGATACTCCGCGAGTCCCGCCTGCAGCGGGCGGCCGAACACCTTGTGCACGGACGGGTTGCGCAGATCGCAGTCGATGACGAGCACGCGCCGACCCTGCCGCGTGAGTGCGTCGGCAAGCTGGCACACGAACGTCGTCTTGCCCTCGCCCGGAGCGGCGCTCGAGACCAGCATGGTGCGGTAGTCATGGCGCTGCATGGCTTTGTCGATGCGCATGGAAACGATGCGCATGGCCTCACAATAGGCGCTGCTGTGCGCCATCGCCTCCGAGAGCGCCGCCGAGGTCGTGCGGCTGCGCTTTTTGACGCGCACCGCTGGCAGCGCACCGAGATAGCGCGCGCTCGTGACCTGCTGCAGATCGTCGCGGCTCATGACCGTCACACGCGCACGGCCGGACAGATACAGCAGCAGCAAACTCAGCAGCGCGCCGATGACCGCACCGCGCACGAGCGGCTGCCGCCACGAAAACGGATTTGACGGCTGCGTCGGCACGCCGGTCTGGTCCATCATGACCAGCTCCGTCGGTCCGACCACCAGCTCCGCCACATCCGGATAATGCACGATGACCGACTGCAGCACATCATAGCACTGCTGCGCATCCGTGCCGGTCACGCTCAGCGTGCACAGGTTCGTGTCCTCCTCCGACGTCGCGGAGATCGCGGGCAGCGCCGTCAGGCCGGTGTCTGCGCACACGGCGCTGTCGAGCAGACCGCTCGTGAGAATATACGGAAACGTCTTGGCCATCTGTGCCGCGGTCGCCGTGCCGGTGCCGGACTGCGCCGTGCCGCCGGCATTGACGAGAAACGTCATCGAGGCCGTATACTGCGCGCGGTAACTCAGGCGGGCATAGCCGCCGAACAGCGCCGTGCACAGCACGATCAGCACCAGACACAGCCACCACAGGCGGCGGAGGCTGCGCGCAAACAGCCCCAGCAGGTCTGCGGCCCAGACGGTGCTCTCTTGTCTGTGTTCGTTCATGGCTTTTCCTCCGTCTGCACACCGTAGCCATAACCATAGCCATAGCCATAACCGTAACCGTAGCTCTGCCGGTCACTGACGGACGCGACATAGGCGTTATTGAATACGCAGCCGAGCACCTCGGCATCCGACCGGCGCAGCACGTCGATGCAGTCGTTGAGTGCGCGCACCGGTGCCTGATCCTGCCGGACGACGAGAATGGCCGCATCCGCCAGATCGGCGATGCACTCGGCGTCGCCGCCGGCGCTCATCGGCGGGGTGTCGATGATGATGACGTCCATGCGTGTGCGCATCTGCGCGAGCAGGTCGCGCAGGCGCTCGCCGCCGAGCAGATCGGCGGTGCTGCCCACACCCTTGCGGCTGAGGATCGTATAGATGCCGCGCCGCGTATCCTCGCGCACGAGCTTTTTGACCGGCGCATCGCCGCGCAGATACGTCTCAAGCGGGAAAAACTCCTCCTGCTGGCAGTCGAGCAGCTTGTACAGCGCGGGCTTTTTCATGTCCAGATCGATCAGCAGGACGTTTTTGTGCCGCCGCGCCATGGCCAGCGCCAGATTCACGGCCACGGTGCTCTTGCCCTCGTCCTCAAGCAGGGAGGTGACCAGGATCGTTCTGCCCTGCGCGCGGCGCATCAGGTAATCCACGCGCGTGCGCAGGCGCTTGAACGTCTCGACGAAGGCAAAGCCCGTCGTCGGGTTCGTGATGAGGATGCTCGTCTTACGCTTACGCAGGCACAGCTGTGCGCGCAGCGTTTTGTACTTTTTTTCATGGCGCACGGTCGCAAGCAGGCGCGTGTCGAGCTTCTGCTCCACGTCCGCCTCGCACTTGACCGTGTCGCGCAGATACACGCGCACCGCCAGATACAAGGCCGCCGCGAGCAGCCCCGCAAGACCGCTGAGCTTTGCGATGCGCACAGCGCCGGAGCTATTGGCCGGCGCGACCGGCACCGTCGGGCGGCACAGCACGTCGAGCGCCACGTCGCCGAGGAGCTTATTGGCCTGCTCGTTATAGTTGCGCAGGACGCTCTGCGTGATGCGGTGCGCGTCGCGCTGCGTGGGCGCGCTGACCGTCATCGTCAGCAGGTTCGTCTCGGGGATCTGCTTGGCCTTGATCGTGCCGCTGGCCGCGCCGATGTCGTTGGTGATGCACTTGCGCATCACGTCGCCCTCAAAGAATGTCGAGAGCGTCTCCGCCATTGACGAGGCGGTGTTGAGGTTTGCGTAGACCGTGCTGCCGTTGCGCACGGAGACCACAAACGTCGTCTGCGTCTGGTACACGGGGCGGTAGAGCAGCGTGGCGGCAATGTAGCCGCAGGCGGCGACCGTGGCGGCAAACATCAGGATCAGCCCGAGCTTGCGCCACAGCTCCCGCGCGATCAGCAGCAGCGGAATGTGTTCCGGCTGCGCGGAGGTCTGCGTTTTCTGTTCGTCCATCGATCCACCGCCTCTCATTCCACCACGACGATCTGCCGCGTGTGGCTCTCAGTACCGCCGCTGCGATAGGTGAAGACCACCTCATACACACCGGGCTCGTTGCTGTTCACGGTCGAGCTCGCCGTGACGCCGCTCTTGCTGTCGCTGTCACCGACACCGGCGACGTAGTCCATCGGCGCATAGCTGCTGCCGGCCGGAAGATAGATCAGATACTCCGTGAGCATGATGCGCGCGGGATTGGGGTCCCCCGCCGTGACCTCGACCGTGACGGGCACGGACGCCGTGTCGCCGAGGCTGTTGGTCACGCGCAGCTCCGCCGTATGCGTGCCGGTGATGGCCAGCGAGCTGCCGTCGGTCAGCGCGATCTTGACGCGGCCGGAGAGGTCGCCGTCAATGCTGTCGTGCGCGGTGACATAGCTCGACAGGACGCGGCTCCCGCCCGTGCGGCAGACCAGCGGCTGCGAGAGCGTGAAGCGCGGCTTTACATAGTCCGTGTAGCGCACGGCGCGCGTTGCCTTCGTCACATGGTGGTTCGAGTCAAAGGCCGCGTAGGTGACGCGTACCGTGCCGTCGTCGTTGCGGCCGGAAACGCCCTCGACGACCAGCGACGCCGTGACGTCGCCGTCCTCGGCGTCTGTCGCCGTCACACCGGCGAGCAGCGCCGCATCATCCGCGCCGGTCGGCACGGAGATGACCTCGCTGTCAAACAGGATCTCCGGCGCGGCGCCGCCATAGACAGCCGCCTGATAAATGCGCGTGCCCAGCACGCCCAGAACGGACAGCGCCAGCGCGACCGCCAGGATCACAGGAGTCAGTTTCTTCACAAAAACACCTCTCTCATTGCTTCAGAAAAACGGCCGGAAGCGGCCGGCAGGCAGCGGTTCGCTGCGCAGGATCCATTCGGGATTGCGCGTGAGCAGCTGCTCGGAGAGCCGCTCGGAAAAATGCTCGGCCAAATTGTCCCACGCGCTCAGCAGCTCCGGCGTGCGCACATCCGGGCGGTGCGCGTCGCTGGCGATGCAGCCGACGAGCCCGTGCGTGAGCATCGCCTCGGCCAGAGTCTGCGCCCCGCGGCCGAAGCGGCCGAAGAGGCTGCCCTTATTCACCTGCAGCACGACGCCGCGGTTGACCCAGTCATACAGATAGTTCGGCATCCGCTGCAGGCCGTAATACCGCTCCGGATGCGCCACGACCGGCCAATACCCGGCCGCAAGCAGCTCGTCGAGCAGGCGCTCGATGCGCAGCGGGTCTTCGTGAAAGCCGAACTCGATGAGCAGGTAGCGCCCACCATTGATCGTCAGCAGCCGCCCCTCGCGCAAAAGCTTTGGCACGTCACCCGTGCCGAAGATCTCCATACCGAGCGAGAGCTCAAGCGGGATGCCCGCCTCGCGCACGGCCGCGCGCAGGCAGTCAAAGCGCACCTGCAGCGCCGGGGATGCGTAGTTTTCAAACGCGCCGCGCTGATTGCTGTGCGGCGTGGCGACCAGATGCGTCACACCGGACTCCGCCGCCACGGCGGCCATCAGCACCGACGTCTCCAGATCCGGTGCGCCGTCATCGACCCCCGGAAGAATATGTGTGTGCAGATCGATCATTGATACCCTCCGCAATTTCCGTTCCGACACTTACCGATCCTGCCCATTGCCGTCACGGCTCGCTCTGCTCGCACAGGCGCGTGCCGTGCAGGACATAGCGGCGGTCGCAGCGTTCGGCCGTTGCCGTGCGGTGTGTGATGAGCACGCACGTCTGCACGCGGCCGCTGTGCATGAGGTTTTCGAGCATCTGCTGCTCGGTGGTCTCGTCGAGCGCGCTGGTGGCCTCGTCGAGCAGCAACACCTGCGTGCCGCGCAGCACGGCGCGGGCCACGGCGATGCGCTGCGCCTGTCCCTCGGACAGACCGTGACCGAGCTCACCCGTGCGGGCATAGATGCCGTCCGGCAGCTGGGACACAAAATCATACGCGCAGGCGGTCTCGAGCGCAGAAACAAGCTCCGCATCCGTCGCCTCCGGACGCACCATGCGCAGGTTGTCGGCGATCGTACCGGCAAAGACGGTGTTGCCCTGCGGCACATAGCTGAAGGCCGCGCGCGTTGCGGCCGAGGCCGGCAGACGCTGTCCGTCCACCCCGGTGAGGCTGACGCTGCCCTCCGCCGGGCGGATCAGACCGAGCATGAGACGGATCATCGTGGTCTTGCCCTCGCCGGACGGACCGGTGAGCGCCACGACCTCGCCGGGCGCGGCATGAAAGTCCACGTGCTCGAGCACCGGCTCGCCGCCGGGATAGGCAAAGGTCACATCGCGCAGCTCCACCGTGCACGGGGTCGGGATCGGTGCGGTCTCGCGCGCGCCGGGCTCTTCCGGCAGGTCCGCGATGGCCATGAGGCGGCCGGCAGACGTCGTGATCGAGATCGCCGACGGCACAAGCCCGATGAGCGCGGAAAACGCGCTGCGCAGCATGGTCGTCAGCTGCAGGAACATCATCATCGCGCCGTAGGAGATCGCGTGCGTCCACAGCCGGTAAGCGCCCCAGCCGAAGCATCCGGCAGAGACGAGCAGCCCGACGACCGACATCACAAAGCCCGCAACGACGGAAAAGCGGTTGTAGTCAAGATACGTCTCGCGGTATTTCTCCTGCATGGCGCACATCCGGTCACGAAAGCCGTCCATGATGCCGAAGGCCTTGACCGATGTGAGGTTGCGCAGCGAGTCCTCGTGGAACGACATGACCTCGCTGCTGATATCCTTCATGCGCCGGTTATATCCGCGCATACGGCGCACGAGCGTGCGTGAGCACAGCACGGACAGCGGCGCGCCGATGAGCGCGATGAGCGCCATGACGGGGTCATAGCACAAGATAATGATCAGCGAACCGAGAAACTGCACCGCCGCCGACACAAAGCTCGGCAGCAGCCCCGTCACGCCCCCGGCCACCGCGCCGACGTCGGTGTTGAGGCGGTTGAGCAGGTCGCCGGAGCGAAACTGCTCGAGCGAGACCCAATCGGTGCGCAGGATGCAGTCGTAGACCTCCGCCTGAATACCGTTTTGCACGCGGATGTCGACAATGGCGGCGATGCGCGACGCCGCCGCCTGCATGGCGGCGCTGCCGAGCAGCAGACCGGCCATCCACGCCGCGGCCGACCAGATCGCCCCGGTCTCAAAGCCGGTGACAACGTCGATGAGCGTCTTCATGGCCACGCTCGACAGCAGCGAGAGCGCTGTGCCGAGGATGCCGAGCAGGATATGGATGCCGACGGCGACGCGGTAGCGGCGGATGTAGGCAAAGATCCACTTTGCCTCCTGCCGCATCTCCCGCAGTGAGCCGTCGCACACCTTTTGTCGGAGCTTGCGCGTGATGGCCATATATCTCATCTCGTTCCGTGATAATCCCACTTTTTGACAGTACATGTGTCTAATCACATACAGAGCATATTGTATCATAATCCGACGAAAATCCACAATATCCGATTGCTACATCTTTTCTGGGAATTCAGGGTGTTTATACGTGATTTTGCAAAAAGCGGCCGGAGCATGAGCTCCGGCCGTAAGCCTGTGGCGTATTTTCTAATCAGCGGTTTTCCTCGATCTCCACCGGCAGATCGGTGAGATAGCGCCGCACCATGTCAAAGGCGTGGTTGGCCGCTGCGTGCTTGATGCGCACGCGCCCCCACTTGTCCTTGTGCAGCGTGCGGAAAAACGTCCCGTCCGGTGTGGCGAGCGCCACAAAGAGCGTGCCGACGGTGTGCACACCGTCACCCTCCGGCCCGGCAAGACCGGTGATGCTCATGGCAAGATCCGTGCCGAATATGGTGCGCGCGTGCTCCGCCATCGCACCTGCGACCTCGGGGCTGACTGCGCCGCAGCGCGCGATGAGCGCGGGGTCGACATCCAGCAGCCGGGTCTTGGTGTCGTTATTATAGGCGATGATGCCGCCGGCAAATATCGCCGACGCGCCCGGCACGTTCGTGAGCATATCGCCGAGCATGCCGCCGGTGCAGCTGTCGGCCACGGCGATGGTCTTCTGCTGCCGGAGCAGGAGCTCAGCCGCGCAGGTCTCGATATTCGGCGTGTCAACGCCGTAGGCGAAGGCGCCGAGCTCGCGCTGCACGCGCGCGAGGCACGGGGCGATCATGGCCTCGGCCTCAGCCTCTGTGGGGGCCTTTGCCGTGATGCGCACGAGGCACTCCCCCTCCTTGGCATAGGGCGCAAGGGTGGGATTGCGCATCTCGTTCATAAGATCGCGCAGCTGGTACTCCATCGTGCCCTCGCCGATGCCGAAGATCTTGACATTGTGCGAGACGATGATCCCGTCGCCGCGCGCGGCGAGCAGCGGGCGCACGCGGTAGCGCAGCAGCGGCTCGCACTCCAGCGGCGGGCCGGGCAGCATGATGACCATGCAGCCGTCCGCCTCAAATGCACAGGCAGGCGCCGTGCCCCAGTCGTTTTGCAGCACGGTGCAGCCGCGCGGCAGCATGACCTGCTGCAGGTGGTTCTCGGTCATGTAGGTGTGGCGCTCACGGTACAGACCGCGCAGGCGTGCCTCCTCCGCCTCGTTGAGCTCGAGCGGGATGCCGAACGCGCCGGCCACGACCTCCTTGGTCAGGTCGTCGCACGTCGGGCCGAGGCCGCCGGTCGTGATGATGAGGTCGGCGCGGGTGCGGGCAAGCTGCACCGCCTGCTCGAGCCGCGCGCGGTTATCGCCGACAACGGTCTGCCAATAGACATTGATGCCCAGCTCCGAGAGCAGGCGCGCGACAGCCGCCGCGTCGGTATTGATGGTGTCGCCGAGGAGCAGTTCGGTGCCGACGGCAATGAGTTCTGCATTCATAAATCGATCCGGATCCTTTCAATTCCGTCCACTGCCTCGCGCACGAGCGCGTCAATGTCGAGCGCGGCCTCCGCCTCTGCGACCTCCGCCACGGTCGGGCGGGTCTTGGGGTGGCGCGGGGTAAAGACCGTGCAGCAATCCTCATACGGGAGGATGGATGTGTCAAATGTGCCGATGTCGCGCGCGATCTTCACGATATCGCGCTTGTCCATGCCGATGAGCGGCTGGAGCACGGGCAGGTGCGTCACGGCCTGCGTGCAGGCCATGGCCTCCATGGTCTGGCTGGCGACCTGACCGAGATTTTCGCCGGTGACGATGGCCTTGCACTCGTTGTGCGCGGCGATGTCCTCGGCGATACGCATCATGAATCTGCGCATGATGAGTGTGAAATATTCCTCCGGGCAGGCGCGGCGGATCTCCTCCTGGATGTGCGTGAAGGGCACGATCTGCAGCGTCATGCGGCCGGTGTAGGCCGTGAGCTCCTTAGCCAGCGAGATGACCTTTTCCTTGGCCAGCTCCGAGGTATACGGGAAGGAGAAAAAGTGCACCGGGATCAGGCGCACGCCGCGCTTGGCGATCATGTACGAGGACACGGGGCTATCGATGCCGCCGGAGAGCATCGTCACGGCGGCGCCGTTGCAGCCGACGGGCATACCGCCCGCCGCCTCGACTGCCTGCGCGTGGACATACGCCGCCTGCTCGCGCACCTCGAGGCGCACGGTCAGCTCCGGGTCGTGCACGTCGACGACCGTGTCGGGATACGCCTCGGCGAGCTCGCCGCCGACGTACTGCGACAGCTCAATGCTCGTCATGGGGAAGCGCTTGTCCGAGCGCTTGGTCTCGACCTTGAAGCTGCGCGCCGCCGTCATCGCGTCGTGCAGGTAGGTCTTGGCGAGCGCCGTGATGGCGTCCTTGTCCTTTTCACAGGCGGCCGCGCGCGTGATCGTCGCGATGCCGAACACCTTGCGCACGGCGTCATACGCCGCGTCGAGATCGGCCGCGTCGTCGGCAGCCTCGATGTAGAGCGCCGACTGCAGATACGTCACGCGGAAGTGGCCGATGGGCTTGAGGCGGCGCTTGACGTTTGCGACCAGCCTCTCTTCAAAATAGTGCTTGTTGAGCCCCTTGAGGAAGATCTCTCCGGGCTTGCAGAGCAGCAGATCCTTCATAAATCGTTCGTTCCTTTTCTTTCAGGATATCACAGGCAGCGCTCGACGAGCGTGATGAACACGCCGACCGACCACGCGCCGAGCCACACGAGCAGCAGGCACACGAGCGCGCCGAGGATCAGCCCGATGAGCGAGCAGACGTAGCCGACCGTGCGCGGCGTGCCGTTGAAGCCGAGGCTTTTGGCGCGCGCGGAATAGATCAGGCCGATGATGCCCGTGACGACCGAGCCGAGCGCCGTGTAGCCAAACACGAGCAGCGCGCACGACACGATGCCGAGCACCATGGCGACGGTGGCCTCATGCTTGCCGGGCAGCGGGGCGGGCGGCTGATACCAATTATAGTTGTTGTTGTACATGACGAAGCTCCCTTCTGTCAGGCGCGGCCGCCGGGCTCACGGCTCGGCGACGGAAAAATCATACGTGCGGTACTGGATGGCCTCGGCCAGGTGCGCGAGCGCGATGGTCTCCGCCCCGTCGAGATCGGCGATCGTGCGCGCGACGCGCAGGATGCGGTCATAGCTGCGGGCGGTGAGCGCCATGGCGTCAAACGCCTGATGCATGAGCTGCTCGCACTCGGGCGAGAGCGCGCAGAACTGCGCAAGGGCGCGCGGTCCCATGTGCGCATTGGTCGCGGTGGTGTCATCCCCGTAGCGCGCGCGCTGCACGGCGCGGGCGGCGTTGACACGCGCGCGGATGGTCTCCGACGGCTCTCCGGCCGATGGCTCGGTGAGCTCGTCAAAGTCCAGCGCCGGCACCTCGACGATGATGTCGATGCGGTCGAGCAGCGGGCCGGATACGCGCGCATGGTAGCGGCGCACGTCGCGCGGCGAGCAGCGGCAGCGCCCCGAAGGGTGCCCGTACCAGCCGCACTTGCAGGGGTTCATGGCGCACACGAGCATGAAGCGGCTCGGATACGTCACGGAGCCGGTCGCGCGCGAGATGGTGATGCTGCCGTCCTCGAGCGGCTGGCGCATCGTCTCGAGCACGGCGGGCGAAAACTCCGGCAGCTCGTCGAGAAAGAGCACGCCGTTGTCGGCAAGGCTCATCTCGCCCGGCTGCAGCGCGCTGCCGCCGCCGGACATGGCGACGTTCGACACCGTGTGGTGCGGGGCGCGAAACGGCCGGATGCGCACGACGGGGTCGTCCGGCGTCGTGAGACCGAGGACGGAATAGATCTGCGTGGTCTCGATCATTTCGGCGCGGTTCATCGCGGGCAGAATGGTCGGCAGGCGCTTAGCGAGCATGGACTTGCCCGCGCCCGGCGGCCCGACAAGCAGAATGTTGTGCCCGCCGGCGGCGGCCACCTCGAGCGCGCGCTTGACGTTCTCCTGCGCCTTGACCTCGGAAAAATCGACCGCAAAGTGCGGCGCGGCCGAAAACGCCGGCGGCGGCATGGGCGCGATGGGCTTGTCCCCGCGCAGATGGTGCACGAGCTGCGAGATGTTCTCGACCGGGTACACCGTCACGCCCTCGGCAAAGGCGGCCTCGGCCGCGTTGCCCGCCGGGACAAAGAGCTCCCTGAGCCCGAGCTGTTCGGCCGCGAGCGCCATCGTGAGCGCGCCGGTGACGGGGCGGATCTCCCCCGCGAGGCTCACCTCGCCGAAGAAGGCCGCCGTCGCCGGCGGCTGGCGGATCTCCCCCGTGGCGCAGAGGATTCCCAGCAGCACCGGCAGGTCATAGAGCGTGCCGGCCTTGCGCGTGTCCGCCGGGGCGAGGTTCACCGTCAGGCGGCTGACCGGAAACTTCATGCCGTTGGTCTTGATGGCGCTGCGCACGCGCTCGCGCGCCTCCTTGACGGCCGCATCCGGCAGGCCGACGATATCAAACCCCGGCAGACCGTTGGACACGTGGCACTCCACGCTCACGGCGTAGCCGCTCACACCGCGGCAGCCGAGGGACTGGATCTTGGACAGCAAGCCGTTCGCCTTCTTTCACGGACGAGGCCCCGGCCGAACGCCGGGGCGCCGTCACTCGGATTTTGGGTTTACGCTTCGGTATCGGGCTCCGTGTCGCCGACGACGGCGATGTGCAGCTCCTCAAGCTGGTGCGGCTCGACGGTGCCGGGCGCGCCCATCATGACGTCCTGCGCGTTTTTGTTCATCGGGAACGGGATGATCTCCCGGATGCTGTCCTCGCCCGCGAGGAGCATGACCATGCGGTCCACACCCGGGGCGATGCCGGCGTGCGGGGGCGCGCCGTAGCAGAAGGCGTTGTACATGGCCGGGAACTTGGCCTTCACATCGTCCTCACCGAGGCGCACGAGCTCGAACGCCTTGACCATGATCTCGGGATCGTGGTTTCGCACCGCGCCGGAGCTGAGCTCGACGCCGTTGCAGACGAGGTCATACTGGAAGGCATTGATGTCGAGCGGATCGACCTCGCCGCGCTCGGCCTGCTCGAGGATCTCGAGCCCGCCGTTCGGCATCGAGAACGGGTTGTGGCAGAATTCCAGCTCGCCGGACTCCTCGCCGATCTCGTACATGGGGAAGTCGACGATCCAGCAAAATTCGTACCGCTCGGTGTCCATGTGCCCAGGCACGGCCGCGCCGAGCTTCGCGCGCAGCACGCCCGCCGTCTTCTGCGCGGCGGTCTTTTTGCCGGCTGTCACGCCGACGAAGCAGCCAGGCTTGAGGCCGAGCGCCGCCGTGATCTCGGCGGTTTTGTCCGTGAGGAACTTTGCGATGCCGCCGGAGAAATTGCCCTGCTCGTCGACCTTGAACCAGTAGGGCTTGCTGCCGGCCTGCACCTCCACGTCAGCGCAGAGCTTGTCGACGGCCTTGCGCGCAAGCGTGCACTCGGGCACGACGACGGCCTTGACGGTGTTGCCTGCGGCGAAGGGCGCAAAGTCGCTGCCGGCGACGAGCGCCGTCATGTCCTGCACGGTCAGGTCAATGCGCAGGTCGGGCTTATCCGAGCCGTAGGTGTCCATCGCGTCGCGGTAGGAAATGCGGCGGAAGGGCGCCTCGGACGCGACGTTGTACTTGCCGTACTTGGCGAAGATCGGCGGGAGCACGTCCTCGAGCACCGCGAACACATCGTCCTGCGTGGCAAAGGCCATCTCCATGTCGAGCTGATAGAATTCGCCGGGGCTGCGGTCGCCGCGGGCGTCCTCGTCGCGGAAGCACGGGGCGATCTGGAAATAGCGGTCGAAGCCCGCCGTCATGAGCAGCTGCTTGAACTGCTGCGGCGCCTGCGGCAGGGCGTAGAACTTGC
>OIED01000401.1_pt1 | contig 25595 bp, 20 predicted proteins | sample 1581771 | NCBI WGS metagenome assembly OIED01 (sample SAMEA3882546, study PRJEB24775) | human gut metagenome | biome: human-associated habitat; feature: intestine environment; material: feces | place: Netherlands | collected 2009/2010 | reverse complement strand
ACAACATATATGTTTACGAGGACAACGCCTATCTATCAACGGCACCTCTATCTAACCAATCCATTTTTGAGTTCGTGCGTAACCGGACGGGCCGTACGCCCGCGTTTACCGACCCGTGCACACTCGAGATCGCGTGCGCGTCGCCCGAGGTCGCTCGGCTGTTGGCAGTTCCCGTTGGCGAACCCTTGTTTTATATGGAAGCCTTCTTTTTCGATGAGCAGCGGCGGCCGTTTATCATCGGTCGTCAGCGGATCGTTGGGTCTCGCTACGTTTTTGACATCTAGGACATTGCGAATGGAGACGCCCGGTTGATCATCTCACCGGGCGTCTCCATACCGTTCACGGCGCGAACGCAACCGTTCAGCCGCGTCGCGGCAATCAGTTTGAAATTATCTTGATGATGGGAAAAGCTGCTGGTAATCTATGGAACGTCATAGAACGTTTGCCTTGCGCAGGCGTTGAAGCGAGATGTGATGCAGTCTCGAGTTCTTTGGAGGTATCTATGTCAGATACGAAGGCGAAGAAGACAAACAGACGTTTTAAGTTCAAATTACCGCATGTCTATACGATCATGTTCTTGCTGATCGTTGTCTTTGCGGTCCTGACTTGGATCGTTCCCTCTGGTCAGTATCAGCGCAAGACGATTTCGACAGCGGCGGGCGAGCGTGAAGTCGCCGTTGCTGGAACCTATGAACAGGTCGATAAGAACTACACCGATTCCGAGACCGGCGAGACCATCAATCTGGGCCAGGATATCTTCGCGGTCCTGCAAGCGCCTACTAAGGGCATCCAGGAGGCTGCCGACGTCGTTGCGTTCGTCTTATTGATTGGCGGATCGTTCGCAATCATCACCAAGACCAACGCTTTGAATGCCGGCATGAGCCGTGTGATTAAAAAGCTCAAGAACAAGGATATCCTCATCATTCCCATCACGATGACGTTGCTGTCTATTTGCGGCACTACGTTTGGTATGTCTGAGGAAGCCCTGCCGTTCTACGCCATCTTCATTCCCATCATGATGGGTATCGGTTATGACTCGATGACGGCATTCATCATCTGCTTCCTTGGTCCAAACCTGGGATATTGTGCTTCGACCATCGACCCGTTTAATGTTTTGATCGCCCAGGGCATCATTGGCATCGAGGGTAATCCGCAACTGTGGCTGCGCGCCGTTTCTTGGGTCATCTTCACTGCCGTCGGTATCGCATGGGCCATGCGCTACGCCATGCGCGTCAAGAAAAACCCCGAGTCGTCCATTGTGTACGAGGACGATAAGCTCAAGCGCATTGAGTTTTCCGTGACCGATGCCTCCATCGAGGAAGAGTTCACTACCCGTCAGAAGCTCGTGCTTATCGATTTTGCCTGCGGCATGGGCATTATCGTCTGGGGTCTTGTTACCCAGGGCTGGTACATGAATGAGATTTCCGCCGTGTTCCTTGGTATGGGCTTGCTTGCCGGTATCCTGGGCGGCCTTGACCAGCAGACGATCGCCGAGGAGTTCGTTAAAGGCATTGCCGACTTTGCGTATGCCGCTATCGTCATCGGCATCGCTCGCGGTATCTTGGTCATCGCAGAGGGTGGCATGATCATCGACACCATCCTCCAGGCGCTCGCTACTGCACTGGCCGGTGCACCTGCCGCCGTCTACACCACGTTTATGTATATCGTCCTTGGCCTGCTCTCTTTGCTGGTTCCCTCGAGCTCTGGACTTGCGGCGCTCACCATGCCCGTCATGGGTCCGCTGACCGAGCTTATGGGCCTCAATCCCGAAGCCGCCGTTACCGCGCTCCAGTTTGCTAATCAGACCATCAACACCATCAGTCCCGTGGCGGGCATGACGGTTGCCGGTCTTGCCGTGGCAAAGATCTCGTTTGGTCAATGGTGGAAGACCATTTGGAAGTTCTTCATTTTCATGGTCGTCTTTGGCCTGATCGTAACGGCAATCTCTGGCATGCTTCCGGTGTAGGTGGTTGTGATGTCTGATCGTTTGACGGTCCTGACGTCTAAGAGCGTCTTTACCGGTACGGGGGACCTGCCGTTTGAAGGTTTCGTAGCGGTCCGTGGCAATCGAATTGAGGCGGTTGGCACCAAGTGTGAGGTAGCTTCGTATTTGACCCAGGCGGACGAGGTAGTTGACCTGGGCGACCGCACTGTCATGCCTGGCCTGATCGATGTGCATACCTTCTATACGGGTTGGGCGCTGCGGACGTTGGGGTCTGATCTGTCCGGCATCGATGATGCCAAAGAGGCCGTGTCGCTCTTGCGTGCATGGAAAGAAGATCATCCGGATTGCGCGGCGGCTTTTGGCCACAACCTACCCGAAACGTTGGCATCAGATGCCGAGAACGCAAATACGGCAGCTGTGTTTGATGATTGTTTTGGCGATATCCCCGTCGTCTGCTTTACACCGGGTGCGGAGACCTGCGTTCTCAATGCTGCCGCCAGTGCGCGATATGGCTTTACACCTCAGGCATGCTATGCCGAGAAGATCTGGCGTATGATGAGCGATTTCCTCGTGCTGCCCGAGGTGCGTGCGGGGTATTCGGACTACATGAGCATGCTCAACGAGCGCGGCGTTACCGCCATCAAGGAGATGGCGTTTGATGACTACTACGGCTTTGCCGACGAAATGGCTCGCCGTGAGGAATCTGGTGAGCTGACGGTTCGCGTCTCTATGATGTCGCAGCCGGTGGGTGCCGGTGCAAATCTGCCATATGCTCGCGGGGCACGAGAGCGCTTCCGGGGACCGTTCGTTCGTTTTTCTGGCTTCAACCGTATGACCGATCGCGGCGTATGGGCGGGGCTTGCCGAGATGATAGACCCCTATGAGGACTCGGCCGATGCGGGCGCTGCCGGCAAGACGGTCGTCGAGGAGCCAGAGTGGGATCTGATTGAGAACGAGCTGCGTGCAATTGATGCTGACGGCTTCCGATATTCCTTGCATTGCCAGGGCGATGGCGCCGTTCGTCGCACCGTGGCGCTCTATGCCTCGCTGCCTCGAGACGAGCATGGACGGATGCTTCGCCGCCATGCGATTACCGATCTCGAGAACTCTGACCCGACCGATCTTGTCGAGTTTGGCAAGTTAGGTGGAATTTGCGAGGTCTATCCGCAGATTCTGACGCTGGACCGGCGCGAGGATTGCCTGTCGATGATGCGTCGACAAATTGGCGAGACGCGACTTTTGCACAGCTGGAATCGCCGCGGCATGGAAGATTCCGGATGCACGGTGTGCTGTGGAACGGATTTGCCGCTGTTGATTCCGAGCCTGGGCGAGTCAATCTACAGCGCGTGCGGCGGATTCTTCGCCGACGGACTGCCCGTGAATGAGGTCAACACGCTGACGCTTGTCGAGCTCTTGCGCGCTTGGACTGCCGGGGGCGCGTACGATCTGATGCGCGAAGATGAGCTGGGTACGCTCGAGGTCGGCAAGCTTGCCGATATCTGCGTACTCGATCGGGATGTGTTTGACCTCGATTATCGCGACGCACGCGATCTTGCGGTTGACATGACGATGTCGGACGGACAAATCGTGTTCGATCGAAATAAGGAGGCATAAGATGTCTGAATCCAAGCCGACGCTGCGCCGCGAACAGATTGCGGGCATGAATATCCACTACATCATGTGGTCGCTCGATTACTTCCTTGATGTGCAGCAGCGTTTGGGCTTTGAGTCCATTGAGCTGTGGTGCGCAGAGCCGCATGTGACGCTCGACCATACGGGCTACTTTGAGGCTGAGGTCCTGGCGAAAAAGGCTGCAGACCGTGGGCTTAGGTATCGTACTCTGTGCCCCGAGAATGTTGTCTATCCTTGGCAGTACTGCGCACGCAAGCCGCTGCATGAACAGCGCAGCCTGGCGTACTTTAAGCACGGCATTGAGCTTGCCGAGGTACTTGGGTGCGACCGTATGTCCATCAACTCGGGCTGGGGCGACTGGGACGAGGACCGCGAGGAAGCCTGGAAGCGCAGCCGCGAGCACTTGTCCATTCTGGCGGAGTATGCCGGCGAGCACGGTCTGGTGCTTACGATGGAAAGCCTGCGTCCCGAGGAGAGCAACCTTGTGACGACGGTTTCCGATGCGAAGCACATGATTGACGAGGTCGCGAGCCCGTACTTACAACCCATGGTTGATACAACCGCGATGGGCGTTGCAGGCGAGACACTCGAGGACTGGTTTGCCGTCTTTGGTGATGGGGCAATTCACGAGATGCACTTTATCGACGGTGACCCGTATGGCCATCTGGTGTGGGGCGATGGCAAGCACGATATGGACGCCTTCGTCGCCACACTCAACGCCCATGGTTTTGACGGCATGCTGGGCCAGGAAATCACGGACGGTCGTTACTACGATGACCCGGCCGCGGCAGATGCCAAGAACATGGCCGCATTCGAGAAATATCTGATTGACTAAAACAACTATCGGCTGCGCAACCAACGTCATTGATTGCGGGTCAAATAAGAAAGGAACTGGATATGAACGCACACGATCTGATCAAAGAGGCAATTGCCGAGAAGGGCAAGTTCGACAGCGTCTACTGGATTGCTTGCGGTGGCTCCATGATCGATTTGATCCCGGCTCATGAGCTTCTGCAGCGCGAGGCAACCACCTTCACTTCGTATATCTATACCGCACGTGAATTCGACATTATGCGTCCGCGTCGTCTGGGCGAGAAGTCCCTGGTCATCGCTTGCAGCCACAGTGGCAATACCCCGGAGGTCGTCGAGGGCTGCGAGATTGCCCTTGCCGCCGGCGCTACGGTGATCGCCCAGACCGACAACGCTGGATCCAAGATCGACTCCGGCAAGTGGACCACGTGGGTCTACCCATGGGGCGAGGGTGTGCCGCAGGCCGAGGTCCCCGCTGGCATTTCGCTGTCGCTTGCGGCAGAGCTGCTCGATCAGCAGGAGGGCTACGCCGATCTTGCCGATATGTATGCCGGTATCGCCGAGATGGATAAGATTCTTCCCCCGGCACGCGAGAAGGTAAATGCCGAGCTGGGCGATCGCTTTGCCAAGCTTTGCCAGGAGCACGAGTTCTTCTATATTCTGGGCAGCGGTCCCAACTTTAGCCAGACCTACGGTTTCGCTATCTGCTCTCTTATGGAGATGCAGTGGCAGCACTGCAGCTACATCCACTCTGCCGAGTACTTCCATGGCCCCTTCGAGGCTACTCAGGATGGCGTTTTTTACTTCCTGCAGATGGGTTCCAGCGAGTGCCGTGCTATGGACGAGCGCGCCCTGGCGTTCCTTAAGACGCATACCGATACGCTGATGGTGCTCGATGCCAAGGAGTACGGTATGGAAGCCGTGCCGGCGAGCGTCCGTGCCTATCTGGACCCGGTGCTGTTCTACGCCATGAACTGCGAGCTGCGTGCTGCACGCGGCAAGGTGTTTGATCACGATCCCGATTTCCGTCGCTATATGGGTGTTGTCGAGTACTAGAAGGGACAAAGGCCATGGCATTTAACGTTAACGCGCTCGGATTTGGCGACAACGTCGTCGATCGCTACGAGCATATCCACACCATGTATCCCGGCGGCAATGCGGTGAACTTCGCCGTTTATGCCAAGAAATGCGGTGCCGCACGCTCTGCATACATGGGCATTTTTGGCAATGACGCCGCTGCCGAGCATGTCATTGCAAGCCTCGAGGATGAGGGTATCGAGCTTGACAAGTGCGAGCAGATGATTGGCGAGAACGGAGCGGCTCGCGTGACCGTCGTTGACGGTGACCGTGTCTTCCTCGGCTCCAACGAGGGCGGTATCCGTGGCGATGCGCGCTATGTCCTCGATCGCTTTGACCTTTCGTACATGAAGCAGTTCGATGTGGTTCATTCGGGCAACTATTGCTTTACCGAGCGCGAGCTGCCCAAGTTGAAGGCTGCGGGCGTCACGGTTTCTTTTGACTTTTCGGACGACTCCACCGACGAGTACTACGAGCAGATTGCGCCCTACGTCGATTTTGCTTTCTTTAGTGCGGCGGATGCTGCGAGTGAGGACGAGATTCGCGAGCGTCTGGCATGGGTGAAGGGCCTGGGTCCGCGTTTTGTGTCGGCTACGGCGGGCGCCGAGGGCTGCATTGCTTACGACGGCGAGCGTTATTACCGCCAGCTGGCTAAACCGGTAACGGACATGAAGGACACCATGGGGGCGGGCGACTCGTTCCTCACCTCGTTTTTGATGTGCTATCTCGATTCCGCCAAGCGTGGTGAGGATGGCGCCGAAGCCATCGAGCGCGCGCTCGACTTTGCCGCCGGGTTTGCCTCGACCGTGTGCGGCATGGAAGGTTCTTGGGGCCACGGAGCGCCAATCGTCGAATAGCTTAAGAAAGCGTACGGCGGTCTGGCTATGAGGCCTTGGACAGCCGATGCAAAACAATAAGCGAAACGCGAAAAAAGGGGGCTCGCCATGCGGTGGGTCCCCTTTTGAACATTGGAGAAGACCATGGGTATTAAAGCGTGTGCGGCTGGTTTTTGCTGCGCGGACGTCTATCAAAACATCGGCGTGTTCTATCCGACTGGTAACGGCATTGACTGGGGTATCCATCTTGCACGAATGGGCGTTTCGGTATCCGCCGTGTCGGTTGTCGGCAAGGACGAGTACGGAGACAAGATGAGAGAGGCGCTGGCCGCCGAGGGGTTCGATATCTCACATCTGCGGGTGGAGGATGGCGACACCTCGGTGATGCTCATGGCATTGAAAGACGGCGTCGATCGCGTGCATCTCGAGGCAATCGATGGCGTAATGGAGACATATCGACCGAATGAAGACGACCGGGCGTTTATCCTAGAGCATGACATCATCCACACCGACCTGTTTGGCAATTGTTTGGACCTCCTGCCCGAATGGCATGATGCGGGCAAGACGGTGGTTATGGACTTCTCGGTGTTCAGCCAGGATCCCGAATATGCATGCGAGGCTCATTTTCCTTACGTAGACTATGCGTTCATGTCGTTTGAAGAGGACACTCCGGAGCTGCGGGACTGGGTACGCCACGTGCAGGAATTGGGACCGCGCGTTGCGGTTGCCACGCTTGGCGAGAAGGGAAGCATTGCCTATGACGGTGAGCGCTTCTATGAGTGCGGGATCGTACCGGCGGAGAAGGTCGTTAACACCGTGGGTGCCGGCGACTCGTATATTGCCGGGTTTACCAAGGGCGTGATCGATGGCCTTGATATTCCGGCGTGCATGAAGGCGGGCGCTGAGCTGTCGTCCCGAGTGATTGGTTCGTTTGAGCCGTACTAGGGTCAAATGCCTGGAAAGGAGTACGAAATGGTTATCGACATGTTGGTTCAGCCCATGCTCTACGGCGAGATCTGTACGCCGGGTGATGAGCCTGATGGATTCGGTTTTTGGTCACGAGAATTTGGTATGGGGCATATGGGCCCCATGGATTGGGATGAGCTTCAAGTCGAGATGGATGTCTGCGATGTGCAGAAGAGCGTGCTCATGCCGCTCGATGTAACCACGGCATGCGGAGGGCATTTTGGCACCAATGACCAGATTGCCATGCTGGTTGCCGCACATCCCGATCGTCTGTGGGGATTTGCGAGCGTTGATCCGCAGGTGAGCGGTGCTGCAGACGAATTGGAGCGCGCCTTTACCGAGTTGGGGGCAAAGGGGCTTTGCCTGCATCCAGCAAAGCAGGGTTTTGCCCCCGATGATGCTGTGGCCGAGCCGCTTTACGAGCTGTGCGAGCGCTATAACAAGTCGGTGGTTTTCCATGCCGGTATGTCTTGGGAGCCGGGCGCAGAGCTCTCGCGCAGTAACCCGCTTGCATTTGAGCACACAATCGCAACGCATCCAAATGTGCGCTTTAGTTTGACCCACTTTGGCTGGCCCTGGGTGCGCGAGACCGTGGCGATGCTGCTCAAGTATCCCAACTGCTACACGGACACCTCTATCACTTACATCGATTCGCCCGAGGAGATGATGCAGCGTCTTTTCACGGTCGATATGGGGCCGCTGTGGTATGAGCGCGCGCTATCGCACCAAGTGATGTTCGCCAGCAATACGCCGCGCTTCCGTGCATTCAAACTCAAGCGGGCGCTCGATACCGTGTCCATGCGCGATGATGCGCGAGAAAGGCTCTACTGGGGTAATGCCCTGCGTTTTCTTGAAGGGGATGAGTAAACATGGTGACGCTCGAGACATTGAGCTATCTATCGACTGCTCCGGACCAGTTCATCGATATTACCGAAGACGTGCACGCTGCCATCGAACGCAGCTCGGTGACCAATGGCTTGGCGGCGATTATTTTGTCGCATACGACCTGTGGAATCGTGGTAAACGAGGGGCTGCCCTGCGTGGAGACGGATCTTATGGAGACGCTTGATCGCATCGCCCCACTCGATGCCCCCTATGCGCACGCACACTTCCTGCCGAGCTATGGAGCCACCGGTAACAACTCCTGTGGGCATATCAAGAGCATGATTTGTGGAAACAGCTGCTTCTTTCCCGTCCAAGATGGCCACATCGTGTGCGGAGGTGCCCAGAACATCTATCTTGCGGAGTTTGACGGTCCGCAGAAGCGAAAAGTGTACGTCGAGGTGCTGGGGGAGTAACGTCCCTGCAATAACCCTATGAAGGAGCACGTTATGTCGTTTCTAACCTCGATGTTCAAGACCGAAAAGCCGGTTATCGGAATGCTGCACCTGCGTCCTCTGCCGGGCGATCCACTGTATTACCCGGGCGGAAGCGTGTCGCAGGTCGTGGAAGCCGCCAAGCGCGATCTCGAGGCGTTGCAGCAGGGCGGTGTCGATGGCATTTTGATTACCAATGAGCTCTCGATGCCCTATGAGCAGCACGTTTCTTCCTCAACCCTTGCATCGATGGGCTATGTTATCGGGGCTCTATCCCATGATCTGTCGACTCCTTGGGGAGCTGAGGCTATTTACGATGGTGATGCCACAATCGAGCTGTGCGCTGCCGTCGACGCGCAGTTCACGCGCTGCAATTTTTGCGGTGCCTGGGCCGGTGATCTTGGGCTGATTAACCGAGATTTCGCTCACACCATGCGTCGCAAGGCGGCGCTGCGCCTGGACGATCTCAAGCTTTTTCACTTCATCACGAGCGAGGGGGAGGTTTATCTCAATGACCGCACGACTGCGGACATTGCCGATTCACTTCTCTTTAATTGCCTGCCGGATGCGATGGTCATCGGCGGTTCGGCTGCCGGTCGTGGCGCTTCGGGCGAGCTTGCCGATGAGGTCCGCGAGCGTGTTGGCGAAGTGCCTGTGGTATGTGGCACCGGTTGTCGCGAAAATACCGTGGCTGACGTATTTGCTCACTACGATGGCGCGTTTGTCGGCACGTGCTTAAAGCGCGACGGAAAGCTGGATGCTCCGGTTGATGTTGAGCGGGTGGTTCGTTTTATGGCTGCCGCTCGTACGGCGCGAGGAGAGTAGGCGCTCATGGCGTTCTATCTGGGTATTGATATTGGGACAAGCGCCTCTAAAGGCGTTTTAATCGATGATCGATGCAACATCGTTTGCCAAGCCTCTTGTGGACACGAGACGGACAACCCGCGTGATGGATGGTACCAGCATGATGCGGAGGCAGTTTGGTGGGGCGATTTTTGCTGCTTGTCGCACGAGCTGGTGGCGCGATCGGGAGTTAACGAGGCACAGATCGGATGCGTGGGCCTTTCCGCATTGGGTTGCGACTGTGTGCCGGTCGATACCGAGTGCAATGCGCTGGCGCCCGCGATTTTGTATGGAGTCGATGCACGTTCGAAGCCGCAGATTGACGAGCTCCTTTTCGAATATGGGTCAGATCGCGCACGCGAACTTTTCGGGCATGATCCCTGTTCGTCAGATATTGCTCCCAAGATCTTGTGGTTTAAGGAGAATATGCCCGAGGTGCACGAACGTGCCGCGAAGTTCCTGACGGCGTCATCGTTTCTGTGCGCAAAGTTGACGGGGCGTTTTACGGTGGACCGTTATTTGGCGGAGGATTTTCTTCCCCTATACGACCGCTACACCTGGAAGGTTGATGCTCGGGAATGTGCTCGTTTCTGCCGGCCTGACCAGATGGCTGAGGTAATGTCGGCTACCGATATTGCCGGGGTGATTACGCGGCGTGCGGCTGAGGCGACGGGGCTCGCGGCAGGGACACCTGTCTTAGTGGGAACGGGCGACTCTGGTGCCGAGGCCATTTCGACGGGTGTATTCCGTCCCGGCGATATGATGGTTCAGTTGGGGAGTACGGCGTATTTCATCTACCTAGCTGATCATATGATCGATGATGCCCGCCTGTGGCCAGGGACGTTTATCATTCCCGGAACTTACGGGATCTGCGCGGGGACCAATACGGCGGGCGCACTCACATCGTGGCTGCGCCAAGAGCTGTATCGCGACGCCGTAGAGGCCGAGGGCCACGGTGGCCCCGATGCCTATTCGGTTATGGCGCATGATGCCGCCGATGTGGCGCCGGGTGCCGATGGGCTCCTGTGTCTGCCGTACTTTGCGGGGGAGCGTACCCCGCTCAACGATCCCGAGGCGCGTGGCGTCTTCTTTGGCCTGACCGGAAGGCATACGCGAGCCCATATGGTTCGCGCCGCCTTGGAAGGCGTCGCGTATACCGTTGCATCCCATGTCGACATTATCGAGCGAGAGCATGGACTGCCAATTGGGCGCATTATGCTTGTCGGAGGTGGAACCAAGAATCCAGTTTGGATGCAGGCTATCGCCGACGTATGTGGGCGCGAGGTCTCGGTTGCCAAGGTTACGGTGGGCGCATGCTTCGGTGATGCCATCATGGCAGCTCTCGCAGGTGGCGCCTATACATCATGGGATGAACTCGCCCGAGTCCTTGGCGTTGCGCAAACAATCGTGCCCGATATGACTGCCCACGAGTTATATGCGTCGCGCCGTCATATCTTTGACGAATTGTATGCGCGCAACCGTGATCTCATGCACGAATTGGTGTAATCCTGCCGAATTGTACTGCCTTCCAAAATAGGGACTGCGTTGTGCGATTCGCATGCCCCTTGGCATTTTTGCCCACAGGGGTTAGCGAAGGTCAAAAACAGAGTGCGCATTTGCTAAAACTGCCGACTCGATGCGCTTTGCGTCACAGTTTTTGAGTGAGGCAATGCGCATCGAGGTCCTTGCGAGCGATCTGATGAGCGACTGTGCGCTTGTTTCTGTGTTTGACTCGGCCGGTGCATCGGTCTCGAGCAGTAGACGGTCGAGTGGAATCTGTCGGGCATATTCGCGTCCACGTTTAGACGCAAGCATGCGTTCGTTGACGGAAAAATTACAGCCCGCATTACGCGCGCGGGCGAGTTCGTCCGAAGTGCCGCTAAACCAGTGGAAGATGATAGCGGGGGAGTTGGGGTTTGGGATGAGTAGTCCATGCGATTCGAGGACGTCCAGTACGGCCCCTGCCGAACGAACGGCGTGAATTGATATCACGCGCCCGGTAAGAGGATGCTGCATGAGTGTATCGCAGAGCCGGTCAAGTGCCTGTATTTGTAGCGGCTCACTTCCGGCAAAACGCGTGGAAAAGTCGAGCCCGACCTCGCCAACAAAACGCTCTTGCGCGGCAATTTGGCAGAGTAGGTCAATTTCTGCGTTGCCGCATCGCTCGTCGGCGAGCCACCAGGGATGGAGGCCGATGCCCTTGATGACGGTGGGAGGGCGACAGGTTCGCCCATGTACGCTAGCGAAGTCGCGTGGATCGACGCCACAATCAAATAGACCCAAGCCCAGTACCGTCGCCTCATCGGCAACGGCGTCCGGGTGAGCCATTAAATCAAGATGGCAGTGTGCATCAAATAACCGGGGCTCCATCTCGGCGCGCTCCGCTAGTCCAGACGTTGGCCATCGGAGCGTACGCGCTCAGTGCCGCGGCCACTGATCTGGCGGATAACCTCGCCGGCGATCATCTGGCCCATGATAGGCGGCATAAAGCTGGCGGTTCCCAGCTCGGTGCGCTCGTGGATGTTGGAAGGGTCGCGGGGCTGTGTCTTAACCGATTCCTCGCAGCTAAACAGTACGTGTAGGCTCTTGATTCCGCGCTTCTTGCATTCTTTGCGCATAATGCGGCTCATGGGGTCACGTACCGTATCGAAGATGTCGGCAAAGCGGAGGCACTCGGGATGGAGCTTGTTGGCCCCGCCCATGGAGCTAACCAAACGAATGTCGTGGTCCTGAGCATATTTGGCAATGGTGAGCTTGGCCGAGATGGTGTCAATGGCGTCGACGACGTAATCGAGCTTGTCGCTCGTCTGCTCAAAAACGCTCGCGAAGAACTCGTCGATGTTATCGCTCAACAGATATTCGGTGCGTTTGATAACGATGGCGGCGGGATTGATATCGCGAATCATGGCTTCCATCACGTCCACCTTGCGCTTGCCGACGGTGCTGTGAAAGGCGATGGCCTGGCGATTGATATTGCTGGGCGCGATGATGTCCTTGTCCAGAATGACGAAATGACCGATGCCGCCGCGGGCGAGTGCCTCGCAGCAGTTGGAGCCCACGCCTCCGCAGCCGAGCACCAGCACTGTGGAGTTGGCGAGTTTGTCGAGCGCCTCGCGCCCCATAATGATCTCGAGCTTAGTGTCGCGTGTCTCGATGGGGGCTGCGGCTGCGGTTTCGGTCATAAATATCCTCCGATGGGGAAGCAGGTCGTGTTTTAGCTATCGCCATTATAGGTATTATTGCGATTCCATTTGAGCCCTTGGAGCTTGTTGAAATGGGATCGGGATTCGCATAGGATTGAAGCAGATGGCACCCGTTGCAGCGGGTTGGCCAACTCCGAAACACGTTTATGGCGTGAGAAGTGGCCGTCTTCGCATTACGCGGGGGCGGCTATTTCATTCGACCTCCAATGTGGATGCCGAGCTCCACAGCCGCGATTACAAGCAATAACAACGTCAGGACATCGTCAATACTCATAGTCCATCTCCTTCTCGGGTAGAGGGAGCTGGCCCATCTGCTTCAACTTCCATTGTAGCTAAATACGAACGAATGTTCTATAGATGCTGCTGTATTAGATAGTTAGACAAACATCTAAATATCGAGTATAGTGTGCGCGTCATGAGAGATGATGAGAGGAGGTCTTATGCCGGGAGAGGGCTTTAAGGCGCTTACCGATCCAACGCGACGGCGCATTTTGGAGTTGCTGCGCGAGGGCAATTGCACGGCCGGGGAGCTTGCCGAGCATTTTGACATTAGCAAGCCGTCATTGAGCCATCACTTGGCGACGCTCAAAAACGCCGGGTTGGTGACCGACGAACGTCATGGCCAAAACATCGTTTACAGCTTAAACACCACCGTCATGCAGGACTTGATCGGTTGGTTTATGGGCTTTACAAACACTGAAGGTGATAAGGATGAATAACGAAAACAAGGGCATTCACGCCACGGGGGTATCGCGGTGTGTGTGGATTGCGCTGATCGCTCTGTGCGTCGCCAATGTCGTAGCGCACCTCATGGTGATGCCGAGCTTGCCTGCGCAGATTCCCACGCACTGGGGCGCGAACGGAGCCGTCGACGGTTGGGGTCCCAGCTGGATGGCCTCCGCGCTCGGCGTGCTGCCTCTGGTGCTTCTCGCAATGTTCTGCGTGGTGCCGCGCATCGATCCCAAAGGTGAGGCATATCGAACCTCGGGCAAGTTCTATCAGGGCTTCGTAATCGCCTTCACCTTGTTCATGTGCGCCATAAGCTGGCTGGGAGAGCTTACGGTCTGGGGCGTGGTGCCGGCGGTCGGTTCGGTTAACGTGCTGATTTCCGGTGTTGTCGGTTTGCTGTTCATCGGCGTAGGCAACTACTTGCCGCGTGTGAAGCAGAACTATACGCTCGGTATCAAGACGCCTTGGGCGCTTGCCAATCCCGAGAACTGGCGCCGTACGCAGCGCTTTGGCGGTGCCTGCTTTATGGTGCTGGGCTTTGGCCTGATTGTGATGGGCGTGGCGGGTAGCGTGCTTTCGAGCGAGGTCACGGCCGCGGTGATTGCGGTTCTGGCGTTTGGTTCGGTTGGAGCCGTCTACGTCTACTCGTATCTGCTGTGGCGCAAATCGCAGCGAGCCGCTCGCTAAGGTTGCGGAAAACTAGCGTACGCAGTTCATAGTATGTTCCGGGGGAACTTTTCCCAGGTAGTATTAGGGGGTATGGGCAACCATGCCCCTATTTCGTTACGTTTCAGAGCTGGTTTTTCCATCTCGTTTCCACTAAAGCGAAACAAGAATAGGAAAACAGCAGGTAGAAAGGATAAAACAGGCATATGGCGGAGTTTATCTACCAGATGTATCAGGCTCGCAAGGCCCATGGCGACAAGGTGATCCTTGACGACGTGACCCTGAGCTTCTACCCCGGTGCCAAGATCGGCGTTGTGGGTCCCAACGGCATGGGCAAGTCGACCCTGCTCAAGATCATGGCCGGCATCGAGGAGGTCTCCAACGGCGATGCCAGGCTCACCCCCGGCTACACTGTGGGCATCCTGCAGCAGGAGCCGCCGCTCGATGACGACAAGACCGTCATCGAGAACGTGCGCATGGCGTTTGGCGATATGATCGCCAAGGTCGATCGCTTCAATAAGATCGGCGAGGAGATGTGCGACCCGGATTGCGACATGGACGCCCTCATGGCCGAGATGGGCAAGCTCCAGGACGAGATCGACGCCGCCGACGGCTGGGATATCGATTCCAAGCTCGGCCAGGCCATGGACGCCCTGCAGCTGCCCGATTCCGACATGCCGGTCAACGTACTTTCCGGCGGCGAGCGCCGCCGCGTGGCCCTGTGCAAGCTGCTGCTCGAGGCTCCCGACCTGCTGCTGCTCGACGAGCCCACGAACCACCTGGACGCCGAGTCGATCCTGTGGCTCGAGCACTTCCTGCACAACTACCAGGGCGCGGTGCTTGCCGTTACGCACGACCGCTACTTCTTGGATAACGTTGCCGAGTGGATCTGCGAGGTCGACCGTGGCCACCTTTATCCCTACAAGGGCAACTACTCAACGTATCTGGAGACCAAGGCCGCGCGTATCGAGGCTCAGGGCAACCGTGACGCCAAGCTCGCCAAGCGCATGGAGGCCGAGCTCGAGTGGGTACGCAGCTCGCCCAAGGCTCGCCAGGCAAAGAACAAGGCCCGTCTGGCTCGCTACGAGGAGATGGAGGCCGAGGCCCGCGCAAGCCAGAAGCTCGACTGGACCGACATCCGCATCCCTGTGGGCCCGCGTCTGGGCAACAAGGTGCTCGAGGCCCATCACCTGCACAAGGAGTTCGATGGCCGCGTGCTCATCGATGACCTTTCGTTCACCCTGCCGCGCAACGGCATCGTGGGCGTCATCGGCCCCAACGGTGTCGGTAAGACCACGCTGTTCAAGACGATTGTGGGTCTGGAGCCGCTGACTTCGGGTGAGCTCGAGGTGGGCGAGACCGTCAAGATTTCTTACGTCGACCAGAACCGTTCCGGCATCGACCCCGATAAGAACCTGTGGGAGGTCGTCTCGGACGGCCTGGACCACATGATGGTGGGCGAGACCGAGGTTCCGAGCCGCGCTTATGTGGCGAGCTTTGGCTTTAAGGGCCAGGACCAGCAGAAGCGCGCCGGCGTGCTCTCCGGCGGCGAGCGTAACCGTCTGAACCTGGCGCTCACGCTCAAGCAGGGCGGCAACCTGCTGCTCCTCGACGAGCCCACGAACGACCTCGACGTCGAGACGCTGTCCTCGCTCGAGGCGGCGCTGCTCGAGTTCCCGGGCTGTTCGGTGGTCATTAGCCACGACCGTATGTTCCTGGACCGCGTTGCCACGCACATTCTGGCGTGGGAGGGCACCGACGAAAATCCGGGCAACTGGTATTGGTTCGAGGGCAACTTCGAGGCCTATCAGGCCAACCGCATCGAGCGCCTGGGCGAGGACGCAGCCCAGCCGCATCGTATTCACCGCAAGCTCACGCGCGACTAGTCGAGCTCAGGTGGCCTAACGAGAATGGGACGATAACCTTGAGGGTTATCGTCCCTTTTTGTTACTTGGTAGAAGGCTCGACTTTATCGATGGTCCAGGCGGCTCCGAGACCGCCGGTGGTGTTGCGGCGGATGCGCACGGTGACTTCGTGGCGCTCGCCGGCCTGCGTGTAGTGCAGGGGGAAGCTTGCGCGGTTTCGCGCGACCTCGATGGTACCGCGCTCGCGGGCGATCCAGTAGTACTCGCCGACGATGCCGAGGGTGTCGGCGCCGTAGGGGAGATAGGTCGACAGCTGGTGCAGAAGCGGGCCGGGGCAGAAGATCTCGGTTGTGAAATCGACGGGGAAGTCCTTGGGGATGGCGGGCGCTGCAGGTGCGGGGGTTGGGGCTGCTGCGGGTGCCGAAGCTGGTGCCGGTGCGGGAATTTGGTCGCAAGCAGAGGTGGGCACGGACTCGATGACGGGTGCGGACTCCGGCGTCGTTTTCGGCTTGATCGTGGAATCTGCGGACTCCACGGTGACGGGCGCGTCCGCAGCTGCAGTTTCAACCTCAACCTGCGTCGCGTTCTCGTTCTCGACGCTCGGCTTTGCCTCGATGGGCGTGGATGCCATGGTGGTGATGCCGGCGTTGGCGTTCTCGGGATCATAGACGACCGTGAGCGAGATGGCGGGCTGCGGCGTCTCGGGCTCCGGCGCCGACTCGGTAGCGCCTTGATCGGCGGGCTCGTCGGACTGATCGTCCTCAGCCTCGTCGCCAAAGTCGTCGCCAAAGACATCGCTGTTTTGGAACGCAGGCGTCTCAGGCTGGTCAGCGGCTTCTTCGGTTGTCGACTTGGGAGCCTCGTCGAGCTCCGCAGTGGCTTCCTGCTCGGATATGACTTTGGAATCGGTCGTGGCGGCGATTTCGGTTTCTGCTTCTGCTGTTACCTCAATAGCGACTTCGATCTCTGCCTCGGGCTCGGGTTCCGGCGCGGCTTCAACCATGGCTTCGGGCTCGGGACGCTTAACGTGCTTAGGGCGCACGGCCCTGAGGTCCTTCTCGCCGCGCTTTTTCTTTTTGTAGGACTGCTTGGCTCCCTTGGCTGCCTTGGGCTTGTCCTCGCCCTTGGCAAGGGCGGCATCCCAGGTATCGTTGGCGATGACGGTGGCATACAGGCGACCGCCCTTAAAGACGGTCAGTCTAATGCAGTCGTCGAGCTCCTCGAGCAGCTCGCGCGTGGACTCGAAGCCCAGGTCATAAGCGGTCATGTCGCCGGCGGCGAGCGCCTCCTCGACCTGCGTCATAAACGTTTGCTTGCCGCACCCAATCGCGTCGCGCAGCAGACGATACAGATAGATGTGGTTGCCCAGCGATAGCGTGGGCTTAACTATTGTCTTGCTCATGGCAAATCTCCTCTTTACACACCAAAGCATCTTACCATCGCACGGGCCTTGCCATCTCGTCGCCCAAGGTAAACGGGCGCGACCGTTGCCGGTTCGCGCCCGTTATGCAGGTCGGTTATCTATGAGAGACAAACGTGCTTAGTTGCCCGATGCCGTGTCTTGGCTCGAGCTGTCTGATGCCGTGCCGGAAGCGGTTCCGCTCGAACTGTTGGTGTTGCTATTGTCGGTAGATCCCGTGCCCGATGCATTGCCGCTCGTCTGGTCGCCTGTGCTCGGTTGAGAGCCGTCAGTCGTTTGGCTTGAGTCAGTCGTGCTGGATTGCGTGCCACTGTTGGCCGTAGAGGAATCGGCGCCCTGCGATTGATCGGGGGTGTTCGATGACGAGTCGGTGGATGCGGAGTTGCCCTGCGGGTCGTCCTGCTGGCTTTGCGATTGACCGGAGCTATCCGCGTCGTGCTCGGTCGTATGCGACGAAAGGATCGGCTCGGGGCGCTCGCCCAGGCCCTCACCGGCAGTGGTGATAAGGATGGCGCCGGCGCAGGCGATGACCGCGACGATGGCGATGGCGATCGAGAAGATGATGACCTTCTTTTGCGTCTGGCTGCGCTCTGCCGCCGCCTTGGCGCGCAGGCTGTCGGGGGCGACGCGCGCCGTGGTCGCGCGCCCTGCAATCTGGCGCATCTCCTGGGTAGTTGCGGCGCCGCCTAAGTGCTCCTCGGCATTAAACTCAACGGGTTCATAGGCGCCGGCGGGGTAGTCGACGGCGGCATGCGTACCTTTGAGGGCTTTGGCGCTGGCAGAGATAAAGTGGCGGTAGACCTGCGAGGACACAACGGTGATGACCGAGCTCACGGCGGCGCCAATTACTGAACCGGCAATACCAATCTTGGAAGCAAGCGCGACGCTCGTGGCGGCGGCTGCGGCGCCGGCGATGATCTGGGGAATGGAAATGTCATCGAACAGGCCCTTTTTGGGCGCGATGGCCATGGTCTGTCCGATGGAATGGTTTTCGTGAACGCCGTTGTTGAGCGCGGCTGGTGTCATGACGCGCGTGCGCGGCGCGTCGGTGTACTTGGTTGTCATACGGGGCCCTCCCGGTGTAAATCTGCTTCGTTTCATGTAGCCATCAGGGTACCCACCAGATGTGAATCGTACGTGACATTTAACAGATATCATCAACTCATCAATTGCTCACCAAGTTGGTGGGATGCGGTTACACCCGGCGGTTGAACTACAATAGGGCTTGCTAATTGTTGTGAATGGCGTCTACGCACGGGAGCATTCTTATGAATCTTCACCTTTCTCAGTCTGATGGCTTTTTGCGTGTGGCGGCGGCGTCGCCGCGGATTCGCGTGGCCGATGTCGAGGGCAATGCCGAGGTTGCGCTGGCGGCTGTTCGCGAGGCTACCGAGCGCGGCGTCCGCGCGCTGGTGCTGCCCGAGCTTAACCTGACCGGCTATACCGCGGCTGATCTGTTCCATAACCGTACATTGCTGCATGCCTGCGAGACCGCACTGGCACATATTCTCGATGAAACCCGCGAGCTGCCGATTGTCTTTACCATCGGTCTTCCCGTTGCAGTTGCCGAGAATATCTACAACTGCGCCGCCGTGTGCTGCGCGGGCGAGCTTTTGGGTCTTACGGCCAAGAAGTATCTGCCCAACTATGGCGAGTTCTACGAGCGCCGCTGGTTTGCTCCGGCGCCCGCAGATCCTGTGTGGGTCGAGTTTGCCGGTCAGGGTCCGGTTCCGCTGGGTTCGGGGCTTGTCTACCGCTGCTGTGATGAAGGTGCCGAGGACATGGTGCTGGGCGTTGAGGTCTGCGAGGACCTGTGGGTGCCGGCGCCCCCTTCGACCGAGATGGCGCTTGCCGGTGCGACGGTGATTCTCAATCCGTCGGCCTCGGACGAGATTATCGGTAAGGCAGACTATCGCCGCAGCCTTATCTCCAATCAGAGCGCGCGCCTGTACTGCGCCTATGCCTACGCGGACGCGAGCGAGGGCGAGTCCACGACCGACATGGTCTTTGCGGGTGAGAACCTCGTCTACGAAAACGGCTCGAAGCTCGCCGCCACCAAACTGCTTACCTGCGATATGGCCATCGCCGACGTTGACCTTGACCGCCTGGTTGCCGAGCGCCGTCGCTCGACGACGTGGACGCGCGCGGACGATGCGCCGGAGGCCACGACCGTTGAATTTTCGTTTGAGGGCGTGCTGGCAGACGAACCTGTCCTGCACGATGCACTCGGCATCGACCGTGTCTTCCCCCGTGCGCCCTTTGTGCCGGCCGACCATGGCGACCTGGCCGAGCGCTGCGAGACCATCCTCGACCTGCAGACCGCCGGCCTCAAGACCCGCCTTGCCCATACGGGTACCAAGGCTGCGGTCATCGGTCTTTCGGGTGGCTTGGACTCCACGCTGGCACTGCTTGTGACCGTGCGTGCCTTCGATGCGCTGGGGCTGCCGCGCACCGGTATCACGGCCGTGTCCATGCCCGGCTTTGGCACGACGCATCGTACCAAGTCGAATGCCGAGTCGCTCGCTCACGACCTGGGTGTGAGCTTCCGCGAGGTTTCGATCCACGCGGCTGTGGAACAGCACTTCAAGGACATAGAGCACGACCCGGCAGTTCAGGATGTGACCTACGAGAACAGCCAGGCGCGCGAGCGTACGCAGATTCTGATGGACCTGGCCAACCAGGCTGGCGGTTTTGTCATCGGCACGGGCGACCTGTCGGAGCTGGCGCTCGGTTGGGCTACCTATAACGGCGACCACATGAGCATGTACGCCGTCAACGCGAGCGTGCCCAAGACGCTTGTGCGCCATCTGGTGCGTTATGCCGCCGATGTCTTTGGCGGGCGTATTGCCGAGGTCTTGCTCGACATCCTCGATACGCCGGTATCCCCCGAGCTTCTGCCGCCCACGGGCGACGGCGAAATTGCGCAGAAGACTGAGGATTTGGTGGGCCCGTACGAGCTGCACGACTACTTCCTCTACTACCTGCTGCGTTTTGGCTTTGAGCCCGGCAAGATCTACCGCATGGCGCTCAAGAGCTTCGAGGGCGTCTATGACGCCAAGACCGTCCACACGTGGTTGCGTACGTTCTACCGTCGCTTCTTTGCTCAGCAGTTTAAGCGCAGCTGCCTGCCCGATGGTCCCAAGGTGGGCTCGGTGACGCTCAGCCCGCGCGGCGATTGGCGTATGCCGAGTGACGCCAGCTCGCGTCTGTGGCTTGCGCAGATCGATGCGCTCAATGCAATTGACTAAGGTTGGCTAAATTGAACCAATACGGGGGTTGCAAGCGTTACACTTTTGCAATCTGATGGCCCGTATCGCGCGGCGCTCTTGTCGGAGCGCCGCGTTTTTCATATCGAAAGGTGGCACCATGCAGGCATCGCAGCGTCTCGACCGCTTTGGCGCGGAGGTCTTCGCCTCGCTCAACAACAAACTGCTCGCGCTGAAGGCTCAGGGCAAGACCATTTACAACATGAGCGTGGGCACGCCCGACTTTAAGCCGTACGACCACGTGGTCGAGGCGCTCACGCAAGCAGCCAAAGATCCCGAGATGTGGAAGTATGCCCTGCGTGACCTGCCCGAACTCAAGCAGGCCGTGTGCGATTACTATGAGCGTCGCTTTGGTGTCTCCGGCATTACGCCGTCCATGGTGCAGTCGTGCAACGGCACGCAGGAGGGCGTGGGCCATTTGGGCCTGGCCCTGCTCGATCCGGGCGACACTATTTTGGTTCCCGATCCGTGCTACCCGGTCTTTGAGGCGGGTGCCAAGATCGCCGATGCCAAGCTCGAGTACTATCCGCTGGTTGCCGAGCACAATTACCTGCCCTATGTGGCGGGCATCGATTCCGAAGTGGCCGACCGCGCCAAGTATATGATCGTGTCGCTGCCCGCCAACCCGGTGGGCTCGGTGGGCACGCCCGAGATCTACGAGGAGATCATCGCTTTTGCCCGCGAGCACGACCTGCTCATCGTCCATGACAACGCGTACTCCGACATCGTGTTCGACGGCGAGCCGGGCGGCAGCTTCTTGCAGTATCCCGGTGCGCTCGAGGTGGGCGTTGAGTTCTTCTCGCTCTCCAAGTCGTTTAACGTCACCGGTGCTCGCATCGGCTTTTTGGTCGGCCGCGAGGACGTGGTCTCTGCCTTTGCCAAGCTACGCAGCCAGATCGACTTTGGCATGTTCTTCCCGATCCAGAAAGCTGCTATCGCCTGCCTGAACGGTCCGCGTGATGAGGTCGAGGCGCAGCGTCTGAAGTACCAGGAGCGTCGCGATGCCCTGTGCGACGGTCTTGAGGGCCTGGGCTGGGAGCGTCCCAACGCGCATGGCTCCATGTTTGTGTGGGCCAAGCTTCCCGGTGGTCGCACCGATTCCATGGCGTTTTGCGAGGAGCTCATGGAGAAGGCCGGTGTTGTGGTGACGCCGGGCGCGAGCTTTGGTCCTTCGGGCGAGGGGCACGTGCGCATGGCGCTGGTTTTGCCGCCCGACCAGATCGCTTTGGCTGTCGAGGCCATCCGCGAAGCGGGCCTGTATTAGAAAGCCATTTCGGCTCGTCAATAGCTCGAAACCGATTTCGTGCAGTTATTTTACGAATTCTGCAAATAATTTCGGCAAACGGTCGATATTTGGCTGCGAATAGGAGCATAATCAAAGTCCCGATTGGATGTATTGGGATTACGGCAAGCCGCTCGGGTCGTTCCCGGGCGGCTTGTTTGTGGAGAGAGATGGGAGTTTCTAATGGTTAACGAGAAGAAGGTCGCTATTGTCGGCTGCGGTTTCGTCGGTTCGTCTTCGGCGTTCGCGCTGATGCAGAGTGGTCTGTTCTCCGAGATGGTTCTCATCGACGTGGACAAGAACCGCGCTGAGGGTGAGGCTCTGGATATCGCGCACGGCATGACGTTTGCCGAGCCGATGAAGATCTACGCCGGCGATTATTCCGATGTCGCCGACGCCGCCATGATCGTCGTCACCGCTGGCGCTGCCCAGAAGCCCGGTGAGACCCGCCTGGACCTGGTCAATAAGAACGTCAGCATCTTTAAGTCCATTATTCCCGAGATTAAGAAGTCTGGCTTCGACGGCATTCTGCTCATCGTCTCCAACCCGGTCGACGTTCTGACCTACGCCGCCATCAAGATGTCCGGCCTGCCCGAGGGCCATGTCATCGGCTCCGGCACCGTGCTCGACACCGGCCGTCTGCAGCAGATGCTCGGCGCTCACGTCGAGGTTGACCCGCGCGATGTCCAGGCCTACGTCATGGGCGAGCACGGTGACTCCGAGTTCGTCGCTTGGTCCAGCGCTCAGGTTGCCGGCGTGCCGCTGAACACCTTCTGTGAGCTTCACGGCCACCTGGAGCATGAGGCTGCCGAGAAGCGCATCGCCGAGGACGTCAAGAACTCCGCCTACACCATCATCGAGAAGAAGCACGCCACCTACTACGGTGTCGCTATGGCCGTCAAGCGCATCTGCACTGCCGTCATGCGCGATGAGCAGACCGTTCTGCCTGTCTCCTCGCTCATGGTGGGCGAGTACGGCCTGTCCGATCTGGCCATCTCCATGCCGACGGTCGTTGGCCGCGACGGCGTCGTTTGCCGCGTTCCCGTGCCGCTGAACGATGACGAGCAGCATGAGCTCACCGTCTCTGCAAAGGCCCTTAAGGAAATCATCGACAGCGTTGATTTCTCCTGCTAAATCAAGCTCGCTAGAGCGAAAAGCTACAATGAAGGCGCCCGGATTCATGTGACCCGGGCGCCTTTTTGGTGCATTGGGGACAGGTTTGTTTGCATCAAATGAGGTGCAATCGGTGCAAAACCAGCCTGTCCCCCTTGCACCATTGTTGATGGGAGGGCCATGTCGGATTCGCCTAATTTTTTGACCTATGCCCAGACGGCGTTTGATCCGTTTGAGGAGCGGCCGTTCTGCGCGGTGGATAGCCTGGTCTTTGCGTGGTTGTCCTATTTGCGTTTGCCGGGTGATATGGCGGAGCTGACGAACTGGCAGGGCCTAGACGTACGCGAGCTGCTGCGTGCCGAGTGCTACCGGGACATGATTGGCGACTTGTGGGACCCGGAGGGTAGCAGGGCCTTGTTGGAGGCCGTGGCAGCAAGTCCTCGCTACCGTGGCGTGAACGTTTGCGGCTATCGTGCCGTGAGCGATGTGGTGGCGACGGAGCAGTTTGCAGCCATGACGTTCCGGTTTCCGGCGGGGTTTAGCTATCTTTCCTTCCGGGGGACCGACAGCACGATTGTGGGCTGGAAAGAGGACTTTAACATGGCGTTTCGGTATCCTGTGCCGGCCCAGGAATCCGCGGCGCGTTATGTGGACGAGGCGGCGGATGCGATTGACGGGCCGCTTTTGTGCGGAGGTCATTCCAAGGGTGGAAACCTTGCGGTGTACGGTGCGGCGATGTGTTCCGATGCCGCCCGTGAGCGAATCGAACGGGCGTATTCCCATGATGGTCCGGGCTTCGTCGAGGAGTTTCTGAACGGCAACGCCTTTGCGAGCCTTTCTGGTCGTATCGATAAAACCCTGCCCCAGTCTTCGATCTTCGGCATGATGTTCGAGACGCAGGAGGACTATGCCATCGTTGAGAGCACCGAGTTCAGCCTGCTGCAGCACAATCCCTTTAGCTGGGTGGTCGACGGCTGCGATTTTGTGTATTGCGAACGCCTGTCTGCTGGCGCGCGATATGTTGACGGCTCTATTCGCGAGATGCTGCTTGCAGTGTCACCTGGCGAGCGCGAGCGTTTTATAGATGCGTTGTTCTCCGTGTTTGAGGCTACGGGTGCTGAGCGGTTTGCAGATATCGCTGGGAATCTGCGCGAGAGCCTGCCCGTGATGCTCCAGGCTGCGCAAGGCTTTGACAAGGATACGCGCCGTTTTGTCTCGCAGACCATCGTGGCAATCCTTAAATGCGCACTGCTGCCCAAACGACCTCAGATCGACATGCCCGCTGCCGGCAAGAGTTTGGCAGAACAGCTCGAGGCTTGGCAGTCCGAGCTCCTGCGCTAGCCATTGGTGCAAAGCAATCTGCCCCCGATGCGTCAACCTTCGATGCACCTGGGGCTGGCTCGACCGCTATACTGGTTCGTGCCGAAATCGATCTAGAACGGAATGCCGTATATGAAAATCAATCATGCGATTCTGCATATCCTGGACTTTGACTCTGCCGTCAACGTCATGAGCCAGCGCGAGCTCGATATCGAGAGCCGTACCGTGCGCAACTTCGTGACCACGCATCTGCGCCGCGCCCGCACCTCGGCCGACAATAAACGCGCCACGTTTGCCGAGAACTCTGCGTTTGGCGGCGAGCTCAAGGGCTATTTCTTTGGCGAGCGCGAGTTCGTTGACCTGTCGCAGCAGATTGCGGAGTTTATTTCCTCCGAGCTCACCAAAGCCGAGAAAGCCGAGTCCACTGACGTGCTTGTGGCGGACTTTGACGACGATGAGGATGCCCGCTGGTTTGCCGTGATGCTGCTGGGCTCCAAGCAGGCTTTTATGCACGAAGTGGGCCGCGAGGAGGGGGAGGTGCGCAACGACATCGCGCGCCACTACGCCATTCTGCCGAACCCCTCGCAAAAGGTGCCGAGCTATGCCATCGTGCGCGCGAGTACCATGGAGATCGGCTATGTGGACAAGAAGCGCAAGATTGCCGGCGAGGATCGTATGCTTATCCCCGATGGCCTGCTGCAGTGCGACACGGGCGTGTCGGGCAAGGAAGTCATCGATACCGTGACGCGTGTGGTCGAGGAAGTCGCCGAGGAGCACGGCGCCAACACGGCCGTGGCGCTCGCCAAGGTTAAGGCCGCTGTGGCCGAGAAGGTTGAAGATGACGAGGAGCTGCCGCCTTGGGATATCGTCGATGAGGTCTTTGAGGACGAGCCGGTCATCAAAGAAAGCGTGCGCGCGGCACTTACCGAGGAGAGGGTTCCCGAGCGCGTTCCCGTGGAGCGCAAGCAAGTCGAGCGCGCGGCCGTACGCAATCACAAGATCCGTACCGACACGGGTATCGAAATCAGCTTCCCGGCCGAGATGGGTTCGAATTCCGAGTACATCGAGTTCGTCAACGAGCCCAACGGCCTCATCTCCATCGAGCTCAAAAACATCGGGTCAATTGAGAATCGATAAACTGCGCTTGAACTTCAGACAAAGCAAAGGCCGAAACCCTTCGGGACTTCGGCCTTTTTGCTTGGAGCTGAATTGAGTTGCAGACTGAGCATAAGTCAGCGAAAACGCCCCTAGGCGAGCAAGGTGACGTGAAAGAGGAGGGAAGCGTACTTCGGTACGCGACCGACGA
>OIED01000317.1_pt1 | contig 29538 bp, 24 predicted proteins | sample 1581771 | NCBI WGS metagenome assembly OIED01 (sample SAMEA3882546, study PRJEB24775) | human gut metagenome | biome: human-associated habitat; feature: intestine environment; material: feces | place: Netherlands | collected 2009/2010 | reverse complement strand
GCATCACGGTGGAGTACGGCGGCTACGGTGCCCGCACCGGTGATCTGGTGGTGGATATCGCCAACGCCTACTTTGCCATGAAGGACGGCACGCTGGAGGTGGACCCCTATGTGGACCCGCGCACCGTGGTGCAGGAGGATGCCGCAGCATCGGATACCGCCGCCCAGCCCGCTCCGGATGCTGCAAATGATGCACAGACCGATACCACAGCCGCAGAACCGCAGCAGACGACCGCGCCCGTAGGGGTGACAGAGGAAGAAAACAACGATGCAATGCTTGCGCAGTAAAGCGCAGCTGCGTGCAAAGTGCTGAATTTGAACGAAAATTTGAATATTGTGTCCAAAAACCTGTTGTAAATGAGTTGCATTTGTGATATCATGTATACCAAAGGAAATTTAGCAAGTGTTTTATATACAAATGTTTCAATAGAGGAGAGATCTACAGATGACGATTGCCCTGATCGCGCACGACTCCAAAAAGGAGCTGATGGTTAAGTTCTGCACGGCGTACTGCCGCATTCTGAGCCAGCATAAATTGGTGGCGACCGGCACTACCGGCAAACTGATTTCCGAGGCCACCGGCCTGCAGGTACAGCGTTTTCTGGCCGGGGTGCAGGGCGGCGACCAGCAGATCGCGTCCCGCATTGCCTGCAACGAGATCGACCTGCTGCTGTTCTTCCGCGACCCCATCAATGCAAAGCCCAGCGAGCCGAATGAGATGACTCTGCTGCGCCTGTGCGATGTGCACAACATCCCCATGGCCACCAACATCGCCACCGCCGAGGTGCTGATCCACGGCCTCGAGCGCGGAGATCTGGACTGGCGCGATATCGTGCACCCCCAGAACTAAAGTATGTAAAAAAGAAGCGCTGCATCGTACAGATGCGGCGCTTCTTTTTGCTTTGCCGGTAAAAATGCAATGCGTATTTTCTGCGGTGTCAGACCGTTCCGTTCACTTTAAAATCCTGTGCCATCTCCTGCACATCAGCGGCGGTAAACTCGCCCAAGGGCAGCAGCAGCCGGGCAAGGGTGTCCTGCGGCAGCGCCGCCAGTGCGGCGCTCTCGTCCAGTGCAGCGTCCACAGCAGGGCAGACGGTGTGCACACCATCGCTGCCCAACTCCACCCGGGCGTGGTGCCCGGTGGCAATGTACTGGATGCCCAGCTTATCGGCAGCGGTCAGCAGGGCGGCAAAACGTGCATCGTTGCCGCTGCCCAGCACCTCGGCGGGCTGGTCTGCCAGTGCTTCTGCCTTCAGTACGATGCACTCGATGCCAAGAGCCTCGGCAGCCTGCCGTGCGGCTGCGGCCCAAGCGCTCTGGTCAGCGGCCAGCTGCACCACAGCCCCGGCCACGCCAAAGCCCTGCTGCTGCAAAATGCGCACCGCAACGCCGCAATCTACGGTGCCGTCCATGCTGACAAGCACTTTGTCCTGTGTTTCGTAGGTGTCGAACCCGTTGCCGGGCAAAAATGCGTCGCTCATGTTCCTTGCCTCCCGCCATGTGCTTTGCTTTGTGCTACGGCCAGCTGGTCGCAGCGTTCGTTTTCCGGGTGGCCTGCATGGCCCTTGACCCAGACATAGGTGATCTTGTGCCGTGCCTCCTGCTCCAGTGCCTGTGCCCATAAGTCCGGGTTCAGGGCAGGGGAGCCGTCGGCTTTTTTCCAGCCCCGGCGCTTCCAGCCCTTGGCCCAGCCTTTTTCCAGCCCGTTGATGACATACTGGCTGTCGGAGCACAGCCGCACCTCGCAGGGCTCCTTGAGCTGGCGCAGCGCCTCGATGAAGGCCGTCAGCTCCATCCGGTTGTTGGTGGTGGAGGCGTCGCCGCCGCTGAGCTCCTTTTCGTAGACCTTGCCGTTAAAGCGGTAGCGCAGCACTGCGCCCCAGCCGCCGGGGCCGGGGTTGCCGCTGCACGCGCCGTCGGTGTAAACTTCGACTTGTTTCATGCGTCTCTCCTGCATCATGTTTGTAGTACCTATTATTTAGAGCCATTTTGGCCCGTCTGTCAAGGGGCAGGGCATAATTTGCCACCGCCCGGCCCAAGCTTGGAATTGACAAAAGAGACGAGAAATACTATACTTGTTGCAACGAAATGCGTATAGGGGCGCGCCGTGGGTGCGCTCACAGCGTTCCTGCCGAAGCGCCGCGGTCGCATCGAACAGATGGACTGGATGGGCAAAAGGCTTTCTGCGGAACCAGCAGCGTGGTATAAAAACAACGCTGATAAAATGATTTCTATACGATGCATCCGACGGAAGCAGATGCGTTTTTATGCTTCCCTTAATGCAGGGCAGGCTGTCTTCCAGGGCAGACCTGTGCTTTGCTGATTGAATTTTTGGAGGTTTTCGATGGCACAGACAAAAGAACAGAACCAGGCTCCCGCTGCGGCCAATGCGTCCGGCGAAAAGCGCCCCCGCACTTCCCGCCGCCCCCACTACACCCGCCGGCCCCGCCGCCCCCAGCAGCCCAAAGAGGCTGCAACGCCCATCCATATCTATCCGCTGGGCGGCCTCGGCGAAGTGGGCAAGAATATGACGGTCTATGAGTGCTGCGGCGATATGATCATCGTGGACTGCGGCCTCGTCTTCCCGGATAACGATATGTTCGGCGTCGATATGGTCATCCCGGACTTCACCTTTGTGGTGCAGAATAAGGATAAGATCAAGGGCCTGCTCATCACCCACGGCCACGAAGACCACATCGGCAGCATCCCGTATCTGCTGCAGAAACTTGACCTGCCCATCTATGGCACCCGCCTGACCTGCGGCCTGATCCGCAACAAGCTGGAGGAGTTCGGTCTGGCAGGCAGGACCAAGTTCGTGGAAATCACCCCCAGACAGAAGATCAAGCTGGGCTGCTTTACCATTGAGCCCATCCATGTGAACCACTCCATCCCGGATGCCGTGGCCTTTGCCATCGACAGCCCCGCCGGCACCATCATCCAGACCGGCGACTTCAAGATCGACTACACCCCGCTGGCCTGCGGCGTGACCGACCTGTCCACCCTGGCCGAGTATGGCCAGCGCGGTGTGCTGGCCTTGCTGAGCGACTCCACCAACGCGGAGCGCCCGGGCTTTACCGCTACCGAACAGAAGGTGGCCGCCGGTGTCCGCAGCCTGTTTGCCCGCGCCCGCAACAAGCGCATCATCATTGCGACCTTTGCGTCCAACATCTACCGCGTGCAGCAGATCATTGATCTGGCCGTGGAGGATGGCCGCAAGGTGGCCTTCAGCGGCCGCAGCATGGTCAACAATACCGCCATGGCACAGGAGCTGGGCTATATGCACATCCCGGAAGGCACCCTCATCAGCATCGATGAGATAAACCAGTATCCGCCGGAACAGGTGGTGCTGGTGACCACCGGCAGTCAGGGCGAGCCTCTGAGCGCCCTGAGCCGCATGGCTTCCTGCAGCCACCGTCAGGTGCGCGTCGGCCCCGGCGACTTCATCATCATCTCGGCCAAGCCCATCCCCGGCAACGAGAAGAGCGTGACCAAGATCGTCAACGGTCTGCTCCTGCTGGGCGCAGAGGTCATCTATGAGGGCATGTACGACGTCCACGTCTCCGGCCACGCCTGTCAGGAAGAGCAGAAGCTGATGCTCACCCTGACCAGACCCAAGTATTTCCTGCCCGTCCACGGCGAATATAAGCAGCTGAAAAAGCACGCCATCACGGCGGCAAGCCTCGGCATCCCCACCAGCAACATCCTCATTGCAGAGAACGGCTCCAACATCATCCTCAGTCAGGACGAGATGAAGCTGGGCGAGCCGGTGACCGCCGGTGCCGTCATGGTGGACGGCCTCGGCGTGGGCGATGTGGGCAACGTCGTCCTGCGCGACCGCAAGCATCTGTCTGAGGACGGCCTCGTCATCATCGTGGCCACCGTGGACAGCAAGACCGGCAAAGTTCTGGCCGGCCCCGACCTCGTGAGCCGCGGCTTCGTCTATGTGCGGGAGAACGAGAGCCTGATGGACGGCGCCCAGAGCATCGTGGAGACGGCTCTTGACCGCTGCGTGGACGAGCACGTCCGCGACTGGAACAGCGTCAAGACCCGGGTGCGCGAGGCCCTGAGCAGCTATATCTACCGCCGCACCAAGCGCAGCCCCATGATCCTCCCCATCCTGATGGAGGTCTGAGTCTGCCCGCAGGAGGCATAACACTTCATGAAACAAAAACCAAGATGGACTCTTGAAATGCTGACCGCTGCGCTGGCGGTGCTCTGCGCCCTGCTGGTGCTGGTGCTTCTGGTGCAGCGCCCGGCCATCTGGCCTGTGCTGGTGGTGCTGGCGGTGCTGTGGTTCGCCCTGTTCGGAGTGTTCCGCTACCGGGTGCGCAGCTGGGTGGCCCGCTGGGTCTGCGGCGGCAGCTTCGAAAAATCGAAGACGCAGTTCAGCCTCGAGCCGCTGAGCCAGCCTGCCGCCCTCCTTTCGGGGGAGACGGTGCTGTGGTACAACACCGAGTTCCGCACCCGTCTGATGAAGGGCGAAGCCCTTCTGGTCCCCCGGGTGCAGAAAGTGCTGCCCGGCCTCGACCTGCAGGAGGCACGCAAGGTCAGCGGCCAGCTGCTCAATCTGGCCGACGGCGTGTGGAGCGCTCACAGCTCCACCGTCCCCGGCGAGGCCGAGAGCATGACCCTTCTTGTCCTGAATGAGGAAACGGCCCTCCGCAAAGTGGAGGCCGAATATAAGGCCAGCCGCCCGGGCTATCTGGTCTTCCTCGTGGACGGCTACGACGACGTGTTCAGCGATATGCTGGACAGCGAGCGCGCCCGCCTGCTGGAAGGCATCAACCGGGTGCTGGAAGATATGATAGGCCGCGGCACGGGCTTTCTGCGCCGCGTGGCCAGCGGCCGCTACATCGCTGTGGTGGAAGAGCGCCAGCTGGAGCAGTTCGCCAAGCGCGGCTACGACGTGCTGGACAAGATCCGCGCCCTCGACCCCAGCGTGAACCTCTCCATCTCCATCGGCGTCGGACGCGGGGCCAAGACCCTGCGGGAGGCTCAGGACATGGCCGTTCAGGCGCTGGATATGGCGCAGGGGCGCGGCGGCGACCAGGCCGCCGAGATGACCCCGGACGGCTTTACCTTCTACGGCGGTGTCAGCCACGGCGTGGAAAAGCGCAGCAAGGTGCGCAGCCGCATCGTGGCCGACCAGCTGGTCAGGCTCGTCAAGGAGGCGGATCATGTGGTCATCATGGGCCACCGGATGAGCGATCTGGATGCCATCGGCGCTGCCGAGGGCGTGCTGCGCATCTGCAAGATCTGCGATGTCCCGGCGGTGATCGCCGTCAGACGGGATGCCACGCTGGCGGGCAGCCTGATCGATGCCCTGTGCCGGGCCGGGCAGGCGGATGATTTCATCGACCCCAAGGGGGCTTTGCCCATTATCTCCAAGAAAACGCTCTGCGTGGTGGTGGATACATACCAGCTGGGCCTTGTGGAAAGTAAGGAGATCCTGGAAAGGTGCGGCAAGGTGGCCGTTATCGACCACCACCGCAAGGGCGTGGGCTTCATCGAGCATGCAGACCTTGTCTGCCACGAGCCCTACTCCTCCTCGGCCAGTGAGCTGGTCACGGAGCTTTTGCAGTATGTGGGCGACCGGGACGACAAGCCCAGCCGGGTGGAGGCAGAGGGGTTGCTCTCGGGCATTATGCTGGATACCCGGGACTTCACCTTGCACACCGGCGTGCGCACGTTTGAAGCTGCCGCCGCTCTGCGCCGCTATGGCGCGGAGACGGAGCGGGTGCGCCAGCTCTTTGATGTGACCATGGTGGAGTACAACGCCAAGGCAGACCTTGTGGAGGCTGCCCAGATGTACCGCAACTGTGCCATCTCGGTGAGCGGCGAGGTGCCCCCCGAGGCCCGTGTGGCCATTGCGCAGGCAGCCAACGACCTGCTGACCATTCAGAATGTGGAGGCCAGCTTTGTGGCCGTGCAGGTGGGGAGCGGCGTGAATATTTCCGCCCGCAGTCTGGGAGCGGTCAATGTTCAGGTCATCATGGAAAGCCTGGGCGGCGGCGGCCACCAGACCATGGCGGCGGCCCAGCTCAAGCATATTACCCCCGAGGCAGCCCGGGCACGCATCCAGACCGCCATTGACCAGTACCGTGAGAGCCAGAAGAAGCCGCTCTCCAAAAATGAACCTGAATCCAGAAAAAAGGAGAAGCAGGGATGAACCATTACGATTATCTCATCGTAGGCGCAGGCCTTTACGGTGCGGTGTTTGCCCAGCAAGCAAAAAAGGCGGGCAAAACATGCCTTGTGATTGATAAGCGCGGCCACGTTGCCGGGAACATCTACACCGAGGAAGTAGAGGGCATTCAGGTCCACCGCTATGGTGCCCACATCTTCCACACCAGCAGCAAGGCAGTGTGGCAGTATGTGAACCAGTTTGCGGAGTTCAACCGCTACACCAACAGTCCCGTTGCCAACTATCACGGCGAGATCTACAATCTGCCCTTCAATATGAACACCTTCAATAGGATGTGGGGCGTGGTGACCCCCGCCGAGGCCAAGGCGAAGATCGAGGAGCAGAAGCGGGAAGCGGGCATCACCGACCCGAAAAATCTTGAGGAGCAGGCCATCAGTCTGGTGGGCACGGACATTTACGAAAAGCTCATCAAAGGCTACACCGGCAAGCAGTGGGGCCGCCCCTGCACCGAACTGCCGGCTTTCATCATCAAACGCCTGCCGGTCCGCTTTACCTACGACAACAACTATTTCAACGCGCTGTATCAGGGCATCCCCGATGGCGGCTATACCGCCATGGTGGAAAAGATGCTGGAGGGCATCGAGGTGCGGCTGAATGTGGATTATCTGGCCGACCGGGAGAACCTGAACGCACTGGCCGACAAGGTGGTCTATACCGGCCCGGTGGATGCCTACTTCGGCTACCGTTTGGGCGCGCTGCAGTACCGCAGCGTCCGCTTTGAGACTGAGGTGCTGGATACCGACAACTATCAGGGCAACGCGGTGGTGAACTATACCGATGCGGAAACGCCCTATACCCGGATCATCGAGCACAAGCATTTTGCGTTCGGCACCCAGCCCAAAACGGTGATCAGCCGGGAGTACAGCACCGAGTGGCATCAGGGCGATGAGCCCTATTACCCTGTCAACGATGAAAAGAATGGCGCGCTTTACGCAAAATACAAAGCGCTGGCCGATGCCGAGACAAAGGTCATTTTTGGCGGCCGGCTGGGCGAGTACAAGTATTATGATATGGATAAGGTGATCGAAGCAGCATTGGATGCGGCGGCACGGGAGCTGGGGTAACCCTACTGTCATCGAAGGCGTTGACGCAACGGTCTGAATGCTGTATACTAACCATAGAAATCCACCGGTTCCCCGGTGAGAAGTGAGGGATAACACCATGAAAGTGATTCTGAAGCAGGACGTAAAGGGCATTGGCAAGAAGGATGAGATCCATGAGGTCTCCGACGGCTACGCCCGCAACTTTCTGTTCCCGCGCAAGCTGGCCGCTGTGGCCGATGCTTCTGCGGTGAATATCGCACGCGGCAAGGAGGCCGCTGCGGATTTCCACGAGGCTGAAACTGTGGCCGCCGCACAGGCTGTGGCTGCAAAGATCGAGGGCAAGACCGTGACCATCAAGGCCAAGGGCGGCGCATCCGGCCGCCTGCACGGCAAGGTCACCGGCAAGGAAGTTGCCGAGGCTCTGGCCCAGCTGGCCGGTTCTCCCATTGATAAAAAGAAGATCGAGCTGGAGACCAAGGACATCAAGGATGCCGGTGTGTTCAACGCAAAGGTGCGCCTGCATGTCGGTGTTGTGGCTTCCTTCAAGATCATGGTGGAAGTAGAACAGGCCTGATTGAAATGCCATCTGCGCCCCCTGCCTTCAGGGGGCGTTTTTGGCGTTTTGGGAAGCTGGCCCAGTATGGAGGGGGATGAACCATGCCCAACGAACAACGACATTATTCCAATGAACTGAATCTGGAGAGTGTGGGCATCAATCTGCCCTACAATATGCAGGCCGAGCAGAGCGTGCTGGGCGCGGTGCTGCTCAAGCCTGAGACATTGACCGATCTGGTGGAGATCATCCGGCCGGAAATGTTCTACACCCGGCAGAACGCCCAGATCTACTCCGAGATGCTGCGCCTGTTCACAGCAGATCAGACCATCGACTTTGTCACCCTGCTGGATGCCGTCATCTCCGATGGCGTGTTCCCCAGTGCGGACGAGGCAAAGGTCTACCTGACCGGTCTGGCCGAGACGGTGCCCAGCATCTCCAATGTGAAGGCATACGCCCAGATCGTGCAGGAAAAGTATCTGGTGCGCCAGCTGATGGGCGTTGCCAAGGACATTCTGCAGGACGCGGGCGATGAGCCGGACGCTGACCTGCTGCTGGAAAATGCGGAGCAGCGCATCTACGAGATCCGCTCCGGGCGGGATTCCAGCGCGCTGACCCCGCTTTCCTCCAGCATGGTGGAGACATTGACCAACCTGCAGAAGATCAGCGGCCCGGATGCCGACAAGTACAAGGGCATCCCCACCGGCTTCCGTCTGCTGGATACTGTTCTGACCGGCCTGGGCCGCGGCGACCTCATCATTCTGGCCGCCCGCCCCGGTATGGGCAAGACCAGCTTTGCGCTGAACATCGCCACCCGAGTTGCCATGCAGCAAAAGGTGCCGGTGGCCATTTTCAGCCTGGAAATGACCAAGGAGCAGCTGACCAACCGCATCCTTTCGGCGGAAGCAGGCATCGACAGTCAGGCATTCCGCACCGGTGCCCTTCGCAGTGAGGACTGGGAGTATCTGGCACTGGCAACGGAAAAGCTCCACGATGCCCCCATCTATATGGACGACACCTCAGGCATCACCATCACCGAGATGAAGGCGAAGATCCGCCGGGTCAATCAGGACCCCACCCGCCCCAATGTGGGCCTGATCGTTATCGACTACCTGCAGCTGATGACCACCGGCCAGCGCAGCGAGAACCGTGTGCAGGAGATCAGCTCCATCACCCGAAACCTGAAAATCATGGCTAAGGAAATGAATGTGCCCATCATCGCACTTTCTCAGCTGTCCCGTGCGGTGGAGAAGCAGGGCAACAACTCTTCTCACCGGCCCCAGCTGTCTGACCTGCGTGACTCCGGTTCCATCGAGCAGGATGCCGACTGCGTCCTTTTCCTTTACCGTGATTCCTACTACGCCAGCCAGAACCCCGATGGGGCAGAGGTGGATGCCGATACCGCGGAGTGCATCGTGGCAAAGAACCGCCACGGCGAGACCAGCACGGTGCCGCTGGGCTGGGATGGCGCACATACCCGCTTTATGGATGTGGACTTCAAACGCTGATGAACGACGAAACATCAAAATTGATCGCAAAAGTAGAACGCTTTGCCCGGCAGGAGCAGCTGTTTGCGCCTGCGGAGCCGGGCCGGGCTCTGCACCTGTGCGCCGCCGTTTCCGGCGGAGCCGACAGCATGGCGCTGCTGCGGGTGCTGCTGGAACTGCGGGAAACCTTTGGGTATCCCCTTACGGCCTGCCACGTCAACCACGGCCTGCGGGGTGAAACTGCGGACCGGGACGAAGCCTTTGTCCGGGCCGAGTGTGCCCGGCTGGGGGTGCCGCTGACAGTCTTCCACCCGGCAGATGTGGGAATGGCTGTGCCGCCCCATGCCGGGGAGGACTGGGCCCGCAGACTCCGCTATGCCTGCTTCGCCCAACTGCTGGCAGGCGGGATAGACTGCATTGCAACGGCCCATACTGCTACTGACCAGGCCGAGACCCTGCTGTTCCGGCTGGCCCGGGGCACCGGACTGCACGGGGCAGGGGGCATCCGGCCCAGGCGGCCCGGTTACTGCCGCCCGCTGTTGGGCCTGACCCGGGCCGAGACCGAAGCGCTCTGCGCCGCCTTTGAGCAGGGCTGGGTGACGGACGAGACGAACGAGTCCGATGCCTACGCCCGCAACCGCCTGCGCCATGGGGCCGTTCCGGCCCTGCGCAGCGTTAACGCTGCGGCAGAGGAAAATCTGGCCCGCTTCTGTGAAAAGGCGGCCCGCGCGGATGCCTACTTTGCCAGGCAGGCAGAACAGCTGCTTTCCATCGCACGTCTGGATGCAGCCCAGACTGCCCGCAAGGCCCCGAAAGTCAAGGCAGCATGGCGGCTGAAGCCGCTGCAGGGCGCTGACCCGCTCATTCTGGAGGCAGCGCTCCACAGCCTTGTTGCCCCAGTGCGGGATGCCGAGGAAAAGTACATCCGCCTGCTGGCAGAGCTGGTAGAGCAGGGGAGCGGGGCGGTGCAATTGACCGATACGGTCCGCTTCTGCGCAGGCAGCGGGATGCTCTGGCAGGAAAAGAGCCGGCCGGAAGCGGCTGCGGTCCCTGCGTTTTCGCTGCCGTTTGCCCCTGCCGATGGGGCAGAATTTGCTCTGCCCGGGGGCCAAACCCTGAAAACACGGCTTTTTGTAAGCGGTTTTCGAGAAAAAACACAGGGTGTTCATAAAAAAGACTTAAAAAATCGGGCGGATTATGCTAGAATAACCTTGTTATATTCTGCCCTTACGCTGCGCACCCGTCAACCGGGAGACCGGTTCCGGCCTGCGGGGCGGGGGCTGAGCAAGCCCCTGCGCAAATGGATGAATGAGGCAGGCATTCCTGCCGGAATACGAGAGGGCCTGCCGCTGCTGGCGGCGGGCAGCGAGATCCTGTGGGTCTGTGGGGAGGGCTTTGCCGAGGGGCTGGCCCCGGACGAGGAGACTGTACAGATCTTGCAGTTGGAATTGGAAAATGGAGGAACAACCCATGAGCATGAATGACGATATCAAGAACATCCTGGTCAGTGAGGAAGCACTGAAAGCCAAGGTTGCCGAACTGGGTGCACAGATCAGCAGAGATTACGAGGGCAGAAACCTTGTCCTCGTCTCCATCCTCAAGGGTTCGGTGGTTTTCATGGCCGACCTGATGCGGGCCGTGACCATCCCCTGCAACATTGATTTTATGGTCGTGTCCAGCTACGGCGGCAGCAATACCACCACCAGCGGTCTGGTCAAGATCATCAAGGATCTGGACGGCGACCTTTCCGGCAAGGACGTGCTGATCGTGGAGGACATTCTGGATACCGGTGTCACCCTTTCCAAGCTGGTGCCCATGCTCAAGATGCGCAACCCGAATTCCGTGAAGATCTGCACCATTCTGGACAAGCCCAGCCGCCGCAAGGCCGACATCCAGCCCGATTACGAGGGCTTCCAGGTGCCGGACGAGTTTGTGGTGGGCTATGGTCTGGACTACGATGAGAAATACCGCAACCTGCCCTATGTGGGTGTGCTGAAACCGGAAATCTACGCATAACAAAAACGAATTAGAACTGGAGTTGATCCCTTTTGCAACCGAAACGACCTCGCTTTAATCCCCTGATCTTGGCGCTGGCACTGGCCGGTGTCCTGATGATCTGGTCGGTGCTGGGCACCAGCGACAGCAGTACCGGCGGCTCCACCATGAGCTACTCGACTGTGGTGCACTACTTTGAGAACAATCAGGTCACAGCCTTTACGCTGGACCGCAACACCAGCATCATCACCCTGACGCTGAAGGAGGGCAAGCTGGAGCTGCCCGAAACCACAGGTGCCACCGCTGCCACACAGGCCTCCGGCGGTCTGCTGAGCAATTTGTTCTCCTCCTCCACCTCTTCCGTGGGGGCGACCAGAAACGATGACGGCACGGTGACGGTGCGCTACAAGCTGCCCTACGCCTATGTGTTCATCGAGAACGTCCAGCAGTATATCGATTCCTACGACGCAGCCAATCCGACCGCGCCCATGGAGTACGATTACACCACCCTGAAGGAGTCCATCCCTTGGATGGAGATCCTGTTCTACCTGGGAATGCTGGGCTGCACCGGCTTCCTGCTCTTCTCCATGATGCGCGGCGGCGCTGGCGGCGGCGGTATTATGAATGTGGGCAAGGCCAAGGTGAAGGACGAGCATGAGAACAAAAAGACCGCGACCTTTGCCGACGTTGCCGGTGAGGACGAGGAAAAGGAAGAGCTGAAGGAGGTCGTGGAGTTCCTCAAGAGCCCCGACAAGTTCAACACGCTGGGTGCCCGCATCCCCCACGGCGTTCTGCTGGTGGGCCCTCCGGGTACCGGTAAGACCCTGCTGGCCCGTGCCTGCGCTGGTGAGGCGGGGGTGCCCTTCTACTCCATTTCCGGCTCCGATTTCGTGGAAATGTATGTCGGTGTCGGCGCGTCCCGTGTGCGTGACCTGTTTGATAAGGCCAAAAAGACCATGCCCTGCATCATCTTCATCGATGAGATCGATGCCGTGGGCCGTCAGCGCGGCGCAGGTCTGGGCGGCGGCCACGACGAGCGGGAGCAGACCCTGAACCAGCTGCTGGTCGAGATGGACGGCTTTGAGGCCAACGATGGTGTCATCGTGATGGCAGCCACCAACCGTGCCGACATTCTGGATAAGGCACTGCTCCGTCCGGGCCGCTTTGACCGTCAGGTCTATGTGGGCCTGCCCGATGTCAAGGGCCGCGAGGAGATCCTCAAGGTTCACACCAAGAACAAGCCTCTGGCTCCCGATGTCTCCCTCAGGGTCATCGCACAGCGCACCGCAGGTTTTGCGGGTGCTGACCTGGAGAACCTGGTCAATGAGGCCGCTCTGCTGGCTGCCCGCCGCAGCCGCAAGGCCATCACCATGGAGGACATCGAGGAAGCTTCCATGAAGGTCATGGCAGGCCCTGAGAAGAAGAGCCGTGTTGTGACTGCCGAGGAAAAGAAGCTGACCGCCTACCATGAGGCGGGCCACGCCGTGGCAGGCTTCTATTGCAAGCACCACCCCCGCGTGCATGAGATCACCATCATTCCCCGCGGCCAGGCTGGCGGCTACACCATGTATCTGCCTGAAAAGGATCGCAGCTATGTGACCAAGGGTGAGATGTTTGAGGATATCGTTTCCAGCCTGGGCGGCCGTGTGGCCGAGCAGCTGATCCTGGAGGATATCTCCACCGGTGCCTCCAACGACCTGCAGCAGGCAACCAACATTGCCCGCCAGATGATCACCAAGTACGGCTTCTCCGAGCGCCTGGGCCCTGTGGTCTACGGCACCTCGCAGGAGGAGACCTTCCTGGGCCGTGATTTCACCCAGGGCAAGGGCTACAGTGAGAGCACCGCTGCCGAGATCGATGGCGAGATGCGGGATATCATCGATGAGGCTTACGAGACCTGCCGCCGCACCCTGACGGAGCACATCGACCAGCTCCATGCGCTGGCACAGGCTCTGATGGAACGCGAAAAGCTCAACGAGAAGGAGTTCAACACCGTGATGGCCGGTGGCAAGCTGCCCCCGCGTGACGGCGACGAGCCTGTACAGGAACCCGCCGCACCGGCGGCCCCTGTGGAGACCGCAGAGCCTGCCGAGAGCGCAGAGCCCGCTGAACAGGCGGAGCAGGCCGTGCTGGGCGAGGAAATGCCCGACCCGGCGCAGGATGCCCCGCAGGATAACGAATGATCGAAGGGAGCGAGTGTCGTGGAGGAAAATTTTAACCCGGTCGCACGCACCCGGGCCAACTATTATACCCCGGGCAGCCCGGTGCAGTTCGTCTGTGTGGAACTGCTCAAGGGTGAACTCAGCGGCGAGAACGCAGTCTGCCTGACCTTCAAGAACATCTCCAAGGTTACCCTGACTGCACTGGAGATCCACTTCAAGTGTAAGGGTGTGGACGGTATCATCCTGTGTGAGGATGCCTTTGAATACCGCGAGATCGAGGTCAAGCCCGGTGAGAGCTTTGGCATGGACGATGCCGTGTTCGTGACCCAGAAGGCCATCACCAGCGTGGATGTGGTCCTGAAGAACGTATACAGCGGCAAAAAGGTCGTGCATCTGGATGCCATCAAGCGCGTCCGCCTGCCGGCCCCGCGCCGCCTGAGTCCGGAGCTGGAAAAGGCACTGGAAAGCCGGATGAACCGCACCGGCCTCAAGTATATGCCGCAGGTGTTCGAGAACGGCTGGTACTGTGCCTGCGGTTCCTTCCACCCGAAGGAAGAGGACACGGTCTACTGCACCGAGTGCGGCTGTGACCGCATCCTGCTGCAGAACGCCCTGAACACCCTGCTGCAGCCCGGCCAGAAGGCCGCCCCTGCAGAGCAGGCCCCGGCGGCGGAGGCCACCCGCGTGGTGAGCGCCGCTCCGCAGGAAGAGCCGACCCGCATCGTGGCCAGCGCGCCGGTGCAGGCAGAGCCCACCCGGGTCATCCCGACGGCCCGCCCGGCAGAGCCTGTCGGTGCTCCGACCAGCTTTGCACCGCCGGTGGAACACACCCCTGTTCCGGAAGCAGAGCCTACCCGGGTGCTGGATGCCGCCACCCGCGCGGCGTTCCCCGGCAGCGGTGCAGCGGCTGTGGATGACGAGGGCACCCGTGTGATGCCTGCTGCTGCCCGCCGTGCCGCCCCGGCCCGCCAGCCGGAACCCGAGGTAGAGCAGTACGATGAGGAGGACGATGCGGAAGAGAGCCGCGACGGCATTGCCGAGACCCTCGTCCGCTGGGTCCCGCCCATCACCGCCATCGTCTGCGCAGGCATTGCGCTGTGGGGCTTCGTCTATTATCAGTTTATGATGTAAATGAATGACGGAGGAGGCTGCGCTTCCTCCGTTTTTTGGTTGTACGAAGGAGAAACGTTATGCCTGACGAAGCACTGCAAACCGCTTTTGAGATCAAAACTACCTGCGATGAGATCAGCCGCAAGCTGCTGCGCTGGCACTGGGAGAACAAGCCCGGGGAGCACAGCCTGGGAGCCCTGCTGGATCACATCCGCACCCGCCAGCAGGAGAGCCCCGAATATTATGACCGTCTGCCCGATCTGGCGGGCCGAAACAGCTGGCAGCAGCTGGATACCACCCTGTGCATGCGGGTGCTGCTGGACCCGGAAAAGGATGCTGCCCGCCCACTGGATCTGCTGGGCAATACGGAGCACCCTGCTGCTGCCCGCCGGGCCTGCAACGCGGTGCGCACCGCCCGCAATGAAGCGGCCCATGCCTCCGACCGTACGGCGGCTGCGCAGGCGGCGATCCTCTTCAACGAGGCCGTGGAAGCACTGGAAGAAGGATATGCAGGCGCGCCCCTGCGCACCAGTGAGCTGGGCCAGTATTACCGGCTGGCTGAGGATTATCTGAGCCGCTGCGGGGCCAAAAAGCCCATTGCGTCGGCGGCCCCGGAAGAGAAAGCACCCCGCGCGGCAAAGTCCGGCCAGAGCACTGCGGGCAGGAAGAAAGAGGGGGCTTCCGGTAACGCATCCCGCCGCAGCACAAAGCAGAACACGAGTGGCCGCAGCTCCGGCGGCAGATCCCAGAACCGGAAGCAGGGCGGCAACCGGAACAGCCGTGCCCGGGCCAGACAGAAGCAGAAACAGGCCAACCGCACCGTTCTGCTGGTGCTGCTGGCGATCCTGGCCGTGGGTCTGCTGATTCGCGGCTTTACCATGAACTGGCAGTGAAAGAGTGAGGGAACTATGAAGCAAAAACTGATTTTTCTGGATATTGACGGTACTTTGCTGCCTCCCGGTGAGATGACCGTTCCGGCCAGTGCCGTGGAGGCCATCCGGCAGGCCCGGGCCAACGGCCACAAGGTGTTTCTGTGCACCGGCCGTAACCTGCGCATGACGAAGCCGCTGCTTGCCTACGGTTTCGATGGCTTTGTCTGCTCTGCAGGCGGCTATGTAGGCTGTGATGGGAAAATTCTCGTGGATCTTCCCATGGAGCCTGCGCAGGTCGAGGGCCTGCGGGAGGTGCTGGGGCGTGCCGGTGCCGAGTGCACACTGGAAGCCCGGGATGATACTTACGGCGGCATCAGGATGATCGAGCGGTTCGCCCATTTGTTCCCCCGCAAGCCGGGGCAGCTGAACAGCGAGGCCGAGCGCTGGCGCAAAACGATGGAGTATGGCATGACCATCCGGCCCATTGAGGAATACCACGGAGAGCCGGTTTACAAGGTGGTGTTCATCGCCCCCAACGAGGCTTGCCTTGCTGAAGCAAAGCAGTTGTATGAGGATCAGTTCATCTTCTGCGAGTCCCGGCTGGGGGATACCCCGTCAGCCATCGTCAACGGGGAACTCATCAACCGCAAGTTTAACAAGGGCACCGGCATCAAGGCCATTTGTGATAATCTGGGGTGTTCGCTGGCCGATACCATCGGCTTTGGCGACAGCGACAATGACCTGCAGATGACCGATGTGGTAGGCATCAGCGTCTGCATGGCCAATGGTTCCGACAACTTGAAAAAGCTCTGCGACCGCATCTGCCCGGCTGTGACGGAGGACGGCGTGGCAAGGGAGCTCAAAACTCTGGGCCTGATCTGAGAGCAGCCTTCCACAAAAGAAGAGATGATAATAAAAAATTCCCGCTCCATCGAGCGGGAATTTTTGTTAGAGATGGTTATTTCTGATGGACTGCCTTGTGATATACCGCGTAGGCGATCACGGCAGAGAGGGCCTCTGTGATCCAGAAGGCGTGCCAGACACCGGTAGGGCCCATGCGGCCGCACAGCACCCACGCAATGGGCATGATGAAGATGATGTAGCGGCAGAGGGAGATGACCAGCGAGGGCACGCCCTTGCCCAGACCTTCCAGCGCGCCGGAGGAGGTGGTAGACACTGCCGAGACGATGAATCCCAGGCAGATGATCCGCAGGGCGGTCTGGCCGATGGCGATGGTCTCGGGGTTAGAGGTGAACAGACCCATCAGCGGGCCTGCAATGGTCAGGCAGAGCAGGGTGCCAATGGCCATGATCCCGGCGCTCAGGCCCAGTGTCAGGTTGTAGAGCTTGGACACACGGCCATGCTCCCTGGCACCGTAGTTGTAGCCCACCAGCGGGCGCATCCCCTGCACGATGCCGTTGGCCGGCAGGTAAAGGAAGGTCTGGAGTTTGTAGTAGATGCCCAGTACCGTCACATAGCTCTGGGAGTAGACCGCCAGCAGGCCGTTCAGGAAGGTGACCAGCAGGCTGGGCAGGGCCAGATTCAGGATGGCCGGTACACCGATGGCATAGAGCTTGCCGTCAAGGGCGGCATCGAACCGCAGGCAGCGGCGGGAGAAGCGGACGGCGACTTCGGTGGTGCAGTAGACATAGAGGTAGACCACAAGAGAAACGGCCTGCCCGATGCCGGTGGCAAGGGCCGCACCGGCAATGCCCAGAGCGGGCACCGGCCCAAGGCCGAAGATGAGGACGGGGTCGAGGACGATGTTGGTCACGCAGCCGGTGATCAGCGCCACCATGGCAACGTTCATCCGGCCAACGGACTGGAAGATCTTCTCAAAGGCGAGGTCTGCCATGTTGACCAGCGAGAACAGGAACACGATGGTGGAGTAGGTCACGCCCATGTCCACCAGAGTGGGATCGGTAGTGAAGCGGCGCAGGAAGCCGGGCATAATGGCAATGCAGAGGACCATGCCCAGCACGCCGTGCAGCAGGGAAAACATCATGCCGTGGGTGGCGGCCCGGTTGGCGTTCTCGTGGTCGCCTGCGCCGAGGTAGAGCGCGATCTGGGCGTTGATGCCGATGCCAAAGCCGATGGCCACTGCATTGACAAAGTTCTGGATGGGAAACACCAGCGAAAGCGCCGTCATGGCCTGCTCGCTGATCTGGGCCACAAAGAGGCTGTCCACGATGTTGTACAGGCTGTTCACCAGCATCGAGATGACGTTGGGCAGGGCCATGGAGAGCAGCAGCGGGAACACCGGTCTGGTTTTCATAAAAGTATCGTTCATTTTCATTGCTCCTGAGGGTCAGATTTGGATTTGAAGGCAAAGCAAAAGCCACACAATGGCTTTTGTACCATTGTGTGGCGAAAAGTTGCAGAATGCTGTAAAAATCCACACGATATTTTATTGGTTCAAAGATACCACATCACAGGGATACTTGTCAAGGACTTTTTAAAATAAAAGTATGACTTTTTACAGCGGGCCCTTGCCCTTGACAAGGGGCGCGGCGGCGGTAAAATAAGAACAGAACGCACAAAAGGAGGATCTGCCATGAAATGGATGATCGCGTCAGACCTGCACGGGTCGGCTTACTACTGCCGCAAAATGCTGGAGGCCTTTGAGCGGGAGGGAGCCGACCGGCTGTTCCTGTTGGGCGACCTGCTCTACCACGGCCCCCGCAACGACCTGCCCCGAGAGTACGCCCCCAAGGAGGTCATCCCCCTGCTGAACGGGAAAAAGGAGAAGCTGCTCTGCGTGCGGGGCAACTGTGATGCCGAGGTGGACCAGATGGTGCTGGAATTCCCGGTGCTGGCTGATTATGCGGTGCTTCCGGTGGGGCAGCGGCTTATTTATGCGACCCACGGGCATATCTATCATGTGAAAAATCTGCCGCCGCTGGCCCCGGGAGATGTGCTGCTGCATGGGCACACCCATGTTCCGGCCTGGACAGAGTTCGGGCAGGGAAATCTTTACCTGAATCCGGGTTCTGTGAGCATCCCCAAGGAGAACAGCCCCCACAGCTACATGACCCTGGAAGGAAACACGATGCAATGGAAAGAGCTGGAAAGCAGCGCTGTTTTCCATGAACTGACCCTTTGAAAAGTCCCCCGGCCGGTTTTGCGGGCAGCTTGAAATTTGCCCACCGGTATGGTATGATAAAACTGAAAACAGATCGGCAAAGTTCCGCAGAGCAGTGCTGTGCGGGGCAGGAGCCTTTTTGTTTCTGCAATGAGTTAGCTAAAACTAACAAAATGACGAAAACAGCGGGCTGGACTTGTGCAGTTTGACAGGGGTGCCCGCAGATACAGTATGGAGGGGACAACAATGGTAGAAACGATCCTGAGGGTCGATGGTATGATGTGCGGTATGTGCGAGAGCCACATCAATGATGTGGTGCGCAAGACCGCCCGGGTGAACAAGGTGACTTCTTCCCACACCAAGGGCGAGACGGTCATCGTCTCGGAGCAGCCGGTGGATGTGGAGGCGCTGAAGGCTGCCATTGCCGAAACGGGCTACACCGTGACCGGCGTGCAGACCCGGCCCTATGAGAAAAAGGGCTTCTTCTCGTTCCTGAAAAAGTAACAGCCCGGTGTTTCTGGCCGGGCTGATCATGCAAAACAGGAGGTATCTCGTTATGAGGATCTTGGTGTACGGCGCAGGCGTTCAGGGCTGTCAGCTGGCCCACAGTCTGGCACAGAACAAGAAAAATGTGGTCACCCTGCTGGCCCGGGGTGAGTGGAAGGAGGTCATCGACCAGAAGGGCCTGACCATCCGCCACATGCTCCAGGGGAAAACAACGGTGGATCGGATGCAGACGACAGATGTGCTGGCCCCCGAGGATGTGTATGACCTTGTGTTTGTCACGGTGCAGGCCGGGCAGCTGGCCGATGTGCTGCCCATCCTCAAGGCAAACCGGAGCCAGTACTTCATCTTTGTGGGCAATGATCCCTATGCGCAGGAGATGCTGCAGGCCATGCAGCGCCCGGTGGATAAAATCGCCTTTGGCTTCCAGAACAATGCAGGCCGCCGGGGGCATGACCGGCTGGTCAGTGTGCACATGGGGATGGGAATGACCGTCGGCGGCGCAACCGCTCCCCTGTCCGGTGCGTTCCGCCTGCGGCTGCAGGCTGCCTTTGAGGGCACCCACTACAAGCTGACCTATTACAGCGATATGGACGAGTGGCTCAAGAGCCACATCGCCTTTATCCTGCCCTGCGCCTATGCCTGCTATGCGGTGGATGGGGAACTTTCCCGCACCACAGTGGAACAGCGCAGGATGATTGTGGATGCCGCCTGGGAGTGCTGTGAGATGCTGAAAGCGGCAGGTGTTCCCGTGAACGATGCGGAGAACACCGACCGCTACCGCGAGGGCACCAAACAGCGGAAAAAGACCGAGCGGATGGTCTACTGGATGGCGCAGACGGTCGTTGGGAAGTGGTGCATTTCGGATCACGCCATGCGTGCGGTGAGCGAGATGCAGTATCTGGATGAAGCGTTTGCCGCCCTGCGCGCCACCACATTGGTGGAGATGACTACCTGGGATGAACTGCGCAGATCCCTGCCCAGAAAGAAGTAAGAGCCGGAAAATGTCCGGAGCATGAGAAAAAGCCTGTCGGTTTTTGCGCTGACAGGCTTTTTTCTATTGGTTCCGTGCCCAGAAGGCGGCAAGCTGCTGCTCCAGCTCTGTGGTGCTGCGCAGGTATTGGAGCTGGTGCCAGTGGCGGGGGAACAGGCGGGTGTATTCGGCGCGGGCAAAGCGGTCATCCAGCAGAAGCACCACGCCCCTGTCCTCCTGCGTGCGGATGACTCGGCCCGCCGCCTGCAGCACCTTGTTCATGCCCGGGAAGCGGTAGGCGTAGTCGAAACCGGTGCCGCCCGCCTCGTCATAGTAACGGCGCAGGATCTCATGCCGGGGGTTTACCTGAGGCAGACCTACCCCCACGATGGCACACCCGATGAGCCGGTCGCCCGCCAGATCCACGCCCTCGCCAAAGATGCCGCCCATGACCCCGAAGCCCAGCAGTGTTTTTGCGGGGCTTGGGCCGAACTGTTCCAGAAAGGCCGCCCGGGCCGCGTCGTCCAGACCACTCTCCTGGGCCAGCGTCCCGATGTCCGGGTAACGGGCGGTGAAGTCCTCATATACCTGCCGCAGATAGGCGTAGCTGGGAAAAAAGGCCAGATAGTTGCCCACCTTGGCCCGGGCCAGTGCGGCCAGCGCATCCGAGACGGCCTGCACACTGGCCTCCCGATCCCGGTAGCGGGTGGAGATGCCGGGCAGGCAGTAGAGCCCCAGATGTTCGGGCGGAAACGGGCTTTCCAGAGCCACGGCCCGGGCATCGGGACAGCCCAGCACGGAGCGGTAGTAGCCCGGCGGGGTGAGCGTTGCGCTGAACAGTGCCGCGGCCCGCCCGGCGGCAAGGCTGGCATCCACAAAGGGGGCAGGGTCAAGGCAGAGCAGCTCCCATTCCAGCTCGCTGCCCCGGGCTGTCAGCTGGGTGACAAAATGCGCGTCGTACCGCTCTGCCGCCCGGGTGATATCCTGCACCGCAAAGTAGAGCTCCAGCAGCTGAGCGTGGACATCGGCCTCCGGGTTGGCCTCCAGCCAGTCCTGCAGAGGGGCCTGCAGGCTAAACAGCAGTCGGAGCAGCTCCTTCGGCAGCTCTTGCAAAAAGACCGTGCCATCTTGCGCCAGCAAAGGCTCCGGCAGCGGGAAGGCGGCTTCTGCCGGTTCGGTGTCCAGAAGGCTGGTCTGTTGGGTGAGATCCTCTGCCGGCGATTCGGTGGGCGCTGAACCCCGGCGGGGGGCCAACTTCGTTACCGCCCGCCGTGCTCCCAGAAAGCCCCTGTCTGCCTTTGTCAACGCGGTTTTCAGTGCGCTTTTTCCTTTGCCGATGGCCCGTCTGGCATCAGTCAGGCTGCTCTTGCAGAACCGCGCCGAGTACATGGCTCTGGCCCGGTCCGGCAGGTTGTGGGCTTCGTCGATGAGAAAAATGTAGTCGCCCGCCGCATCGAAAAAGCGCCGCAGGTGCACGGTGGGGTCGAACAGATAGTTGTAGTCCCCGATGACCACATCACACCACTCGCTCAGGTCCAGCCCCAGCTCAAAGGGGCAGACCCTGTGCCGCCGGGCTGTCTCGGTCAGGGCGGCCCGGTCATAGGGGACGGCGCTGTCCAGCAGGTCGGCCAGCGCATCCTTCAGCCGCTCGTAGTAGCCGTTGGCGTAGGGGCAGGCTTCCGGCAGGCAGGCGGGACGGCCCTCGGCATCCTTGCACAGGCAGGCCTTCTCCTTGGCCGAAAGGGTCACGCTGCGCAGGGAAAGCGCCGGGTCTGCCGCCCGCAGACGGGCCAGTGCATCCTCAGCAGCGGCCTGTGTCGTGTTGCGGGCGGTCAGGTAGAAGATCTTTTCCCCCTTGCCCTCGCCCATGGCTTTCAGGGCAGGGAAGAGGGCACTCATCGTTTTGCCGATGCCGGTGGGTGCCTGGCAGAACAACCGGGTGCCGCCCTTCTGCTCTGCCTTGCCCGCAGCACAGGCGCGATAGACCTCCCCGGCAAGGGCACGCTGCCCGGGACGGTAGGCCGGAAACGGAAATTGCAGGGCCCCAAGGCTCCGGTTGCGGGCTTCCACCCAGTCCAGCTGCCGTCGTGCCCAGGGAAGATACTGCCGCAGTAAGTCGTTGAGAAACGCATCCAGCTCAGCGGCAGAGAAATGCCGGGTATAGCGGATGATCTCATCGGTGTCGGTCTGGTAATAGGTCAGCCGGACATCCAGTGTTTCCAGCTCCCGCTGTTCGGCGCAGATGGCCCCGTAGACCATGCCCTGCGCCCAGTGGCAGGGGTTCATGTCCTCCGTGATGGCATCGGCAGGCGCGGCGGTGGTCTTGATCTCGTCGATGACCACCGTGCCGTCCTCATCGGTAAAAATGCCGTCGGCACGGCCCTCGATGGTGAACCCGATTCCCTCCATCGTCCGCTCTGCCGTGAGGAATACCTCAGCGGCGTAGCCTTCACCCGCCGCCTTCTGGAGCCTGCGGTGGATGCGTGCGCCCTCGTTGGCCCGGTCAAAGCCGGTAAAGCGGCTGTCGATACTGCCGGTGCGGAGCAGGAACTCCACCAGCTCCCGGACAGAGAGACGGATGGTTGGCATGGGATTCACTTCCTTTCAGGTTGTGCACAGTATGTTGGGAAACTAAACCCCTCAGTCTCGCTATCGCTCGCCAGCCCCCCTAATAGTGGGGCCTCTGGCGTTACGTAAAGTTTTTTGGGGTTCCCCTTTACGCACAAACTACATCGCTTTGCCAAGGCCGCCCCTAGTAGGGGCGGTGGCAGCCCAAAGGGCTGACGGTGGGGTTTAACAGCAGGGCCTACCCGAGACCCAGGATCTTTTGACAATTTGCTGCAACAGCATTCACCTGGTCAAAATCCACGGCGGCCCGGTAATAAGTCTCCAGCTCATCATGGCAGTTCTTGGCCTGAGCCATCAGGGCGACAGCCTGGTCGATGAGCTCGGAGGCGGCACGGTCGTTGAAGCGCAGGCGGGCGCGGAAGCCGGACAGGTTCTCCCGGTCCACAAAGCGGGTGCAGCGCACGGCCTGCACGCCGGGCAGCTGGATGGGATGCCAGAGATTGTCGGTCAAAAAAGCCAGCCGCAGGGCCGGGATGAAGATGTGGTCGATCTGATCTTCAGGGTGCATGGCGCAGGGGCAGGTGATGATGTGGTAGCCCCGGGCCAGCGCTTCGGCCCGGATGAGTTCCAGCAGCAGGCGGGAGACCGCCCCATAATCATCCCGGAATACCACATACCGGTCGGCCAGCGCTTCTACCGTGCCCCGGTAGAATACCATCCCCTTGGGGGTGATGGCTGAGAGCAGCCGCAGCTCCTCGCTGGCGGTGCCCTCGGTGCGGGGAAGCAGCCGGGTGCAGAGCCGCTTGACGTAGCGGCGCACCTTTTCAAAGTTGGCGCTGCAGGCCTCGGCCCGGCGGCTGTCCAGCATCAGGCTGCCTGCCGATGCGATATACCGGGCTGCCCGGCCCCGCAGAGCGGCATTCCGGGCAAACAGGGCCTTGACCTCGTCCCGGTGGGGGGCCAGCTTTCCGGCATCGATGGTGTGGTACAGGCTCACCACCAGCTCATCAGCCCCGGGCGCATCCGGCTCCACCACATGGGGCGCGGTGGCATCGATGATGGCGCGTTTCTGGTCGAGGAAGATGACCCCGTCCAGACTGTCCGGGTCGCTGGCACAGTGGATCTTTTCGATGCGCTGGCCCTGCTGCTCGGCGGCCTGGGCCAGATGCTTCATCAAGGTGGATTTGCCGCATCCCGGCCCGCTTTTGACGAGAAGCATCTGCATCCCGGGCTCCCGGCGCAGCGGCTCAAAATAACCCTTGAAGCCCGCCGGTGTGGTGGCCCCCAGAAAGAAATCGGGGGAACGGCTTTGGATCGTTTTCATATCAGAACACCTCACTTTTGCTTTAGGGTATGCAAAAATGAAGGAAGATGATACTTGGACGGAGGGGTTAATAGGTATGCAGACAGACTTCGTTTATTTTATCCCGCAGGGCCACAAAATCCGCAAAGGCGGCGGGTTTGTTCTGCGCCTGCCGGAGCAGGGCGGCGGGGTGGAAGGTGCCCATGAACCACACGCCGTTCTTTTGCACAAAGGTGCCGTGCTCCTTGGTCACGGAGAAATCGGTGCGGATCATCCGCTGGGAGGCGATGCGGCCCAGGCAGACCACGATCTTTGGCTGCAGCAGCTTGAACTGTTCCCGGAGCCAGGGCATACAGGCCTCGCTCTCGGTGGGCAGCGGGTCGCGGTTCTGGGGCGGGCGGCACTTGACGATGTTGGCAATGTAGCAGTTTTTGCTTCGGTCCAGATCGATGGCAAACAGGTATTTGTCCAGCAGCTGGCCGCTGCGGCCCACAAAGGGCAGGCCCTGCTCGTCCTCGCTCTGGCCCGGGCCTTCGCCCACGAACAGCACCTCAGCAGTCTGGACACCCTGCCCGAACACTACATGGGTGCGGTCAGTGCACAGCTCACATCTGCGGCAGGCAAGGCACTCGGCCTTTAATGTATCCCAATCCATAGCAGTTTGATCTCCTTACAGCTGAATGATAATTTATTCACAAATCAAAAATGGTTTTCTCCTAAAATAATAGCACAAAAAGCCAATTTTGTCTTGAACTTTTTGCCGGGTGTGCTAGAATAAAAGAGAAAGGCATCCTTGTGTCCAACAGACATCCGGATGTGAATATTGGATAGTTAATTCGGAGGTAATCAACAATGGCTGATATGTTCGCACCGCTGGTAGCACAGCTGAAGGCAAACCCCAAGACGATCGTTTTTACCGAGGGCAATGACCCCCGCATCCTGGAGGCAGCCAGCAAGCTGCTGGCCGAGGGCGTTCTGAAGGTTGTCATGGTGGGCAACGAGGCTGAGTGCAAGGCTGCTGCTGCCGCAGGCAATTTTGATATTTCCGCTGCTGAGATCATTGACCCTGAGAACTACGCAGGTTTCGACGAGATGGTGAACACCATGGTCGAGCTGCGCAAGGGCAAGCAGACCGCTGAAGAGTGTACCGCAATGCTGAAGAAGTCCAACTACTTCGGCACCATGCTGGTCAAGATGGGCAAGGCTGACTGCCTGTTGGGCGGCGCTACTTACTCCACCGCCGATACCATCCGCCCCGCTCTGCAGCTGGTCAAGACCAAGAAGGGCGCACACCTGGTGAGCTCCTGCTTCATTCTGGACCGTGACTTTGGCGAAGAGGGCCTGAAGCGCATTGCCATGGGCGACTGCGCTGTCAACATTGATTACACCGATACCGTTGATAAGGCTACCGGCGAGGTCAAGATCGCTGCATCCGCAAAGCTGGCTGAGGTGGCCGTTGAGACTGCCAAGACCGCAAAGCTGTTCGGCATCGATCCGAAGGTCGCAGTTCTGAGCTTCTCCACCAAGGGTTCCGGCAAGGGCGGCACCGTTGCTCTGAGCCATGACGCTACCATCAAGGCTCAGGAGATGGACCCCGAGCTGGCTGTGGACGGCGAGCTGCAGTTTGACGCTGCCGTTGCTCCCGAAGTCGCACAGGTCAAGTGCAAGGGCAGCAAGGTCGCTGGCCAGGCCAACACCTTCATCTTCCCCTGCATCGAGGCCGGCAACATCGGCTATAAGATCGCTCAGCGTCTGGGCGGCTACGCTGCCTACGGCCCCATCCTGCAGGGCCTGAACGCACCCATCAACGACCTGTCCCGTGGCTGCAACGCTGACGAGGTCTACAAGATGAGCCTGATCACTGCCTGCCAGTCCTAACTTTTATTCAGCACTCTGCCCCTTCTGGTGTAATGCCGGAAGGGGCTTTTGTTTTGCATGTTGTTTGATGGTTTTGCCAAAGGCTCCCCCTTTGGGGGAGCTGGCGCAAAGCGCCTGAGAGGGTGAGCCCGCTGCCGGGGCTTGCATTCTCCTCCGAAACATGCTATAATAATCAAGCACAAAATGTGCCATGCCGGACAGCGCCTGCTGCGTGGTTCGGCATACGGATGCGGGCCCTGTACGATGGGGCCGCTGTGAACCAGGTCAGGTGGGGAACCAAGCAGCCTTAAGCGGTGTGTCCCGTGCGTTTCAGTCAGCCTGCATCCGTATGCCGAGTTACGCAAGGCGGGGGTCAAACCCCGTCAGCGCTGCCCGGCTTTTTTGTTGAAAGGGGAGAAGCGGATGTATCGAGCCCTGTACCGCAAGTGGCGGCCCCAGCGGTTTGAGGATGTGGTGGCCCAGCGCGGCATCGTGACCGCACTGCGCAACCAGATCGCCACAGGCCGTGTGGGCCACGCTTATCTGTTTACCGGCGTGCGCGGCACCGGCAAGACCACCTGTGCCAAGATCTTTGCCAAGGCAGTCAACTGCCTGCATCCCCAGAACGGTGACCCCTGCGGTGAGTGCGAGATCTGCAGAGGCATCGACAACGGCAGCATTCTGGACGTGGTGGAGATGGACGCGGCCTCCAACAACGGCGTGGACGATATCCGTGACCTGCGTGATGAAACGGCCTACACCCCCAGCGCCTGTCATTATAAGGTATATATCATCGACGAGGTGCACATGCTCTCCACGGCAGCGTTCAATGCCCTGCTGAAAACGCTGGAGGAGCCGCCCGCTCACGTCATCTTTATTCTGGCGACCACGGAGATCCAGAAGGTTCCCGCCACCATCCTTTCCCGGTGCCAGCGGTACGATTTTACCCGCATCGGCCCCGAGGATATCGCCCAGCGTGTGGAGTACATCGCCGGGCAGGAGGGACTGGAGTTGTCCGGCGAGGGGGCAGAGCTCATCTCCCGCCTTGCCGATGGTGCCATGCGAGACGCGCTGTCCATTCTGGATACCTGTGCCGGTGTCACGGCAAAAATCGATGCGGACGTTGTCCGCCGGATGGCAGGTGTGACCGACCGGAGCTATCTGTTCCATATTTCGGATGCGCTGGAAGCGCAGGATGCCGCCGCGGCACTGGCACAGCTGGCTCAGCTGCGCCAGCAGTCAGTGGATGTAAAGCGGCTGACCGAGGAGCTCATTGCCCATTACCGTGCGCTGATGCTGGCGGCCCTGCCCGGCGGGCAGGCACTGCTCTCGGGTGTATCCCCGGAAGAGGAGAAGCTCTATCTGGAAAAAGGCCCCCGGATGGGGCAGCGGGAGGCGATCCGGGCCATCCGGGCGCTGGGCAACGCTCTGGAGCACATGACCCGTGGCAGTGACCAGCGGATAGAGCTGGAACTGGCCCTGTTCAGCCTTTCGGAGCCGCCCCAGCAGGTGGCGGTACAGGCTGTGCCCGCCGCCCGGCCTGCGGTCCCTGCACAGGAGGCCCCCAGACCGTTTGCGTCGGCACCGGTCAAGCCTTTTGTAAGTGCACCGGCGGCATCGGCTCCCGTGCAGGAACCTTCTGTGGAACCGGCGCCGATGCAGCAGTCTGAGCCGGAACCGGCACCTCAGCCCGTGGAACCGCCCAAGGCAGAAGCAGCAGCTCCTGCGGAAGAAGAGCTGCCACCCCTGCCGGAGGAACCGCCGGTGACTTCGGAGGCCCCGCCCCCTTGGGACGAGCCGACCCCGGCTGCGCCGCCGCAGAGAGAAGCGCCTCCGGCTCCCGCGCAGGAAGTGTCTGCGGCCCAGCCTCAGCCGGAGTCTAAGCCGGAATATACGGCTGACCCGGCGCTGAACAAGCCCCGCAAGGTGGCGGCAGAGGGAATCAATCCCTTCCCGCAATGGGCAGAGGTCATCAAGCTCCTGCAGGAGCAGGATCCCATGCTCTACACCTACCTGAAAAAGTCCAAGGGTTACTTTGATGGTACCCGGGTGCTCATCGATGGCGGAAAGACCTTCCGGGATTTTATCCGCGCCAACAAGGAAAGCCAGAAGCTCATCAAAAAGCTGATCGCGCAGGTGTCCGGTGTGGCGGTGCCCATCGGCCCTTATGAATCCAAGACGGTCAATCGCACTTCGGCCAACGCCGAGGAATCCCTCCGCAAGCTGGAACAGCTGGGGCTGGAGGTGTCGATTGAGGATAGTGAACGCAAAAAACGATAAATAAAAGGAGAACCAACCATGAAAGCAAGAATGCCCGCAGGCTTCGGCCGCCCCGATATGAACTCCCTGATGCGTCAGGCCCAGAAGATGCAGGAAGATATGAAGGCCAAGCAGGCAGAGCTGGAAGCTGCTGAGTACACCGGCAGTGCATCCGGTGAGATGGTCACTGTGAAGATGAACGGCAAGCACGAGGTGCTGAGTATCACCATTAAGCCGGAGGCCGTGGACCCCGATGATATCGAGATGCTGGAAGACCTGGTGGCTGCTGCCGTCAATGCAACCGTCAAGCAGGTGGATGAGACTGCCGAGGCCGAAATGGGCAAACTGACCGGCGGCCTGAACATTCCCGGTCTTTGATCAAAGTGGAGGAGCACCATGGGTTATAATGCAGCCCCGCTGGAAAAGCTGATCGAAGAATTCAGCAAGTTCCCGGGCATTGGGCGGAAGGGTGCGACCCGGATGGCCTATCAGGTACTGAGCATGTCGGATCAGGATGCCGCCGCACTGGCGGGTGCGATCCAGAACGCCCACACCAAGCTCCACCGCTGCCGTGTCTGCCAGAATTATACCGAAGCCGAGCTCTGCCCCATCTGTGCCAGTGCCAAGCGGGACCGCTCTGTCATCTGTGTGGTGGAAACGCCCCGTGACGTGCAGGCATTTGAGCGCACTCGGGAGTACCATGGCATGTACCATGTGCTCCACGGCCTCATCAGTCCCATGGATGGCATCGGTGCTGAACAGCTGACGGTCAAGGAACTGCTGGCCCGTCTGGGAGATGGTGAAGTGAAGGAAGTGATCATGGCCATGAACCCCACCGTTGAAGGTGAGGCAACGGCCATGTATCTGGCAAAGCTCATCAAGCCCCTGGGCATCAGGACCACCCGTCTGGCCTATGGCCTGCCCGTGGGTGCCAGCCTGGAGTATACCGATGAGACGACCCTGTACCGGGCGCTGTCTGGCCGGGGAGAACTGTGATCATTTGTATTTCAAAGCCCTGCGTTTGCGCGCGGGGCTTTGTGCTGTTTATGGGATAAAAAAGAAACACCCGGCCGGGGAAATGAAACAAATTCAAGAAATATAGAAAAAACTCAAAAAAGATGCAAAAAAGTGTTGACAGAAGGCTGGGGATGTGGTATTATACTTGAGCGCCAAGGGCCGCCGGAAAGAATGACTTCTGAAAGCGGCAGAAGCAAAGCGAAAGAACCAATATGGATACGTTGAAAAACGAGCCACATGTTCAGTAAAATCGAAAAGCTTCTGAAAAAAGTGCTTGACAAAAAATCACTTCTGTGGTAAAATAATCAAGTCGTCAGCCGCAAGGCTGAGGCGCACAGGACCTTGAAAATTGAACAATATCGAAAAACTTGTAACGGAACCTATTTTCGTGTTGGAAAAACACGTTAAACAATTCCAAACAAAGTAATTCACACAGGACGCAAGCGATTGCGTGCTGAGCGAAACAAGATTTAACACTTTTAAGTGATAAATATCATTTATAAAGAGTTTGATCCTGGCTCAGGACGAACGCTGGCGGCGCGCCTAACA